>Ga0182030_10010297_pt1 | contig 19026 bp, 10 predicted proteins | sample 812S3MmetaG_FD_121299 | JGI IMG/M metagenome (GOLD analysis project Ga0182030, IMG submission 121299) | Permafrost microbial communities from Stordalen Mire, Sweden - 812S3M metaG (Illumina Assembly) | ecosystem: Environmental > Terrestrial > Soil > Wetlands > Permafrost | place: Sweden...
CTTGCCCGCGCCGCCCCCGTTTTTGTATCCTGCCCCAGCTTTTTATGAGTAACGTGCACAACCTTTTCGACACGCTCCGGACCTTCGACCTTGGTGACGGCCAGACCGGCTCGTTCTACAGCCTCCCCCGCCTCGAGCAGGCCGGCATCGGTCCCGTCTCGCAGCTCCCGGTCTCCATCCGCCTCGTGCTCGAGTCCGTCCTCCGCAACTGCGACGGCAAACGGGTCACCGAAGCCAACGTCCGCGAACTCGCCAACTGGCAGCCCAAGGCCGCCCGCACCGCCGAAATCCCCTTCGTCGTCGCCCGCATCGTGCTCCAGGACTTCACCGGCGTGCCGCTGCTCGTCGACCTCGCCGCCATGCGCTCCGCCGTGGCCAAACTCGGCAAGAACCCGAAGATCATCGAGCCCCTCGTCCCCGTGGACCTCGTCGTCGACCACTCCGTGCAGGTTGATTTCGCGGGCACGGCAGACGCCGCCCGGAAGAACCTCGAGCTCGAGTTCCACCGCAACCGCGAACGCTACGAGTTTCTCAAGTGGGGCATGCAGGCCTTCGAGACCTTCAAGGTCGTCCCGCCCGGGATCGGCATCGTCCACCAGGTGAATCTCGAATACCTCGCCAAGGGAGTGCTGTCCCGCCCCCTGGCGAACGGCGCGTTGTATTATCCCGACACCCTCGTGGGCACCGACTCGCACACGACCATGATCAACGGCCTGGGGATCGTCGGCTGGGGCGTCGGCGGCATTGAGGCCGAGGCCGGCATGCTCGGCCAGCCGGTTTATTTCCTGACGCCGGACGTGGTCGGCGTCCACCTCACCGGCGCGCTCCGCGAAGGGGTCACCGCCACCGATGCGGCGCTCACCGTCACGCAACTCCTCCGCAAGCACAAGGTGGTCGGCAAGTTTGTCGAGTATTTCGGCCCCGGCGCCGAGGACCTCGAGCTGGTCGACCGCGCCACCATCGCCAACATGGCCCCCGAATACGGCGCGACCATGGGCTTCTTCCCCATTGACTCGAAGTGCGTCGACTTCCTCCGCGCCACCGGCCGGGACGAGCGCCTCTGCCGCGCCTACGAAAACTACTATCGCGCCCAGGGCCTCTTCGGCATGCCGGTCCGCGGCCAGGTCCGCTACTCCGTCGAAATCGACCTCGACCTGGCCTCCATCGTCCCCAGCGTCGCCGGCCCGAAACGCCCGCAGGACCGCATCGATCTGCCGGCCCTCAAGGCGAGTTTCACCAGCGCCTTCGCCAAACCGGTGGCCGAGAACGGCTTTGCCAAACCGGCCGGTGACCTGGAAAAATCCTTCGCCGTCGCGGGCGCGGAAACACCTCTCCACCACGGCAGTGTCCTGATCGCTGCGATCACGAGCTGCACCAATACCAGCAACCCGTCGGTGATGCTCGCGGCCGGACTCCTGGCCCGCAAAGCCGTCGAACGCGGCCTCCGCGTCAACCCGCTCGTCAAGACCTCGCTCGGACCCGGCTCCCGTGTCGTCAGCGACTACCTCGAAGCCACGGGCCTGCAAGCGTCCCTCGATCAGCTCGGCTTCAACCTCGTCGGCTTCGGCTGCACCACCTGCATCGGCAACTCCGGCCCCCTCCGCCCGGCCATCGAGGAATCGGTGGTCCGCAATGACGTCGTCGCCGCCTCCGTGCTCTCCGGCAACCGCAACTTCGAGGCCCGCGTCCATCAGAACATCAAGGCCAACTTCCTCATGTCCCCGCCGCTCGTGGTCGCCTTCGCGCTCGCCGGCCGGGTCGACATCGACCTGACCCACGAGCCGCTCGGCACCGGCCGTGACGGCGCGCCGGTCTTCCTCAAGGACATCTGGCCGGCCGCGTCCGAGGTCCGCGCGCTAATGCAGGCGACCCTCAAACCGGAGGTCTTCCGCCGGCTTTACCGCGATTTCGCCGCCCAAAATCCGATGTGGAACGCGATCCCTGCCTCCGTCGGCAACGTCTTCACTTGGGATACCAAGAGCACCTACGTCCAGGAACCGCCCTTCTTCACCGCCTTCGGCCCCGCGGCCGGCACCATCGCCGAAATCCACGGCGCCCGCCCGCTCGGCATCTTCGGTGACAGCGTGACCACCGACCACATCTCCCCCGCGGGGAGCATCAAGAAGAGCTCGCCGGCCGGGAAATATCTCATCGAGCACGGCGTGCCGCCCGAGGAATTCAACAGCTACGGCTCGCGCCGCGGCAACGATCGCATCATGACCCGCGGCACCTTCGCCAATGTCCGGATCAAGAACCTCATGGTTCCCGGCGTCGAGGGCGGCGTCACCCGCTGCTACGCGGGCGGCGCGCCGGGCACCGAGACGGTCGCCATCTACGACGCCTCGATGGCCTATCAGGCCGAAGGCACCCCGCTGGTGGTCATCGCCGGCCAGGAATACGGCACCGGCAGCTCGCGTGACTGGGCGGCCAAGGGCACCTGCCTCCTCGGCGTCAAGGCCGTCGTCGCCCAAAGCTACGAGCGCATCCATCGCTCCAACCTCGTCGGCATGGGGGTCCTCCCCTTGCAATTCAAGGAGGGCACCACCGCCCAGACGCTCAAGCTCGACGGCAGCGAGCAGTTCGACGTCCTCGGGCTCAGCCCCGCCCTCAAGCCGCAGCAGGATCTCACGCTGCGCATCCATCGCGCCACCGGTGCCACCGAGACGATCCCGGTCACCTGCCGGATCGACACCCCCATCGAGATCGATTACTACCAGCACGGCGGCATCCTGCCCTACGTGCTGCGCCAGTTGGTCGCGGGGGCCTGAGCGTCCGACGTGTGAGTTCGCAGGTCCTCCTCGTTGAGTGCGGCGACCGCCGCGGCTTGGTCCACGCCATCACCGGCGTGCTCCTCCGCCACGGCGTGAACGTCGTCGGCAACCAAGAGTTCGTTGACCGGGCCTCGGCGCGCTTCTTCATGCGCACCGAGTTCGAGGGGGAAATCGCCGCTTCCGCGGTCGTCGAGACCGAAGTCCGCCAGGCCCTGCCCGGCGATGCCACGGTCCGCCTCTCCGACCCGCGCCCCAAGCGGATTGTGGTGCTGGTCTCGAGGGAGCCCCATTGCCTCGGCGATCTCCTCATCCGGCACGAGTTCGGCGAACTCAACGCCCGGGTCCTCGGCGTGGTGGGCAACCATCCCTTGCTGGAACCGCTCGCCGCCAAGTTCGCCCTGCCGTTCCACCACGTCAGCCACGAGGGCCTGTCGCGCGCGGACCACGAGGCGGCTCTGTTGCGGATCATCGAGGGTCTCCAGCCCGACTACCTCGTCCTGGCGAAGTACATGCGGGTCCTTTCGCCGGAGTTCGTGGCCCGCTTCCCGGCCCGCATCATCAATATCCACCACTCCTTCCTCCCCGCCTTCGCCGGTGCCAAGCCGTACCAACAGGCCTTCGATCGCGGGGTGAAAGTGATCGGTGCCTCCGCCCACTTCGTCACCGAGCATCTGGACGAGGGACCGATCATCGTCCAGCAGGTCATCCCAGTGGACCACACCCACACCGCCCGCGACCTCGCCCAGGCCGGCCGCGACGTCGAGCAAATCGCCCTGGCCCGCGCCCTCCGCCTCGTCTTCGAAGACCGCGTTTTCCTCTGCGGCAACCGCACCGTGATCTTTGCCTGAGCGGTGGGGGAGCCTCCGCTGGGCCGCCCCATAGCCCCCCCCGCAACTCACGGCCACACAAGGCTCAGGTCTGGACTCGCTCGTGCAGCCGTGATCAAATAGCCGGGGTGAAGAACCTGAGTCTGCCAGGACACGCTCGGTAGGGGACTCGGCGGGGGTTCGCCAGAACCCAGCCATACGGCCCTTCAAACCACTTGGATTGGTGGTGGTCAACGCAGTCAGTAATTTCCACGACGCCAACAATCCCGGACACGTCGCCCTCCTCGGGGATGCAGACGCCGTAGGCTTTCTCTATTGCATCCGCAACCCCTGGGGCAAAGCCCTTGGTGGTCGCGCCGGCATGGACGAGGACAGTGCCCCGCAAACTCGTCGGCCAACTGCGATTCTCGATGTCCTTGTAGCCGTTCACGATGAGCCAGGCCCAGGGCTGGCGAATCGAGATGGCCTTGAGTTTGCGCAATTGCCCCGTCCACCTGATAACTGGGGATCGGGAATTGGATGACGTGGAGTATTTCATAGCGTACGGTCATGCCTGCGGCCGGATGCAATACAACATTCGATGTCTCGGAGGAGCTGCCCAAATCCGGGCCACAGCCGATCTGGTCGCGGCCAGGAACCGTAAGATCGGCGCTCCATGTCTCTCGCTATCATGGCCAAGCTGGATCGTAATGGAGCGACGGTGCCCCCTGGGAAGGCTCAGCCTTTCACCCGGCCGCGAGCGCCCCTCTTGGGCGCTGCCGTCGGCATCGGCAGCAAAGGAGCAGTCAATTGCTCGTGCAACCGGAAAAGAAACTCGAGCCGCTCCCGGTCGCTCCCAAACGGCTCGGCCCGATAACAACGCTCGACGGAACGGTCCAACTCCGCGTGCGCCCGCGTGAGTTCCGGCGGCATGGACTTGGGGTCGTAGAGGTCGGCCAGCGTGTTCATGCTCTTCGGGGGGAGGAGCCCTGCCCTCACCTCCAGGACCGCACGAGCCCGCTCGGTAACCCACTCGCGCTGGTCGTCCGAGGGACACGGCCAGGGGAAGTTGTTGTAGACCAGCTTGCTTGAGTACCGGTAGTCCGACTTCAGCCGTCCGCAAACCTGCCGCACCCATGCCATATGGATGCCCGATGACAAAACGGCAAAGTGGTAGAGCCCGGCATCCGGCACGATTTTGACCAAATTACTGCATAGAACACCAGGCCTCATGAACCCAATCGGGATGTATCGCCTCCGCTCGGAACTGACCTCAGGAATGACCAGAAACGTCCGCCGAGGCATGTTCTCCACGTGAAAGCGCGTTGGCGTCGCGGCGATCTTCCGGGTCGGCGCGCTCTTGCTCGCCAGTCTGAACCTCCGAACATTCTCGACCCGCTCCAGCGCCCGCGGCATCTGGCGCAGTTCTGCTGGCGGACACTCCCCAAGCCACAGGCACCACCGTTCGATCCCGTTTATAAACTCCTCCGATCCCAGCCAACGCCGAAAGTACTTTCTTGCCAGCGGTTCCTGCTTGACGAAATCGCTCTTTTCCTCCGGCGTGAACAGGTAATTGCCGTTGTCGATCGGCTTGTTCCCGATCCCCATTTCGGGTGCGTCGCAAATGGGCTCTGAGCGATTGGTAATCGCATGGTCGGGCCCCTCCACCAGGTACGGGCTGATGTTTGGAACCTCGGCCACGTTCACCCGCTCACCGTCGTAGTCGAAGATCCGCTTCTTCCCCCGGTCAAAGGCAGCGAAGCCAATTATCACCACGTGCACATGCGCCATACCCCGCGCTTCGCTCGACCACGGGAACGTCTGATGCGCGAACAGAAGTTTCACCCGGTGCCGTTGGAAAAGAAAATTCCACAACACGCCAACCTGTTCCCCCTGGGCAACCGAGTTCGTCGAAACAAACCCGACCACAATGCGCGTCCCCTGGATATACGCCGCCGCCTTGAAGTACCACCCGGCCACATAGTCCAACAGGCCACTGTTCTCTGCATCTCCCGCCACGGCGTCCATGTCAGCGCGCTGGTCCTCGGTCTGGTACTTCGCGCCCACAAAGGGTGGATTCCCCAGCACAAGCGCGCACTCCTCCCGCGGCAACACCGCATTCCAGTCGGTCCGTAGCGCGTTCCCCTGGACAATGTGCGGCGACGTCCGCAAAGGCAGCCGTTCAAACCGCTGCCCGAACAGCTCTGCCGCCTGCGCGTTCAATTGGTGGTCCATCAGCCAGATCGCCACCTCCGCGATCCGAACCGGCCACTCCGAGAGCTCGATCCCGTAAAACTGATCCACGTCGACCTTGCACAGCTCCCGGACGTTCAGCGCTTGCTGCTCCGTCCCGTGCAATTCCTTGATCACCTCAAATTCCAGCAACCTCAACTCGCGGTACGCAAGCAGCAGGAAATTCCCGCACCCGCATGCCGGGTCCAGGAATTTCAGCGTCCTCAGCTTCTCCTGGAATCCCTCCAGGCCCGTCCGCCGCCGCGTCGAGCGGTCCCGCTTCAACTGCTCGAACTCGCCCCGGAGGTCGTCCAAAAACAGTGACCGCACCACCTTCATGATGTCCCGCTCGCTCGTGTAGTGCTCCCCCTGCTGGCGCCGCGCCCGGTCGTCAATCACCCCCTGGAACAGCGAACCAAACACCGCCGGCGAGATCTTCGCCCAATGAAACCCGCAGCAATCCAACACCGCTTTTCGGATCCCCCCCGTGCAGCGCACGAATCCCAGCCGTTCCGCAAACAGCCCGCCGTCCACGTAACGGAACCCGTACAGCGGGTCCGTGTCATCGAGCCGCTCCTCCGCCCGCGGGTTGTTCAGCCAGTCAAACAGCCCGTTCAGTTGCGCCCCCAGATCCGACCCGTCCTCTCGCGTCTGGTGCCGGATGAAGCTCGTGAACGCCTCCGGCTCGAAAATCCCCGTATCCTCTGCGAACACGCAAAACAACACCCGCACCAGCAAACGCTCAAGATCGTGCCCCTCAAAGCCCCCCGCCTTCAGCGCATCATGCACCTCGCACATCCTGGCGTAGGCCTTTTCGTTGGCCGGGTCCTCCGGGTCCAGTCGCACCCGGGTCTGGCCGAGTATGAAGGCGAAGGCCCGGACATGATCCGGGAATTCTGCGAGCGTGAACTCCACCCGTGAAAACGGACGCCCCGCCGATGATGGCAGGCCCACTGCCTCCTCGGGCTCCAGGTCGTAGAGCACCACCCTCGCGAAATCGGAGACCATCACGAACCGGGGCACTTCCTCACCCCGCCCCCCACGTGTCAGATCCTCGATGTAGCCAAAGGCCTGCGACTCCGCCCGCCCCAGATTCTGACCCCGGCTCTTGTGCTCCGCGATCAGCGTCCCGCGCCACAACAAATCGATCGCGTTGAGCTGCCCCTTCAGGTTCCGCACGTTCGCCTCGAAACTCGCCACTGAAGCCCGCCGAATCCCGAACACCTCGAAGAACTCATTGTAGAACGTCTGCTTGTCGGCGCTTTCCGAACTCGCACCGCTCCACTGCCGTGCAAAACGGGTCGCTCGGGCGCGGACTTCATTCCAGGACAATTGAGGCATGACCGGCCCCGAGCCTACGCAAGCCCCGGATTTCCGCAAGTCGGCTCTGCCCGGCTGGGAGGCGCCTGACTCCTGGACCAACCTGAAAGAACATTGGCCCGCTCCCTCGGCGGGCGGATGCTCCGTTGCTTGACCCCACGCCCGCTGCCCGCGAGTATCCACCCCGGAATGAATATCGATCCCGAGGCTCCCCCAGCCTGGCCCGCCCGCCGCGCCGGAGCGGTGCTCGCCCTAGTCGGCAACACCCCCTGCGTCCCCCTTCGCTTCGAACCGGAAGGCCTCACCCTCCACGCCAAGTGCGAGTTCGCCAACCCCAGCGGCAGCATGAAGGACCGCTTCGCCGCCGAGGTCATCACCGACGCCGCCCGGCGTGGCGTTCTCCAGCCCGACTCCCTCATCGTCGAATGCTCCAGCGGGAACACCGGCGTTTCCCTCGCGATGGTCGGGGCAGCGCTCGGCTACCGCGTCCGCATCCTCATGTCCGAGGGTGCCAGTGCCGAGCGGCGGCAGCTCATCCGCCAGTTGGGGGCCGAACTCACCCTGTTCAAGGCCGTGAACGGTTACCGCACCGGCATCGAAATCGCCCAGCGGATGGCCGCCGAGGACCCGCGGGTCTTTCTCCCCTGCCAGTTTGAAAACCCGCTCAACGCGGCGGATCATGAGCACGGCACCGGCCCCGAAATTCTGCGCCAGGTCCCCGGCCCCATCGACGCCTTCGTCGCCGGCTACGGCACCGGCGGCGCGCTGGCCGGAGTGGGCAAGGCGATCAAAGCCCGCTACCCGGCGGCGCGGGTCATCGCGATGGAACCCGCCGAGGCTGCCATGCTGCTGGGCGAACTCCCCTGCTGCCATCTGATTGAAGGGGTGGCTGGCGGTTATCTGCCACCACTGCTCCGCCAAGCCCCGCTCGATGGCGAGGTAAAGGTCTCCAGCGCGGATGCCATCCGGATGACCCGTCGTTTGAACCGCGAATTCGGCCTCCTGGTCGGCGCGAGTTCGGGTGCCAACACCGCCGCCGCCCTCCGCGTCGCCGCCGACCTCGGCCCGGGCGCCCGGGTCGTCACCATCCTCTGCGACCGCGCGGAGCGCTACTTCAGCACCCGGTTGTTCGAAGCCCCTGGCCCCGGCGAGGAGGAAAACCACGCCCACCCCGCCGCCATCGTCCCCCTGACCGGCACGCCGCCCGCCTCCGCCCGCACCGAGGCCTGACCCGGGCGGCACGGCCACACGGAACCCTGTTGGCATCCCTCCCGCCCTCGGCTAACGTCGGGGCATGTCGAGACACGCCTTCACCATCCTGTCCACCCTGGCCCTCGCCTCGGGCCTTGCCACCGCTGCGGAGGTCGCGCCCCCCGACGAGCCGCTGAGCGTCTGGTTCACCGCCCCCGCCCGGTCGTTCCACGAATCGTGCCCGATCGGCAACGGCCGCCTGGGTGCCATGGACTTTGGCGGCGTCGGCACCGAGCGCATCGCCCTCAACGAATCCTCCCTCTGGTCCGGCGGCGCCTACGACGGCAACAACTACGAGGCGTGGAAGTGCCTCCCCGACGTGCGCGCAAAGCTCTTCGCGGGCGACATCTCCGGCGCAAGCAGCACCTTGGAGCGGAGTTTCCATTACGCCAAAGGCGTGGCCGGCTGGGGCGACATCGACCAGTTCGGCGCCTACCAGACCTTGGGCGAGTTGGTCCTCCGTTTCGGCGCCGGCACCGAGCTCAAGGTCACCTCCCCGAGCGGCCATGCGGAGGGGGACGGCAAAAGCATCGAGAACACCGTGGACGGCAACCGCGACACCAAATGGTGCGTCAACAACGGCTCCACTCCCGTCGTCTGGCAGATGGAGATCCCCAAGGCGCAGACCGTCGCCTCCTATTCGTTCACCAGCGGCGACGACATGCCCGGCCGCGATCCCAGGAACTGGGTGCTCGCCGCCTCAACGGACGGTGTCACCTGGGTCGAGGCGGACCGCCGCGCCCTCGATGCTCCCTTCGCGGGGCGCAAGGAAGCGCGCAACTTCTCCGTCGCCCACCCTGGCGCCTTCCGTTTCTACCGCTTCACCTTCGCCCCGACCGGCCTCGGCTCCTTCCAAGTGGGCGAAATCACCCTGGCGGGCGTGACGGCAGGCGCGGAACCGGCCGCGGAGGCGTACCGCCGCGACCTCAACCTGCGCGAGGGCGTGGTGCACACCCAATACCGCGCACAGGGCGTGCGGCATGACCGCGAGCTGCTCGTCAGCAAACCGGACGAGGTGATCGCCCTGCACCTCGCCGCCGACCGTCCCGGCGGCCTCTCCTTCACCACCTCGCTTCGTCGCAAGCAGGCGGTCAGCCACGCGGGCGCCGAGGGGCGCGTCTTCACCCTTGAGGGACAGATGGCCTTCAAGCATCCCGACGGCGGCACGGGCGGCGGAATGAAATACATCGCCCTCCTCGGCGTCACCACCAAAGGGGGCGCGGTCGCCGCGAGCGCGGACGGCCTCATGGTCGCCGGCGCGGACGAGGCGACGCTGATCGTCTCGGCTGGCACCGGGTGGAAAGACCCGGAGTTCGCCCGGGTCGCGCGGGCCCGGCTCGACGCGGCACTTGCCCGCCCCTTTGCGGAACTGCGCGAGCGCGCCACCACGGACCACCGCTCCTTTATGGATCGCTGCCGTCTGGAACTCCCGGCCGGCGCCGCCGCCCGGCTCCCGACCCCCGAGCGGGTCCGCGCCCAGGAAAGCGCCCCTGACCCCGCCCTGGCCGCTCTCTACTTCCAGTTCGGCCGCCACCTCCTGGTCTCGGGCTCCCGGCCCGACTCCCAGCTCCCGACCAACCTCCAAGGCATCTGGGCTGAGGAATACGACACCCCCTGGCGCGGTGACTTCCACAGCAACATCAACCTCCAGATGAACTACTGGCCCGCCGAGCCGGGCAACCTCGGCGACTGCCACCTGCCGCTGCTCCGTTTCATCCGCGAGGTCGCCAAGGAAGGGGAAAAGACCGCCAAGGCCTACTACCATGCCCCGGGCTGGATGGCCAACCACACCCAAAACCCGTGGTATGAGACGGCTCCCAGCTACCTCTCCGCCTGCATCGGCCCGACCTGCGGCGCCTGGCTCAGCCAGCACATCTGGACGCATTACGCCTTCACCCAGGACAAGCAGTTTCTCGCCGAATACTACCCGATCCTGCGCGAGGCCAGCCGCTTCATGCAGGCCGTGCTGGTCGAGAACCCCAAGACCCGCGAACTCACCGTCACCCCCTCGAACTCCCCGGAGAACAGCTACGCCTACCGGGACGCCGCCGGCCGCCGGCAGACCACCGCGCTCTGCGCCGGATCATCCTTCGATCAGCAGATCACGCGGGACCTGCTCAAGAACACCGCCGCCGCCGCGCGCGCCCTCGGGGTGGACGCGGACTTCGCCCGCAGCCTCGACGCGACCCGCGCGCGCCTTGCCCCCACGCGCGTGAACGCCGGGGGCCGCATCATGGAATGGCAGGAGGATTTCGAGGAAACCGACATCCACCACCGCCACTCCTCGCACCTCTGGGGACTCTCCCCGGGAACCGAGATCAACCCCGGCACGCCAGAACTCTACCGCGGCGCCCGCCTCTCGCTCGAACGCCGCGGCGACGCCTCGACCGGTTGGAGCATGGCCTGGAAAGCCAACTTCTGGGCCCGCCTCCACGACGGGGATCGCGCCGAAAAACTGCTCGCCATGCTGGTGGGCCGCGGCGCACCCAACCTCTTCTGCCTCCATCCCCCCTTCCAGATCGACGGCAATTTCGGCGGCTGCGCGGCGGTGGCGGAGATGCTGCTCCAGAGCCAGGAAATGACCCCCGACGGTCGCTACGTCCTCGAGCTTCTCCCGGCGCTCCCGAAGAGTTGGGGCACCGGATCGGTCCACGGCCTCCGCGCGCGCGGCGGGTTCGAGTTGGACATCGCCTGGGCCGGCGGCAAGCTCGCCAAGGCCACCGTCCGCTCGCTCGCCGGCGTCCCCTGCGTGCTCCGCCACGGCACCGCGAGCCGCGACCTCACCCTCGCCCGGGGCGACAGCACCGTCTGGGACGGCCAGCCGTAAAAGGAAACCGGGTGGTGCCGCCGCCGCCAGCCCGGAGCGCCGACATCCTGGCCGGCAGGTCGGAATCTGTTCCCGCCGCGGGCCTCCCGCGAGCGCAACCCGTGAAATCCTGGCAGACCGCGAAATGAGTCATCCCAGGTCGGGGATGGTGCCCGCCCGCAAAAGCGGCGGAGTGCGCGGCATCCCCGCACTTTCCCCCGGTGTCTCCGCCGATCAAATCGACTCGGCCCACCTGGAGGCCGCCGGGGCGAATGGTCTTGCGCCGGGAAAGGGCGGCGGTTAGGGTTCGGCCGTTGACGATCGACACCCGGCCGCGGCGGCGCGTGTCCCTCCCGCAAACGAACCGGCAGGGGACGCGGCACCACCGGGGCTGGTCCCGGCTATGACGGAGCCTTTCAACTCGATTTACTCCCACGGCATGATCCGCGCCGCGGTCTGCGTGCCAGCCGTGCGCGTGGCCGACCCCGTGCACAACGCGGAACGGACCCTGGAGCTGGCGCACGAGGCTTCGAAGGCGCACGCCGCGGTGGCGCTCTTCCCCGAACTGGGCATCTCCGCCTACTCCAACGACGACCTGTTCCAACAGGACGCGCTCCTGTCGGCCAGCCGGCAGGCGCTGGCGGACGTGGTGCGGGCGAGCCTCGAACTGGAGCCGGTGCTCATTGTGGGTGCCCCGCTGCGTTTCGAGGCGAAGCTCTTCAACTGCGGCGTGGTGATCTACCGCGGGCGGGTGCTCGGGATCACCCCGAAAAGTTATCTCCCCAACTACCGGGAGTTTTACGAAAAACGGCAGTTCACCGCCGCCCGCCACGCTGTGGGGCGGGAGGTCGATTTCCTGGGCCGACGGATCCCGTTTGGGACCGACCTGGTTTTCGAGGCGGCGGGGCGCGAGGGGTTCGCCCTGCATGTGGAGCTGTGCGAGGATCTGTGGACCCCCATCCCGCCGAGCACGTACGCGGCCATGGCCGGGGCGAGCATCCTGGCCAACCTCTCCGCCAGCAACGCCACCATCGGGAAGGCGGAATACCGCCGGACTCTCTGCGCCGCGCACTCGGGCCGGTGCATCGCCGGCTACCTCTATTCGGCGGCCGGCCCCGGCGAATCGACGACCGACCTGGCCTGGGACGGGCAGGCGCTCATCTACGAGAACGGGGAGCCGTTGGTCGAGTCCGAACGGTTCACTGATGACGGACAGATGGTCACGGCGGACATTGACCTGGAGCGGCTCACACAGGACCGGATGCGCAGCACGAGTTTCCAGGATTCGATCGGGGACTGCGCCGACCGCGCGCGCGCGATCCGGCGGGTGGTGTTTGAATTCCAGGCCCCCGCGGGCGAGGTGCCGCTGCGCCGCGAGGTGCCGCGCTTTCCGTACGTGCCCAGCAACGCGCGCGAGCGTGATGAGCGCTGTTTCGAGGCGTACCACATCCAGGTCCAGGGCCTGCGCCAACGGCTGGCCGCGAGCGGCATTTCGCGGATCGTGATCGGTGTTTCGGGCGGACTCGACTCGACGCAGGCCCTGATCGTGGCGGCGCGGACCATGGACCGGATGGATCTGCCCCGCACCAACATCCTGGCCTACACGATGCCCGGGTTTGCGACGAGCGATCAGACCCGCACCAACGCCCATGACCTCATGCGGGCGCTCGGGGTGACAGCCTCGGAGATCGACATCCGCCCGTCCTGCCTCCAGATGTTCAAGGACCTCGGCCATCCCTTTGCCGCGGGCAAGCCGGTGTATGACGTGACCTTCGAAAACGTCCAGGCCGGCGAGCGGACCTCGCACCTGTTCCGCCTCGCGAACCACCACCACGCCCTCGTCCTCGGCACCGGCGATTTGAGCGAGCTGGCGCTGGGCTGGATGACCTACGGGGTGGGCGACCACATGTCGCATTACAACGTGAACGTGTCGGTGCCGAAGGTGCTCATCCAACACCTCATCCGCTGGGTCATTTCTTCGGGACAGTTTGACGGGTCGGCCAACCGCACCCTCCAGGCGATCCTGGACACCGAGATTTCGCCCGAGCTGGTGCCGCACGCGGAGGGCGACTCGGCCAAGCCCGCCCAGAAAACCTCGGACAAGGTGGGACCCTACGAGCTCCAGGATTTCAACCTCTACCACATCACCCGCTACGGGTTGCGGCCGAGCAAGGTCGCCTTTCTCGCCCTGCACGCGTGGGGGGATGCGAACCGCGGTGGCTGGCCGGACTTGCTCCCGGCTGCCAAGCGCGTGGCGTATGACCTGCCGACCATCAAGCGGTGGCTCGAGGTGTTCCTCTTCCGATTCTTCAAGACCAGCCAGTTCAAGCGGTCGGCCAGCCCGAACGGGCCGAAGGTTGGGTCCGGTGGTTCGCTCTCACCCCGCGGAGACTGGCGCGCGCCGAGTGATTCGGAGGCGGAGGTTTGGCTGCGGGAGTTGCGGGAGAATGTGCCCGGCACCCATTAACCGCCGATGGAACAGGAGCCTGAGCCCGGAAACCTCCCGGAGCCCATGACCCGGCCGCCGTCGGCGGGCGCCTCCCGCGACCCCGCGCCGGAGTTGCGCGCCCGTCCGCTCAAGTGGCTGGTCACGGGCGCCGCCGGCTTCATTGGCTCGCACCTGGTGCAGGCGCTCCTGGAGCTGGATCAAACGGTGACCGGGCTCGACAACTTCACCACCGGCCGACCGGCGAACCTGGACGAAATCCGCGCGCGGGTCGCGCCGGAACGGTGGGGACGCTTCCGGATGATCGCGGGCGACCTGGCCGAACGCCGCGATTGCGCGCGGGCCTGCGAGGGGGTGGAGATCGTGCTGCATCAGGCGGGGCTCGGCTCGGTGCCCCGCTCGCTGGCGGACCCCGCCGCCAGTCATCGGAGCAATGTGACCGGTTTTCTGAACCTCCTGATCGCCGCGCGGGCGGCCGGAGCCCGGCGGTTCATCTATGCCTCGAGCAGTTCGGTGTACGGCGACGCCGCCGGGCTGCCCCGGCTGGAGGATCGGGTGGGACGCGTTCTCTCCCCTTACGCAGCAACGAAAGTGATGGGCGAAACCTACGCCGGGGTTTTCGGACTCGCCTACCAGTTCCCGTGCATCGGCCTCCGTTACTTCAACGTGTTCGGTCCCCGGCAGGACCCGGAAGGCGCCTATCCGGCGGTTATCCCGCTGTGGATTCGGTCGCTGCTGCAAGACGAGCCGGTGTTCATCAACGGAACCGGGGACACCAGCCGGGACTTCTGCTTCATCGACAACGTGGTCCACGCCAATCTGCTGGCCGCCACCACGAGTGACCCCGCGGCGCTGGACCAGGTGTACAACATCGCTTTGGGGGGGCGCACGACCCTCAATGAACTCTTCGCCTTGATCCAGGCGGCAGTCCGCCGACGAAGGCCGGACCTGGCGCAACGCGAACCCGTTTACCGCGCCACCCGGGCGGGGGATGTGCGGCATTCGCTGGCGGACATCGACAAGGCCCGGCGGCTGCTCGGTTACGAGCCGGTTTGTGATTTGGGCCGGGGTTTGGAGGCGACGCTGGAGTGGCATCTGGCCCGCGGCAGGGCCGGGCCTCCGCCAGCCAATCAGCCGCCGGAAAGCCGGGCGTAGGCCTTGTCGCATTGGGCGGCCAGGGAAAAGTCCAGTTCGGTGAGCCCCCCGGCATCGTGGGTGGAGAACCGGAGCGTCACCTTGGTCCAACGGATATCAATGTCGGGATGGTGGTTGGCCTTCTCGGCCCGCCGACCGACCACCCCGACGAAGGCGATGCCGTCAAGGAAGGCCTTGAATTGGAAGGTCCGCACGATGGTGCGGGCGCGTTTCGTCCAATCCGGGATGGTTTTCAGGCGCAGGCGGATTTCCTGCGTGGTCAGCAAGGTGGGTGTCATGGTCTTCGTTGGCTGCCTCCGGAGCCAGGGCCAACAAGGTCCCAATCGGCGGAGCTTCACCGACCCAAGATAGCACAACTCCAACTATCGCCCCGTAGCGGCGTCTCGGAAGAACGCCGCTGAATTCCTTCCCCCAGCCAACGAACGATCCACCGCGACACCGTGCGGCCAACCGTGCGGAACCTCCTGTCCCCTGGTCGAACCTCCGCCCTTCGGGAAGCCAATGATGCGGCGCTCTACCGAGACGCCGCTACGACAAAATGGCGTAGCGGCGTCTCGGAAGAACGCCGCTGACTTCCTTCGCCCCAGCCAACGAACGATCCACCGCGACACCGTGCGGCCCCGGCGCGGAACCTCCTGTCCCCTGGTCGAACCTCCGCCCTTCGGGAAACCAATAATGCGGCACCAGATGCCCCACAATTCCTTCTCGACGCAAGCATCAACGACGCACTCGGGCATCAACGCGGGATTCCTTGATGCGCTTGCGAAGCCGGCGGAACACCTCCTCACCATCGACGCCCTCGCCACGGTCGAGGCGCTCGATGCTTTGCAGCAACTGCACCTCCAGTTCTTCGATCGTTCGTGGAGCTCGGGGTAGCCGCACGCCTTGGTCATCCCTGAGCCGGCGCAAGCCGGCGCGAACGACTTCGCTCGCGGTCTGATACAGGCCGCTCTCGACCTCTTTCTGCACGAACCTTGCCAGCTCCGGTGTAAGCGACACGTTCATAAGGGTATCTCCGCAACATCCATCTGCTGCCGGCACCAGACCACGGATAACAGGAGTGAGTCACATCCTGTTATTCGCTTTCCCGCCCTCGACAGTCCGCGAATCCCAACGGAACTCCGCCCCAAAGCCGAAGGTAGGCGCTCCCATCGCCTGCCCTGGGTCAACGCCAACCACCTCTCGCCTAACGATGAACTCTCAAAACGTGATCAGCACCGTCCCGATCCCCATTGGCGGGAGGGTCATCTCAAAACTCTCGTCGGCCGCGTTCTTGCGCAACGGGAGTTCCCTGACCCGGCGTCCATCGAGTTGGATCAACTCCGCTTTCGAGGCCCGGGCACCATACCGGATGGTCCTGGTTCCGGAATCAGCCGAGGGATTGAACAGGCGAACCAGAATGCCTTGGTCGTCCGCCCGCATGGTCGTGACCTCCCAATCCGGGGCTTGGACCGTCAACAGGGCCTTCTGCTCCGTCCCAACCGCCGCGCCGGGGCGTCCGACACACGCAAGCAGTGGCTCGTTCCAGGCTGCGGAAGCGGTCCAAACCGCGGAGGGTTGATCGCTCAGGGTGTGGGGCAGCAGCGCATAGTTCACCTCGGTCAAGCCTTGGGCGGTGTAGTTCCGGCCCCAGAGGCCGACGCCGCTGTATTGGAGGGTGAGGCCGAGCGGGTCGCCGGGGCCGTGAACGTAGCTCGTGGTGTGGTCGGTCAGCAGCGCCAGCCCCACGCCCTGCGCCGCGTCGCACAGGTCGACCCAATGCAGGATGACGTTGTTCTTGATGTCGGACCACGCTTCGAAATAGGTGTTCGTCAACCGGCTTTCTGTCACGTCAAAGGGCGCGTCCTTGAAGATCGTCCGGTTGGTCCAGGCCACGGGAAAGAGCGCTTGCAGCTTGAGACGGTCGTCATAAAAGGCCTTGCGATCCTGCTCCAACCGGAACCCGCCGTCCTGGTGCAGTGCCCCGCCGATGCCGGGGTTTTCCCGCCAGTCGATGGTTATGCCCAGATCGATCCGCGGCTCCCCCTGCGCCAGCGTAACGGTCTGGGTCACTTCCTGCGCGCCCACCTGGCCGTGCACCTTTACCCGGACGCGGACCGGACCGGCTTCCACGATCTCGAGCCGCGCCGGCGTGTCGGCAGTGGAGTGAGAGCGCTGCTCCTTGTAAAAGTAGCCGCGGATCTCATTGAAACCGCGGGCATTGGCGGGATCCACCAACTCGCGGTCGCCGAGTCGTTTGGCCGTCAGGCTGCGGAACGCGCCGCCGCGCTTCGGGTCGAGTTCGGCGCGGTAAAGGTCGGTCTCCAGACGGACCGCGCCATCGGCCAGGAGCGTGGCGGTGGCGCCGCCGCGCGCCAGGCCCGGCACAGGCTTCAGCGAATAGGTCTCCCACCCCAGCGAGGGCGCGGCCGCGATCAGGAGCAACTCGCGCCGAGCGTCGTTGGTGACGAGTTGGGACGGAAGCTGCCGTCCATCGCCGGCCCAGACGGACGCTGCCCCAGCGCTCCAATCCGGCGGCAAAGGCAGGGCAACGAGGTTGGTGCGGGGATTGGCCATCGTGTTAAACACGCCCATGCTCAGCTCCCCGCCCGCTCCCCGTGCCGTCACCAGGGCGCCGGTGGAATCGGCGATGATTTGGTCGCACGCCTGGCAGGTCGCGTCTGTCCACCGCCGGACCTTGTCGGCCCAGGTATCGCCGGGCTTGCCGTTGTAAGGGACGATCCAGCAGTCGTGATGCTGGGAGAGGAGGAGCGTGCGCCAAGCCTCGTCCAACGCGGCCGCCGGCCAGGGTTTCCGGGCATAAACGGAGGCGAGCGTGGCGAGTTTTTCCGCCATCACGACCCGGTTCTCCGCCCGGCGCACCTGCTGGGCCACGCGCTGCAAAACCTGGGCGCCCCAGACGAGGCTGACCTGGATATCCTCCTGGCTGACCCGCCAGACCGGCGGCGGGGTCTTCGTTGCCAGGGTGTCGAAATACTGGCTCCAGGTGACGTACTCGAAAGGGGAATAGGCGGCGGTCTGCCGTTGCAGCCACGGCCCGTTGCGCCAGCCGGCGTCTTGCAGGCACATGCCCACGGGATGCTCCACGCCGGCTGCGAGGGCAGCTTGGACATAATCCCGGGAATTGGCCGCCGCGATCGTTTCCCAGACCGAGCCGGGCTTGAGCGCCTCGATGGCGTAGCGGGGCACGGTCGGAATCGTCGTCCCATCCGGTCCCACCCAGTTCACAAGCTCCCCGCCATACGCCCGGGTATAGCCGCCCCAGCACGTGTTCGGGTTCTTCAGCACGGCCTGCTTGAACCCCAGCGATTTCAGAACGCCGGGCAGGCAGGTGGTGAAACAGGGCTCCTCGGAACAGTAGGTGGTCACCTCTGCCTCCGGGAAATGTTCGTGGATTTTGCGCAGGCCGCGCTGGAACTGTTGAATGATGCTCTCGCCCGAAATGTTCCAGAGGTAGCTTTGGCCATAGGCCGGGTTGACGAACTCAAGGCGGCGGTCCGGCCCCGCCCGGGCGACCAACGCCTTGAACGCCTGATAGGCCTCGGGGGCGTTCGTGCGGGCGGAATCCCAGGTTTCCGGCTCGATCTCAAGGTTCAGCTTCCACTCGGGGTGTTTCTGGATCTCGTCCACCATGAACTGGGTGAACGTGGAAGGATAATGCCCGTAAATGCCCCCGTGGAAGCCGTCGGCAAACCAGGCCTTTTGGGCGTCGGCACCAGTAGCCGGGGCCAGCAGGGCGGCAAGGCAGAGAGGGAAAAATGCGAGTCCATTGAGGTTTGCGCGCATGAAGTGGTGGAGATCATTGTGGCGGGCGGAGGCGGTGCTGTCCAGTGCGTGGGAGGGCCGCGATCTCGCGGGCGGCTGGGGACGAGACGTCCCCGCCCCGGCGCGCCGGTTGGCACTTGAAAGGGGCGTGATCCTGAAGCCGGCTGCGCAGGCCGTCAGCGGTGGCAGTTCAAACCACGCGTCATCCGGCCGCAGCAGGCCGGGTTGGGCCAACGAACGGAGGGTTTCGCGGCGTTGGCCCCTCTCGCGCTGCTCCGCACCTCGGACGCCCAAGCTCCGTCGCGCCTGAGCGCGGGCGTTTCCATCCTGGCAGAATCCCTGAAAACAGGGTCTAATTCTACTTTGTTACATTCTCAGCGGCCCTTCGCCTCCCTCTCTCGTGAGATGTCGCCGCTGCGATTCGTGCGTTGTGGCGCTCAACGAGGTCGGCCAACACTTCCGCCTCCGTGCCCC
>Ga0182030_10010298_pt1 | contig 19025 bp, 16 predicted proteins | sample 812S3MmetaG_FD_121299 | JGI IMG/M metagenome (GOLD analysis project Ga0182030, IMG submission 121299) | Permafrost microbial communities from Stordalen Mire, Sweden - 812S3M metaG (Illumina Assembly) | ecosystem: Environmental > Terrestrial > Soil > Wetlands > Permafrost | place: Sweden...
CCCTCGACCGACCAGGTGTTGACGAAGACGTTGCGCGGCTTCGGCTGCTTGGCGCGCTGGGTGTCGCGCTCGGCGATGTGGACGCCTTTGACGCCGAGCCGCTGCGCCAGCCGGCCCCAGTCCGCGCGCGTCTTCGGCGCGTCGCCCTTGTCGCTGAGATCGGCGGCGAGATTGATCAGCGCCTGCTTGACCAACCACGACACCATGCCCGGATTGGCGCCGCAGCAGGAGACCGCAGTCGAGCCGCCGGGGTTGGCGCGCCGCTCGGCTTGCACCGTCTCGCGCAGCGCGTAATTGGTGCGCGACGCGTTGCCGCGCGCCGTGTCGAAATAGAAGCCCGGCCACGGCTCGACGACGGTGTCGATATAGAGCGCGCCGATCTCGCGGCAGAAGCGCATGATGTCGAGCGAGGAGGTGTCGACCGAGAGATTGACGCAGAAGCCCTGGCCGCCGCCTTCGGTCAGCAGCTTGCCGAGCGTATCGCGGTAATTGTCGGGGGTGATGGCGAGGTGGAGGAAGCGGATGCCGCGCTCGTCGAGCAGCTTGCGGTCCGACCCGTCGGGATCGATGACGACGAAGCGGTCCTTGTCGTAGTCGAAATGGCGCTCGATCAGCGGCAGGGTTCCCTTGCCGATCGAGCCGAAGCCAATCATGACGATCGGGCCGGCGATGCGAGCGTGGCGGCGCCAATGCGGCATGAAGCTCTCTCCTCGTGGCGGACAGGGTCGCCGGGGTCCGGCGCGGCGCTCTAAAAGCAAGCTGAGCCCGGCGCGTCAATAGGCGGGGGCGCCACGTCAGCCTATGGCGCGGACTTCTCGCGTTTCGACGACGGTTTCGTGAATTGCCGCGGCTGGCCTCAGATCCCCGCTGCGCCGCCGTCCGAGCGCGGGTCGTGCGCGGCGGCGATCTCGCCTCTGGGCGCGCGCATCAGCGCGCCGGCGTGGCCGAACAGATCGCGCTCGGCCGCGCTGCGCCGCGCGATCGCGTGGCCTGCCGCGACAAGCGCCGAGGCAACGGCGTCGTCGTAACCCTCTTCGAGTTTGACCGTCGCTTCCGGCTCGCCCCAGGCGCGGGTGAAGAAATGCCGCGGCGCGGCGAGCGCGGCGTCGAGCGCTTCGCCGGCGGCGATGCGGGTGAAGACCTGCGCCTGAAACTGCGGCTGGCCGTCGGCGCCCTTCGAGCCGTAAGCGAGGACGCGGCCGTCGTCGAACACCGCGAGGGCCGGGTTGAGGGTGTGGAACGGCCGCCGCCCCGGAATCAGCGGATTGCGCGACTGCGGATCGAGCGAGAAGGCGGCGCCGCGGTTCTGCGTCAGCACGCCAGTTCGCGGCAGGACGCAGCCCGAGCCGAAGTCCCAGAACACCGACTGGATGAACGAAACCGCGAGGCCGGCGGCGTCGATCGCACCCATCCACACCGTGCCGCCCCTGTCGGGCTTGAGCGGCCAGGGGGCGGCGCGGCGCATGTCGATCCGCGACGCCTCGCGATCGAGGTTCGCTGGCGAGAGGAGCGCGCCGAAGTCGTGCGTCACATGGGCGAAATCGACGCAGGCCTGGTCGCGGATCGCCATCGCGCGCTTCGCCGCTTCGATCAGCGCGTGGGCGTGGGCGAAACCCTCGGGCTTGCCCGGCGCCAGCCGCTCGTAGAGGCCGAGCAGCATCAGCGAGGCGAGCCCTTGGGTCGGCGCCGGGGTGTTGAACAGCGTCGCCGTCTTCAGCCGCAGCGACAGCGGCTCGCGCCATTCGGCGCGATAGCGCGCAAGATCGTCGCGCGTGATCGGCGCGCCGATGCGCTCGAGGTCGGCGGCGATCTCGCGCCCGACGTCGCCGCGATAGAAATCGTCGAGGCCGGCGCGCGCGAGTTGTTCGAGCGCATCGGCGAGCCGTGGCGCGCGGCGGATCGATCCGGCCTCGACCGGCTTGCCGTCGACCATGAAGGCGTCGGCGAAACCGGGCGCGGCGACCAGCGCCGGATCGCTGGTCACATCGAAGCGCGCCTCCGACGCCGAGACCGGATAGCCGTCGCGCGCCCTCCGCACGGCGTCTTCGAGCAACGAAGGCAACGGCAGCCGGCCGCCGCGGGCGCGGGAGAGTTCGAGCGCCAGCGTCCAGCCGCCGAGCGCGCCCGGCACGGTCAGCGTCGCCTTCGGCCCGCGGATCGGCACGGCGTCGAGGTCGAGCGCGCGATAGGCGGCGATCGAGGCGCCCGCGCCGGCGTAGCCGCAGGCTTCGATCGCCCGCACGCGGCCGTTCGGCTCGCGGATCAGCCAGAAGCCGTCGCCGCCGATCGAGACGTTGTGGGGATAGACGACCGAGATCGTCGCCGCCATCGCGATCATCGCTTCGATCGCGTCGCCGCCCTGGGCGAGAACATCGCGGCCCGCCTGCGCAGCGAAGGCGTGCGGCGCGGCGACGGCGGCGCGGGCATAGACGGCGGTTTCGGACAAGGGGAGGGGCTCGTTTGCGGGAATCAGGCGATGCTTGCACGCTGCGGCCGGTTGGTATAGCCCTTTCGCCGTCTCGAAGCCGCCCGGAGCGCGCCGTGCACGCCAAAGGTTCGATCAACTGGATCAACGTGTTGACGATCGTCAGCGTCGCCGTGCTGGTCGGCACGGAACTGGTCGGCGCCGCGGGCGCGGCCGGCTGGGCGATCGGCGGCCTGTTCCTGCTCGGCGACCTCATCACCCACATTCTCGAGGGGGTGTTGATCCTCTGCGCGCTGTTCGGCCTGACCCGCTTCCTGCATGCGGTGCTCGGGCACGAGCAGCTTCGCTACTAAGGCTGAGGCGCGGAAGCGCGCGCTTGTTCGGCGAGAGCTTGGCGCACCGCCGGCGCGACCATTGTCCCGAACAGCTCGATCGAGCGCATGATCGCCGCGTGCGGCATCTGCCCGACGCGCATCTGCATCAGATAGCGCTGGTGGCCGAAGATTGCGTGCTGGGCGAGGATCTTGGCGATCGCCTCGGCCGGCGTCCCGACCGTCAGGTGGCCGTTCGGCGCCCGGCCGGCTTCGAACTGGGCGCGCGTCAGCCCTGGCCAGCCACGCTCGCGGCCGATGCGCGACATCGTCTCGGCATAGGGCTCGTAGAAGGCGGCGGTCGCTTCGACTGCGGTGTCGGCGAGGAAGCCGTGGCCATTGATCCCCAGCGCCAGACGGGCAGGGTCCTGGCCGGCGCGCTTGGCGGCCTCGCGATAGAGATGGGCCATCGGCGCGAAACGCGCCGGCTCGCCGCCGATGATCGCGAGCGCGAGCGGCAAACCCAGAGCCCCGGCGCGCGCGATCGATTGTGGCGTGCCGCCGACCGCGATCCAGACGGGCAGGGGATTCTGCAGCGCGCGTGGATAGACGCCGAGGTCCTTCAGCGGCGCGCGAAGCTTCCCCTCCCAGGTTACGCGCTCGCTGGCGCGGATCGCGAGCAGCAGCTCGAGCTTCTCAGCGAACAATTCGTCATAGTCGTCGAGGTCGTAACCGAACAGGGGAAACGACTCGATGAACGAGCCGCGTCCCGCCATGATCTCGGCGCGTCCGCACGAGAGCAGGTCGAGTGTGGCGTATTGCTGATAGACGCGCACCGGATCGTCGGAGCTCAGCACGGTGACGGCGCTGGAGAGGCGAATGGTCTTGGTGCGCGCCGCTGCGAAAGCAAGCGCGACGGCCGGCGCGGAAACCGCGTAGTCCGGCCGATGGTGCTCGCCGAGCGCGAACACGTCGAGCCCGACGCGGTCGGCGAGCTCGATCTCCGCCATCGTCTCGGCGAGCGTCCGCTCGACGTTGATCGGCTTGCCCGTCGCCGGGTCGCGCTCGGTCTCGACGAAGGTGTAGACGCCGAATTGCATGGCCTTGATCCTTCGCCGAAAAGGGGAATCCACTCGTCGCGCGCATTGTGGCGGCCGCCGACCCGATCGGCAACCTCGGCGAAGGTTGCGCGCGCGCTCGGCGTCTGTAGGCTTGCGCCGCGCGCGCCGCGACGAGGACCGTTCATGCCGCCGATGATTTCCGCCAGCGACGTCACCAAGACCTACGCGTCGGGGTTCACCGCGCTTGAAAACGTCAACCTCGAGATCGTCAAAGGCGAGATTTTCGCGCTCTTGGGGCCCAACGGCGCCGGCAAGACCTCCCTGATCGGCGTCATCTGCGGCATCGTCTCGATGACCTCGGGACGGGTCCTGGTCGACGGCCACGACATCGAGCGCGAATATCGCGCCGCCCGCTCGAAGCTGGGCCTGGTGCCGCAGGAGATCGCGCTCGACATCTTCTCGACGGTTTGGAACACCGTGCGCTTCAGTCGACGCCTGTTCGGCCGCCGCGCCGACGATCGCTACGTCGAAAGCCTGCTGCGCGACCTCTCGCTTTGGGAAAAGCGCGACAGCCGGATCGTCGAGCTGTCCGGGGGGATGAAACGGCGCGTCATGATCGCCAAGGCGCTCAGCCACGAGCCGGACGCTGTGTTCCTCGACGAGCCGACCGCCGGCGTCGACGTCAACCTTCGCCGCGACATGTGGGCTCTGGTCCGCAGGCTGCGCGACAAGGGGGTCACTGTCATTCTGACGACGCACTATATCGAAGAGGCCGAGGAGATGGCCGACCGGGTCGGCGTCATCGACAACGGACGCCTGGTGCTGGTCGAGGACAAGACGGCGTTGATGCGCAAGCTCGGTAAGCGGCGGCTGATCCTCACGCTTCACAAGCCGTTGTCCGAGCTTCCCGCTTCGCTGGCGGGTTGGCCGCTGGAACTCGATCACGCCGGACTGCGCCTCACCTACGCGTTCAATGCGGACGCGGAAGGCGCCGGCATTTCTCGCCTGCTCGAACGCCTCGGCGAACTGGGGATCGACTTTCGCGATCTCGAGACCTCGACGAGCACGCTGGAGGACATTTTCATCGACCTCGTGGGGCGGAGCGCATGAGCAAGGCGATGTCGATCAACGCGGACGGCGTCTGGGCGATCTACCGCTCGGAGATGGCGCGCACGGCGCGCACGATCCTCCAGAGCGTGGCGATGCCGGTGATCACGACGGCGCTTTATTTCGTGGTCTTCGGCGGCGCGATCGGGTCGCGCATTCAGCGGGTCGAGGACGTCAGCTACGGCGCCTTCATCGTGCCGGGCTTGATCATGCTCTCGCTTCTGACCCAAAGCATTTCGAACGCGTCGATCGGCATCTACTTCCCGAAATTCACCGGGACGATTTTCGAGGTCCTGTCGGCCCCGCTCTCCTATATCGAGGTCGTGATCGCCTATGTCGGCGCCGCCGCGACCAAATCGGTCGCGATCGGCCTGATCATCCTGGCGACTGCGACGCTCTTCGTACCGGTCCACATCCTGCATCCGTTGTGGATGGCCGCGTTCCTGGCGCTGACCTCGGTCGCCTTCAGCCTGTTCGGCTTCATCGTCGGCATATGGGCCAGGAGCTTCGAGCAGCTCGCGATCTTTCCGGCGCTGGTGGTGACGCCGCTCACCTTCCTCGGCGGCGCGTTCTATTCGATCGACATGCTGCCGCCATTCTGGCGCACCGTGAGTCTGTTCAATCCGGTCGTCTATCTGGTGAGCGGGTTCCGCTGGAGCTTTTACGGCAGCGGCGACGTGAGCGTCGTCGGCAGCCTCGCCTTCACCGCCGTCTTCATTGCCGCGTGCCTCGTGATTTTGTGGCGGATGTTCCAGACCGGCTATCGGCTCAAGCCCTAAACCGCGATGAAGCGAGACCGACGGCCGCTTCAGGCGTCGTCGCCTGCTTGCGGAACAGGCGTCGCCATCGCATGGGCCTTCCGGCCGCCGCGCTCGACCGCAGCGCGCGCCTCGACATGCGCGAGTAGATCGCCGGCCGTCTCGAGGCAGCGCTTGGCCAGCATCCGCGCGCCTTCCGCCAGTTCCGCCGATTCGCGCACGATTTCGACGTTGCGCTCCATGTCTTCGTGCGACCAGCCGCGCGAATGCGCGACATAGGGGAATTGCGGAAAGGAGAAGCCGAGTTCGGCGAAGAAGCCGAGCATCTGCCCGGCGACCGCCTGGATGTTGTCCTGACCGCCGACGATGATGAAGCCTGCAACCTTATTGCGGATCAGCACCTGGTTGCGAATGGTGATCGCATTCTGCACGCAGTTCAGCCGCTCGGCCATTTTGAAATAGAGCGACGACGCGGCGCCCCAGCGGATTGGCGAGGCGACGATGATCGCGTCCGCCCAATGCACCAGCGCTTCGTAGACCTGGTCCATTTCGTCGCCGGCGTCGAGTTGCGTGATCGAGCACGGCCAGGTGCACGCGCGCGCGTTCTTGGAATAAAAGCCCTCGCAGGCGCGGAACTTCAGCGCGTTGAGACGGATGAGCCGCGTCTCGGCGCCGAGGCGTTCCGCCTCGCGCAAAGCGTGACCGAGCAGATGATCGGAACCGGAAAAGCGGGGATTGGCTTCATCCATCGCCGTTGTCGAAACGCCGGCGAGCCGCAACGGTCCGGCGCCGCGCACGATCGGACGCGCTAGCGGATGGGGGGCGTGCGGCGCCTTGTTGCGCTTGCTGGCGCCGGCAAGATTGACGAGAACCCGGCCGCCTTCCTCTCTGACCGGGAAGCCCGGCACGCAGTCGGTTTCGAAGCCCGGCTCGCCGGCGCCGGTGCAGCGATGGAACTTCCAGTAGTGCCAGGGGCAGACGATATAGTCGCCCTCCAATCGCCCCTCGCCGAGCGGTCCGCCGACGTGATTGCAGAGGTTCGAAACCACGCCGACTCGGCCGTCAACCGACGAGACCGCGAAGTCCTGCCCTTGCACGCGGACTCGCTGCAAGGGCGCGGCCGAGAGTTCCTCCAACGATCCGATGTCGATCCACGTCTCGAGGTCCGCCACCGCACGTCCCCTTGGCGCTTCCGTCCCAGGAAATCCAGCGAACGACGCCACGATCGCCGCGCTGACCTCTGTTCGCGTGTAACATGGCGTTGTTACGGGCGAAAGCATCGCAGGGCCATCGATCCGCGCTCCATCTTGCGGGTCGCGCCAAAGGGAGCGCTCGCCATGCCTATAACGCCGTCCTGGCGACCGCTTGGCGGCGTCGACGCAAAGCGCCTGGGCGAAGCTCGGCTTCAGGCGCATTACGCCGTGCAATGGTTGGCGAGGCTCGCCCGCGCCGCCGTGCCGCCGCAGCCGGACGACAGCCACACCAATCTCGGCTGGGACGATGAACTCGACGGCTTCGTGACTCATCGGCTTCGCGACGGCGGGCGGCTCGGGCTGCGGCTCAGCGATCTCACGTTGTCGGCGGAGGACGGCGCGGCGGGGCGGCCGCAGCGCTCATTCTCGCTCGTCGGCCGCAGCGACGCCGAGGCGCGCGAGTGGGTGGGTCTCGCGTTTGCCGCCGACGGGCTGGACGCGCAAGCGCTCGACGCGCTCTCGCCCTACGCGATGCCCTCCCACGCGATCGCTCGAGGAGGAAACTACGGCGGCGCCGACCTAAGCGCGGCGCTGGTCGATCTCGCCGCCTGGTTCGCCAACGGTCGAACCGCGGTCGAGAAGGTGCGCGGCGCGATGCTCGGCCACGGCTGCGATGCGCCGGCGCCGCGCTGTTGGCCGCACCATTTCGATTTGGCGACCCTGACGTCGTTCCCCCTGCCGCGTCGCGCGACGACGGCCTACATCGGCGTCGGCCTGTCGCCGGGCGATCGCTTCTATGGCGAGCCGTATTTCTACCTCTCCGTCTATCCCGCGCCCGATCCCTCGGCGTTGCCGAAGCTGCCGCCGCTCGGCCATTGGCGCGTCGAAGATTTCACCGGAGCGGTCGCGACGGCCACGGCCATCTTAGCGACAGCGCGACCTGAAGCAGAGACCGACGCGTTTCTCGCCGCCGCCCTCGAAGCGGCGCTCGCTCTGTGCCGGTGAGCCTCGCGTCCGCGACACGGCTTGGCGGCGGGACCGAGAACCCTTCTCCTGCTCGCGGGAGAAGGGATCAGCCCTTCTTCCCCCATCCGCCGCCCGTCGGCGTGACGATTTCGATCGCTTCGCCGGCCTCCAGCACGGTCTGCGCGCAGCCCGGCAATTCTTCGCGCCGCCCGTCATTGCGTCGCACGATGTTGCGACCCAGTTCGCCCGGATCGCCGCCTTCCATGCCGAAGCTTCTGACGCGGCGGCGGTCGGTCAGCAGCGCGAGCTCCATCGGCTCGCTGAAGCGGATGCGCCTGAGCGTGCCGTCGCCGGCGTTCCAGCGGCCCTTGCCGCCGGAGCCGCGGCGGATGTGAAAGTCCTCGAGCACGACCGGGAAGCGGCTCTCCAACACTTCCGGGTCGGTCAGACGCGAGTTGGTCATGTGAGTGTGGACGGCGCTCGCGCCGTCGAAGCCGGGCCCGGCCGGCGCGCCGGAGCAGATCGTCTCGTAATACTGATAGCGCGCGTCGCCGAAGGTCAGGTTGTTCATCGTCCCCTGCGCCGAACCGAGCGCGCCGAGCGCGCCGAACAGGGCGTCGACGACCGCCTGACTGGTCTCGACGTTGCCGGCGACCACGGCGGCGGGATAGCGCGGCGCGAGCATCGAGCCATCGGAGATGACGATGCGGATCGGTCTCAGGCAGCCGGCGTTCATCGGGATGTCGTCGTCGACCATGACGCGGAAGACGTAGAGCACGGCGGCGCGCGCAACCGGCTCGGGCGCGTTGAAGTTGTTCGGCTGTTGCAGCGAGGTTCCGGTGAAGTCGACCGTCGCCTCGCGCGCGGCGCGATCGACCGTGATCTTCACTTTGATCAGAGCGCCCTGATCGGTCTCGACCGCGAATGCGCTGTCCTTGAGCCGGTCGATGACGCGCCGCACGCTTTCAGCGGCGTTGTCCTGCACATGGCCCATATAGGCGACGACGGTCTCAAGCGAGAAGGCTTCGACCATGCGGCGCAGTTCCCGCGCGCCCTTCTCGTTGGCGGCGATTTGCGCTTTGAGGTCGTTAACGTTCTGCACCGGATTGCGCGCCGGGTAGGGGCCGCAGGTCAGAAGTTCGACCAGCGCCTTGTCGCGGAACCGCCCGCGCGCGACGAGGCGGAAATTGTCGATATAGACGCCTTCCTCTTCGATGGTCGTCGCGCGCGGGCTCATCGAGCCGGGCGCGACGCCGCCGATGTCGGCGTGGTGGCCGCGCGAAGCGACCCAGAACAGGATCGTCCTGCCCGCCGCGTCGAAAACGGGCGTGCAGACGGTGATGTCGGGCAGATGCGTGCCGCCGTTATAAGGCGCGTTGAGCGCGAAGACGTCGCCGGCGCGGATGCGGCCGGCGTTGGCGCGGATGATCGTCTCGACCGAGCGGTCCATCGACCCAAGATGGACCGGCATGTGCGGCGCGTTGGCGACCAGCCGACCCTCGCCGTCGAACACCGCGCAGGAGAAGTCGAGCCGCTCCTTGATGTTGACCGAATAGGCGGTGTTCTGCAGCGTCACGCCCATCTGCTCGGCGATCGACATGAACAGGTTGTTGAAGATCTCCAGCATGACGGGATCGGCCTTGGCGCCGATCGCCTCGCGCCGCGCCGCCGGTCTGATCCGCCGCAGCACGACATGGTTCTTGGCGGTGATCTCCGCGCCCCAGCCGTCCTCGACGACGATCGTCTGGTGCGGCTCGATGATCAGAGCCGGGCCGGCGACGCGCGCGCCGAGCGCGAGCGTCTCGCGGCGGAAGACGCCGGCCTCGCGCCACGCGCCATGCGAGAAGAAGCGCGTCTGCGCGGCGGCCGCGGGCGGCGGTGCGTCAGGGTCGATCGCGCCGGCGCGCTCGGCGAAGCGCGCCGCGCCGCCGATCGCCTCGACCGCGACCGCTTCAATTGTCAGCGGCTTGGCGCGGTCGACGAAACCGAAGCGTGATCGATGCGCCTTCTCGAAGCCGCGGCGCATCGCGGCGGCGGCGGCGAGTGCAATCTCAAGCGAAGTGTCCGAACCGGCGTAGCGCACATGCGCGGCGGCGCAACGCTTGATCGCCGCCGCCGCGACGCCCTGGCCCTCGACCTCGCGCGCCGCCGCGTCGCCGAGTCGCGCGATGAGCGGTGTGAGCCGCGCGAGCGCGTCGTCGGCGAGCGGCTCCTCGACCCCCTGGCTGCGGTGGGCGCTGATGTCGGCGAGCCCCATGCCGTAGGCCGACAGCAGCGACGACAGCGGATGGATCAGCACCGTCTCGATCGCCAGCGCGTCGGCGACGTCGCAGGCGTGCTGGCCGCCGGCGCCGCCGAAGCAATTGAGCGCATAGCGGGTGACGTCGTAGCCGCGCGCGACGGATATCTTCTTGATCGCCTCGGCCATCTTGGCGACCGCAACGGCGATGAAGCCGTCGGCGACGTCCTCCGCGCTGCGGCCGCCGCCGATCTCCGCCGCCAGCGCGGCGAAAGCGGCGCGCACGGCCGCCGCATCGAGAGATTGGTCCTGGCGCGGGCCGAAAATCCTGGGGAAGAATTCGGGCGAGAGCTTGCCGACCATCAGATTGGCGTCGGTGACGGCGAGCGGGCCGCCGCGGCGGTAGCATTTCGGGCCCGGATCGGCGCCGGCCGAATCCGGCCCGACTCGAAAGCGCGCGCCGTCGAAATGGAGGATCGAGCCGCCGCCGGCGGCGACGGTGTGGATCTTCATCATCGGCGCGCGCATACGCACGCCGGCGACCTCGGTCTCGAACGTGCGCTCGTAGCTTCCGTCGAAATGGGCGACGTCAGTCGAGGTGCCGCCCATATCGAAGCCGATCGTCTTGGCGAAGCCGGCGCTCAACGCGGTGCGCGCCATCGCGACGACACCGCCGGCCGGGCCGGACAGGATCGCGTCCTTGCCGGCGAACAGCTCGGCGGCGGTGAGGCCGCCCGACGACATCATGAACATCACCCGCGCGCCGGTTCGCTTGGCGTCGAGCGCGCTCGCCACACGCCGCACGTAGCGCGCGAGGATCGGCGACAGATAGGCGTCGACGACGGTCGTGTCGCCGCGCCCCACCAGCTTGATCAGCGGCGAACATTCGTGGCTGACCGACACCTGGTCGAAGCCGAGCTCGCGCGCGATCCTCGCCACTTGTCGCTCGTGCTCGGGGTAACGATAGCCGTGCATGAAGACGATCGCCACCGCCGCGAAGCCGTCGGCCCTGGCGCGCGCGAGCGCGGCGCGCACGGCGTCGAGATCGGGCGCCGTCTCGACCGTTCCGTCGGCGAGCGTGCGTTCGTCGATCTCGATCGCCTCGGCGTAGAGTTGCTCCGGCTTGACGATGTTGCGCGCGAAGATGTTGGGCCGCGCCTGGTAGCCGATCTCCAGCGCGTCGCGGAAACCCTTGGTCGTCACCAGCAGCGTGCGTTCGCCGCGCCGCTCGAGCAGCGCGTTGGTGGCGACGGTGGTGCCCATTTTGACGGTGCCGATCGCGCCCTCGGGGATCGCGTCGCCTGACGCAAGGCCGATCAGATCGCGGATCGCTTGCACGGACGCGTCGTCGTAGGCGGGGTTCTCCGACAGCAGCTTGCGCGCGTGCAGGCGGCCGCGCGGGTCGCGGCCGATCACGTCGGTGAAGGTGCCGCCGCGGTCGATCCAGAAGTCCCAGCGCCGCCGTTCCCGCGCATCGCCTCCGCGGTTTGTGATCACGCTCGCCTCTTTCGCTGTGGCGCTTTTGTGGCATGGCCCGGCGCCGGGGTCTATATTGGCGGCGAGGGGCACAAGGAGTTTGCGGCGATGGAAACGGTGCGGTTCGGCAAGACGGGCATGAAGGTCACACGGCTGTGTCTCGGCTGCATGACCTACGGCTCGACGAAGTGGCGCGACTGGGTGCTCGACGAGGAGGCGTCGCGGCCGTTCATCCGCGAGGCGCTCGAGCGCGGCATCAATTTTTTCGACACCGCCGACATGTACTCGGACGGCGCGAGCGAGGAAGTCCTCGGCCGCGCGCTGAAGGAATACGCCAAGCGCGACGAGGTCGTCGTCGCCACCAAGGTCTTCAACCCGATGGGGTCGGGGGCGAACGCGCGCGGCCTGTCGCGCAAGCACGTCATGGAGGCGATCGACGCCTCGCTGAAGCGGCTCGGCATGGATTACGTCGACCTCTACCAGATCCATCGCTTCGACGCCGAGACGCCGATCGAGGAGACGGTCGAAGCGCTCGACGACGTCGTGCGCGCCGGCAAGGCGCTCTATGTCGGCGCGTCGTCGATGTGGACCTGGCAATTCGCGCGCATGATCTCGGTTGCGCGCGAGCGCGGACTGGCCGAGTTCGTGTCGATGCAGAACTTCTATAATCTCGTCTATCGCGAGGAAGAACGCGAGATGATGAAGTTCTGCGTCGATCAAGGCGTCGCCGTCATCCCTTGGTCGCCGCTAGCGCGCGGCTATCTCGCGCGCGAGGGCGCGGCGCCGCTCGGCGAAGGCGCATCGACGGTGCGTGGCCGCACCGACGCTTACCCGCGCGCACTCCAGCTCGGCTCGCGTCAGGATGAAGCGATTCGCCGCCGCGTCGGCGAAGCGGCCGACAAATACGGGGTCAAGCCGGCGGTGGTCGCCTTGGCCTGGGTGCTGTCGAAACCCTATGTCACCGCGCCGATCGTCGGCGCCTCGAAGCCGCACCATCTTGCCGATGCGGTCGCGGCGCTGTCGCTCAAGCTCGACGCGCGCACGGTCGCGAGGCTTGAAGAGCCGTACCACCCCAAGGAGGTGGTCGGGCATCAGTGAGGCTTCCCCTCATCCGGCGCTTCGCGCCACCTTCTCCCGCATGCGGGAGAAGGGTTTCGCCCCCTCTCCCGTATGCGGGAGAGGGCCGGGGTGAGGGCAAGTCGAGGTGTTACACCGCCCGAGCGAACACCGCGTCGACCGCATTGGGGATCTCGCGCGGCGAGGCGATGATCGGGTCGGCGCCGGCTTCGGTCAGCTCCGCTCGGTCGCCGTAGCCCCATAGCGCGCCGATCGCCGGAATGCCGACCGCGCGCGCGCCGAGCGCGTCGTAGCGGCGGTCGCCGATCATCACGATGCGCTGCGCCGCTTCGAGCCGTGCGCCGGCGATCGCCGCCGTCAGGACCGTGCTCTTCTCCGCGCCCCGCCCGTCCGAATTCGCGCCGTAGACTCCGTCGAAATAGTGGTCGAGGCCGAAGTGCGCGACGACGCGTTGCGCATCCGCCCGTCGCTTCGATGTCGCGACGAACAGGCGGTCGCCGCGCGCGCGCAGATGATCGAGCGCCGCCGCGACGCCGTCGTAGACCTTGTTCTCGAAAATGCCGATCGTGTCGTAGCGCTCGCGGTAGAACTCTAGCATCCGGTCGGCGTTCTCGTCGCCGGCGAGCTTGGCGAAGCTCTCGCGCAACGGCGGACCGACGATCCAGCCGAGTTCTGACTCGGCTGGAATCGGCCGGGCGCCGCCATCCTCGGCGTTGAGCCGGCGCAAGGCCTCGCGCGTAGATCGCTGGATTCCGGCCGCGGAATCGGTCAGCGTGCCGTCGAGGTCGAACAGGACCGCCGCGGCTTCGGTCATTTCAATAGCACGTAGATGTCGACCTGCAGATTGGGGTCTTCGGGCGATTTGATGTCGTTGAGGTATTCCTCGACGAAGACGTCCTGGGCGTCGACGCCCTTTTCGTCGAGATAGGCGGTGATCGCCTCGTAGGTGCCGTCGATGTCGTCATAGGCGCCGCGATGCTCGAATCGCATCGCCTTGCCGACCGGCGTCTCGCCGATCTTCACCGCATCGGAGAGTTGGGTCTTGCCGTCGGGCGCTCCGGCGAGCGGCACCGCAGCGCGGAACTTGAAGCCGGAATCGTCGGCCTCGAGGAAGATGGCGATCGGATGATCGACCGGCTTGAGCCCGGCCTTGCCGATCTCAGTCCGCACCAGGCCGATTGCGCCGATGATTGCCGAATAGACTTCGTCGCGGCCGGCCCTGCCGTCTAGGTAGGCGGCGGGCCGCGCCGTCAGGTCGGTCGTTTCGCCCATCGAGCCGTCGCTCTCGCCGGAAGCCGCGCTGGGCGTGGGCGCCGGCGTCGCGGCCGGGGAAGGATTGGCGGCCGGCGCCGGCGCGCCCGGCGAGGGGACCGGGGCAGGCGAAGCGGAGGCGGGGGTCGGAGTCGCCGCGGGCGAGGATGCAGCCTCGCTCGGCGCCGGCGCGGCGGCGGACGGCGAAGCCGCAGGCGCAGCGGCCGCGCCGGGGGATGGCGCGGGCGTCTGTTGGGCCGCGGCCGCTGCGGCAAACGCAACCAACGCGCAGGCGAGCCACGCCGCGCGCGCTCGCGTCAAGCTGCGGTTCATCGCTTAGCCCCTTCCGCCGGTTGAATGTTGCGTCGCGCCAGTATGCGGGCAAGCGCGCGCGGCGCCAAGCGGTCCGTGGTCGCGGCCTTTAGGCCGGCGCCGGCTTCGCCCAGCGCAGCGTCGGCTGGCGCGCCGCCCGCGTCTCGTCGAGTCGCCGTCGCGGCGCGGCGACCGGCGCGGCGACGAAGCGCTCGCGCTCGCCGGCGAGCGCGCTCATCGCCAGGTCGCGCAATGTCATGATGAACAGGTCGAGGCTCGCCTTCGATTCCGATTCGGTCGGCTCGATCAGCATCGCGCCATGCACAACCAGCGGAAAATACACCGTCATCGGGTGGTAGCCTTCGTCGATCATCGCCTTGGCGAAGTCGAGCGTCGTCAGGCCCGTGTCCTTCAGCCAGCGGTCGTCGAACAGGGCTTCGTGCATGCACGGCCGGTCGCCGAAGGGGGCCGACATCAGGTCGACGAGCGAGGCGCGCACGTAATTGGCGGCGAGCACTGCGTCCTCCGCGGCCTGCCGCAGCCCGTCGCCGCCGTGCGACAGGATGTAGGAGAGGGCGCGCACGAACATGCCGACCTGGCCGTGGAAGGCGCTCATGCGGCCGAACGCCTGCGTCCCTTCGCTGTGTTCGGCAAGCGACAGCGATGGGCCGTTCCTGACGATCGACGGCGCCGGCGCGAACGGCGCGAGCCGCTCGGACAGGACCACCGGTCCGGCGCCTGGGCCGCCGCCGCCGTGCGGCGTCGAGAAGGTCTTGTGCAGGTTGATGTGCATCGCGTCGACGCCGAGGTCGCCGGGCCGCGTCTTGCCCATCACCGCGTTGAAATTCGCGCCGTCGCAATAGAAATAGGCGCCCGCCGCATGCACGGCGTCGGCGATCTCGACGATGCTGCGTTCGAACAGGCCGCAGGTGTTGGGATTGGTGAGCATGATCGCGGCGACGTCGGGCGCCAGCGCCGCGCGCACCGCTTCGGCGCTGACAACGCCGTCGGCCTCCGCCGGAACCGCGCGCACCGAAAAGCCGATCAGCGCCGCGGTGGCGGGATTGGTGCCGTGAGCGGAATCGGGCACCAGGACCACGGTGCGGGTCTTGTCCTCGTCGCGTGCGGCCAGCGCCGCTTTGATCGTCATCATGCCGCACAATTCGCCGTGCGCGCCGGCCTTCGGCGACATCGCCACCGCGCTCATGCCGGTCAGCGTCAGCAGCGCATGCGCCAGCGAATCGATCAGCTCCAACGCGCCCTGCACGGTGGCGATCGGCTGCAGCGGATGGAGATCGGCGAAGCCCGGCAGGCGCGCCATCTTCTCATTGAGGCGCGGGTTGTGCTTCATCGTGCACGAGCCGAGCGGATAGAGCCCGGCGTCGATCGAATAATTGTTGCGCGACAGTCGCACGTAATGGCGCACCGCCTCCGGCTCGGTGAGGCCGGGCAGGCCGATCGCTCCGTCGCGCGCGTGCGCGCCGAGTTTCGAGGCGAACGGCGTCGGCGCTTCGAAGTCGACGCCGGTCGCGTCGAGCCGGCCGGTCTCGAAGATCAGCGCCTCTTCGATGTCGAGGGCGCGGTTGCCGGTGAACGTGCCGCGGCGCGGCGCGTCGCCCGCGTTCGGGCGGGTGGGGCGACCCTGGTTGTTCATTTCTGTCGCCCCCCTTGCAGACTTTGCGCGAGCGCCTCCGCATAGGCTTGCCGGTCGGCCGGCGTCGAGACTTCGGTGGCGGCGACGACGATCAGGTCGTCGAGCCCGGCGCGCGGCGCGAGCCGCGCCACCGGCAGGCCGCCGATGATTCCGCGCGCAGCGAGGTCGTCGATCAGCTCCGCCGCATCGCGCGGCGTGCGGATGGTGAATTCGTTGAAAAACGCGTCGTTGAGCACGCTGACGCCGGGAATCGCCCCGAGTCGCTCGGCAAGATCGACCGCGGCGGCGTGATTGAGCGCGGCGACGCGGCGCAGGCCCGTTTCTCCGAGCAGCGTCAGATGGATCGAGAAGGCGAGCGCGCACAGGCCGGAATTGGTGCAGATGTTGCTCGTCGCCTTCTCGCGACGAATGTGCTGCTCGCGGGTCGACAGCGTCAGCACGAAGCTGCGTCGCCCATCGGCGTCGACCGTTTCGCCGGCGAGCCGTCCCGGCATCTGCCGCACGTTCTTCAGCCGGGTCGCGAACAGGCCGACATAGGGGCCGCCGAAATTGAGCGCGTTGCCGATCGACTGGCCTTCGCCGACGACGATGTCGGCGTCCATTTCGCCCGGCGATCGCACCGCGCCGAGCGACACCGCCTCGGTGAAGACGGCGACCAGCAGCGCGCCCTTGGCGTGGGCGGCGGCGGCGATCGGCTCGAGGTCGCGGAGGTTTCCGAAGAAGTCAGGCGACTGGACGACGACGCAGCTCGTCTCGTCGTCGATCTGAGCCGCGATGTCCTCCGCGCCGCGCGGATCGAGCGGAAGGCGCACGATCTCGTCGTTCGCCATCGCGCCGAGCGTGGCGGCGACGTCCGAATATTGAGGATGCAGACCGCCCGACAGCACCGCCTTGCGCCGGCGGGTGAGGCGGTGCGCCATCAGGATCGCTTCGCCGCAGGCGGTCGAGCCGTCGTACATCGACGCGTTGGCGACCTCCATGCCGGTCAGCGCGGCGACCTGGGTCTGAAACTCGAACAGCACTTGCAACGTGCCCTGGGCGATCTCGGGCTGATAGGGCGTGTAGCTGGTCAGGAATTCCGAACGCTGGATCAGGTGGTCGACGGTCGCCGGGACGTGGTGGCGATAGGCGCCGGCGCCGAGGAAGAAAGGAACCGACCCCGCCGCGACGTTGCGCCCGGCCATACGCGTCAGGCGCCGCTCGACCTCGATCTCACCCAGGCCGTTCGAGAGGTCGAGCGGCGCGGCGAGTCGCTTGGCGGGGGGAATGTCGGCGAACAGGGCGTCGATGTCGGGCGCGCCGATGCGCGTCAGCATCTGGGCGCGGTCAGTCGCGTCGAACGGCAGATAGCGCATTGTGGCTCACGCGAGGGTCTTGAGGAAGGCTTCGTAGTCGGCCTCGCTCAACAGCGAGGCGAGCTCGCCCGCGTTGGCGAGCTTGATCTTGAAAATCCAGCCGCGGCCCATCGCGTCCTCGTTGATCAGCCCAGGCTGCGCATCGACGTCCGCGTTGACCTCGACCACTTCGCCCGAGACCGGCGCGAAGACGTCGCTCGCCGCTTTGACGCTCTCGACCACCGCTGCGCTGTCGCCCTTGGCGAGCGCGGCGCCGACGGCGGGCAGTTCGACGAACACGACATCGCCGAGCGCCTGCTGGGCGTGATCGGAGATGCCGATCACGGCCACGTCGCCTTCGACGCGCACATATTCATGGTCCTTGGTGTAGCGGGTTTCGGTCATGAGCGCGTTCCTTTTCGCAAGCGGGTCGTCAGCCGCGGTGATAGGCGTGGGGGTGGAAGGGCAGGGGCGAAACGCGCGCCGCAAGCGGCTTGCCGCGCACCATCAGCGACACTGGCGTTCCGGAAGCCGCGGCCGAACTCGCGACGTAGCCCATGGCGATCGGCGCGCCGACGCTAGGTCCGAAGCCGCCGGAGGTGATGCGGCCGATCTCGGCGCCCGAGGCGTCGACGATTTCCGCGCCTTCGCGCGCCGGCGCGCGGCCGTCCGGCCTGAGGCCGACCCGCTTGCGCGCGGGGCCCGCGACAAGCGCGGCCTGGACGCGCGCCGCGCCGGGAAACCCGCCTTCGAGCCGCCGCCGCTTCTGGATCGACCAGGCGAGCCCGGCCTCGATCGGATCGATCGTCTCGTCGAGCTCGTGGCCGTAGAGGCAGAGGCCCGCTTCCAGCCGCAACGAATCGCGCGCGCCAAGGCCGATCGACGCTACGTCAGGGTCAGCGAGCAGTCGCCGCGCGAAGGCTTCCGCCTCGTCGGCCGGCAGCGAAATCTCGAAACCGTCTTCGCCCGTGTAGCCGGAGCGCGAGACGAAAGCGGAGATTCGGCCGAAGCGGACTGGCTGCGTCGACATGAACGCCATCGCCGCGAGGCCGCTGTTCGGCTCGAGCCGCTGGAGGACGGCGACGGCGGCTGGGCCCTGGAGCGCGACGAGCGCGAGTCGGTCGAGCCGCGTCAGCCGAACCGAGGGCGGAAGGTTCGATTCGAGCAGCGCAAAATCAATGGCTTTGCGCGCGGCGTTGACGACCAGGTTGAGCCGGCCGTCCGCCCCCGGCGGCCGCGAGACCATCAGGTCGTCGACGATTCCGCCCTCGGGGTTGAGCAGTTGGCTGTAGCGCTGGCGGCCCGGCGCGAGGCCAAGAAAGTCCGCCGGACAGAGTCGCTCGAGCGCGGCGGCGACGGTCGCGTGGTCGGATCCGACGAGTTCCGCCTGGCCCATGTGCGAGACGTCGAACAGGCCGGCGTGGGCGCGGGTATGGAGGTGTTCGGCGAGGATGCCGGATGAGAATTGAATCGGCATGTCGTAGCCGGCGAACGGCCCCATCCGCGCACCGAGTTCGACATGCAGCGCGTGAAGCGGCGTACGCAGCGTCGCGGAATCCGACATGGAAGCACCCCGGTCGCAATCAATCGAGCGGCCGCGGCGCGACGTCTAAGGCGCGTTGGACCCCGCGGCGCCCCCTCTGTCTCGAGACCTGAGAGATTTCCCGCCGCAACGCGGCGGTTACCCCCGTCGGTGGGCGGACGCGCAGCCGGCGCCTGCCGCTTTCCAGAGCGTCATCACCCAACGGTCCATTGGCCTGAGCGTTTCCGGGGCGGTTGCGCCTTCGGCGCCGGAGGCTGACGCCTCCGGACTCTTCCGCTGGGTGTCTTCGACTGACTCGGGCAGGAAGCCCGAAGCGCC
>Ga0182030_10010299_pt1 | contig 19024 bp, 16 predicted proteins | sample 812S3MmetaG_FD_121299 | JGI IMG/M metagenome (GOLD analysis project Ga0182030, IMG submission 121299) | Permafrost microbial communities from Stordalen Mire, Sweden - 812S3M metaG (Illumina Assembly) | ecosystem: Environmental > Terrestrial > Soil > Wetlands > Permafrost | place: Sweden...
CAGATCGCCGCGGATTCCGCGTTCCAAGCGCCGGCGCCGGTTGCCGGTTTTGTCGATTTTCTGGCCAAGCCGCAGCCGAAATGGCCCCTGGACCGGTTGGAGATGGCGGAGCCGAATCCTCTGTCCTCGGCGGGGAAGATCAGAATTCCGCTACGCGCGACAGGTTCACCGATCGCCGGCGTGCGGACGGCGGGCCCCACCAAAATCCCCATTGAACCGCGAGATTCGAAGGGCGCGAGCCGGGTGGAAGCGCTGGCGGCCACCCTGTTGCCGTACCGCGACATGGCCCGGACCGTCATCCCACAAGGCTTCCCGCAAGCGGCTCCGGAACAGGAAGAAGATCACATTCCGTTCTCGAAGAAGCTGATGTCGCTAAAGTCGTTCGCTGCCAACCATAATAGTCCAAAGCAGGACGGTCCGAAGAACAGCCGTCGCGACCCCTGGCCTGCAACGCCTTTCCCGAAATCGCAAATGGTGCAACTGCCTTTGCCAGCCATGGTTTATGGCTTGGGCGCAGCAGTTCCTGCGCTGGCCGGATTGCGGCCTCTGTCCATCGATCAGGTCCCGCTCGTGCATGGAACCTGGATCGACAACCTGCGCGCGATGGGGGCGGAGGGCGAATCGCCCCGGTATGAACTGTCGACCCCGGCGCTGCGTCCGCGTCTGAAACTGGCCGCGGGCAGCCGTTATCCGGTGGCCACGCGCGATACGGCCACGGCGGTGGCCACGATCGAGCCGGAAAGCGTGCTGCTGGCCAGCGCGGTGACCATTCCAGCGCGAAAAGCGATGGCCGCGGCGGCGGGAGCTTCGTCGCCGGGCGAGGCGGGATTACTGCCTCTGGCCTGGGCCAAAGCAAATGAGCCGGAGCCGGCGCAGACCGTGCAGTCGGTCAGCCTTCCGCAGCCTCTGTGGTCGGCACCGGTAAGGCCGACGTCGCATCTGGAGCCTCTGGACGCGAAGCCGGCGATGGATATTTTGTCGCCTGTGCCGGCCCAGGCGGAAGCGCCGCCGGCGGCGGCCTCAAAAAAGGACGAGCCGAGCGGTGGAATCGAAGCCTTGATCCCTCCCGAGGCCAACGATTCCGGCGGGGCGACGGCCTGGATGCACGTGACGGGCTTCTGGAAGCATGCGCCCCGCGATCTGAAGCTGCTGGTATTCGGGATCCCGATCCTGCTGGGGCTGGCTTTGCAGCCGCGGTTAAAGAAGATCCCCTACACCGCTCCGCCGCAGGCCGCCGGCATTCAGCGCGGGATTGAACGGAATTTCCAGAGCAAGCTGAACGAGCAGTTTAAGGCGGTCAAGCAAACCATGGTAGACCGGGCGGCGATCGCCCTGGATGAGGATTTCCGGGCCGGCCTGGACGACTGGACCAGCCGCGGGGGAACCACCGAATGGGCCTTCGACGCAACGGGTTTCGTCAGACCCGGACCCCTGGCTTTATACCGCCCTTCGATCGACCTGACCGACTATCAACTGCAATTTTTAGGGTTAATCGATAAAAAAGCGCTCAGCTGGGTAGTGCGCGCGGCCGATTTTGACGATTACTACGTGGTGAAGTTAGTTGTCCTCAAGCCCGGACCGGTGCCGACCATCGGAGTCACCCGCTACGCGGTGATTCACGGGGTGGCGCAGGACCGCGCCGACACCACCGCGTTCATCAATGCGCGGGAAGACATGCTCTACCGGGTGCGGATGGACATTCACAGCGATATTTTCGCCCTTACGGTACAGGGGCAACTGGTCGATAGCTGGTCAGAGCCGCGATTGCGGACGGGCGGCGTCGGATTTTTCACGGCGCGCGGAGAATCCTCGCGCCTGCGCTGGGTGCAGGTTACGCACCAGTACGACATGCTGGGACGGCTTTGCGCGTACCTGGCGCCTTATAACATTCCATCGACAAACGGGGGTTGGCAACCATGAGCGGACGGAAAAACGGAGTAGATTCGGCGTTGAAGACGACGGGCAAGGCAGTATCGCCCGCGCTCGCCCGATCGGTCTCACTGCATCTCGAAGGGAAGCGCAAGGAAGCGCTACGCGAGCTGAACACGGCCATCGAGAACGGCGAGGATACGCCGGAAGTGTTCGCCGCCAAGGGCCACATCCAGTTTGAGCTGGAGCAGTACGACGACGCCATCAAGACGTACGAGAAGCTGCTCACGCTGGCTCCGCGTCACGCCACTGCCAATTTCAACCTGGGCATCTGTTACGAAAAGCTCGGGCGCTGGCAGGAAGCCACCGACTCCTTCTCTAAAGCTCTCGAAGTCGACCCGCAGCGCGAAGAGGCGCAGCTGGGCCTGGGCATCTGCCTGCTGCACCAGGAAAAGCCGGAGCCGGCCATCGCCTGCTTTGATAAAGTTCTGGCTCGCCAGCCGGGGCACGAAACGGCGACCTTCGGCAAGGCCGTCTCGCTCCAGCTGCTCTGGAAATTCGACGAAGCGACGGCTCTGTACCTGAAAATTTTAGAGAAGAATCCGCAGTCGGAAGAATGCCTGGTGAACCTGATCACCATCGGCATGGCGCGCAAGGATCACGCGCTGATCCAGCAGTATTCCGAACGCCTGCTGACGATGCGTCCGTTCTCGCAGGCCGCTTTGGAAGGCCTCGCGACGTGCGCGTTCCACTCCAACGATTACGAAGCCGCCGGGCGCTTCTGCACCAAGCTGGTGGAATTCACGCCGGATCATTTCGAACGCTGGTTCAACCTGGGCGTCGCCGAACAGAAGTGCGGACACCTGGAACAGGCCGCCAAAGCCTATGCGGAAGCGGTGCGCGTGCGCCCCGACGCCAAACAGGCGCATGTCAACCTGGGCATCGTCCGGCAGGAACTGGGCGAACTGAAACAGGCTCGGGAATCCTATGAACGGGCGCTGCAAATCGCACCCGATCTGGCCGACGTCATCTACAACCTGGCCAGCGTTTTGGAACAGCAGGGCGAAAAAGAAGACGCCGAGCGTCTCTACGTAAAGCTCCTCAGCCGCAATCCGGAATGGGAAGACGCCTGGTTCCGCCTCGGCTACCTGCGCCTCCAGCGCGCCGACCATCGCGGCGCCGCCGAAGCCTTCCAGGCCTGCGTGCGCAAACGGTCTCCGTGGCCGGAAGCGCAGTTGAATCTCGGGCTCTCTTATTGGAACCTGGGCGATCACGATAGCGCGGCCAAGGCGTTTGAGAGCGTGCTCGAAGCGGATTCGCATTCGATCGACGCGCTGCGCGGCCTCGCAGCGCTCGCGGTGGAACGTGAGGACGTCGAAAAAGCTCTCGACCTGCAAGCCAAACTCATCGAAGCGGGCGAGAGGACTCCAGAGCTGTTCTATAACACCGGACTTCTGCTGCAAAAAGCCGGCCAGCACGAAGACGCGATCCGTCTCTATCAGGAAGCTCTCACCGAACGCCCGAACTTCGCCGAGGCCTTACTCAACCTGGGCCATGCCCTGAAGGCGCAGGGAAATGTCGAGGAAGCGCGCAATTACTGGCGCCAGGCGCTGGAGCAGAAGCCGGAACTGGCCACCGGCTATTTCGAGCAATAACGCATAGAAACCGCCCCTTTTTCCCTTTGACTTCGCGTTTCACGCGTGGCATAATGCTAACCGTATTTCGAGGAGTCTCTAGTGAAGAAGCTCTTTGTGGGAAACCTGCCTTACGCGGCGAATGAGACTGACGTCCAGAACTTTTTTTCCGGCCACGGAGTGAGGGTCGATACAGTGACCGTCATGCGCGACCGGTTTACAGGTCAGGCCCGCGGATTCGGATTCGTCGAAATTCAGGACGACGCCGCCGCGCAGCAAGCGGTCGACAATTGCCACGGCAAGGACCTGATGGGACGCACCGTCGTCGTGAACGAGGCGCGCCCCATGGCCTCCCGCGAAGCCGCCGGCGGCCGTCCGCTGGGGCACGAACGATAAAACCTAGCCCTTCACGCCAAACGGAAGCTTCTTGAACAGCTCCAGGACTTCCTTGTCCAGCTTCTTCTCGTTCTTCTCCGGGTTTCCAGTCAGCGCGTCCGTCGAGACTCCGTGCCAGATCACTTTCTTCGTCTGCGTGTCGAAGATATCGATGTGCAGCGTGCCGTACTTGGTGTGTTCGACGGTAGTGATCGAGTAGCCGGGAGCGCCCACCACCCACCAGCCGCGATGATACCAGCCGCCGCCAAACCCTCCATTAAAGAAGGTTTCCAGCGTCTGCTCGCTGAGTGTGGACCCGACCGCCGAAATCGACGCGTCGCCGCCCTTATCGACTCTGGTCCAGCCGCGCGCGGCCAGTTGCTCGTCGACGGCCTTAACCACCCGGTCGTTCCAGAGTGACGACTGTACATTGACCGCAATCCAGGTATAGGTGCGATATTGTCCGAAGTTGGCTGCGTGGTCGTAGTCGACGACGGTTTTCGCGAAAAGGCAAGTGGCTGCTGCCAACAGAAGGAATTTTTTCATGACCGTAACTCTCCTTATGTGGCTATAAAGCAATCGGTCGACCAGCGTAAGTGCTTGTGTCGAAGCGGTCGGGAAGCGCCGTCTGGGTCTGTTCCCACAAAGTGTCGCCATACGGCGCAGGCTACCAAGGTCATCCGGTGGCGGAAGCGCGGGCCGGCCGCGCTTATCGTTGCGGACTGGATCCCACGACTATCAGGTCTGGAACTCCCATGGCCTTCATCTCGGATTCATAACACCGAATGTTGCGGACCTCATCCTTCAGGCAAACCTGTTTCACCGCCCATGCGCCCGCCTCCCGAAGCCGGCTGAAGTCCAGAGGCGCCTGCCAGACTCCGTCCTGCGGCGTGCCGCTAATCAGGACCCACTTGGCGTACGGGCCGGCAGTGGAGTGCTGGTCACCCGAAGGGCTTGAAACAACGACCCCAAATAGAGAGGACGGCCCTACTGGGCCGTCCGGAGTGAATGAGACGCCGCTCAGATCGTCGGTGGCGTGGACTCTAACCAACACTTGACGCAGTGAGCCACCAGGGTCAATCGACGGCGGGTAGAAGCTCACATCGACCAACCGAGGAGCGGAAACATCCGCCGGCTGTGAAGCCACCTCGAACGTGGCATGATCCAGTGCGTTTGTGGCGTGGAAGTCGAAGTGAATTGTATTGTTCGCCCCATCCTCGAGGCGCACCTTTTGCACCTGCCAGACGCCAGGCTCGCTCGCCTGCGGCATCGTGAATTTGGCGGACCAGACACCGTCGAGAGGCGTGCCAGCGGTGAGCTTGAGTTGTTTGTTAAACACAATGCGTTGCTGCCCGCCCGACGGGCTGGCGACTATCACTGCGGCATAGCTGGTGTCCCGTCCGTTCGGCGACATGCCGCTGATGTCGTCCTTTACAGCGAGTTCGATAGTAAAAGTGACTGCCTGCGTCGAAACATCGGCCCGCGAAGGGGTGATCTTTATGCTCGCCAGCTGGGGAGGAGTGTGGTCCACCTGCGCGCGGACGACCGAACTGAGCGAGAGCGCCCAGATCAACGGTTGCAAGTACGACCTAGTCGCATTCACAAGAAGGGTTCCTCCGAAGTTTTAGAATATCACTTGCCTCCGCTGTCCTGCCGGGACTTCGACAATTTCCTATCAAAAAAACCCTCCGCAGCGTGCATCGCCCGCGACCAGTCCTGCACCCTTAAAAAATCGTGAATCTCGTCCGGGAAAATCAATTCTTCAAACTCCGTATTCTGATTCCGCAGCGCCTCGACAAGCTTAATCGTCTGGCTGAAATTCACGTTCCGATCGTCGTCCCCATGAATCAGCAACACAGGCGACCTCCAGCCCTTCACTGTAGCCATCGGCGACGCCTCGAATGCGATTCGCGCCTGTTCCTTCTGCTTATCCGGGTCGAGATTCGGATTCGCGACACTTCCTCCCCTCGCCGACCAGTCGTGCACCCCGTGCAGATCCACCCCCGCCGCGAACAAGTCGCTCGATCGCGACAGAGCCATCGCCGTCAAATATCCGCCATAAGATCCGCCCCACACGCCGATCCGCTTCGGGTCCACGTCGGCCCGCGCGGCCATGTACAAGCCCGCGCCCATTACATCGTTATATTCGCTGCCCCCCGACGCCCCATAATTCAGCGCCTCCCGAAAATCCAACCCATAACCGATCCCGCTGCGGTAATTCACGCTCAGCACCACGTACCCCTTGCTGGCCAGATACTGATTCATGCCGTAGGTGTTCGAGTAGTAATACATGTAATGCCACCCGAGCAGCATCTGCCGCCGCGATCCTCCGTGGAAGAACACAATCGCCGGATGCTTCCCGCCGCCTTTGGGCAGAAAAAGTTGCCCGTGAATCTGCATGCCGTCGGAGGCTGAAAAAATCACCTGCTGCGGGACTACTTGATCCGCCATCGGAAAATCGGCCGGGATGGCCTGCGGCGCCAGGTCGTGCGACGTGCCGTTGATGACCGCCGCGCGTCCGATTTCTTTCGGGCTCGAACGCAGGTACGCGACTGCGCCATTTCCCGCATCCGCCGGCTCCCATTCGATGCCTTCGCTCAGCTTCACGATCGGCGCAGGCGCTCCTCCTCCAGCCGCGACGCGCCAGATGTGCCGCCGGTCGATGTCGTCCTGATTGGAAGAAAACAGCAGTTCCCGGCGGTCGTGCGAGAGTGAAACGTGCTCCACCTCAAACGCGCCCGGCGTGAGCAACTTCGCCGCGCCTCCCTCCGCCGACACGGAATACAAATGACACCAGCCGTCGCTTTCCCAAGGAAATACTAGCCGGTCGCCATCGGCCCACAGGATCTGATTTTCCGCGACCATGGCATGAAACGCGCTGCCCGGCCCCGCCTTCGCGCGCCATACTTCGCGCCCAGTGAGCGTCGACGCGTCGGCAATGCGGATCGACCACGGCTGAGGAGCGTCGCGCACCGGGCTCGCACCTCCGGCGTGAGTCTCCGTGGGAATTCGGAGAAACGCGATGCGGCGGCTGTCGGAACTCCAGAGCGGAGCGGTGTCGGTATCGACGCTGGGGTCCAGATACCCGACGCTCTTCGCCCCGATTCTAAAAACTCCAATGAACGCATGCTCCGACCGCGCATTGACGAACGCGAGCGTCGTGCCGTCTGGCGACCAGCGCAGTTCGGTCGACCGCCCCTTAGTGTGGACGATCTCGGTGGGCTTGTCGCCATTCAAATTCGTCAGCCAGATTTGCCCGTTGCGCACGAACGCCACGTCGCCGTTTTTCGATACGGCGGGCATGCGTCCTTCGCTCAGCTTCTTCGGCGCGCCGCCATCGAAGGGAATCGCCCACACGACCATTTCGGGCGTCTTGATCAAGCTCTCCGGATTTGGATTGTCGCCGTTGGTTTCGAGGTCTCCTCCGCGCACATAGACGATGGATTTTCCGTCGGCCGACCACGTGACCTCGCCGATCTCCTGCCCGTCGTCTTCGGTGAGGGAGGTGAGCCGGCGACCCTTAAAATCCGGCGCCGCAGCGACCCAGATGTTGTTTGCGCCCCGCTCCTTCATGAGCCAGGCGACTTTTCCCCCGGAAGGCGCGGCGGTCAGCGCCGAGGAAAAAGGAGCGCTCAAGTATTGATCGATGCTCGCAGCGCACAGCGCAAGTGGAAGGGCGAGAAGTACGAATCTCATATCTCGAAATCTTCTCACAAGGTCGTAGATAATCGCTCTTGCGCCGGCGGGGGGGCGGTCTGAGGATTCCGCAACCACATATAGCAGTGCTTTCCGATGCGCCGCGACTCCGGTAGTCGAAACAGCAGGAGGTCAAGATATCGAAACGGAAAGAGCACCCATCCGAATACCCCGTGCACAGCGATGCGCCACGCGCGGAACGGCAAAAGAAGCTTCAGATATTCGAGAACAAAGACGAGCTGCGTTGCCGTGGGCCCGGTTCGCCATCCCTGGGCGACTACTTCCATCGGTCCCGCCAATTCCCGCAAGCCCTCGATGGTAAATCTTCGAAAATCGCTCGGGTATTGATGAAACCGGTGGCAAAAGGGAGTGACTAAGTGGACGTATCCACGCGGCGCGAGCACCCGGCGAATCTCTGCCATGACGAGTTCGGGATTGCGAACATGTTCCAGGACGGCGTCGCACTCCACGCGGGCGAAGATCGCGGAGGGAAACGGGAGTTGCTGGGCATCAGCCGCGACGTCGACCCCGTTAATTGCGAAGAGGTCCAGATTCACGTAGCCTGGGACCTTCCGGCCGGCACCCAAGTAAAGGTTCCAGCGGCCGAGAGGAAAATCGAGGGGCTCGGCCGGATTCGCCACGAACGGTGCCGGCGGTTCCAGGAAGCGAAGGAAACGGTGGCCCCAAGCGCTGGAATTTCGCTGGCGATAAAGAGTTTCCAGATCCAACAATCATATCTTCGCATGACCTGAGCGATACCCATTCCGGAACCCTCGGAGCCTGCGGATCAGAGTGGGTGATTGGCGCGTCGTTTGCATCATCGATGATGCCGCCAGGATGAGACGCGTGACACGAATCGCACATCGCAGCGAGGTCTACCGATCTTAACTTTGCGATAGAATCGAGCCGATGACCGCAACCGGGACCTTCGACGTAAAACTGAAGCCTCAGACCGACGAAAATGTGGGCGACCCCACCATCGGTAGAATGTCCATCGATAAGGAGTTTCACGGCGATCTGGAAGGCACCAGCAAGGGCCAGATGCTGGCCGTGCAGGGAGAAGTGAAGGGCTCGGCCGGCTACGTAGCCATCGAAAGAGTCAGCGGCACGCTTGCGGGACATAAAGGAACGTTCGCGCTACAACACACCGGCACCATGGATCGCGGAGTTTACGGACTAAGTGTGACCGTGGTGGTGGATTCAGGCACCGGCGAGTTGGCCGGACTGAGCGGCAAAATGAACATCATCATTGCCGGCGGTAAGCATTCCTACGAATTCGAATACACCCTGGCGACGTAGCGTACGCACTCGTGCTAACTGGTCAACGGCCCGGGTGTCGAGACGAGTCTCGACACGGCACGCACGAGTGCGTGCGCCACACGCGCAATACGGTAGAATCGACCCGATGGAATCCTACGCTCGCGGCCCCTCGTTTGCGCTGACGACCAAGACCGCGCCCCAGGTTTTTTCAGACACTGCCGAAAAATTCGCCGATCGCGAGGCGCTGGTCGTTCCTCACCAGAAAATCCGGCTGACTTGGTCGCAACTGGCCGAGGAAGTCGAAAAAACCGCGCGCGGACTGATCGGGCTCGGCCTCGCCCCCGGCGACCGCGTCGGTGTCTGGGCTACCAATTGCGCCGAATGGATTTATCTCCAGCTCGGCTGCGCGCGGGCGGGATTGGTCCTGGTGAACGTGAATCCCGCCTATCGCGGGCATGAACTGGCGTACGTGCTGGACCGCTCCGGTATGAAGGCGCTGCTGCTGCGCGGGTGCGATTCGCGGTCGAATTACCGGCAGATTCTGGAAGAAGCCGGCACTGTCCCTCGCGTGGTTTATCTGGGCGAAGAGTCGTGGGACCAGATGATCGCCAACGGCATCGATATCCCCGGGTTCAACGCGAGTTGCCACGATGTCCTCAACATGCAGTACACCTCCGGCACCACCGGATCGCCCAAGGGCGTTCTGCTGACGCATCACAACCTGCTCAACAATGGAAAAATCGTCGCGCACGGGCTGCGCTACACCCAGCACGACCGCGTCTGCTCGCCCGTTCCCATGTATCACTGCTTCGGCTGCGTCATCGGCACCATGGCCGTGATCTCGACCGGCGCGACTCTCATTCTGCCTTCGCCCAGCTTCAATCCGCTCGCCACCATGCAGGCGATTCACGACGAACGCGCGACCTCGATTTATGGCGTCCCGACCATGTTCATCGCCCAGCTTACCCATCCCGAATTTTCGCGCTTCGATTTCACGAGCCTCCGCACAGGCGTCATGGCCGGCGCGCCCTGCCCGGTCGAAGTGATGAATCGCGTGGTGAACGAAATGCTCTGCCCGCAGATGACCATCGTCTACGGGCAGACCGAGTGCTCGCCCGTCATCACCATGGCCGGCGTCGACGACTCGGTCGAACGTCGCGTCTCCACCGTCGGCTGCGCGGCTCCGGAGACCGAAATAAAAATTATCTCGCCCGATGGCGCCATCGTTGGCGTGGGCGAGCAGGGCGAAATCTGTGGGCGTGGATACGCCATCATGAAGGGCTACGATCAGGACCCCGAAGCGACCGCGCGCGCCGTCGATAAAGACGGCTGGCTGCACACGGGCGACCTGGCGATGATGCGTCCCGACGGCTATTTCCGCATCACCGGCCGTCTGAAAGACATGATCATCCGGGGCGGCGAAAATATTTATCCGCGCGAAGTGGAGGAGTTTTTATACACTCATCCGAAGGTCGCCGACGTGCAGGTGGTCGGGCTGCCCGACGAGAGGCTCGGCGAGACGGTGGCCGCCTGGATTAAGCTAAAGGCTGGCGAAACGGCTGGGGAAGAGGAAATTCGCGAATTCTGCCGAGGCAGGATCGCGCATTTCAAAATCCCGCAGATGATCCGTTTCGTGGATTCTTTCCCGATGACCGTCACCGGCAAAATTCAGAAGTACCTGATCCGGCAGGCGGAGATTCGCGAACGTCACCTGGAAAAAGCCGCGAGTATCGAAACCGCATAAATAATGACCCCTAAATTTAGAATTGCCGCGATCACCGATGAATTTTCCCCCGACTTGAGCGTCGCTTTGAACGCCATGAAGCCGATTGGCATGACCGGCGCCGAACTGCGCGTGGTGGGCGGAAAAAACATTATGGACCTGACCGACGACGAGCTGTCGCGGGCCAAGGAGCTGTGCGATGCACAGGGCTTCGAGGTGATCTCCATCGCGTCGCCTCTGCTGAAGTGCGTGCTGCCTAACGCGCCTTCGGTCGACACGCGGTTTCAGCAGGACGTGTTTGGCTCCAAGTACACCTTTGAGGATCAGCCGCGGCTGACCGAGCACGCCTTCAAGATCGCTAAAAAAATGCACGCGCCCATCGTGCGCGTGTTTTCCTACTGGCGCACGGTGAAGCCGGAGGAGTGTTTCGAAGCGGTCGTAAAATCGCTGCGCAAGCTCGCCGAGAAGGCGGAAAAAGAAAATCTGATCATCGGCCTGGAAAACGAGCACGCCTGCAACATCGGAACCGGCCGCGAGACGGCGCGCGTGCTGGCCGCGCTCGACCATCCGAATCTGAAAGTAGTGTGGGACCCGGCGAATGCTCTGGTGGCCGGTGAGACGCCCATCCCCGACGGCTACCGTGTACTCGATCCCAAGCGCGTCGCGCATGTGCATGCCAAGGATTGCAAGATGATCGATCACAAGCCGGAGTGGGGCCCGCTAGGCACTCGCTCGGTCGATTGGAAAGGGCAAATCGAAGCGCTGCTGGAAGATGGATATCGCGGCTGGCTGAGTTTAGAGACGCACTGGCCGGGGCCAGGCGGCAACAAGCTCGAAGGCAGCACCATCTGCGGCTGGAATTTACGCGGTCTCGCGTCGGGGAATTAACTCCCGCCACAAAAAAACGCGTCCGGGTAGGGCGGCCAATCTTGGCCGCTCTACGCGGATCGGGTGCGGGCATTTTAAGTCTTGCAATCCTTCCCCGTTTGTGCTAAAAATTTAGCATAGATGGAAAAACTTAGCCGCCGCGAGCGCCAGATTATGGACGTCCTCTACGAGAGGGGACGCGCCACCGCCGCCGAAATTCTGGCCGCTCTGCCCGACCCTCCCTCCTATTCCGCCATCCGCGCGTTGATCAAAGTGCTGGAGGACAAGGGTCACGTCAAGCATCAGGAAGACGGCCCGCGCTACATCTTCACTCCCAGCGTCCCCCGCTCCAAGGCGCGCAAGAACGCGGTCAAGCACCTGCTACAAACCTTTTTCGACGATTCTGCCGGCGAAGCAGTGGCCAGCTTGCTGGGCTCTGGCGGAAAGTTGAAGCCTGAAGAACTGGACAAGATCGAAGAACTTATCGCCCGTGCCCGAAAGGAACAGAAATCATGAACCTGCTACTCGATTCCGCTCTCAAAGCGACGGTGATTTTATGCGCGGCCTGGACGGCGTCGCTGGCTTTGCGCCGCGCCTCGGCGGGCGTGCGCCATATGGTGTGGCTGGCCGCGGTGCTGGCCGTGGCGATGGTGCCGCTGGCGCTCTCGATTCCCCAGAGCGCGATCCCAACGGCCGCGCGTATTGTGGTCCCGGCGGCGGTGGCCGCGGGGTCCGGAGCGGTGGCGCGAAGACTGCCGTGGCTTCTGATCATCTGGGCCGCCGGCGCGAGCTTCGTCCTCGCCCGGATGATCGTCGGCATTCTGGCCGCTGCGCGCATCACCCGTTCCGCGACGCTCCAAAACGGCATCCTTTATAGCGATCGCGCCGCATCCCCTCTCACCTGGGGATTCCTGCGCCCTGTCGTGATTCTTCCCTCCTACGCGATGGAATGGTCGGACGACGAGCGCGACGTGGTGATCCGCCACGAGCAGGCGCACATCGCGCGCCACGACTGGCTGTGGCAGGTCCTTTCAAGCGTCACCACAGCCGTGTTCTGGTTCCACCCCCTGATGTGGCTGGCCAGTTTTCAGCTGCGGCGTGAAGCGGAATGCGCGGTGGACGACTGCATCCTGGCGAGCGGCGTGGAGCCGTCCGATTATGCCAGCCGTCTCGTTGATGTCGCTCGGCGGCTTCGCGCCCTCGCTGAACCCGCGGTTGTCGTTTCGATGGTCCGCAAACCGGAGCTCGAAACGCGCGTCCGCTCTATCCTCGATCCCTCGCGCCGCCGGGCTTCGGCCGGAATCCTGGTCCGCTGCGCCATCGCGCTGGTCGCCGCCGCGCTGATCCTCCCCGTCGCCGTGACCCGCCAAAGCGTCCACGCGCAGGGCAAGGTTTATAAAATAGGTAACGGCGTCAGCCAGCCCAAAATCATCCACAAAGTCGAGCCCGAATATACGCAGGACGCCAAGGACGCCGCGATCGAAGGCGCCGTGGTCCTGAAGGTCGAGATCACGACGGCCGGCAACGCGGAAAATATCATCGTCACCAAGTCGCTCGACCCGGGTCTGGACGCCAACGCCGTCACTGCCGTCTCGAACTGGCGCTTCCAACCAGGCATGAAGGACGGCGAGCCGGTGACCGTCGCCGCCGTCATCGAAGTCAATTTTCACCTGAAGTAAACAACCGCACAAACGTGGCGCACGCCCTCGGCGTGCCGCGTCGACAGTCGTGTCGATGCCCGCTCAAGCGCATTTCCGAACCGCCGCACAGGCTCTTGCTAAACTCAGCATAGGCATGGCGCAAATCTTAGACGGGGTAGCGGTTCGCGAAAAAATTTTCAACGACCTCAAACCGAGAATCGAAAACCTCAGCCGGCCGCCGGGCTTGGCCGTGGTTCTGGTGGGAGATAATCCGGGATCGGAAATTTACGTCCGCAATAAAATTAAAGCCTGCTCCATGCTCGGCATCCACAGCGTAAAACTAACTCCTCCCGCGACCATCTCCACCGAAGAGCTGCTCTCGGTCATCGAGGGATTGAATGCCGAACCCACCATCGACGGCATCCTGGTCCAGATGCCCCTGCCCAAACAGATCGATTCGCGCCGCGTGCTGGAAGCGGTGGCCGCCGATAAGGACGCCGACGGGTTTCATCCCTTGAACGTCGGGCATCTCGTTGCCGGGCGGCCCGGTCCGCGACCCTGCACTCCGGCCGGCATTATCGAACTGCTGAAGTTTTATAAGATTCCCATGAACGGCCGCAAGGCCGTCGTGTTGGGCCGCAGCGACATCGTCGGCAAGCCGATGGCTCTTATGCTGCTTCAGGAAAACGCCACCGTGACCATCTGCCATTCCGGCACGTCCAACCTGGTGGAGGAGGCGCGCCGGGCCGATATCCTGGTCGCCGCCATGGGCAAGCCCGCGTTTCTGACCAGCGAGTACATCGCCCCCGGAGCCACCGTGATCGACGTCGGCACGTCGCGCGTTACCGACCGAACCGAGGCCGTCCGCATCGGCAAGGAGCAGGAGTTCGACCGCAAAGGATGGGCGCTGGTCGGCGACCTCAATCCCATCGACGTCGCGCGCCAGGCGACTGCCTATACGCCGGTGCCGGGCGGCGTTGGCCCTCTCACCATCGCCATGCTGATGGCGAACACCGTGGCGCTGGCGGAGAGTCATGAAAACGCCTAGGACTCCAGTAACCTTCCAGCGCCTTGTAGGGCGGCCAATATTGGCTGCAGCCGACTTTCAAGTCGGCTGCAGGCTGATAGCCCGCCCTACAAACCGCGGAGCGGATAGACGGCTAGTATGCTCCGCATAGGCCTCACCGGCGGTCTCGCCAGCGGCAAATCTTTCGTTGGCCGGGCGCTCGGCGAAATGGGCTGCTTCCTGATTGAAGCCGACCTCCTAGGCCACCACGTGATGGCCAAAGGCGCCGAAGCTTACGACACCCTTGCCGCGGAATTTCCGGGAGTTCTCAGCCCCGACGGCGAGATCGACCGCCGCAAGCTGGGCGCGCTGGTCTTCGCAAATCCCGACCTCTTAAAGAAGCTCAACGCCATCGTCCACCCCGCGGTCCGCGCGCGCTCCCGGCGCATGGCCGAAGCCTTCGCCACGCGCGACGCCCATGGCATCTGCGTGTATGAAGCTGCAATAATGGTGGAGACGGGAAGCTTTCGCGATTTCGACCGCCTGATCGTTGCCTCTTGTACCGAGGAGCAACAAGTGCAAAGAGCGATGGATCGCGGCACCTTGGACAACCACCTGACGCGGGAGGAAGTTCTGGACCGGTTACGCCGGCAAATGCCTCTGAAGGAGAAGGTGAAATACGCCGACTACGTCATCGATACTTCTGGAACCAAGGAACACACGCTCGATCAGACCCGTACCGTTTATGCGTCCCTAAGGAGCATTGAGCAGCCATGAGATTTCGAACCCTGATCCTGGCCGCCGCGATCGTCGGCGGATTCGTTTATTACACCACCCGGCACACGTCGCCTCTCGGCCGCGGCCAGACGCCCGGGCCCTTGTGGAGCGGCCCCGCGGTGACGCAATCGGCCGGCCTGGGCTCGGACGAACTCAACAATATCGATATCTATAAAATGGCGAGCCCCAGCGTCGCCTACATCACCAGTACCGTTTACCGGCAGACGTTTTTCTACGGGCTGCAAGCGGCGAAAGACCTCGGGTCCGGCTTCATCATCAACCCCAACGGCGAAATTCTAACCAATTTTCACGTCATCAGCGGCAGCCAGCAGGTGGAAGTCACGCTGCCCGACCAAACCAAGTACAAGGCCACCATCCTGATGCGCGACCGCGTCAACGATCTTGCGCTGATCAAAATTGAGCCCAAGAAGAAGCTCACCTATCTCAACCTCGGCGATTCGGACCGCTTGCAAGTGGGCCAAAAAGTCCTCGCCATCGGCAATCCGTTTGGGTTCGACGGCACGCTCACCACCGGCGTCATCAGCTCCCTCAACCGTCCGATCGAAGCAGAAAACAATCACAAAATGGAGGGTATGATTCAGACCGACGCCTCCATCAATTCAGGCAACAGCGGCGGTCCTCTGCTCGATTCGCAGGGCAACGTCATCGGCATCAACACGGCGATTTACGGACCGAACGGAGGCAGCGTCGGCATCGGCTTCGCGTTGCCCATCAACCGCGCCAAAACCATGCTCGACGATTTTAAGGCCGGACGGAAGCCGGCGCGGCTCGGGATTTCGACTGTCTTAGTATCGGGCGATGTCGCCCAGGCCCTCGAACTGCCCACCTCTGGAGGCCTACTGGTCCAGGAAGTCTCGCCCCGATCCTCGGCCGACGCGGCTGGCCTGCACGGCGCGCGCCGCCTGGTGATCATCGGCAATCAGGAAGTCGGAATCGGAGGCGATTTCATCACCGCGGTCGACGGCAAGAAGGTCACCGAGATGGACGCCGTCACGCGCGCTCTGGGCAAGAAACACGCCGGCGATACGCTCAATCTGACCGTTTACCGCGGCGGCCGCAGTGTGGAAGTAAGTGTGAAGCTCGGCGAAGCGTCCGACGATGTACTCTAGACAAATGAAACGATTCCTCATTGAACGTGACATTCCCGCGGTCGGCTCTCTGGAGCGCGAGCAGCTGCGCGGCGCAGCCAAGACATCGAACGACGCGCTGCGCCAGTTGGGTCCCGATATCCAGTGGATCGAATCCTTCGTCGCGGCCGACAAGACCTTCTGTGTGTACCTGGCCAAGGACGAAGAAATCATCCGCCGCCACGCCGAAATCAGCGGTTTTCCGGCCACGAAAATCACCGAAATCCGCAAAATCATCGACCCAACCACGGAGCGCGCCTAAGGTGGCGTACGCACTCGTGCGTGCCGCGTCGAGACTCGTCTCGATGCGTGCTTCGCGCGCCGCGACGTTATAATATGCAAGTGCTCTCGCCGGAAGCTCCCCCGGGCCTCTTCAGCGCCAAGGCCGCAGCCTTCGCCGATGAAGGCACGCTGGCTTCCTCGGGCTCGCGGCGCGCGCTGGCTGGATTTTTCGTATCCGGCCTGCTCATCGCCTTCCTGGGCGCAATCCTGCCTGCCTGGCAATATCATCTGTCGTCGGAATACGGAACGGTCGGGTTTCACTTTTTCGGGCTGATCGCCGGAATCCTGGCGTCGGTCTGGATCTCTCCTCCGTTGATTGAGAAGAAGGGCATCGGCTGGACGCTGGCGTTCGCCTGCGCCGCGGCGGCCACGGCTCTGCTCTATCTGGCCTTCGTGTCGCCTCCGTTTTCGCCCTGGTGGCGCGTGGCGGGAATGGCGCTGGTGGGATGCTCGGCGGGGATTCTGCACACGGCGATTTTCAACGCTATTTCGCCGATGTACCGTCACGACCCGGTGGCCACGGTGAACCTGGGAGGCATGCTGTTCGGCCTGGGATGCCTGACCGTGGCGCTGCTCGTGTCCGGGACCTTTTATGTGTACAGCGCGTCCGCGGTCCTGGTCTGGATCGCCATCATCCCCGCCTTGTTCGGCTGGATGTACGTGCGCACGCGCTTCACCGCGCAGCCGGCCGCGCATGCGCCCTCGCCTCACGCCGTGCTGGCCGAACTGCGCAGCCCCGGGGCCGTCCTGTTCAGCCTGGTGCTGTTCTTTCAATTCGGCAATGAGTGGGCGGTCGCCGGGTGGCTGCCTCTGTTTTTAAGCCAGCGCCTGGGCATCAGCCCGGCCACGTCGCTGGGAATGCTGGCGTTGTACTGGCTGTCGCTGCTGGTCGGCCGTATTGTCGCGCAATGGCTGATGCCGCGCGTGAAGCATACCCGCCTGCTGCTGACCAGCGTGCTGGGCGGCGTGTTCGGAAGCATAATGCTGATCGCCACCGACAACAGTTCCGGAGCCACTGCCGGAGTTCTGCTGCTCGGCTGCTCCTTCGCGCCCATTTATCCGCTGGTGGTGGAACGCATCGGCCACCGGTTTCCGTCGTATCATCCGGGCTTTTATAACGGCCTGTTTTCCTTTGCCATCGCCGGAGGAATGCTGGCTCCCTGCACGCTGGGCTTCTTGGCGTCGCTGTGGGGCATCTGGGTGGTGATGGGTTTGACTCTGCTCGGCTCGGTGATGGTGTTTCTCCTGCTGATGCTGGTGTGGCTGGAAGCAAGGTTCAACACGGCGGCGAAACTGCCCACAGGCTGAAGCCTGTGCCACCTTCTGCTGACTCACCCAAGGTGGCACAGACTTTAGTCTGTGTTCACCTCAAAAACGGAGGGTCCCGAAAATCCCAGTTCCTCTCCGGATGTTGGTCGACGCTCACCGGCTTCACATTCCACTCGTACACTGCAAGCGACCATCCCCCGCGCAGATGCATCCCCAGTCCGATCAGCGCGCAGACCACGAACGCAACGCGCGCTACGCGCGAGAGTTTTTCCCAGCTCGCCAGATAGGGAATCAGAAACAGAACGAACACCGGCGTCAGGTCGGAAAAGAATCGAGGCCCGTAGCACTGACCCGCCCACCAGCACGCGACATAGGAAGACACCGCGAACCAGTGCGCCAGCGCCAGCCCGCTTAGCCAGTTCTTTAGGGGCGTCAGCCACAGCCCCCGCGCCATGCTCCAGATCGAAAACAAAAACACCGGCGTGTAAATCAGCAGCCCTCGCGACGGACTGACCAGATTCCCGGCGAGCCCGACGGCGAAAGTGGCCCAGTTGGCGGGATAAAATCCGTCCAGCCGCGAATGATAGTAAGGCGACAGAATCTCGTGATAGACAGAAATGTTGTACGCCACGAAAATCGCTGCCACCGGCAGCGCCGCCAGCAAATACCGCGACAAGTACGCGCGATAGCGGATCGCAACATATGCCGTGAATACGATCACAAACAGTGAATCCGTCGGGCGCACGGTGTAGGAAAGTGCCACCGGAAACCCGGCCCACGCCGCGAGCGTGGGATGTTCCTCCGCCCGCAACAGCATCAGGATCACGATCGCCAGCAGCAGCATCGACGGAGAATGCTGCCACAGCGCCCGTCCTCCGACGCTATACGCCGGCGTGGCCAGCGCGTAAATCAGCGCCAGAACAAGCGCGCGCCTTTCGGCTAGAAAACGCCGCCCGATGAAATAAATCACCACCGTCGCGAGTGCCAGCAGGAAGGAGGCAACCTCCATCTCGATCAGCGGGTGCGCGACGTCGTAGTCGCCTTCGAGGAATCCGGCAATCACCGGCTGCGAAGTATGAAGGCGCGCCGTCAGCGGGCGAAGGAGTTTCATGATGCCCACCGCCGCGACGACCAGCGGCGCCGTCAGCACCGGCCCGCCGATCGGATAGGAATTATAGAGATGTCCGTCGCAAGGTTCCGGCCCGGCCCTGCGTACGCTGCCGTCCGGGCTGACGCACTCAATCGCGTAGTAGTAGTTATTGCGAATGGTTTGCGAATACTCGTCCAGATTGGTGTCGCCGTGCTGCCACAAGCTCATGGCGACGTACACGCTCCAGCGCGAATCGAAAGAAGTGCCGACGGGGCTGAGGCCAGAAAAAAGGTAAACCCCAGTAAGAAGCCATGCCGCGACCTTCCAATCTCTCTTCACCCCCCTCAGCCTAGCGTAGTGGCGTACGCACTCGTGCGTGCCGCGTCGA
>Ga0182030_10010300_pt1 | contig 19023 bp, 17 predicted proteins | sample 812S3MmetaG_FD_121299 | JGI IMG/M metagenome (GOLD analysis project Ga0182030, IMG submission 121299) | Permafrost microbial communities from Stordalen Mire, Sweden - 812S3M metaG (Illumina Assembly) | ecosystem: Environmental > Terrestrial > Soil > Wetlands > Permafrost | place: Sweden...
ATCGCCGTGCTCCCGGCCATCGCCCAACGCCCACCCCACCTCGCTCGTGTAGGCCTCCGCCCACCAGCCGTCCAATTCCGACAGATTGATGCCGCCATTGACGAGCACTTTCATGCCGCTCGTACCGCACGCCTCCCAGGGTCGCCGGGGCGTGTTGATCCAGAGGTCCACGCCCTGCACCAGCTGCTCGGTGAGCAGCATGTCGTAGTCACTGAGGAAAATCACATGGGGACGCACTTCGGGCTGCCGGATGAATTGGATCCATTCCTGAATCAGCGCCTGTCCCGCCTGGTCTGCCGGATGCGCCTTGCCGGCGATCATGAGTTGTACCGGGCGCTGTGGATTGCTCAACAGGCGCAGCAGCCGCTCCCGGTCGTGCAGCAGCAGGTTCGGTCTCTTATAGGTTGCGAAGCGCCGCGCGAAGCCCAGTGTCAGAGCATTGGGATCGAATAAATGTTTCGCACTGTCAATCTCCTCGAGCGAGGCGCCTGAGGCGGTCAGTTGCTTGGACAATCGTGAGCGAGCGTATTCGACCAGGGACTTTCTGGAAGCGGTGCGCAATTGCCAGAGCTTCGCGTCGGAGACAAGGCGAATATTCCGCTCCAGAGATTCTGTGGTCCCCAGCCAGCGGTCCTTTCCACAGGCCTGCGTCCACAGCTCATCGGCCGGGGCGGAGTCCCAGGTGGGCGTGTGAACGCCGTTGGTCACGGACCCCACCGGGATGCCCGCCTGCGGCCAGTGCGGAAAGAGCGGCTCAAAGAGCTGCCGGCTCACCTGTCCGTGCAAGCGACTCACGCCATTGACTGCCCCACTTCCGCGCACCGCGAGGTACGCCATGTTGAAAGGTTCCGACGGGTCATTTGGATTCGCTCGGCCGAGCGCCAGCAGATCGTGCAGCGGTATGCCGAGCTGCTGCTGCGCATAGCCACCCAGGTATTGCTCGATGAGCTCCGGCGGGAACCGGTCAAAGCCGGCGGCCACCGCCGTGTGAGTGGTGAAGAGATTTCCGGCTCGAGTGACGGTGAGCGCGACGTCGAAAGCCTGTGCACTCTCTTGCATGAAACTGCGGGCGCGCTCCAATGTGGCAAAAGCCGCATGCCCCTCGTTCAGATGGCAGACTTCCGGCTGGATGCCGAGCGCCCGGAGCAGCCGCCATCCACCGATGCCAAGAAGCAGCTCTTGCGCCAGGCGCAACTCCGGACCGCCGCCATACAACTCGCTGGTAATGCCTCGATGTGCGGGGTAATTTGCCGCGTCATTGCTATCGAGCAGGTAAAGCTTCACCCGTCCGACCTGCACCTGCCAGGCGCGCAGCCAGACCGAATAGCCCGGCAAGGCGATTTCCAACCGCAACCACTCACCATTGGCTTGGCGTAATGGCGCGATCGGCAGCTGCCCGGGATCGTTATATGGAAAGAGGGCCTCCTGCGCTCCATTCTTATCGATCACCTGGCGAAAATAGCCTTGACTGTAAAGCAGCCCCACGCCGATGACTGGGACGCCCAAATCGCTGGCGGCCTTGAGCTGATCACCGGCTACGTTTCCGAGCCCACCCGAGTAGATGGGCAACGCCTCGCTCAGCATGAACTCCATACTGAAATACGCCACGCAGCTCAGCGCAGACTGCGGGTGGGTTTTCTGAAACCACGCGCTCGCCTGCGCGGCATCCCGCTGTCCCTGCACCAGATCGTCCACATTCTTGCGGAAAGCGGGCTCGGCTAACGCACGCTCAAGCTTCTCCCGTGAGACCGTCTGGAGAACGACCCAGGGGTTATGGGTGAATTCCCACAGCACCGGATCGAGCTGCCGCCACACTTGGTCGGTCGCGTGATTCCACGACCAACGCATATCCAGGGCAAGCGCGGCGAGGGAGTCGAACCCCTCTACGTCCGTGTGCCACAGGTGTTGTCCTGGAGAGTTGACTTGCGTGGGTGTGCTCATGGCTTCGGACTCGCATTGGACGTGGATGGATTCATCGCTTGCTGCGCCGGCGCGGCCAGCGCCGCATCGACGATAGACTGTGCTTCGCCCAGGATGCTACGCAAGTGATCGGCTCCTCGGAAGCTCTCGGCATAGATCTTGTAGATGTCTTCGGTGCCGGAGGGCCGCGCGGCAAACCATCCGTTCTCGGTCATCACCTTCACCCCGCCGATGGGGGCGTCGTTGCCCGGTGCGTGGGTGAGAATGGTCTGAATTTTATCGCCCGCCAGATCGGTGGACTTCACCTGCTCGCGCGAGAGGCTTGCCAACTGTTTCTTTTGAGCCGAGGTGGCCGGCGCCTCCACACGATCGTACAGCGGTTCGCCGAAGTCGCGCACAAGCTCACGGTATATCTCGCCGGGGTCGCGGCCCATGCGTGCGGTAATCTCCGCAGATAACAATGCCGGCACAATGCCGTCCTTGTCGGTCGTCCAGACACTGCCATCCAGACGGCTAAACGACGCCCCAGCGCTCTCCTCACCCCCAAAGCCCAGGGAGCCATCGAGCAAGCCCTCCACAAACCACTTGAACCCCACCGGCACCTCATAGAGCTTGCGGCCGAGCTTCGCTGTGATCCGATCGATCATCGAGCTACTGACGACCGTCTTACCCACCGCGGCCTGACTGCTCCACTTTGGTCGGTTCTGGAACAAGTAGAAAATGGCGACCGAGAGGTAATGATTCGGCGGCAGCAGCCCGCTGCCTCGAGTGACGACCCCATGTCGATCATGGTCGGTGTCGCAGGCAAAGGCGATATCGAATCGATCCTTCAGACCGATCAGACCTTGCATGGCATAGGGCGATGAGGGATCCATGCGGATCTTGCCATCCCAATCTACCGTCATGAAGCGGAAGGTCGGATCGACGACTTTGTTCACCACCGTGAGATCCAAGCTATAACGCTCGGCAATCGGGCCCCAGTAGTGAACACCCGCGCCGCCGAGCGGATCCACGCCCAGCCGCAACTTCGAGCCGCGGATGGCCTCCATGTCGAGCACATTGGCGAGATCATCGACGTAAGCATGGAGAAAATCATGCCGGTGCGTCGTCGCGCGCGCTGGGCCTTGTCAAGAGTTATTCTTTGCACGTCCTGCATGCGGCCTTCCAGAAACGCATTGGCCCTTGCTTCAATCCATCCTGTGACGTCCTGATCGGCCGGCCCGCCGTTGGGCGGGTTGTACTTGAAGCCGCCGTTGTCGGGCGGATTGTGCGAGGGTGTAATGACGATGCCGTCCGCCCGTCCTGAATCTCCCCTCGCCCGGCCGCGGTTGTAAGTGAGTATGGCGTGGGAGATCACCGGCGTCGGAGTGTATTCGTCCTTCACCGCGAGCATGACTTGCACACCATTGGCCGCGAGCACCTCGAGCGCGCTGGCATAAGCCGGAACGGAAAGGGCATGCGTGTCGATGCCGAGGAACAGCGGGCCCCCGATACCCTGCTGCCTGCGGTAATCGCAAATCGCCTGGCTGATGGCCAGAACATGTCCTTCGTTGAAGGTGACTTTGAAGGCGCTGCCACGATGTCCTGAGGTGCCGAAGGTCACCCGCTGCGCCGGCACGGAAGCATCAGGCACCTCGGTATAGTAGGCCGTGACCAACCTCGGCACGTCGACCAGCATGGCCAGCGTGGCCGGATGGCCCGCCAGGGGACTGACTTTCGCCGGCACGTCCTTGGCGTTACTCATTCGGCATCTCCAAGGGTTGCAGGCAGCAGATCGCGCCTGACGTGCTCGCTCGCTTTCATGAGCGATTGGCCTTGAACTGGCGATAGCGTCGGATCAATGCGTTGGTCGAGCTGTCGTGCTTGAGCTGCGGCTCACCACTGCTTTCAAGCTCGGGAATCGTTCTCTGCGCCAGTACCTTGCCCAACTCGACACCCCACTGATCGAATGAATCGATATTCCAGATCGTCCCTTGGGTGAAGACGCTGTGTTCGTACAGTGCCACTAGCGAGCCCAGCGCCTGCGGCGTGAGGCGCTCGGCGAGCAGGGTATTGGTAGGTCGATTGCCCTCAAACACTCGGTGGGGCGCCAGCCATGCGGGTGTGCCCTCGTTCCTGACCTGCTCCTCGGTCTTGCCAAATGCCAGCGCCTCGGTCTGCGCGAACAGATTCGACATCAGCAGATCATGATGGTTGCCTATGGGATTCAAGGCTTGGCAGAAGCCGATGAAGTCGCACGGGATCAGGCGGGTGCCCTGATGGATGAGTTGATAGAAGGAGTGCTGGCCGTTGGTGCCGGGCTCTCCCCAGTAGATCGGCCCGGTTTCATAGGCCACACGCATGCCCTCAGAGGTGACGTGTTTACCGTTGCTTTCCATCGTCAGTTGCTGCAGGTAGGCAGGAAAGCGCTTGAGATACTGTTCATACGGCAACACCGCCACCGTGGACGCATCCAGGAAATTGCTGTTCCACACCGCCAGCAATCCCATGAGGGCGGGCAGATTGCGCTCGAGGGGAGCGCTGCGGAAATGCTGATCCATCGCATGACAGCCGGCCAGCATCGCGTAGAAGTGTTCAGGCCCAATCGCAATCATGGTCGACAGCCCAATCGCGGAATCCATCGAATAGCGGCCGCCGACCCAGTCCCAGAAGCCGAACATGTTCGCCGTGTCGCTGCCGAACTTCGTCACCTCCTCGGCATTGGTCGATACAGCGACAAAGTGTCGGCGCACCGCCCGATGGTCACTGAGTTTGCGCAGACTCCAGGCGCGTGCGGTGCGAGCGTTGGTCAGGGTCTCGAGTGTCGTGAACGTCTTGGAGCAGATGATGAACAGCGTCTCTTCAGGATTCAGATCGCGCGTGGCCTCCTCGAAGTCGGTGCCGTCCACGTTCGAGACGAAGCGGAAGGTCAGGTCGCGCTGGCTGTAATAGCGCAGTCCCTCGTAAGCCATCACGGGGCCGAGATCGGAGCCCCCGATGCCGATGCTGATGACGTTGCGGATCCGCTTGCCGGTGTACCCCAGCCACTCGCCGCTGCGCACCTGTAGCGCAAAGCTCGCCATGCGCTCGAGTACGGCATGCACCTCGGGCACGACGTCCACTCCATTGAGGACAATCCGTTCGGTCTTCGGCGCACGCAGGGCCACGTGCAGCACGGCACGCTTCTCGGTGACGTTGATCAGCTCACCGCGGAACATCGCGGCAATGCGCTCGTGCAGACCACATTCCTGCGCCAATTGCACGAGCAGTCGCATCGTCTCGTCCGTGATGCGATTCTTGGAGTAGTCGAGGTAAATACCTGCCGCCTCGAGCCTCAGACGCTCGCCCCGAGATGGATCCTCGGCGAACAGCTGCCGCAGATGCAGGCCGCGGACCGCCTTGCAATGCTGCGTAAGCGCCTTCCACGCTCGCCGCTCCGTCAGGTGTTGCGCCGATATTTTTGAACCGGTGCTCGCCGTCGCGCCGTTCATGCCCGTTTGGCCTTCTTCAGAATGGCGCTTTTTGAGGCGATCTGTTCCATCAGATCACTCCAGGAGGTGGCGAAAGCCTTCGCGCCCTCGCGCTGGAGATCAGTGGCAAGAGCAGCATTTTCGATACCCGCGCGCGTAAACTCCGCGAGCACGGCTTCGGCATCGGCGCCATCAAGTCGCATCGCGCCCTTTACCTTTCCATGATCGGCAAGAGCGAGCAGTGTCTTCTCGGGCATCGTGTTGATCGTATCGGGCGCCGCCAACGCTTCGACATACAGCGTATCGGGGGCCGCGGGATCCTTGGTGCCGGTGCTGGCCCACAGCAGCCGTTGGGGCCGGGCGCCGCTCGCCGCCAGTTTATGCCACCGCGACGAGGCCAGCACATCGCGGTAGGCTTTGTAGGTACGCTGGGCGATGGCAATGCCCAGGCGGTTGCGAAGCTCAAGCGGGACCTTGTCCTTGATCGCTACGTCCCAGCGGCTAACGAAAATGGATGCCACAGAGCCAACGCGTGGATCTCGGCCGGCGGCGATACGCCGCTCGATGCCACGCATATAGGCTTCGGCCGCAGCGATGTACTGTTCACGGGAGAACAGCAGTGTGACATTGACGGGTACGCCCGCGAAGATGGTCTCCTCGATCGCCGAGATGCCGGCTCGGGTCCCGGGGATCTTGATAAAGAGATTGGGGCGTTGCGCGCGGGCATGCAGTTGTGCCGCCGCTTTGACCGTACCGGCCGGGTCGTCCGCAAGAAAAGGGGAGACTTCGAGCGACACCCAGCCGTCGACGCCGCCGGTGCTGTCGTGGATCGGGCGGAATAAATCGGCGGCCCGGGTCAAGTCCTCCAACGCCAGCTCGAAGAACAACGCCTCTCCGGACTGACCTTCGCTCGCTTTTTGTTGGATTGCCTCATCGTAAAGGCCTGCGCTCTTGATCGCCTGATCGAAGATCGTGGGATTGGAGGTGAGCTCGGTCACCGTAAGCTCCCTGATATACCGGCTGAGCGTGCCGCTCGTCAGCAGAGCGCGTGTGATGTTGTCGAGCCAAAGGCTTTGGCCAAGATCGTGAAGCTGCTGTGTCGCGTTCATATCGTCTCCTGTATTCAGATCGTCGGACTTGGACGCTATGAAGTTCCCGTTGAGGGGCGTACCAGCGCGTCTGCACCCATCAGGTTTGCTTCCCACCCGGCATGGGGTTGTGCCAACCGCCCTGAGCAGCCGTCAGTGCGTCAGCCTCTTGTGGCCCCCAACTGCCCCGTCGGTAGGCGCGAACCCGCGGAGGGTTCTTGAGGACGGGCTCGACTACCGCCCAGGCCGCTTCCACAGCGTCCTCGCGCGTGAAAAGCGCTCCATCGCCCGCCATGGCATCGCCCAGCAGTCGCTCATAGGGCGCCTCCTCCCCCGGCTGCTCGTCAAACAAATAAAGCTCGCGCTGATCGCCCACAAACTGCTTTCCTGCTCGCTTGACGCGCGCCGCCAGCGCGATGGCGGAACGGGGGGAGAGGCGAAAGCGCAGATAGTTTGCCAGGCCGGTTGCGGGCGCCGAGTCAGCGAACAGCCGCTGTGGCGGTGGCTTCAGCTGCACGATCACTTCTGTGGCCGTCGCCGCCAGATACTTGCCAGAGCGCAGGTACCACGGCACGCCCTCCCAGCGCCAGGAGTCAATGAAGAGCCGCAGCGCACAGAATGTCTCTACATCCGAACGCTTCGCTACACCGGGCTCCCGACGGTAGCCCGCGTACTGGCCGCGTACCAGGTCGCGGCGCTTGAGCGGACGCATGGCCTGAAAGACATCGGCGGTCTCGCCATGCACAGCGCCAAAACCCCGATAGGTCGGCGGCTCCATGGCCAGGAGCGCCACGATCTGGAAGAGATGATTCTGGATCACATCACGCAGGCAGCCCGCGGACTCGTAGAACGCTCCCCGGCCCTGCACGCCGAAATCCTCTGCTAGCGTCAGCTGCACGCTCGCCACGTAGTTTCGGTTCCAGATCGGCTCCAGAAACGAATTGGCAAAGCGAAAATACAGAATATTCATGATCGCCTCCTTCGCGAGGAAGTGATCGATGCGAAAGATCGAGTCCTCCGGAAACACCGATCGGGCGACGCGATTGAGGTCGCGCGCAGATCTCAGATCGCGACCAAAAGGCTTCTCGACGATGACGCGCCCCTGGTCGGCCAAACCGGCGGCACCGAGCCCCGTAATGACGGTCGCGAACAGCGCGGGCGGAATGGCCAGATAGAATGCCGGATGTCGGGCATCGCCCAGTGCCAGCTTGAGCGACTTGAACGTATCCGGGTCGTTGTAGTCGCCCTCGACGTAGCGTAGCCGCGAGAGGAGACGCTGCAGCGCGGGGCGGTCACTGACCCTGCCGCCGGCTCTGATGCTGTCCGTTGCCCGGCTTCGAAGTTGCGCCAGATTCCACTTCGAGGAGGCCACACCGATCACCGGGACCTTCAGCGCGCCCCTCTTGGTCAGCGCATAGAGCGCCGGAAAGATCATCTTATGCGCAAGATCGCCGGTCACGCCGAACAGAACCAATGCGTCAGATCGCACCGCTGCGTCCGCGCCAAAGATGCGCTCGGAGTCAGCCATTGCGCTACCGTGCAGCGCGCTGCGCTAGCGAATGACCCGGCGATGTGTTCGGTTTTGGTTCAGGGTCCGTGGGCTCGCTGCCCTCGATGTGACCGCCGAAGCCAAAGCGCATCGCCGAGAGCATCTTGTCTCCAAAGGTGTGCTCATGCCGCGAGCGGAATCGGGCGTAGAGCGCCGTGGAGAGCACATCCGCCGGAACTGCTTCCTCGAGCGCCGCCTCGATGGTCCAGCGTCCCTCGCCGGAATCCTGGACGAAACCAGAAAAGTCCTTCAGTTTCGGATCCTTTGCCAGTGCTGCGGCGCCGAGATCGAGCAGCCAGGATGAGATGACGCTGCCCCGCCGCCAGACCTCCGCGATATCGGGCATGTTCAGCGTGAAGCGCTCGTCCTCGGGCAGATCCTTCGAATCCTTGTTGCGCAGGATGTCGAAGCCCTCGGCATAGGCCTGCATCATTCCGTACTCGATGCCGTTATGGACCATCTTTACGAAGTGGCCGGCACCCGACGGGCCGGCGTGAATGTAACCGCGCTCGGCGCGCGAATCCCCCTGCTCGCGGCCCGGGGTACGCGGGATATCGCCCAGTCCGGGAGCGAGCGCCGAGAAGATCGGATCGAGTCGATCCACGGCTTCCTTCGCGCCACCGATCATCATGCAGTAGCCGCGCTCGATACCCCAGACGCCGCCGGAGGTGCCGCAGTCGACATAGCGGATGCGCTTGTCGGCTAATTTCTTGGCGCGGCGTATGTCGTCCTTATAGAAGGAATTGCCGCCATCAATGACAATGTCATCCGCCTGAAGCGCACCGCCCAGCTGCTCGACCGTCTCTTCGGTGATCCGGCCCGCCGGCAACATCAACCAAATGGCACGCGGCTTCTGCTCGAGCGCCTTCACCAGCTCGGCGAGCGAGCCGGCGGCTCTGGCCCCTTCCTTCGCCAGTGCCGCGCGCAGCTTGGCGTCGACATCGAACACCACGCAGTGGTGTCCCGCCTTCATCAGGCGCCGAGAGATATTGCCACCCATGCGGCCAAGTCCTATTACACCGATCTGCATTGGCTTCACTCCTGACAAATACGCGGCAATAGAGGATTCATGCTGTCTGCCGGGTGCACCTGGCGAGCTGCTCCTTGGCCGCGGCGAGTACGCTCTGAGGCGTGAATCCGAATTTCGTTAACAGATCCTGGATCGGGGCAGATGAGCCAAACGTGTGCATGCCGATTCTGGCGCCGTGACTGCCCGTATAGCGATCCCAGCCGATCACCGAGCCCGCCTCGACCGATACGCGTGCCCTCACCTCGGGCGGCAGCACGCTATCGCGATAGGCCAGATCCTGCTGTTCGAACAGTTCCCATGACGGCATGCTGACCACACGCGCCGCAATGCCTTCCTGTTTGAGTGTCTCGTAGACTTCGACGCAAACCTTTACCTCGCTGCCTGTCCCGATCAGGATCACCGCCGGCGGTCCACTGGCGGCATCCGCCATGATATAGGCGCCGCGCTCGACACCCGCGGCCGAGGCGTAGCGCGCGCGGTCGAGCGTTACCAACGGCTGGCGGCTGAGCACCAGACAGGCGGGCTGATGCTTCAGCCCAATCATGACGCGCCAGGCCTCAACAACCTCGTTGGCGTCAGCCGGCCGCAGCGTGATCAGGCGCGGGATGCTGCGCAGGCCAATGAGCTGCTCGACCGGCTGGTGCGTGGGACCGTCCTGGCCGAGGCCGATCGAATCATGCGTGAAGATGTAGATCACCGGCAGCTGCATCAGCGCGCTCAAGCGGATCGCTGGCTTCATATAGTCGGAAAAGATCAGGAAGCTCGAGCCGTACGCGCGGATCTTCGACAGCGCAAGGCCATTGAGGGCCGCCCCCATCGCGTGCTCTCGGATGCCGAAATGCAAATTGCGGCCGCCGTACTTATCGGCCTCGAAATCCCCAGCGGCCTCGAAGCTCAGACGTGTCTTGGTCGATGGCGTAAGGTCCGCGGAGCCGCCAATGAGCCAGGGATAATGCGGGGCGATGGCGTTCAGCACTTTGGAGGAGGAGTCACGGGTCGCCAAACCCTTGGAATCGGCAGCGAAACTCGGTAGATCAACGTGGCAGTCCGCGGGAAACTCGCGCTTCTGCATCTGCTCGAGCTGCACTGCGAGTTCCGGGTACTTGGCGCGGTATGCCTCCTGGCGTGCCAACCAGTTGCCTCGAAGTCGTTGGCCTCGCTCGCCCATGCCGGCGTGCAAGTGTTCACGCACTCCGTCCGGAACGAGGAACTTCGCGTTCTCCGGCCAACCGTAGCTGCGCTTGGCCAGGCGGATCTCCTCCACGCCGAGCGGCTCGCCATGCGCGGCGCTGGTATCGTGCTTATGAGGGGCCCCGTAGCCGATATGGCTATCCACGATGATCAGCGTCGGTACATCAGAGGTGTGGCGAAAGGTCTCTATCGCCTCTGCGATGCGCTCCGTATCGTTAACATCGCCGACCCGCACTACGTCCCAGCCGTAGGCGAGGAAGCGTGCCGCAACATCGGCACTGAAAGCCAGATCCGTGTGACCTTCAATCGTTATGCGGTTGCTGTCATACATCCAACACAGATTGCCGAGCATGAGGTGACCGGCGAGCGAGGCGGCCTCGCTCGTCACGCCCTCCATCATGTCGCCATCCCCGCATATCGTATAGACGTAGTAGTCGAATAGCGCAAAGTCGGGCCGATTGAAGTGCGTCGCCAGCCAGCGCTGAGCGATCGCCATCCCGAGGCTCGTTGCACACCCCTGACCCAGCGGCCCGGTGGTGGTCTCCACACCGGTGGTCACATGGTATTCAGGATGGCCCGGGCAGCGACTCCCGAGCTCACGAAAGCGCATGATGTCATCGAGCGTCACGGCCGGTTCGCCGAGCGGCTCGTAGGAGGCGTTGACGGCCTTCACGCCGGTCAGATGAAGCATCGCATAGAGCAGCATTGAGGCGTGCCCGTTCGACAACACGAAGCGGTCTCGATTAGGCCAGATTGGGTCTTCCGGGTCGAAGCGCAGGAAGCGCTGCCACAACGTATAGATCAGCGGCGCCAAGGCCATCGGCGTGCCGGGATGGCCGGAATCGGCCTGCTGCACGGCGTCCATGGACAAAGTGCGTATCGTGTTGATGCAAAGATCATCGATCGATCCCTCGCTCGGCGATGTCCGCACTCTCTGTACCGCATCAGTACTCATGCCGGAGCTCTGCGTCGTGAGGCGAACCTTGGGTCAAGAAGCCATGACATGATGGGTCACCGCATGTCCTGTGAGCGCAAGATGTGCGCTCTTGTTTGCTCAGAGTGCCTTCCGGCTCCGGTCCCTTCGAGCGGCGATTCACGCACAATGCTGTCGGCGCCCGCGTACACCTCCCGGCAAGCGGAGAAAGCGTGATCTCTTGTCACGAATGATCCAAACCCGGGATGTTCGGCGCATTGGTTCAAGGATGGCGGCTCATCACCCCGATCCATGTGCTGTGAGGCGTTGGCAAGCAGGCGCACGAACCCCCCGCTCGATCCGACTCCCATCGGCACGCAAGCAACACGGGCTACCAAGGCACGTTGCCGTCAGCGGTTGCCCGTAGGCTGGCGGGCACCTAGTGCTGCGCGACGACCCGACCGGATAGTGGAACACTGGAGGTGCGCAATGGGCTATTGCGCGTCAAGATTTTCGGACACGAACCGCCAGTTTATGAGCTTGTCGAGCACTGCGCTTACGTAGTCCGCGCGCCTGTTCTGAAAGTCCAGATAATAGGCGTGCTCCCACACGTCGATCGTGAGCAACGGCTTCATCTGCCCAGTCAGAGGCGTCTGCGCATTATCGGTCTTCACGACCCTCAGCTTACTGCCATCGAGTACCAGCCACGCCCAGCCGGAGCCGAACTGCGTCAGCGCCGCTGTGCCGAGTTCCCGCTTGAGCGCTTGAACATCGCCAAACGACGAATCGATCCTCGCTCTCAGGGCGGCCGATGGCTGTCCGCCTTCGGGACTCAGACTGCGCCAATAAAAAGCGTGATTCCAGGCTTGCGCCGCATTGTTAAAGATTTCGCTGTGCTCGGGCTCAAGTGCCGTCGTCGTGACGACCTCTTCGAGTGTCAAATCCGCATACCCTGTGCGATCGACGAGCTTGTTCAGCTTGTCCACATAGCCTTTATAATGCTTGCCATAATGAATCCGCAGCGTATTGGCCGAAATCACCGGCTCGAGCGCATCCACGGCGTACGGCAGGGGCAAGAGCGCAAAAAAAGCGGGACTATCCGTCTGCGCACGCCTAGCGGCGACCTGCGCCTCGGTGGCGACTTCCCTTGTTTGCGTTAGCATGTGTTGCACCTCGAGTGTGTGTGGATCGGCAGCTTTCTTGACGCTAGCCGCATATTCGGCAGCCGTCGGTACGCTGACGCACCTTGTGGAGAGTGTTCACTCCGAAGCGCCGCCTTGACGATCGAGCGACTTTCGCCCGAATCCTAGACGAACGCGGAGAGAAATCGTTGAGCTGCGGCGAGCACCTTCTGCTGCGTGAATTAGAGCCTTGTCAGCTGATCCTTGATTTGCAGCCGTCAACCACGTGACTACCTCGCCCGATCACAGGGCACGCGTCGGCCGAGTGGCCGGCATAGAGATCGCGGCATCCCAATTCAAAAGGCCACGCGCTGGAACACACGCGATGCAGTCAAATTGCGGCCGTCCATCAGACGTTTTTGTGGATCGCTGCTGGCGCTGCCGACTTCACGAGGCGAAATTGCGGATTCTCAGTTTTCACTTCGTCGGCCCAGTAGCGTGCGCTCGCATAATGTTTGTGCAAGCGAATTTCCCCTTCTCTATCAAGGATCACCGCCGAGTCATACGGCGGTGCATCCCTCACAGCCTGCCGGGTCAGCTTGACCGAGACGGTATGGTCGGGCCAGCTCACGTTTTTGATCCATTGCGGCGCGATCAGCACCTGATGACCGAGCCACCAGTTGCTGGTGTCCACGATGAGGTATCGAATGGCCCAGGTTTCCTCGTCCAGGAGCAACCCCTGGACGTGACCGATGTCACCATCGCTCGCCTTGATGTCATACTTCATCACCGCATTACCACTGCGCAGATGCGGATCGTCATTCTGGTGCTGAGCGGATTCGCGCGTTGTCCGAGCTTCGGCCGCTCGTGCCGTAATGTGACCAGCCCCGGAACCAGCAAAGCCAACACCCATTAGCATTGCGCCGGGATAAACGCCCGCACCCCAAAATCCGGCTCCGCCCCAATAATAGGGGTAGCTGTAGTAGCCAAGGTATTCCATTTCATGCTGTCGCGACACCGGCTTGTCGGTGTCGATAGCGGGACTGTGCTTGACCTGGTCCCTAGTGAGGGACACGGACAGGATCTCATCGGCCCAGCTCGACTGCCCGATGGCGATCGGCGAGATCAGCACCTTTCGACTCGAGAGCCAGCTGCCCGTGTCGACAACGAGATAACGAACGACCCAGGCTTCGTCATCGAAGTATAAATCCTTCACCTGGCCGATAGTGCCATCGGTCTCACGGATCGCATATCCCTTTAGATCGTTCAGACTGCGTAACATAGTTCATTCTCCTTCGAGAGCATCCAATACAAAGCGGTCGACAGGAGCGCACTTCCTGCTCCCCCCGGACCGATGACGAGCGCGTCAGAAATCCTGGCGATTCTCGGGCATAGGCGGCGCAGGCGTCTGTGCGATGGCGCGCACGGCCTCAGCCCGTTATCTCCGATTGCCGAGCCGCTAATTGTCACGGACCAGTGCTGGGCGGCGCAGACTGCGGCGAAACGACGTGCGCGGTCGCTACATTCGCACTGCTACCCTGCGTTGGTGCCGGAGGACTTGCTACAAGCCAACGGTAGGCCAGCATGAAGAGCAGGAAGATGACGTTCACGATAAGATACGTGAGGATTGGAGAGTGGGGTATTGTCGCAACGCTGGGCGACGCCGGACGCGACGGGACCTCGCGATCAGCCCGCCCCGGTAAAAGCGGGATCAAACGAGCAGCAATCGTTGCAGAATCCGGGCGCGCCGATGGCCCAGCTGGCAGCGCCGCAATCAGTGCGGCCAACTTGCGAGTCGCGGCGTCCCCCGGCAGCCGAGCTAATGCGGCAGCCTCCTCCCAGGGATCGACGTCCAGTCGTGCCAGCGCTGACAGGACGCTCAGCAGCATGCCATTATTATCGTCGCCGATCGGCGCCAACAGAAAGTCTTCGAACTCTGAACCTAGGGCAAACACCGAACCAGTACGCTTCATTTTGATCCCCGGACGAAGTTTCCTCTATCGAACGCACAGCAGCCGCCGGCCGACCTCGCCGACCAAGCAGGCAGCCCTTTGTGACGCTCGGTCATCGGCAAAAGGCGGCTTGCTGCCGCAGCGATTGACGTCGAGTCACTATTTGCAGGCGGTGTATTCCTTGCGATCCAACGTACCATCCTGGTCCGTATCGCATCTGGAGAAGTTCTTGCTGACCCAGTGGTTGCCCTTGACATCATCCGCAGTCAGGGAGCCCTTCTTTTGGGTATCCAGACTGCTAAAGCTCGGACGCGTTGCCATAGCTTGCTTCATGCCAGCCTTATCTGGGCTACAGGTGCAAAGACCGTAAAACTCAAATAGATGATCACGTATGAGCCGGCGCGCAACCGTCACCCGTCCGGCCGCCCACGTGCGCCGGTGAGTCAATTCATATCCTGCGCGCAAGGTAGACAATGAGAACGACGAGCAGAAGGGTTCCAAGAATGCCGCCACCGATATACAGACAATGCTCCATTGGAATGATGTGGCGGGATTGAACGTCGGATCGGTGGACGCCGTCTGCGCGGTAGCGCACTTTGACTGAAATGAGAACGCTCCGGGCGCTTCCACCTGCTTTGAAATCTCAGCAGGAAACATGGCCGTGCAGCGCGACCCGAAATCGACGACCAGGCGTGTAGCGTGGTTCAGGCGGCCAGCGCCACGCGCTGGTAGACGGATTTGACAATCTGATAGCACGAACAGGACGCCGCCTTGAGTCCTCCAACGTTCAGGATCTGCATATTGCCCCGACTATAGCGGATCAGCTTTCGTTGCTTTAGCGCGACGGCGGCCTCAGTAACCCCTTCGCGCCGCATGCCGAGCATATGCGCCAGAAATTCGTGCGTCAGGGGAAAGTTGTCTGACCCTACGCGATCGCGAGTCATCAGCAGCCAACGCGCCAGGCGAGCTTCTGCTTCGTGAAAGCGGTTACACGCGGCGGTTTGGGATATCTGGGCCATTAAAGCGTAGGTATATCGGAATAGCGCTTGCTGCAGCGGCAGATTCCGGTCGAACTCGAGCCGAAAGTGTGCCGAGGACATCCGTAGCGCCTTGCCGCCGCCCTGTACGAGTGCACGCACCCCGGAGACGCCGATGCCCAGGATGAACGGCATTCCGGCCATGCCTTCATTACCGACCATGCCGACCTCCAGCGTCCGGCGTTTGTCGACCGCCGTCAGCAAGGATATGAGACAGTCGATTGGAAAGTAGACCCACCGGATCGCTTTTCCGGGTTCGTAGAGTATCTGCCCGAACGTCAGGGTAACCGGCTCAAGCTGAGCCCTAAGGCGCCGGTAGTCTTTTGTTGGGATTGCGGCCAACACGCGATTGGTAGCGAGTATTCGGTTTGTCATTCGATCGGTCTCTCGTCTATCACCGCGCGTCGTCGCCGAATCCAAAGGTAGCCGGATCGGGCTAGAGGAACCCACCTGTTGCCGAAGCCAACCGCACGCAAGCGGATCCGAGCACGAGAGCCACTATTGCGCGACGATTGCCGTATCGTCTGTACGGCGTCGTACATAGCGGATCTACCGGATAATCCATGTAGAACTTGCCGGGGTCATGCTCTATGCGAGCATTTCATTGGCGCGGGCGTATCCGTGCGACGGCGGACAGACTGCGCCCGCTGGCTGGCTTCGATTGTGGTTGTGGTTGTCAGATAGATGAAGCCGCCATTGCGGCACGAACGGCTGACCAATACCTGCGAGAACTTCATCCGGCGCAGCGGTGCGCCGGTTTGACGCGCCTGCTGCTCGCTGTGCTGGATCAGTGGCAAATCCGCGCGTCCGGTGTGTCGATGCGTCACAGTGCGACGCGCGAGCGCTGCCTCTCAGCCCACGCCACGTCTGCCCATTCGATGAATCGGACTACGGCCACATAGTCGTCATCGCCGCGATGGTCGAAGAAGGGCTGCTCGAAGACGTCAAGCGGACAACGTGAAGTCACTCAAGATTGCCGCGTTTGTGCTGATCGTGGTCGGTACTCTGGGCTTGGCGTACGGCGGATTTAGCTACACCAAGGAGACCCATCAGGCGAAGATTGGCCCCTTCGCGATGTCAGTGAATGAGAAGGAAACGATAAACATCCCCATGTGGGCGGCCATTGGGGCGATAGTGCTCGGCGGAGGATTGCTTTTCGTGGGTGGCAGAAAGTCCTAGTGGCGTGTACCAGGCGCAGATCATGGCTGGCTGTGGCCACAAAGCGGCTTTTGCCTTGGTTGGCTCGGTCGGGGACCCCGCGAGCCTCATCAGCGAGATCCCGGGCGCGGGCGAGCTCACGGTTCGTTTGCTGGAGCTGCCGGTTGGCTTCGGCGACTTCCTGGGCGCGCTGGTAGATCTCCGCTTCCATACGCTCGGCCTGCGAGCGTAGCGCCTGGGACAGCTGCTCCTACTGGCGCTGATAATCAATGTCGCATTTCGAAGATAAATAGGCTTCCACGCCGCCGCACGCTGAAGGCTTGCCCGCCCAACCTCTTACCGGCCCAGTGCCACCAGGGCCATTTATGCCGTTTATGTTCGATTCCGTACATAGGTGTATCTACGAACGGAAGATTCTGGGCTGATCTTCTATCCTAAAGCCCGGTTATGGTGAAACGAGTGACGCCATGATTTCTTCAATCGGTGTCTTGCGTCTAAATACCCTACTAGCGGGCCTCCCAGACCTTGTATGGGATCGGGTTCGCTGCCATCTCAATTTGGTTTACCTGCCGCTCGGAAAAGTGCTTTACGAACCTGGAATGCAGCTTGAGGAGGTGTATTTTCCGACGACGGCGATCGTTTCGCTGCAATATGAGTTGGCCGACGGCCCCTGCGCAGAAATGGCCATGGTCGGCAATGAAGGCGTGATCGGCATCGCCCTATTCATGGGCGGTGATACGACGTTGTGGCGCGCCCTTGTGGACAGACCAGGAAATGCCTATCGTCTCAAGGCGCTGACGCTGAAGGAGGAGTTCTATGGCTGCGGCGCCATGCGGCATCGGCTATTGCGCTACACGCAGGCGCTGATCACTCGGATGGCACAGACCGCTGTGTGCAATCGGCATCATTCTGTGGATCAGCAGCTGTGCCGCTGGCTAGTCGAAAGGTTAGATCGGCAGCGCTCCAGTGAACTGATCGCCACCCACGAGCTTATTGCCGCCAGGCTGGGTATTCGCCGCGAAAGTGTAACGACTGCAGCGACCAATCTGCAGCAGGCTGGATTGATCCGCTACCAGCGCGGCCATATTTTGGTCGTTGATCGGGCCGCTCTTGAAGCGCGCTGCTGCGAGTGCTACGCGGTTGTGAAGCAGGAAACGGATCGCCTGTTGCAGATCCCAGCGCGATTCACCCACGTAGCGGCTCCCAAATCGGGTATGCGCCCGAGAGTGTATCCCCACTCCGACTCCCACCAGCACGCAGGCATCGCCACATAAACCGATAAGGAACAGCATCATGCTCTACACCATTGCAGTCATCTTGATTGTCCTGTGGATCTTGGGTTTAGTCACCTCGTACACCTTGGGTGGATTCATTCATGTGCTTCTGGTCATTGCGCTCATCGTGATTGTGATTCAGCTCATTCAAGGTCGACGCCTGTAGGATCGGAGGGTTATTCGCCCCGAAACGGCGTGCGGCCAGGGCATTGCTGGTCGCTGCGCGGAGACATATGAGCGAATAGAAGCGATCGCCGAGATATAAGGCGCTGGAAATCTCAACCTTGGAGGCTTTAGCGGCCAAGTCTGTGCTGAGGTGACCGCACGATCAAGCGTCTGGCCGCTACTCTCCTCTTGCCAGCGTGCGCTTGTGTTAAAACTTCAAACAGAACTGAGTCGCGCAACTACCAATCCAAACTGGCTTTGCTTTTCATATCAGAACCCATACCCGTTCCGAACTACCGCGTTGAGGCATTGATAAGCGGACGCGTCGAGCGCGATAACTGCACCAAGCAGGGCACTGCGGCAAGAAGCAGCCGCGGACTCATCGGCTTACGCGCTAGCCAGACTGGCATTTCTGTGATCCACGGTAACTCCGCGTTACTCGGATCGCCGGTTAGCAAAATGACGGGCGGCGTGTACCCCAGGGCTCGCTGTAGCTGTTCGGTCGCCTCCGCGCCGTTCATCTCTTCGCCAAGATTGAAGTCCATAATCAACAGATCTGGCTGCAGCCCCTGGGCTACAAGGCGGAGCGCTTCCGATCCGTTAGCTGCGCTGCTAACACTATAGCCATCCCCACTGAGCACCATCGCCATTGCCTCGCGCACTGGTGCATCGTCCTCTACGTGCAAAACCGCTCCGCGTGACTCAACACTCATGAAATCAAGCGCTCCTTCGATGCATTGCATTGCCCTATGGGTTTGCATCGGGCCATTACGCCCACATAGAGCTGACCGCGTCTGCCTCTATTGCGTGGCTACGCTACTGCAGCGGCGCTCTACCGGCGATGAGTAGTTACCGCAGTCAAGGCCTGCGGGCACGACGGCTCAAGAGACAGCGGCGCGTCTTTTTCCCTTCGGCCTCAGGCTCTTCTCTGCCCGGGCCGACATTTCAAGGCGAACCAATTCGGAAAGCGAGGAGGCGCCCATCTTCTTCATGACCGCGGCGCGATGCGTCTCGACGGTACGCTGGTTGATTCCTAGGCGCGCTGAGATATCCTTATTCGCAAGGCCAGCGACGACGAGATCCATCACCTCGCGTTCACGCTTGGTCAGGCCGGCAATGCGCATGGCGACCGCCTTACGCCACGAGGAGCGCTCTGCTGGACTTGCCGCCTGCCGC
>Ga0182030_10010301_pt1 | contig 19020 bp, 14 predicted proteins | sample 812S3MmetaG_FD_121299 | JGI IMG/M metagenome (GOLD analysis project Ga0182030, IMG submission 121299) | Permafrost microbial communities from Stordalen Mire, Sweden - 812S3M metaG (Illumina Assembly) | ecosystem: Environmental > Terrestrial > Soil > Wetlands > Permafrost | place: Sweden...
GTTGCTGGTTGCTGGCTGCCCCGCGATTTCTTCGGGGATATGTTCCAAAGCTACCTCTACGTCGTTCTTTTGACGGGAAACTTCTTTTATGTAGGGGCCATGCGGCCTCTGGTTTGGCGCTAAAAATGCGAAGTTCATCCAGTTTACCGGGTGTTTCTTTGGATTTCTGACCGGCCGGAAAGGGTTGGCACCGGAACTGCGAAGGAGACGCCCAATGACTGTGAATAACATTCCATTGTTCTTATTTTAATTGGTGACATAATCATATCCAGAAAGGACAGGAATATGTCACCCAACCCAGTGCAAGCACGTCGACTCGCGCGCGAATGGTCGCAGGCGGATTTGGCGGAGCGCGTGGGCATTTCCCGCGCGGCCATCAGCGCCATCGAGGGCCAACGCCTCTCGCCGTCCGTCGCGACGGCCCTGGCTTTGGCGGCGGTATTCGAGTGTTCGGTCGAGGAACTATTCGGCCGGGGCGACGTTTCCCAGCCGCACAAGCCGGAATGGGCCTGGGCGCCGCCGGGCGAATCCAGCCGTTATTGGGAGGCGGAAATCGGTCGGCGCCGGCTGCTCTATCCTGTCGAGGCCATGACCTTGAATCCGACGCCGCATGATGGCATCTGGCAGAACGGTGTCTTGCGCGATAGCGGTTCGGCGCCGGAGACCACGCTGGTGCTGGCGAGTTGCGATCCGGCGGCGGGTTTGCTGGCGGCCGAATACGCCCGGGCCTGCGGTTTCCGCCTGCTGGTATTTCCGCGCGGCGGTCGGGTGGCGCTGGAATTATTGCGGAAGAAGTTGGTTCATGTCGCGGGGCTGCATTATTCCACGGAGGAGGCGCCTGAACGCAACGCCGAGACGGTGCGGGCGCAAATCGGCGGCGATTGCCGCCTGCTACGCGTCGCGAAATGGGAAAGCGGCGTCGCGCTGGCAACAAATGACGCCTCGCGGTCGGTGGCGTCCGTGGCCCGGCGGCCGCTGCATTGGGCGGCGCGGGAATCCGGTTCGGCGGCGCGAGAATGTTTGGACGAGTTGCTGGGCCGGCGGCATTTCTCCGGGCGCGAGGTGAGCGGCCATGCGGCCGTGGCCGAGGCGGTGCGTGCGGGCTGGGCCGAAGCCGGGGTGTGCGTACGGTTCAGCGCGGCGGAGGCGGGCTTGAATTTTCTGCCCGTGCGCACGGAGACCCTGGATTTGTGTTTCCCCGCCGCTTTTCAACACGACCCGCGTATTCAGGCGCTCGGGCGGCTGTTGCGCGACCGCGCCTGCCGCCGGCTCATCAGCGAACTTCCCGGCTACGACGCGCGCGAAACGGGAGAAATCGTGGCCTTATAAACGCGCCAAAAACCGCTTCAGGAACAACCAAACTTAAAAACGTCATGGAACCATGCGCGGGCCTCATTTGGAAATTGAGACGGAAGCCAGTCCAATGAAACGAATATTTGGATCACTGCTGGGCGCGGCGCTGCTTCTGTTCGCGGCGCAAAATGAAATTCACGCCGCGGAAGTGACGGTCTTTGCCGCCGCGAGCCTGACGGATGCGCTCAAACAGATTGCCGCCGATTACGAAAAGCAATCCGACGACAAGATTGTTTTCAATTTCGCCGCCTCCGGGACGCTGGCCCGACAGATTGAGGCCGGCGCGCCGGCGGATATTTTCTTTTCCGCCGACGAAGCCAAGGCGGATGCGGTGGAGCAGGCGGGACTGCTCGTGAAAGATACGCGGCACGACGTGCTGGGCAACACGCTGGTCATTGTGCTGGCGCTGGATGCCGCCGCGATTCATTCCCCCGCCGACCTCACCAACGGGGCCATCCAGCACCTCGCGCTCGGTGATGCGAAAGTGGTTCCGGCGGGAACGTACGCCAAAGCCTATCTCAAGAAAATGCGACTTTGGCCGGCACTCGAAGCCAAGGTCGTCCCGTGCGAAAGCGTTCGCGCCGTGCTGGCCGCCGTGGAATCCGGCAACGTGAACGCCGGCATAGTCTATAAAACCGACGCGGCCATCTCCAAAAAAGTGAAGGTGGCCTTTGAAGTACCGGTGGCCGACGGGCCAAAGATCTCCTATCCCCTCGCGTTAGCGAAAGATTCGCCACAGCCGGAAGCCGCGAAAAAATTCATCGCCTATCTTGATTCGGCTGCCGCCGCCGCGGTATTCAGACAATTTGGTTTCATCGTGCGGTCGTCGCCGCCGGTGCAATGAGCCGCGTGGAAATTCTCCTTATGAACACACCCATAAACCATTCATCACTAGAGATTCGGCTGACGGAAATTGGCCGTGTCCACTCGGCGTTTCTGCAGGCGACCGGCACGCCCATCCAGCCGTATCGCGCCGGCAACGCGCCGGGCTACGTCACCTTGCGCCCGGAATTTGTGGAGGGGCTGGCCGGGCTGGCTGGCTTTGACCGCATCTGGCTGATTTACTGGTTTCACCGGGCTTCGGCGGCCCGGATGAGCGTGATTCCCTACCGCGACACGGTGGCGCACGGTCTGTTCGCCACGCGCGTTCCGGCGCGGCCCAACCCGATCGGCATGTCCTGCGTGCGGCTCCTGAACATCGAGGGCTGCATCCTCCGACTCTCCGAGGTGGACATTTTGGACGACACGCCGCTGCTCGACATCAAACCCTACGTGCCGCAATACGACAATTATCCCGTGCAGCGCTGCGGCTGGCTGGACACCGTGCCGGATAAACCCGTCGTGGCCGATGACCGGTTTGAACGCAAAGACGTTCCGGCGCCGGCCTGATGTTATTTAGACAATACGAAAACTAAAACCAACCAAACCTATGACCGTGAAAACCAAACTCGTGTCCCTGCAACCTGCGCTGACGATGTGTGCGATGCTTTCGCTTCCCGCCGCCGGTTGGGCGCAGAACACTTACACCATCCCCACCACCACGGCCGACGCGTTTCTGGCCGCCGGCTCGGCCTCCAATCCGCATGGCAGCAACCTGGCGGGCCTGAATTTCGGCGGTGCCGGAACGCTGGCCATCGCTCCGGCTTCCTCGCCGGATGGCGAATTCGACAGCGTGATCCGGTTCAACACCGCCGCCGCAGTGAGCCAGTTCAACAGCACCTATGGCGTTGGCGGCTGGGCGATCAGTGGCGTGACGCTTACCCTGGCCAGCAATTTCGGCGTGCAAGGCGAGGCGCCCAACAATAACATTTTCAACACCATCAATGCCGGCCTTTTCGGCATTGATTGGATTGCCAATGACAGTTGGGTGGAAGGCGCGGGCAGCGGCAACGGCGAGCCAGGTTATCCCACCACTAGTGAGGTCAGCTTCAATTCCATTCCCAGCCTGCTGGCCGCCGGTTCCGATTCGCTCGGAACCTACACTTACACGCCGCCAGGCAGTAACATTTACGTGAGTTATTCGCTGCCCAGCGATGCCAACCTTGACGCCGGCGCAGCCAGCGGCGGGGACGTGAATTTATATTTTTACGCGGCGGACAATCAGGTGAGCTATCTGTTCAACGCCCGCAGTTACTCGCAGAATCATCCCGAGCTGACCCTTACGGTGGAACCGGTGCCTGAACCGTTGACTTGGGCCATGGCGGCTTTCGGTTTGGCGGGTTTCGCCGCCATCCGCCGTTGGAAATCCCAGTAATGATTTCGATTCGCAATCTTTTCATCGTCGTCAGCCTGTGCCTTGGCCATATGGCCGGGGCGCAGGTGACGAACAGTGCCCTGGACACGGAAGACGCTTTTCTCTGCACCGGCTCGACGAACTATGAGGGCGGCACCGATTTGAGCGGTTTGAACTTCGGCGCGGCCGGCACGCTGGCCATTGCGCCGGCATCGTCGGCCAAGGGCGTCTTTGACAGCGTCATCATGTTCAACCTGGGGGCGGGCGTGGCACAGTTTAACGCCACTTACGGGACAAACCACTGGATCATCACCGGCGTGATACTTTCCCTGGCCAGCAACTACGGGGTGGCGGGGGTGCAACCCAATAATCCCATCTTCAATGTCATCGCCGGCGGCCAGTTCGCCATTGAATGGCTGTCGGATTCGAATTGGCCGGAAGGCACCGGCACTCCAAATATGCCTACGACTGACGGCGTTTGTTACGATTCGCTGCCGACGCTGCTCACGCCGCCATGCGAAGTTCTGTGCACGAACACTTACGTCCCACCGGGCGACAATGTCCGGGTGCTATGGCCGCTGCCGTTGTCAACGAATTTGGTGGGCAACATTACGAACGGCGGCAACGTGTCGTTTTTCTTTTTTGCGGTGGACAACCAGGTAAGCTACCTGTTCAATTCCTACAAATACGGGCGCGGTAACGAGCCCTACTTGAATGTCGTGGCCGAACCTGTGCTGAGGATATTGGGCGGCGCAATTACCAATGGCACCTTTCAATTGATCGGCCTCGGCGGGGACGGCGGCATTTACAACGTGCAAACTGTAACCAATGTGGCCACGACCAATTGGATCACGCTGGCTTCGGTCACCGCCAGCACCAATGGCGCCATCCAGTATGACGACACCAATGCCATTGTGCCGCAGCGCTATTATCGCCTGAGCCAATGAATCGTTCGGCCCGCCAGTATCCATTTGTTGGCGCGTTCACGCTGATTGAACTGCTGGTGGTCGTCGCGATTATCGCCATTCTGGCGGCCTTGCTGATGCCGGTGCTGGCGCGGGCCAAGGACAAGGCCCGCGCCGCCCAATGCGTCAGCAATCTGCGGCAGTGGGGGCTGGCCTATCGGATGTATGCCGACGACTTTGAGGATTATCTCCCGCGCCGCGGCCAGGGCGTGCAGATGCTCGCGGAAATTGACCGCCCGACCGACTGGTTCAACGCCCTGCCGCCCTATTTCAGCCAGCCGGCTTATCTCGACCTCGCCGATAGCGGCCGGCGGCCGAATCCAGGCGATAAAAGTGTTTTTGTCTGCCCGGACGCCGCCGCTCCCGATACCACCTATTCGTGGGCGACCAATTTCCTGGCTTACGGCATGAACATGAACCTGTGTCCATGGATTCTGCCCGTGCCGACAAAATATACGGATGTGGTTCAGCCCATGTTCGTGGTGGCCCTGGCCGACGCGCCGGGGTTGTATGCCTCGACCTATCCCAGCACGCAAGCCTACAGCGTCATCGCCCGTCATGCGGGGCGCGTCAATATCCTGTTTCTGGGCGGCGCGGTGCAATCGTTCAAGGGCAGCTATATTGGCTGCGGGGTGGGCGATCCCGGCAATTACGACGTGCGGTGGCTCACCGGCACGGCCAGCGATGCGCAGACGCATACCTACTGAATTATGAAGTGGAAAATTGGATTGCTAGTGATGTTGGTCCTGGCGGTTACGCTGGGTGTCCATTGGCACACGTTTCACGAGCGGCGGATGCACAGCGTGCGTTGTGCGGTCATCGGGGGCATGACGATGACGGGTTTGTGGCAGGAGATTGCCAAAATGTTCGAGGCGCAAACCGGCTATCATGTGGTGGTGGTGGCGACCGGCGAGCGCCCGTTGCTGGACAAGGCGATTCGCGCCGGGAAGGTGGATTTGCTGACCATGCACTCCGGTGACATCACCACGGACATTGTCGCCGATGGCATCGGCATCAACATGCGGCCATGGACGCGCAACGAGCTGGTCATTGTCGGCCCGACGAATGACCCGGCGCAAATCCGCGGGATGACCAATGGGGCGCAGGCGCTGAAGAAAATCGCCGAAGCTCAGGCAAATTTCGTGGATTTTCAAGGCATCGGCAGCCGTGAGTTGACACACACGCTCTGGCGGTTGGCTGGCACGGAGCCCAAAGGCGACTGGGTGATCAAGGACGACACGGCCATTTCCAAGTGGAACGTGCTGCAATTCTGCCGCTCCAACCACGCCTACGTCGTGGTCGGCTACATTCCGGCGCTGACCGGCAAGATGGCCAATGAAGGCATGGAGATTCTGGTCAAGAATGATCCGGTCATGCGCCGGCCCTACATTGTCATGGAGGCGAATCCCAAAATTTTCCACGACGTGAATTTTGCCGGCGCGCAGGCGCTGTCGGATTTTCTGCTCTCGCCGAAAGTGCAGGATTTTCTGCTCAATTTCGGTCGCGACAGCACCGCCAGCAAGCCGTTATTTTTCCCGGTCGAAGCGGCCAAACTATAGTCCTGATCGAATCAAGATTTGCTCCGTGCCATTGGTCTGGCGGCAACCGGGGGACTCTGAATAGGGGGATTCTGGCTGCTCGCGCGCATCTGCTTCCGGTATTGTCCAGGCGTTTGCTCGTATAACCGTTTGAATACCACACTCATATATTCCGGATGTTCAAAGCCGGAAAGCTCGGAAATCCGTTCCAGAGTAAAATTGGTGTCGGTGAGCAATTCTTTGACGCGACTGCCCTGGACCCGGCGAATTTCCGCCTGCGGAGAACGTTTCAGGTGTTGGCGGAATCTCCGTTCCAGATAACTGCGTGATGCGCCGACGAACTTGACGACGTCAGTAACCGAGCAGCCATGAAGGGCTTGCTCGTTGATGAATCTGATCGCGGCAGCCACCGTTCGATCCTTGATGGCAAGCGTATCCGACGAGCGGCGAGTGACCACGCGAACCGGCTCAATCAGAATCCGCTGACGGGGGGCGGATTGACCCGACATGAGCTGATCAAGCAATTCCGCTGCCTGATAGCCGATGCGTTCTGCATCCGGAGCAACGCTGGAGAGCGGCGGGTTGCACAGTTCGCAGAATATTTCCTCATTGTCAACGCCGACGACCGCGACTTCCTCCGGCACAAGGATGCCAGCTTGGTGGCAAGCATTAAGCAGGTGCAAGGCCCGGGCATCGTTGCACGCCATGACACCAATCGGTTTGGGCAGTTCGTTAAGCCAGCTTCCAATGTGTTCTATTTCAAGGTCCCATCGGGACACGGCCGAGCCCCGCCAAGGAGACTCGTAAACCGGAATGGGCGGGCTTGCTTTCTCCACGACCGCGCGGAAACCATCGCGCCGTTGCGCGGCCCATAGCTCGTTGCTGAATCCACAAAAGGCAAAGTTCCGAAATCCCCGCTCCACAAAATGATTGGCACCAAGACAGCCAATTGCCCGGTGATTCGAGCCGACCCACGGTAATTTCAAATTCTCATGAAGATCATTCAAATCCACGACCGGCACCTTCATGCGCTGAAAGCGGCGCGCGAGGGCGGGGTCCGTGGGGCGGCAGAGAATTCCATCCCAATGGCTGAAAGGCAGCCACGTTGGCGGGGCGGTTCCCAGTTCGTGTTGTTCAAAATACACGGACCAGCGATAATGAGAAGACATGTAGCGGGCGATGCCCCGCAGAATACTGCGCCCATAGCTAACCGATGATTCAATGATCAACGCGACTTGGGGTGGCCTTTTCATTCGGAATCGGTTGGCACATTTTTGTCACTATACGCTTCCGCCAGCGTGAAACCAGTCTTTAAATTTCATATCGAAAGAATTGAATTGGTCCAACCCGGTGTGGCTCAATGCATTCAACGCACCCGTATTCGCAGGGCAAAAGTCCGGTGAGCGCGACAAGGCAGCTTCGGTTTATTCAGTAAAGGATCTCAAAAGCGCAGCCGCGAAAGCTCATGGATAAACCTGATCCAGTCGATGATGATGCAGGCATGCAACCATCGAATTCACCGCCCCGGCATTTGCCGTGGGGATGGCCCCACAGAGTTCTGATTGCACCATCGTCAATCATATTGTTGATACAGAACGCAAGCCGTGAATGCTGTTGACCGTTATAAAAGAGCCGGGAGCCGGGCCGTTTCAGCGAAGCCGCAACGGTACAAGCTGTTTGCCGGCACTTCCGTTGGTGGTTTTACGCTCATCGAGTTGCTGGTCGTCATCGCGATCATTGCGATACTCGCAGCCTTGCTTCTGCCTGCTTTAACCCGTGCCAAGGTGAGGGCGCAAGCGATTCAATGTCTGGGCAATCACCGGCAGCTGGGTCTGGCTTGGGTCATGTATGCTGGCGACAATCGTGATTTTTGCTGCGAAAACGTGGAGGGCGGCTCGACTGGCACGCCCGACTGGGTTTTTGGCTGGGAGGATTTCACGGTGGATAACACCCAGAACACCAATGTCGACATGATCAAACAGGCGCTATTGTGGCCTTATAGCCAGAACATTGGCATTTATAAATGCCCGGCGGACAACTACTTGTGTATTGAGTCTGGTGGCATGCTGCCCCGGCTGCGCAGCAATTCGATGAATTCGTTTCTCGTCGGCGGCGGCTACAGTGCGGCAAATCCGCCGCCGAGTCCCAATAATTTTTGGTCCTCTTATCACTACTACAACAAGATGGCAGACATTATCGCCCCAACCCCCGTGGATTTGTGGGTGTTTACGGATGAACATCCGGACAGCATCAACGATGGCTGGCTGGTTATTAATCCCCTGGTGCCGAGCAAGTGGGGAAGTGACCTGCCCGGCAGCTATCATGATCATGCAAATTCCCTGACCTTTGCAGACGGCCATTCAGAACTGCACAAGTGGTTGGAAGGATCCACCAGCGCGCCAGTCAAACAGACAGAGCACGGAAATTTTCCCGGCACTTTCCCGCTTGACGTTGATATCCAATACATGATCAGCCACAGCACAACCCCACTTTAATATCTTTGACCATAAACCCTAACAGAAATCCAAGAAACCTATGAGTCCTCAAAAGTGCATCCCATCAATTAAAAGCGGGATATTCTCCCGTCCCGAGTGGAGCCATGCAGCGTCCAATTGTCTGTTTGTCATGACGCTATTATTGGTGAGTCTGCCAGGTTTTGTTCTGGCACAAACCCTTCAGCACGAATGGTCGTTCAATGAAAGCAGCGGCACCACGGCCAATGATTCGGTTGCCGGCGCCAATATCACGCTTTATGGCAACACGTCGCTGGGGGGCGGTGTGCTGACGCTGCCGGGAAACAGCGGCGACTACGCGCAACTGCCCAATGGAATACTTTCCACGAACACTTCAATGACAGTCGAAACGTGGCTGACCGATACGGGGGGCAGACAATGGGCACGCGCCTGGTCTTTTGGCGGCAGCACCACCGGGCCGAACCTGAACTTTATTCAGAACAACTACATTGACCTGATTCCGACCGCCGGCAATGGCACTTTTTGGACTGAATTCAACCAGAATGCCGTCGTAGATGCCGAGGCGAATGCACCCCTGCCAACCGGAACGGAGGAATACGCGGTGGTAACCTATGATCTGCCGAGCAAGACCATCAGGCTTTATCTCAACGGCGTTCAGGTGGCGACTGCGACGGACGTCACCACGCCGGCAAGCTTGGGTTTCACGTATAATAATTGGATTGGACTCGACCAGTGGGACGATGCCCCGTTTGAGGGCAGCATAGATGAAATGCGAATCTGGACTGCCCCGGTTTCACAACGGTATCTCTCTGCCAGCGCGGTGGCCGGTCCGAGTGTCATGATTAATAACCTCTCTCCCACCTCTGTCAGCCTCACCGCCGGTCCCAGCGTGGTTATTAGTGGAATCGAACAAGCCACCGTGAACGTAACGCTGCCGCAAACTGGCGCGAATGTTCTGCTGGCAACCAGCGACGCCACCAATTGGGTTAGCGGCAACCCGCACGTGCTCACGGTGAGCAGCAGCGGCGTGATTACCGGGGTTGGGGCTGGCACCACCACGGTCAGCGCCACGGTGGGCGGAGTCACGGGCACGAGCAGCAGCATCACGGTCACCCCGCAAGCCCTGCTGCATCGTTACAGTTTCGCCAGCGATGCCTCGGATTCGGTCGGAGGCCCCGCTTGGAATGGAACCCTGATGGCGCCCAATGGGGGAGCCGCCGCCACGATTGCCAACGGCCTTATCCTGCCGGGAAATACTGTTGGCGGAAAGGGTTATTCAGGTTATGTATCCCTGCCCAACGGCATACTGACCAACACCACCTCACTAACAATTGAATGCTGGATGACCCAGAATCAAGGAAACGCTTGGGCGGAGGCTTGGGATTTTGGCGTGAATAACAATGTTAACTTCTCATTGATTCCCACCCCACCGGGCAATAACAACAACGGCAACATGGAGGTAGCCGACAACCCAAATAATAACGATATCTATACCGCATCGGCGGTGACTTTCCCCAATGCCGCAAGTCCAACGCAATACGTTAGCTTTATCTTCAACGATTCGAGCCTTACGGGCAATCTCTATACCAACGGAGCCCTGGTCGCCACGCAGGCGTATCCCGACCATACTTATACCCCTGGCAACATTGGAGGCGCCGGTGGCACGACCCAGAATTATCTGGGAAACGACGTGTATGGTGACTGGCAGTTTGACGGCACCATCTACGAGTTTCGGATATGGAATGGCGCACTTTCGCCGTTGTATTTGGCGGCCAGCACGGTGGCCGGTCCCAGTATCGTGGTGACCAGCACCACCCCGCAATCGCTCAGTGTGTCGGTGAACACGAGCATGGTGGGTTCACAAACCCAACAGGCCACGGTCACCGGTAACTTCTTGCAGGTTTCCAGTGTCCCACTGACGACTTTTGTCACGAACTGGACCAGCAGTGCCGCGAACGTTCTCACGGTGAACAGCAGCGGTTTAATTACGGCGCAATCCGGCGGCAGCGCCAGGGTCAGTGCGACGGTCGCCGGCGTCACTCAATCGAGTGCGCTCATCAGCGTCTCGGACACTGCGCCGAGGATTTTAAATGGACCCGCCAATCTGAGCCTGATTGTGGGTGATAAAGCCACCTTTACCGTCCAGGCTCTCGGCGGAAATCTGAGCTTCGTTTGGAGTTTCAATAGCACACCGATTCCGGGCGCGACAAATGCCACGCTCATTTTGCCCGGCGTTGCCTTTACGGAGGCTGGGACCTATAGCGTGGTGGTTGCAAACAACATCGGAACCGCAAACGCGTCCGCGGCGTTGACGGTCAGTTCACCGATCCTTCAGCACGAATGGTCCTTTAATGAAAGCGGTGGCGCCACGGCCTATGATTCAATTGAAGGTTCCAACATCACCCTTTATGGCAGCACGACCCTGGGCGGCGGGGTTCTGAATTTGCCGGGAGGCAGCGGCAATTATGCGCAACTCCCCAATGGTATCGTCTCAGCCTACAGCAATTCGATAACCATCGAAACCTGGCTGACGGATAATGCGGGCCAGACTTGGGCGCGCGCCTGGTCCTTCGGCGGCAGCACCAACGGTCCCAATAATAATTTTATTCAGAATAATTACATTGACTTGATTCCGACCGCAGGAGGTTCAGATGGCTTGTGGACAGAATTCAAAGAGAACGGCAACGTTCAGGACGTAATTGATGGCGGGAATGTTCCCCTGGCAACCGGTGGGGAGCAATACATTGCCGTCACCTACAATGCCGGCAGTCAAACCTGCATCATGTATTCCAACGGCGTCCAGGTGGCAGTTGGGACGGGCATTGCCACCACGCCGGCCAGCTTGGGATTCACGTATAATAATTATATCGGACTCGACCAGTGGAACGATCCTACCTTCCACGGCACCTTCGATGAAATGCGCATTTGGGACGGAGCGGTTTCACAGCTGTATCTCGCTGCCAGCACGGTGGCCGGGCCAGGCGTCGTCATTACCAGCCTGACACCCACGTCGGCCAGCCTCACGGCGGGTCCGGGAGTGGTCATCACGGGAACCGAGCAGGCGGCGCTCACCGTGACGCTGCCGCAAACCGGTTCAGTCCAACTGCCGGCAAACGGCAATGTCACCAATTGGGTCAGCAGCAACCCAAGCGTGCTCACGGTGAACAGCAGCGGTTTAATCACTGGTGTTGGCGTTGGTAGTGCCACGGTGAGCGCCACGCTTGGCGGCGTCACTGCCACCAGCGGCGGCATCACTGTCACTCCGCAAACCCTTTTACACCGATACAGCTTCGTCAACGATGCTTCTGATTCGGTCGGCGGTCCCGCTTGGGACGGGACGCTGGTGTCGCAAGGCGCAGGAACCGCCGCCACCATCGCCAACGGTCTCATCCTGCCTGGGGGCGGTGGCGGTGGCTATTCCGGGTACGTGACTCTGCCCGCTGGGATACTGGCGAATACATCCTCGCTGACGGTGGAATGCTGGTTGACAGAGACCGAGGCGAACCAGTGGGCGGAGGTTTGGGACTTTGCCGTTAACTTTAATGTTAACTTCGCCTTGATCCCAGAGCCCAATCCAGCCATTGAAAACAACGGGAACATGGTGGTGGCTGACAATCCAAACAACGATGACATTTATACAACCTCGGGAGTTACTCTCCCGATTGGATCAGAGCAATACGTTTCCTATACCTTCAATAATTCCGACTTGGCGGGCAGCCTTTACACCAACGGAGTCCTGGTTGGAACGCAAACGTATCCTGATACTACTTATTGTCCCGGTAATTTTGGAGGCGCCGGCGGCACGACCCTGAATTATTTGGGGAACGATGTGTATGGTGACTCGCAATTCCAAGGCACCATCTACGAGTTTCGGATATGGAATGGCGCTGTTACACCCGTATATCTGGCGGTCAGCGCGGCTGCCGGTTCCGGTGTGGTGGTGACCAACACCACGGTTTTGTCACTCAGTGTCTCGGTGAGCACCAGCATGCTTGCCGGTCAAACCCAACAAGCAGCCGTCACCGGAAACTTCAAGCAGGCTTCAAGCGTTCCGTTGACCGGCTCGGTCACCAACTGGACCAGCAGCAATCCAGCGGTTCTAACGGTGAGCAGCAGCGGTTTGATCACCGCAATCAGCGGTGGCACCGCCACGGTCAGCGCCACGGTCAATGGTGTGACGCAATCCAGCAGCAGCATCACCGTTGGCCGGGTGACGCTCGGCATTTTGCGCTCCGGGTCGAGCCTCGTGCTCAACTGGCCGGCGGGAACTCTGCTGCTGCAGGCTCCGACGTTGCTTGGCCCATGGACCACCAACAACACCGCCGTTTCGCCTTACACGGTTCCCATGGCTGAGGGGAATGAGTTCTTCAGGCTTCAGGTCGTTCCGTAAATCCGGAATTATTGGGTAATAATCCGTTCATGCAACCGCCGTATTCCCTGAAAACCGGGTACAGAAATGTTATTCGTAAAGGCGATTGCCTGAGTGGGACAATGCATCAAACCCTGGTTGCGCGGCCTTTTATCAAACGGTCACACCTCAAGCGTGTCGGGAGTCACTCAGGAGGTGTGCGTTTGGTGGGCACAAAAGTTGCCGGAGCGATTCCTCCGGCAACTTTTCGGGCGATTTAATTTATGAGCACATCCATACCATCCGGCTGCCGGGTTCCCGTTTTCGTCGGGAACAAACGGATTCAATTTGGCGAAAAAGCGGTTCTGGAGCCGGGCCCCGGACAGCTCCTGCTGCGGGTCCACGCCAACGCGCTTTGCGGCTCGGAAAGGCCGCAATTCTTTGATGGCACTGCCACTACGCCCGGCCATGAGGCTGCCGGCACGGTCGTGGCCGCCGGGCCGGATACGCGCAGCCCGGTAGGCACGCCCGGGGTGGTCTTTTTGATGGATTTCTGCGGCCAATGCCGATCCTGCCGGCTGGGTTTCACCAATCAGTGCCTGCAAAAGCGCGGCGATATGGGCTTCAATCGCGACGGGGGATATGGCCAATATGAATTGATTCACGAGGATATCTTTTTCCCGGTTCCCGGGGAATTTTCCGCCACGGAAGCCACTTTGCTGCTCGACATCATGGGCACGGGCGGTCACGCGATTGAACGTTGCCGGCTGATGCGGCCGGACATCGAGTCGCTACTCGTGCTTGGCGCCGGCCCGATTGGATTGGGTGTTTTGGCGATGGCAAAAATCATTCTGGGGCGGCAGTTGAAAGTCTTTCTGACGGACATTGTGCCGTACCGCCTGAAGCTCGCCGAGCAGCTCGGCGGTCTCCCCATCAATGTCTCCCAGAGCACCATCAGTGCGGGGCTGAAAGTACACGGTGTTGATTCGGCTGATGTGGCAGTGGATACCAGCGGCAAACAGGTTGCGCGCGAGGAAGGACTCCGGGCCCTGGCCCAACGCGGATCGCTGATCTGTGTCGGCCACGGCGAAGGCATCGCCTTGAAGATTTCCCCGGACATTATTGCGCCAGAGCGCAGCGTGGTGGGCAGCGAATATTTTCGCTACAACGAACTGGCGCCCAACCTGCTCCGGTTCAAGGAGCACCGCGCCTACCTCAACCAGATCATCACTCATCGTTTCGGCGTGGCCGAAATCCAGAAATCATTCGATCTGTTTTTCGGTGGCGAAACCGGCAAGGTCGTCATCGAACAATGAGACCGGAATCCAAAATAAAGGCCGTGCTGATTGGTGCGGGAGGCTGGGGACTCCAGCACGCCCGGATTTTGTCGCAGCGGCCGGATGTGGACTTCCGCGCGATTGCGGGCCGCACCATGGAAAAAACCAAAAACCGCGCCGCCCGGTTTGGAGTCCGGGCCTACACGAGCATCCCGGAAATGCTGGAGCGGGAAAAGCCCGATCTGGCTTTTCTGTCGCTTCCCAACGACGGGCATTTTCAGCCGACGTTGGAGGTGATCCAGGCGGGTGTTCCCCTGTTTGTCGAGAAGCCGCTGGTATTTGATTTAAAGGAGGCGGATCAGCTTTTGCAGGAAGCGGCGGAGCGCAAATTGTTTTTTGGGATTAACTTCAATCATCATTACGCCCGGCCGGTGGCGTTGGCACATCAGGCCATTCAGCAGGGGCGGCTGGGGGAGCTCACCTTCGCCACTTGGCGTTTCGGAGGCGAGGGCGGCACCAGTCATCCTTTCAACAACCTGCTGGAGACCCAATGCCATGCGTTTGACCTGCTCGAGTTTCTCTGTGGTCCGATTGACTCGGTCATGGCGCAAATGACCGATAAAACGCACCCGGGAACCTATCGGACGCTGGTGCTGGCGCTGCATTTCAGCAACGGTGCGGTCGGCAGCCTGGTCGGATCTTATGATTCCTCCTATGCCTATCCCGATACGCACCGGGTTGAAATCAATGGAACCAAAGGCCGGATTCTCATCGAGGATACCGTGCGCCGCTACACTTACAACGCGGCGGGTTCCGAAACTGCCGAGGTTTGGCAAGCCGGCTATTTCAATGACCGCGATCGCGACTTTTACCTCACGTTTGACCGGCACATGGATGCGCTGCTGGACGCTTTCAAAGCCGGCAAACAGCCGCCCGTCCATGCGCGGGCCGGTCGCCGCGCCTTGCAACTGGCTTTCGCTGCCATCGAGTCCTATTCGAAGGGCAAACGCATTGCCGTGCCGGCTGATTCATTTGCGCCGGCGGCACAGCCCGAGATACTTCCGCCTCCGCCGAATCCCTGAACGGAACTGTTTCCGTCTATTCCCTTGAGCACCGAAACTCCCATTCCCGCCGTTGCCTTTCGCGGTATCAGCAAACGGTTTCCGGGAACGGTCGCGCTCCAAAACGTCAGTTTTGAAGTGATGGCCGGAGCCTGCCACGCGATCATGGGCGAAAACGGCGCGGGTAAAAGCACGTTGGGCAAGATAGTCGCGGGCATTCACCGGCCGGATGAGGGAAGCTTGATGGTTGAAGGCGTCTTGCGGCGGTTTAATTCCCCGCTGGATGCCCAGCGCGCCGGGATCGCGATTGTTCATCAGGAGCTTTCGTTTTGCCCCAATTTAAGCGTGGCGGAAAACCTCTGCCTGTCTCACCTGCCAAGGCGCGCGGGGCGATTGGACTGGCGGCAGCTGCATGAGCGCGCCCGGTTTTACCTGGATCAGGTCGGTGCCAATTGCGATGTGCGTGAAGAGTTGGGTGGCCTGAGCACCGGCCAGACGCAGATGGTGCAAATTGCCGCCGCGCTGGCCACCCGCGCAAGAATTTTTGTGCTGGATGAACCGACCAGTTCGCTTTCGGCGGGAGAGACGAAACGGCTGGAAGAACTGATTTCCAGATTGCGTCAAAACGGGGCGACCATCCTGTATGTGTCTCATCGCATGGATGAGATTTTTCGGCTGTGCGACGTGGTGACCGTGATGCGCGATGGCCAGCAGGTCGCGACCCTGCCGCTAGCGCAAACCAACGAAGCGGAATTGGTCAAGCTGATGATCGGCCGGAGCTGGCAAAAAATGTTTCCGGAGCATATTGACCGGCCCCTGGGCCCGGAACGATTGCGGGTTGAGAAATTCTCTTCGCCGGGAAAATTTCACGATGTCAATTTTTCGATTCACAGCGGTGAGGTGCTCGGTGTGGCCGGGTTGGTTGGTTCGGGACGCAGCGAAGTCGCGCTGGGAATATTTGGCCTCGACCGGCGGGTTTCCGGCCGCATTTTCGTTGACGGAAACGAGGCCCGTCCCCGGTCTCCGCGTGCCGCGATGAAGCTGGGCCTCGGATTGGTCAGTGAAGATCGCAAGGGTCAGGGCTTGGTTTTGGGCATGGAGTGCGGCGAGAATATCACGCTCTCTTCCTTGGATCGCCTCAGCCGCGGTGGCGTCATCCGTCGGGGCGGCGAACGAGGAGTCATTGTGAGGTTTTTTGAGAAGCTTCGCGTTAAGGCGGCGTCCCCCCACGTCCCGGCCCAGACGCTTTCCGGCGGCAACCAGCAAAAGCTGGTGCTCGCAAAATGGCTGGCGCGCGAAAGCCGGGTTTTGATTTTGGACGAGCCCACGCGCGGCGTGGACGTCGGCGCCAAGGGAGAAATTCACCGGTTGATTGGCGAACTGGCGGCAGCGGGCCACGCCATCTTAATGATTTCCTCGGAGCTGCCGGAGGTTCTCAATCTGAGCACGCGGGTCATCGTTATGCGCCAGGGGCAATTAGTTGCGACCCTGGATCGCTGCGAAGCGACAGCGGAGCGGGTGTTGAAATGGATGGCCGGTTGCGGCGGGGAAACCACGTCCGGTGCCGGGCAGCCCGCCGGCCATGCCTTGGGTTGATAATGCAATCCGATCAATCCATGACCATCGAACCCGGACCCGAGGTCCCGATCAAACCCGTGATTGGGTTCAGGCGCCCCCGATTCAAAGAAACCGGGCTGATGGGCGTTTTGGTGGCGTTGGGATTGTTCCTGTCGATCTTTGGCGGTTCATTGCCGGTCACTAATCGTGATACCGGGGAGGTGGTCAAGGTGAACAAGTTTTTCCGGGCGGACAACCTGGACAAACTCGCCAAAAACACCTCATTCTTCGCCATCATGGCGGTCGGCGCAACCTTTGTCATCATTACCGGTGGCATCGATCTATCCGTGGGCGCCGTTTATTGTCTCGCGGCGGTTTGTGGTGCCATGTTTCTGAATCGTTTTGGGCCGCACGGGGCCGGGTCCGGAGCCCCGGCATTCTTGGTGGTGCCCGGCGCCATTTTGGTGTGTCTCGGAGTCGGTGGATTGTGCGGATTCATCAATGGTCTGGGCGTCGTTGGCCTGCGGGTTCACTCCTTTGTCATCACCCTGGGAACGATGGCCATCTATCGCGGCATCGCCTTCGTCATGACCAAGGCGCAAGCCTTCACGGATTTTCCGCCACAATTCACCGATGGTTTTGTCCGGCGGGAAATCAACTGGCACGGCGCCAGTCTTTATCCGGTGCCGCTGGCGATCATGATTGGGGTGACCGGCTTTGCCTGGTGGTATCTTAAACATTCGGTGACCGGCCGGCACATCTTCGCGGTGGGCGGCAACGAACAGGCGTCGTTGTTCAGCGGGCTCCCGGTGAACTGGGTCAAGGTGAAAGTCTACACTTTCAGCGGTCTGGCGGCTGGAATCGCCGCCATGATCATGCTGGGTTACTACGGTTCCGCCTCTTCGGATGCGGGCAAGGGTTACGAGTTGGATGTCATCGCGGCGGCGGTGGTTGGCGGCGCCAGTCTGGCCGGCGGCCGGGGCACGGCGTTGGGGGCGCTGCTGGGCGCGCTCATCATTCAGGTCATCAATAACGGCATCATCATTCTCAACATCGACCAGAACTACAGCCAGATCATCATCGGCGCGGTGATTGTGCTCGCGGTGTTGTTGGATCGAATCAACAACAGCTTGCGGGAAAGACGCATGACGCGAGCCGCGCGACCCGGAAAAGTTAGCTGACGACTTTCATTCCGAAATTTTTTTACCCAATAAACGACCATGGAAATTTACCGCTTCATCGCCAAGTTGACATTAATGGCGTCGGCAATTTTATTTGTTGCCGGCTGCGACCAAAAAAAGGACAACGTTGCCCCGCAAACTTCGGGCGGAAGTGTAAAGAAAAGCGAATATACTTTCGCCTTGGTTGCCAAGAGCCAGTCCAATCCGGTCTTTCAGGCGGCCCGGGTCGGGGCAGAAGATGCCGCCGCCGACGTCGGGAAAAAACTGGGCGTAAAAATCAATGTCCTGTGGCGCACGCCCAATGAAGACGATGCGCAAAAGCAGGTCGAGAACATCGAACAGCTCGTTTTGCAGGGCGTGGACGGGATTGGGGTCAGTTGCAGCGAAGCCGAGACGCTGACGCCGGCAATCAACCAAGCGGTGTCCCAGGGCGTGGCGGTCATGTGTTTCGACAGCGATGCGCCCGCCAGCAAGCGCTTTTGCTATCACGGAACCGATGACATTGAATGTGGGCACATCATCATGCGGGAGCTGGCCGCGGTGCTGGGTCCGGGCAAGCACGTGGTCGCGATCCCCGGCGGCAACCAAAACGCCCGCAACATTCAGAACCGCATCAAGGGCGCTTTGGACGAAGCCACGAACTACCCCAATATTTCGATCCGCGGCGTTTATTACAGCAAGGAGGTCCCCCAGGATGCGGCGGCCAAAATTGAGGAAGTCCAAACGGCCAATCCAGACATTGACGGCTGGGCCATGATCGGCTCCTGGAGCCTGTTCACGGACGCGCTCATGAAATGGGAACCGGGCAAGGTGAAGATCGTGGCGATGGACGCCTTGCCGGCTGAATTGCCCTATCTGACCAAGGGCGTGGTCCAGAAACTCTACGCCCAACAGACCTATCGCTGGGGCGTGCGCTCGGTGGAGTTGCTGGCCGACAAAGTCATCCTCGGAAAAGATCCCGCGAACGCGATGGACTATTCGGAACTGCCTCCGGTGACGAAGGACGACGTCCAGCAATACGAACAAAACTGGA
>Ga0182030_10010302_pt1 | contig 19019 bp, 16 predicted proteins | sample 812S3MmetaG_FD_121299 | JGI IMG/M metagenome (GOLD analysis project Ga0182030, IMG submission 121299) | Permafrost microbial communities from Stordalen Mire, Sweden - 812S3M metaG (Illumina Assembly) | ecosystem: Environmental > Terrestrial > Soil > Wetlands > Permafrost | place: Sweden...
CAAGAGGAATTGAAAATCATGTCCAGCGGCAAAATCGTGCAAATCATCGGTGCGGTCATCGACGTGGAGTTTCCACGCGATCAGATCCCCGAGATCTATGACGCGCTCAAGCTCGATGATGTCGACCTGACGCTCGAAGTGCAGCAGCAGTTGGGCGACGGCGTCGTGCGGGCGATCGCCATGGGTCCCTCGGAGGGCTTGCGCCGCGGCCTTTCCGTCACGGGCACCGGCAAGGGCATCAGCGTACCGGTCGGGGCCGGGACGCTCGGGCGCATCATGGACGTTCTCGGCAAGCCGCAGGACGAGAAGGGCCCGATCCAGAGCACCGAGACACTGCCCATCCACCGTCCGGCTCCCGCTTACGATGAGCAAGCCGGCGGTCAGGATCTGCTCGTCACGGGCATCAAGGTCATCGACCTCCTGGTACCGTTCGCCAAGGGTGGCAAGGTGGGACTGTTCGGGGGCGCCGGCGTCGGCAAGACCGTCAACATGCTCGAGCTGATCAACAACATCGCCAAGCAATACAGCGGCCTCTCGGTGTTCGCGGGGGTCGGCGAGCGTACCCGCGAGGGCAACGACTTCTACCACGAAATGATCGAATCGGGCGTCATCGACAAGGACAACCTGGCGAACTCCAAGGTCGCCATGGTGTACGGCCAGATGAACGAGCCGCCCGGCAACCGCCTGCGCGTGGCGCTCACGGGATTGACCATGGCGGAATATTTCCGCGACGAGAAGCAGGCCTCGGGCAAGGGCCGCGACGTGCTGTTCTTCGTCGACAACATCTACCGCTACACCCTGGCGGGCACCGAGGTGTCGGCGCTGCTCGGCCGCATGCCGTCCGCGGTGGGCTACCAGCCGACGCTCGCCGAGGAAATGGGCGTGCTGCAGGAGCGCATCACCTCCACCAAGACCGGCTCGATCACCTCGATCCAGGCGGTGTACGTCCCCGCGGACGACTTGACCGACCCGTCGCCCGCCACCACGTTCGCGCACTTGGACGCCACCGTGGTGTTGTCGCGCCAGATCGCCTCGCTCGGCATCTATCCGGCGGTCGATCCGCTCGACTCCACCAGCCGTCAGCTCGACCCCCTGGTCGTGGGCGAGGAACATTACGAGACGGCGCGCGGCGTGCAGGCGGTGCTGCAGCGCTACAAGGAGCTGCAGGACATCATCGCGATCCTCGGCATGGACGAGCTCTCCGAAGAGGACAAGCTCACCGTGTATCGGGCGCGCAAGATTCAGCGTTTCCTGTCGCAGCCCTTCAACGTCGCCAAAGTGTTCACCGGTCAGGACGGCAAGATCGTCCCGCTGAAGGACACCATCCGCGGCTTCAAGGCCATCATCGCCGGCGAGTATGACCATCTGCCCGAACAGGCCTTCTACATGATCGGCGGCATCGAAGAAGCGGCCGAGAAAGCCAAGACTCTATCGTAGACGCGCCCATGGCCCACACCATTCACGTCGACATCGTCAGCGCCGAGGGAGAGATGTTCTCCGGCGAGGCCAGCATGGTGTTCGCGCCGGGCGCCCTGGGCGACCTCGGCATCGCCCCGCGGCACGCACCGCTGCTCACCACACTCAAGCCGGGCGAGGTGCGGGTTCAATCCGAGGGCGCGGACGAACAGGTGTTCTACGTGGGCGGCGGCATTCTCGAGGTGCAGCCGCATGTGGTCACCGTTCTCGCCGACACGGCGGCGCGGGCCAAGGATCTGGACGAGGCCGAGGCGCAGGCCGCCAAGCAGCGGGCAGAGGATGCGTTGAGGTCCCGCGGGGAGGAGTTGGATCTTGCCCAAGCTCAAGCCGAACTGGCCCGCGCCGTGGCACAATTGCGGGCGATCGAGCGACTGCGCAAGAAACGCTAGCAGCCCTCGTCGAAGGAGCTTTCATGCCGCTTACCGTCGTCATACTCGCAGCGGGACAGGGCAAGCGCATGAATTCCGATCTGCCGAAGGTGCTGCAGCCGTTGGCCGGGCGCCCGCTGCTGCAGCACGTGATTCGCACGGCGAGCTCGCTCACCCCCGCCAATATCTGCGTGGTGTACGGCTACGGCGGCGCCCAGGTGCAGGATGCGCTCAGACACGAGGATGTGGACTGGGTGCTGCAGGCCGAGCAGCTCGGCACCGGCCACGCGGTGATGCAGGCGATGTCCCTGATTCCGGACGAGCACACCGTGCTCGTGCTGTACGGCGATGTGCCCCTCATCGGGGTTGCGTCCCTCAGGAAATTGATCGACCTCGCAGCCGGCGGCGCGCTCGCCGTGCTCTCGGTCATTCTCGACGACGCGACGGGCTACGGGCGCATCGTGCGCGATGCCCGCGGCCAGGTCAGCGCCATCGTCGAGCACAAGGACGCGAGCGCCGTGGAGCTCGCCGTCCGTGAGGTGAATACCGGCCTCATGGCCGCCCCGGCCGGATTGCTGCGCGAGTGGCTGCTCGGCCTCGGCAGAGACAATTCGCAGCGCGAGTACTACCTCACCGACGTGGTCGCATTGGCCGTGAACGACAAGCATCGGGTCGAGGCCCTGCTCGGTACGGACCCCGCCGAGGTCATGGGCGTCAACGACAAGGTGCAGCTCTCCCTGGTGGAGGCGCACTACCGCAGCGCCTGTGCCCGTCAGCTGATGCTCGCGGGAGCGACCCTCGCGGATCCCGCGCGCATCGACGTCCGCGGCGATATCGAGGTCGAGCGGGACGTGTACATCGACGTGAACGCAGTGCTGATCGGCAAGGTGCATCTCGGCACGCGCGTGAAGATCGGCCCGAATTGCGTGATCCAGAACGCCCGCATCGGCGCCGACACCGAGGTGTTCGCGAATACCGTGATCGAGAACGCCGTGATCGGTGAACACTGCCGCATCGGACCGTTCGCGCGCCTGCGGCCGGAGACCCTGCTGCATCGCGGCGCGCACATCGGAAATTTCGTCGAGATCAAGAAGAGCGAGATCGGCCCGGGCAGCAAGGCCAATCACCTCAGCTACGTCGGCGACTCGCGCGTCGGAAGCGACGTGAACATCGGCGCCGGCAGCGTCACCTGCAACTACGATGGCGCCAATAAATGGCCCACGGTCATCGAGGACGGCGCGTTCATCGGCTCGGGCAGCATGCTGGTCGCCCCGGTCCGCATCGGCGCCGGCGCCACCATCGGCGCGGGATCCACCATCACCGCGCCGGCGCCCGACGGCAAACTCACGCTGACGCGCGCAGCACAAATCACGTCCGAGAGCTGGACGCGGCCCGCCAAGCAGTCGCCCGAAGAGCATGCGGCGGCGGTGGCGCGGGGACTCGGAACCCCGAAGAAATAGCGCTGCGAATTGCGCCGCGCCGGTCGATCAATCGCTCGGCACGAATATCCATAAGAGCACATACAAAAGCAGGCCGGCTCCGGCCAGGATGAATAGCGCCGCAAAGATCAGCCGCCACACCCAGGAAGCCATACCGGTGGACCGAGCCATCCCGCCGCATACTCCGCCGAACAACCGGTCGGTGCGGCTGCGCCGGAAGGAATTGACCGCAGACACCACCGGGTCGGTGGCATGCACAGGCCCCGCCTGCAGCAGGCGCTCCTTGGCCCTGATGAACTCTTCCTCCGTCAGGCTTCCGGATGCGCGCAGTTCTGCGAGCTTGCTCAATTCATCACCGAGTGACATCGCGCATTCTCCTTCGACGGACAGTCTCGACGTAAAACACGGCAATAGCGCAAAAGTTGCAGGCCGGGAGCACGCCCTGCACCCCGGGCTATAAGTATTTCGTGACCCCCTGAAACTCCTTGATCAGGGCCCGGATTTCACGCGGCATCGACTCCGAGGTCTCCTCCACGCAATGGTGGATGTGATCCTTGATCAGCTCCTTCTTGGCGTTCGCGATCGCCTTCTCGACCGCGTGCAGTTGTTGCGTGAGCTCCATGCACGGCCGGCCCGCCTCCATCATGTCGATCACCCCGGCGAGGTGTCCCTGGGCCCGCTTCAGCCGGGTGGCGATCTCGGGAAACTTGTGCATCTGTAACCTCTCCGTCATATATCCTATCCCCCTAGACAGGATACCCCAAACCCCTTAGCATCGCGAGCGCCGTCGTAGGGGGAAATTCATGCCGATTCACGATCACGAGCCGTCGTTCCAAGGCAAGGCCTTTCTGTGGGGCGGCATCGGGCTGGGCATTTTGTTTTTGGCCGCGCTGCTCACCCATGGCTTCGGATGGTTCGGCGGCGCCGGCAAGCGCGATGAGCCTCCCGCGCTGCTGGTGCGCCAGGGCGATCGGATCATGGTCCCTGAAGGATCCGCCCTGCGCCGCGCCCTGACCGTGGAGGCGGCTGCGGCGCGGCCCATCAACGCCAAGCTGACGTTGCCCGCAGTGGTCGAGTCCGATCCCGCCCGCACGACGGCGGTATTGACGCCGCTCTCCGGCCGCTTGATCTCCCTCAAGGTCTCGCTGGGCGACCGGGTCAAGAAGGGTCAGGTGCTGGCCATCATCGATTCGGCCGATCTCGCGCAGGCCTACGACGAGGACGCCAAGGCGGCGGATTCCTTGAAGCTGGCCGACAAGAACCTCGAGCGCGAGGTGGGCCAACACGGGATCGGCGCGGCCTCCGACAAGGACCTCGACCAGGCGAGAAGCGATCGCGCCCAGGCACTGGCGGAGTACACCCGCACCCAAGCCCGGCTGAAGATGTTGGGCGCGTCCGCCGACAGATCCCATCTTCTGGTCGTGGCCGCCTCGATGAGCGGCAGCGTCACCGCGCTCTCGGTTGCGCCGGGCGACATGATCAACGACCCGACGCAGCCACTCATGACCATCGCCGACCTGAGTCTGGTGTGGGTCACCGCACTGGTCCCGGAAAAGGACGTGAGGGCCGTGTACAAGGATCAAGGCGCCGAGGTCACGCTCTCCGCCTATCCGGACAAGGTGCTGCGGGGCAAGGTGCTGTTCATTTCCGATGTGATCGAGCCCGACTCCCGGCGCAACAAGCTGCGCATCGCGTTTTCGAACGGCGACTACCTCCTCAAGCCGAACATGTTCGCGACGGTCACGGTGCTGGGCCCCGACAGGACCGAAATCGTGGTGCCGAGTTCCGCACTGCTCATGAACAACGACCGGACCAGCGTGTTCGTCGCGACCGCTCCCTGGACCTTCGAGCGCCGCACCGTCGACCCCGATCTCGGCGATGGCGCGACGGTCGCCATCCGCTCCGGCCTCGCCGCCGGCGATCAAGTCGTGGTCAAGGGCGGTATTCTCCTCAATGATTGACCAGTTCGTCGGCTTCTGCCTCCACCGGCGCGTCGCGATCATCCTCATCGCGGTGCTGCTCTCGGCGTTCGGCGTGTACGCCTGGGAGACGCTCTCCGTCGAGGCCTATCCCGAGCTCGGCGATGTGGCGGCGCAGGTGACCACTCAAATACCCGGCCTGGCCGCCGAGGAAGTGGAGCAGCTGATCACGGTACCCTTGGAACGACAGATCAACGGCACTCCCGGGCTTTTGCTGATGCGCTCTTCCAGCACCTTCGGTCTGTCGCTGATCACCGTGCTGTTTCGCGACGGTTACGAGGACTACTGGGCACGGCAGCGGTTGACGGAACGCATCAATCAGGCGGTGCTGCCCGCCGGCGCGACGCCCTCCCTCGACCCGGTGGCGGGGCCCGGCGGCGAGATCTACCGCTACACGCTGGAGTCCAACACCAAGAATCTCCAGGAGCTGTCGGAGATCCAGCGCTGGACCGTGATCCCGGCGCTCAAATCGGTTCCGGGTGTGGTCGACGACACGAACTTCGGCGGCTTCACCACGGAGTACCAGCTGAACCTCGACCCGAAACAGCTGATGCACTACTCGCTCGGCATCACCGACGTGATCAACGCGATCAACAACAACAACACGAACGCCGGCGGCGGGCGGGTGTCGCGCGGCGATCAGAGCTACGTGATCCGCGGCGTCGGGCTGATCCATGACCTCGAGGAGATCGGCTCCATCGTCGTCACCCAGTCGAACGGCATCCCGGTGCTGGTGCGCGATCTCGGCCGCACCACGCTGAGCCACCAGGAGCGCGAGGGCATTCTCGGCAAGGACTCCAACCCCGACACGATCGAGGGCATCGTCTTGATGCTCAAGTACCAGAATCCCTCGCAGACTTTGCGGGGACTGCACGAGAAGGTCAAAGAGCTCAATGCCCGGCTCAAGACCAGCGATGTGCGCATCGTACCGTACATCGACCGGGACGATCTGGTGCACGCCACCATCCACAAGGTCGGCCAGACCATCCTCGAGGGCATCACGCTCGTTTTCCTGATCCTGATCCTGTTCCTCGGCAGCCCGAAGAGCGCGATGGTGGTGGCGGTGAGCATTCCGCTGGCGCTCGTGTCGGTGTTCTCGCTGTTGAATCTCACCCATGTGTCCGCGAATCTACTGTCGCTCGGCGCCATCGACTTCGGCATCCTGGTGGACGGTGCCATCGTCGTGACCGAGGCGGTGCTGCGGCGGCGCGAGGCGCTGCCCAACGAGGAGCTGAGCGAGAGCGAGGCCAAGGCCGCGACCCTCCAGGTCACCCGCCCGATCTTTTTCGCGAGCCTCATCATCATCACCGCCTACCTGCCGCTGTTCTCCTTCGAGCGCGCCGAGGCCAAGCTGTTCACGCCGATGGCCTACACCATGGGCTACGCGCTGTTCGGCGCGTTGCTGACGGCACTCGCGCTCGTGCCTGGGCTCGCCTATATCGCCTTTCGCAAGCCGGGCCGCGTCTACCACAACCGCTGGCTCGAGCGGCTGACGGTGCGTTACGACCGGATTCTCGCGAAGTGCCTCGATCAGCCGCAGATCATTTACGGCGTGGTGATCTTCGCGCTGCTGGCGGTGGTCGGTCTGGGAGCGACCGTCGGCCGCGATTTTCTGCCCGACCTCGACGAAGGCGCGCTGTGGCTTCAGGTGCAGATGCCCACCGGCTTGGCCTTGAACAAGGCGAGCGACATGGCGAGCGAGCTGCGCCGCGCCATCTTGAAGTATCCGGAAGTGTCCTACGTCGTGACCCAGACCGGGCGCAATGACGACGGCACCGACCCCTGGACCCTATCGCACATCGAAGCGCCGGTGGGGTTGAAACCGTACGACACCTGGCCCACGGGCGAGTCCAAGAAGCAGTTCGTGGACAAGCTCGCCGCCAATCTCGCCAAGGATCTGCCGGGCTTCTCGATCGGCATCAGCCAACCCATCATCGACGGGGTCAACGACATGATCGGCGGCGCGCACAGCCCGCTGGTGATCAAGATCTATGGCGACGATCTCAACGAGCTGCGCCGCATCGGCGGGGAGATCGTGGCCGTGCTCTATTCGATCCAGGGGACCTCGAGCGCATCGGTCTTCCAGGAGCCGCCCATTCCCCAGATCGAGGTGAAGCTGGATCATGAGAAGGCGGCGCGCTACGGTGTGAACATGACCGACGTTCAGAACGTCATTCAGACGGGCGTTGGCCAGGCGCCCGTTTCGACCGTGTATGTCGGCGAGCGCACCTATCCGCTGACGGTCCGCTACACCGAGGACACCCGCAATTCTCCTGAGGCGCTGGGAAATCTTGCGGTAGATACCGCGAGCGGTGCGCAAGTGCCATTGTCCCAACTCGCCGAGATTCGCGAGCGCTCGGGCGAGAGCACGGTGACCCGCGAGAACGGCCAGAGGAACCTCACCATCCGCATCGACAACCGCGATCGGGATCTGACCTCCTATCTCGAGGAGGCGCAGAAAAAAATCGACGCGCGCGTGCGCCTCGACCGCAACAAGATCCGCCTGGAGTGGGGCGGTCAGTTCGAGAATCAGCGCCGGGCGGAGGCAAGGCTGCTCGTGATCCTGGGCTTGGTGATGGGCATGATGCTGATTTTCCTGACCGTCGGGCTCAAATCGTTCCGGCAGGCGCTGCTGATTCTCGGGGTGGTGCCGCTCGCCACCCTGGGCGGCCTCATCTCGCTGCACCTCACCGGCCAGAACCTCAACGTGGCGAGCGGCGTGGGATTCATCGCCCTGTTCGGCGTTGCGGTTCAGAACGGCATCATCATGGTGTCGAACCTGAACCGCATGCGCAAGTCCGGCCTCGATCTGCACGAGGCCATCATGCAGGGCGCGACCGAAAGGCTGCGCCCCGTACTGATGACGGCCACGGTCGCGACCCTGGGCATGTTGCCGGCCGCGATTCACACCGGGGTGGGGAGCGACGTGCAGCGCGGCATCGCGACCGTGGTGGTCGGCGGCCTCGCCATTTCCACGATTCTCACGCTGTTCGTATTGCCCTCGATGTATCACGTCATCGAGCACTGGGCGGAGCGCCGCCACGGGCAGGCGCGGTGGGGCCAATGAGCCTCGCCCGCACGTCATGGGTCGGGGCGGCGGTCGCCTTGGGGCTCACCGCCTGTGCCGTCGGACCGAACTACACGCGGCCCACGCCGCCGTCCGATCCCGGCTATGGCGCAGCCTCAGCCGTCAACACGACGCCGGCGGCCGAGGGACGCGCCGGCAACGCCCAGCGATTCGTCGCCGGCATGGACATTCCCGGCGAGTGGTGGACGTTGTTCAAGTCCCCGCAGCTCGATCGGCTCATCCAGCGGGCTCTCGAGGGCAACCCGGACGTTGGGGGCGCACAGGCAGCGCTCAAGCAGGCGCACGAGCTGTACCTCGCGCAGAAGACCAGCTTCTTGCCGAACGTACAGGGAAGTTTCGGCGGCGCCCGTTCCGAGTACCCGGCGGGCACGTTGACCGCGCCCGCGAACACGTCGAACCCGACCTATAGCCTCTATACGGCGCAGCTCACCCTGACCTACATGCCCGACGTGTTCGGCGCCACGCGGCGAGCGGTGGAGATGGCCAAGGCGCAGGAACAAAGCAGCCGCTTCCAGCTCGAGGCCACCTATCTCACCTTGACCAGCAATGTCGCGGTGACGGCCATCACCGAGGCGTCGCTCCGCGGTCAGATCAAGAGCACCGAGCGGCTGTTGGAGTTGCAGCATCATCTCACCGACATCGCGCACCAGCAGCGCGCGCTCGGCACCGCGAGCGACTTGGACGTGCTGGCGCAACAATCCGCGGAGGCCTTGATCGCCCAAACCCTGCCGCCGCTGCAGAAGCAGCTGGGACAGACCCGCGATGCCCTGACCGCGCTCTCCGGGAGGCTCCCGGCGGAGGAGCCTGCCGAGACATTCACCCTCGAGCAGCTGACGCTGCCCGAAGATCTGCCGGTGAGCATCCCCTCGAAGCTCATCGAGCAGCGGCCCGACGTGCGGCAGGCGGAGGAGAACCTGCATGCGACCTCCGCTGCGCTGGGCGTGGCGATTGCCGACATGCTGCCGCAATTCGCGATCAACGCCGATCTGGGCTCGAGTGCACTGACGGTGGGCCGTTTGTTCTCGCCGTACACCGGATTCTGGGACGCCGGCGCGTCGCTGACCCAGACGCTGTTCGATGCCGGCGCGCTGCTGCACAAGAAACGAGCCGCCGATGCGGCGCTGGATCAAGCCGGCGCGCAGTATCGCGCCGCCGTGATCCTGGCATGCCAGAATGTGGCCGACACGCTGCGGGCGCTGACTGCGGATGCCGATGCGTTGCGCGCGAGCGTCGCTGCGCAGCGCGCGGCGCGGCGCACCTGGGAGCTGGCGCAGCGCGAGCGCCAGCTCGGCACCTTGAGTCCGGTGGCCGTGCTCAATGCGGAGCTCACCCTCGCTCAGGCAGATCTGGCGGTGAGTCAAGCGCAAGCCAACCGGTTTTCCGACACCGTGGGACTGTTTCAGTCGCTCGGCGGCGGGTGGTGGAATCGACGGGAGGAGCCTCATTATGAACAACCTGGTCCTGCGGGAGAATAAGAACGGCGCCGCCATTCTGACGTTGAACCGCCCGGAGAAATTCAACGCGCTGTCCAAGGACCTGTTCGAAGACCTGGAGGAGCACGTCGACGCCATCGCCCGGGAGACCCGCACCATCGGGCTCGTGATTTTGCGGGGCGCCGGCACGAGCTTTTCCGCAGGTTACGACATGCACGAGGTGCTCGAGCACGTCCGGGCGCACGCCAAGCCGCATTTTCATTCCGAGGTCATCCAGAAGCTCTCGGATCTGCCGCAGCCGGTCATCTCCGCGGTACACGGCCATTGCTCCACCGGTGCACTGGAGCTCGCGCTGGCTGCGGATCTGATCGTCGCCGCGGAGTCAGCGAGGTTTTCCGATGTCTACGCGCGCTGGGGACTCACGCCGGTGTGGGGTCTGTCCTTGAGACTGCCCCATCGGATCGGGCGAGCAAAGGCAAGCGAGATGATGCTCACCTGCAGGAGCTATACCGGAGCGGAGGCGCAGGCCATGCATCTCGCCAATTTTTGCTTCCCCGACGATCGCTTCGATGCGGAAGTCGCGCGGCTCTCGGACGACATACTCGCCAACTCCTGGTACGCCAATCAAGTCAACAAGCGCGCGCTCATCGGCATCGATGGGTTGAGCCTGCGGGAGGCGCATGGCCTGGAGCTGTTCAAGAACGAAGGATTGGCGCCGGATGCGGCGAAGCGGGTGGAAAAATTCTTTCTGCAACGCAAGGATGACGGGCGCTAGCCAGACTCATTTCGGAAACTTCAAATCCCGCTCAATCGCCTGGTAGCGCGGCTCGTTGCGCAGGGGATCCATCAGCGGATCCGTTCGCAGCAGCGATAGCCCCGGATCGCGCAGACGCATCGCCGTGTCGAGCCATTCGAGCGCTTTCGGCATGTCGCCCCATTGCGCATAGATCGTCGAGTATTGGTACGCCGTGGTATCGCCCTGCATCGCTTCGATTTTCGCGACCGCGGCTTGTGCATCGGCGTGCCGCCCGAGCTTCTGGTACGTCAACGCCAGACACCACTGAGTTCCCCAGTAATTCGGCCGCGCCTCGCAGGTAGCGCGTGCCTCCTCGAAGTTGTCCAGCTGGTAGTCGGCCAGCCCGTGGAATTCATAGGCACGCAACAGCTCAGGATCGAGGCTGATGGCTTCGGCGTTCGCTGCCCGCGCTTCCTCGTATCGGTGCGCGATATACAGGCCGAAGCCGAGAAGATGATGCGTAAGAGCGCTCAGCGGATCGAGCGTGACGGCGCGCCGCAGGTCGGCGAGACCCGCTTCGGTGCGCCCGGTCATGACGGCGAACAGACCGCTGACTCTCAATATGCCCGCGGCGCCCTGTCCGAGCGCGCGGGCGCGCTCGAACTCGGCGAGCGCCTGGTCCAGATCCAGCGCTCCGTTGGCGAGATAAAAGCCGAAAGCCATGTGCCCTTCGGCCAGATCGGGCGCGAGGGCGATTGCCTGGTTCGCATCGGCGAGCGCTTTGGCGAAGTACTGGCGAACCATCGGGCGCAATGCATTCTGGGATGCGTAAACCGACTGGACGAACGATCGCCCCGCAAACGCGAGGGCGTAGTTCGGGTCGAGTCGGATGGCGTCCGAGTAGGCGGCCACCGCACTCAGAGAGTTCTTGGCGCCGCCCGCGTCCGCGTCTTTGGCCGCGTGCAGATAAGCATCGAACGCCGCGGGGTTGCGCGTCCCCCCCAGCTCGATCCGGCTAACGGTGTCCGCCAGCAGCGTCACCTTGAGCGCGTCGGCCACCGCGGTCGCGATCTGCGTCTGCAGCTTCAGCACATCACCGAGGTCCCGGTCATACGTCTTCGACCAGAGGTGAAAGCCGGTAACGGCATCGATCAACTGCGCGGTGACACGAACCGTGTGCGCGGAGCGCCGCACGCTCCCCTCGAGGACCGCACCCACGTTCAGCTTGCGGGCAATCGTGCCGATGTCGGCGTCCTTGCCTTTGAAGGAGAATGCCGAGGTACGGGCCGCAACCTGCAGCTCGTTGATGGCGGCCAGAGAGTTGAGCAGCTCCTCGGTCAGCCCGTCGGAAAAATACTCTTGTTCCTTGTCGCCGCTCATGTTCACGAACGGCAACACCGCGATCGAGTGCGGCGGTGGAGTGAAGGCAGCAGGGACAGATGCCACAGCGGCCGGCCGGGGCGTGGAGGCCGCTGGATGCCTGAAGCCGCGGAGCCGATCGACCATCAGATACGCCAGAGCACCGCAGACGACGACGGCAACGAGCGCGAGCAGGATCGACTTCGACCGCGAGGCGGCACGCACCGGCTCTTGTATTGCCTCCGTGGCACCGGTGGGGGTGCTCAAGGGCGCGGCCTCGGGGGAGAGGAGGCGCTTTATTCGTTCGACAAAGGCCGCGGGCGTGTCGCCGGCGGGCAGGCGTGTCCACTGCACCCGCCGAAACGACTCGGGAACATCCGAGCCTGCCTCGGCAGTCCCATCCAGGCACACCGGCACGATGAACACCCGGTTGCGGGCCATCCTGTGCGTGCGCTGATCGGCCAGATCCCACTCGAGGCGAAAATAGCCTTCGTGCCGCGAGGCCGTGTTGGCCGAAATCACGGGAATGAACAGCGCGCAGTGATGGATTTCCAGCCGGATCTTCTGATCCCACACGTCCCCGCCGCGCAGCCCGCTCTGGTCGAGAAAGACTTCGATGCCGCCTGCCCGGAGCGCCGCGCAAATTCTCTGCGCGGGATCCGCATCCTGTGAGGCGTAGCTCAGAAATACCGAATGCGAGGGTTCGATCAACAGCAGGCTCATCCGAAGGGAGGTCTTATCCACGCCTCGCCCGGCAGCTTAGCTCATGTGGCGAGGTCTCGCCGAGTGCCGCATCCACGTGAGCGGTAAACTTCGGGCATTGGGTCGACGCTTTGTCATGCTAAAAGATTCGAAGCGCCCGCAGCGATCGTCAATTCAGGAGTCCGGCCATGTCAGAGCAGAGAGCGAGCAGTTACCCCGTCGATGGCGTGAACCGGGTGAAGCGGCGGCCCGACCGCGGCTTCTACGACCACGCCACCGTTCACGCGGTGCTCGACGCTGCGGCCCTGTGCCACGTGTCCTACGTCGTGGAGGGGAACCCATACTGCACGCCGACGCTGTTCTGGCGCGAGGCGAGCCGTCTGTATTGGCACGGCAGCAATTCGAGCCGCATGCTGCGAAACCTATCCGAAGGTCAGCCGACCTGCCTCACGGTGACCCACCTCGATTCCCTCGTCCTCGCACGCTGCGGCTTCAATCACTCGGCGGATTATCGCTCGGTGATGGCCTTCGGACACGCCCGCCTGGTCGAGGAGCCGGACGAGAAGCGGCGGGCGCTCGTCATGATGGTGGACCGCTTCTTCCCCGGCCGCACCGCGCAGCTGCGCGCGAGCACGCAACAGGAAATCGATGCGACGACGGTTGTCATGATGGACATCGAGCGGGCATCGGCGAAAATCCGCGCCAAGGGTGTCGCGGACGATGACGACGATTACGCCTTGCCCATCTATGCCGAGCGCTTACCGATACAGACGGTGATCGGATCGGCCGAACCTTGTCCGCGGCTCCACTCCGGCGTCGCACGGCCGCGCAATCTCGACGGCTATCGCGTTGGACGAGCGCTCGAGGAGGCCGTCGCGGAGGCTCATGCGGTGGCCTTCAAATAAGCCGCACGGCGGGCCTTGCAGATGATGCCGGTAAGTCGGATACGGATTAGCGACGCAGGCGGGACTGAAGATCGGCGCGGTGTTCGTATTCATGCCCACCCCATTCCCTGCCGGGAGCTGACGTGCAATGCCGCTCGACCTTACCGCACGTATTACGCGGCGGTCAAAAATGGGTCTCGATGAGGCATGCGGCGCGCGAGCGTGCCGTTGGGCAGGCACGGCGCATGGCGAATCAGGCTGCGCTCCTCATTCGATGAAGCGATCGACGAAGCCGCGGGTGCTTTGCCAAATGGCCGTCCATTCGGCGAGAACGGCGCGTCCTTGCTCGGTGATCCGGTAGTACCTGCGAGGCGGCCCCGAGTACGAGGGAACGATGCGACTGGTCAGAAGGCCGCCCGCAGACAGCGCTCGCAAGACCGGATAAATGGTGCCTTCCTTGAAGATTGGGGCACCGTCGTGCGCGCTCGCCAACCGCTTGGAGATTTCGTAGCCATAAAGATCCTCCACGCTTCGGTGGAGCACCCCCAGCAACACCAGGCTGACAAGGCCTCCATTGAGGTCCTTTTGGAATTTCCCCGCCCCTCTATTGTTCATATAGCTATAGTATATAGTTACTAATACAGCTAATTATACAATATAAGATAATCATTATTAGAGTCTCGCTCGTGCGTCGGGCCGACCTGAATTTTCGAGCGCGCTCGGGCACACTAGACACCTCTTATCCATCTCGGGCGGAGCCCAAGCCGTATGTGCGGAATCGTCGGTGGGGTCGCGGAGCGCAATACCGTGCCCATTCTCATGGAGGGTCTGCGGCGCCTGGAATATCGAGGTTACGACTCGGCGGGCATCGCGGTCCTGGATGTCGATGACCGATTGGCGCGCCGTCGCGCCCTCGGCAAGGTGAAGGTGCTGCAGGACACCTTGGAAGCAGAGCCGATCGCGGGGCACGTCGGCATCGCACACACCCGCTGGGCGACCCATGGCCTGCCGACCACCCTCAACGCTCATCCGCACATTTCGCGTGACGGCATCGCCGTCGTACACAACGGCATCATCGAGAACCACGAGGCGTTGCGCGCCGGACTCATCGGTCTCGGCTATGAATTCACCTCCGAGACCGACACCGAGGTCATCGCCCATCGCATTCACCATCACTCGGCGGGTTCCTCGAGCCTGTTCGAGGCGGTCCGCAAGACCGTCGCGGAACTGGACGGAGCCTACGCGCTGGCCGTCATCTCCGAGGCCGATCCGGATGCCATCGTGCTGGCACGCGAGGGTTGTCCGGTGGTCGTGGGGCTCGGCATCGACGAAAACTTCGTCGCTTCGGACGTGGCCGCCCTTCTGCCCGTCACGCGCCGATTCACATTCCTGGAAGAGGGCGACATCGCGGAGATCCGGCGCAAGTCCGTCACCATCCTGGATTCGGCGGGAAACTCGGTCACCCGTCCCGTGCTGGAGAGCGAGTTGCCGGCCGATGCCGTGGAACGCGGTCAATACCGGCATTTCATGCTGAAGGAGATCCACGAGCAGCCGCGTGCCATTGCAGAGACTTTGGAGGAGCGCGTATCGGGGGCGAGATTGCTGGAGGCCGCATTCGGGCCGACCGCCGCCGCCGTGTTCAGGCGCGTCAAGGCCGTGCACATCGCCGCGTGCGGCACGAGCTATCACGCCGGACTCGTGGCCGCCTACTTCCTGGAACAATTCTGCCGGATCCCGGCCCGCGTGGAAATCGCCAGCGAGTACCGCTATCGCGATCCGGTCGTGCTGCCGGATACGCTGTTCGTCACCCTCTCCCAGTCCGGTGAGACCGCCGATACGCTGGCCGCATTGCGCAACGCGAAGCGCGCCGACTACCTGTCGACGCTCACCATCTGCAACGTCGCCGAAAGCTCCATGGTGCGCGACTCGGAGCTGGTGCTGCTGACACGTGCCGGACCGGAAATCGGCGTCGCCTCCACCAAGGCCTTCACCACGCAGCTGACCGCCCTCGGCATGTTGATCGTGGCGCTCGCCAAAAATCGGCCCAACGGAGCCGAACTCGAGCGAGAGCTGATGGTGCAGTTGATGCAATTGCCGGGATTGGTCGAGAAGACGCTCGCGCTGGATGACCAAATCCGCAACCTGGCCGAGGTGTTTGCCGACAAACAGCACGCGCTGTTCCTCGGGCGCGGACCGCTGCACGCCATCGCGCTGGAAGGCGCGCTGAAGCTCAAGGAAATCTCCTACATCCACGCCGAAGCCTATGCGGCCGCCGAGCTCAAGCACGGACCGCTCGCGCTGGTCGACGAGAACATGCCGGTGATCACGGTGGCGCCCAACAACGAACTTCTGGAGAAGCTGAAATCGAACCTGCACGAAGTGCGCGCCCGCGGCGGCCAGCTCTACGTGTTCGCCGATCCGCAGGCGCACATGAAGAGCGGCGAGGGCGTGACGGTCATCCAGATGCCGGCGCCGGCCAGCGTCCTACAGGCGCCGGTGGTGTTCGCGGTACCCATGCAGCTGCTGGCCTATCACGTGGCGGTGCTGAAGGGCACCGATGTCGATCAGCCCCGGAATCTGGCGAAAAGCGTGACCGTCGAGTAGCAAGCCCCATAGAGAAAAACAATACCTGGGTAATCGCCAACGAGGAGGGACTGTCCGATGACGATCACCGGGGGATGTCTTTGCCGGGCGGTGCGTTATACCGTCGCCGCGGACGCACTTGCAACCCGGGTTTGCTGGTGCCGCGACTGTCAGTACTTCGCCGCGGGAAGCGCGACGGTAAACGTCGTGTTTCCGACCGCCGCGGTGACGATGACCGGACCGCTGCGCGACTATTCAAGTATCGCGGACAGTGGCAACCGCATGCACCGGCAGTTCTGCGAGCTCTGCGGGACGCCCGTCACCAGTATGGCTGAGGCGCGCCCGCACTTGACCATCCTACGGGCCGGAACATTGGATGACCCCGAACTCGCGAAGCCGTCGCTCACGATCTGGACAGACTCGGCGCCGTCGTGGGCATGCCTCAATGAGGCGTTGCCACGCACGCCGCGTCAACCGCCACCGGCGCGTTGATCATGCGGCTCACGGCGCACTGTGACCTGCGCCTACCCCGTGACCAGCATCCGGCGGGGCATGGGTTCATGAATTTCGCGAATGACCCGGCACGGATAGTTAGTACGCGCCCATGTAATCACGTTTGCCTATACTCAACCCGTTGTGGCGCAATAGGTTGTAGGCGGTGGTGACATGAAAGAAGAACTGCGGCAAGCCGTAGTTCGCGAGATACGCCTGACCGCTCAGCTTCTTCTCTTTGGGCGTCCCAGGGCGCAGCACGATCTCCTTCGTTTCGCTTCCGTCGAATTGTGCGGAGTTCACGCTATCAAGAAACTCCAGTGTCCGTGCCAATAGTGCGTCGAGATCAGCGAAGCTCTTCTCTTTGCCTTCATAGACGGGCACTTCGATACCTGCTAGGCGTGCCGATATCCCGCGAGAAAAATCGGCAGCGATCTGCACCTGTCTGACCAGCGGAAACATGTCTGGATACAAGCGTGCCTGCAACAATGCGTCTGGCTCTATCGATTTGGCGGCAGCATGTGCGTCGGCCTGTACCAGAAGGGCTTTCAAAGCCGTCAGCAGTTGTTTAAAGACGGGGACTGAGTGGGTATACATGGGACTGGTCATCGCTGTTCCTTGGTAAGTTTGGAGGGTGACGGTATTCACCAGTGATCGACACGACTAATATGACGCCCAAAAGTGCCGCAGTGGATCCAAGAAGAGTGGCAGCGCAACTAATGCCGGGCCGATAGCCCAGGCGTCGCCGCTACTTCGAATGTGGCAAAGGTAGGGTCGCCATCGCCCAACAAACGGTCAAATTTAGCCGGCATAGCCCCAGGCATTGACCAGCCGAACCATCACTTCGCGCCATGTTGGCGAAAAGTTGAGCATAGCCGTGATGATCTCGCCTGTCCAAAGCACGGCTGTGCCGAACAGCACCGCCGGATGAATGCGTCGCCGGCGCCAAAGATCCCATGCCCTCATTGCGATGAGAATGAGAAAGATGCCCCCAACCAAGTTGTTTGTGCCTGCGCAAGTTCCCGATCTCAACCCACAGGATCTGGAGAGTGACGAGCCCGAGCCAGAGAACAAAGACCGCGGCATGAACATGCAGGATGAAGGGCGGCGGCGGCCCCTCGCTCAGATAGCGGGCGAAGTCCAAGCCGAAACCCGCGAGTATTGCCGCCCAGATCACTGCGATCCAGACTATGTAGATCTTTCGGTCGCTTGCCGGCGACCATACGGCAGCCGCTACCTGTTGCACTCTCCACCCCACCTTGATTGTTAGATTATTGCGGACGCTGTATCCGTTCCGTCGAGTATTCCGGCCGAAACACCCTCAAAAAGCCCACCAAACCCATTGTTCATCACCGTCGCCCGTCGCGCAAAGGTAGACAGCATTCCAGCGCTTGGAGTCTGGACCCCAATAGCGCATCTTCGATACCTATGCGAATCTAAAGTAAGCGGAGCCATGGGCTCGAATCAATGCAAAGAAACGGCATTCCGCAGTCTTTTAAGTTGCTCGACTGGCATCAATTCGCCTCAAGCGCCGCCCTCGACGCCGAGGAGCGGATTGACGGTGTACCCGTTACGTGCCGGCGGTGGGGCAGCGAGCCGAACTTGCCAACGCGCAGGGCCGTTGATAAGTTCCCGGTGCAGTAAAGGAACTCGCACGCCATCTCCAGTCGCCACGTGGAGCGCGCTCGACATCTGCCGCGGCGCCAGAGTTTGGAGAGAATTATGAGCGACAGTGACCACGCACATCCGCCCCCCGATGAACTACAGGTCAGGGTCAAGGCGCTGGAAGCTCTCTTGACCGAGAAGGGCTTGATCGACCCCGTGGCTATGGACGATATCATCGACCAATACGAGCACAAGATCGGGCCGCACATCGGCGCAAGGGTCGTTGCCAAGGCCTGGGTGGACCCGGGGTACAAGCAGAGGCTACTGACCGACGCCAACGCGGCACTTATGGAGCTCGGCGTCCCGCGGCTTCAGGGCGAGGACATGGTTGTGGTAGAAAACACCCCGGCGGTGCACAACGTACTGGTGTGCACGCTCTGCTCTTGCTATCCGTGGGGCGTGCTCGGCTTGCCGCCGGGGTGGTACAAGTCCCCCGCCTATCGTTCGCAGATCGTGCGCGACCCTCGAGACACGCTCAAGCAATTCGGGCTTGAGGTCGCGCCGACCAAGGAAGTGCGCGTGTGGGACTCCACGGCCGAGGTTCGCTACATGGTGCTTCCCGTTCGACCGCCGGGCACCGAGGGCCTGAGCGAGACGGAATTGGCCGCGTTGGTGACTCGCGACGCGATGATCGGCGTTGCCGAGGTGTCGGCGTGAACGGCGTCCACGATTGCGGAGGCATGGAAGGGTTGGGCCGAATCTCGATAGAGGTGCACGAGCCCGTATTCCATGCGCAGTGGGAACGCCGCGTCTTTGGACTGCTATGGGCGGCCGGCTTCAACGGGTTCTGGAATCTCGATGAATTCCGATACGCA
>Ga0182030_10010303_pt1 | contig 19019 bp, 14 predicted proteins | sample 812S3MmetaG_FD_121299 | JGI IMG/M metagenome (GOLD analysis project Ga0182030, IMG submission 121299) | Permafrost microbial communities from Stordalen Mire, Sweden - 812S3M metaG (Illumina Assembly) | ecosystem: Environmental > Terrestrial > Soil > Wetlands > Permafrost | place: Sweden...
ATGAGCGAGGCCAGCGTTTTGCGCGCGCCCGCCACGTCGTTCTTGGGCTCGAACGGATAGATCACCGAGTGTTCGAGGAAGCGCCCGGTGTCGTCCACCACGGCAATCTTGCAGCCGGTGCGGATGCCCGGGTCGAGCGCCAGCACGGTGAGCAGGCCGGCGGGCGGGGAGAGCAGCAGGTTCTCCAGGTTCTCGCGGAAGACCTTGATGGCCTCTTCGTCGGAGCGGTCTTTCAATTCCAGCCGCACTTCCGTCTGGATGGAGGGATTGAGCAGCCGGTGGTAGGAATCTTCGATGGCCTGTTCCAGGTGCGGCGCCCACTCGCCCGGCGCGCGCACCACTTGCGACCGCAGCCACGCCAGCGGCTTCACCGGGTCCATCTCGATTTCGAAGATGAGGATGCCCTCCTTGGCGCCGCGCCGTATGGCCAACATGCGATGCGAGGGAATCTTGCTGGCCGGTTCGCTGAACTGCGCGTACAGCTTGTATTTGCCTTCTGGGTCGGCAACGCCTTCGATGGCGCGGCTTGCCACCAGCCCCTCGGCCATCATCATGCCGCGCACCTGCTTGCGGAAGGCGGCATTTTCGCTGATCCACTCGGCGATAATGTGGCGCGCGCCCTCCATCGCTTCGTCCGCGGACGCCACGCCCTTTTCCGCGCTCACGAAGGTAGCCGAAAAATCGGCCAGGGCTGCCGCGCCAGCTTGGTCCCAGAGGTATTGCGCCAGCGGTTCCAGGCCCTTGTCGCGGGCGATGGACGCCTTGGTGCGCCGCTTCGGCTTGTAGGGCAGGTACAGGTCTTCCAGTTCGGTCTTTTCGAACGCCGCCTGGATGCGCGCCTGCAATTCCGGGGTCAGCTTGCCCTGTTCGGCGATGGTGTCGAGCACGGTTTTCCGGCGCTCTTCGAGCTCGCGGAAATACTCCAGCTTTTCCTGAATGTTGCGGATCTGGACTTCGTCCAGGTTGCCGGTGGCCTCTTTGCGGTAACGCGCGATGAACGGCACCGTGGAGCCTGCGTCGAGCAGTTCGATGACGGCGTCCATGCCCTTCAGGGGGACCTTGATTTCGCCGGCGATATGGATGAGGACGGGGGTAGAAAGTGCGATGAGTTCAGCCATGAATTTGGGTCACTTCCATGATGCCATGGCTGGCGGGCGGGTCTGCGTTACGGCTCGCTCGATCCCCGCGTCACCTGCCGCGTCTTGGCGAACAGGTCCTGGACATCGCCCATTACCGCGGGATCGCCTTTCGCGAATTCCGCCGTCACCTTGTCGCGTGGCGCCAGCAGATCCTCCAGAGCCTTGCGGCGGGTCGCGTCCTGCGCCTGGTTGGCCACTTCGCGGACCCGGTTGAAGAACCGGGTGCCGGTTTCGGCGGCCAGTCCGTAATTCTTTTGATTCGCCTGGACGTACAACAGGCCGATGAGGTCCCGCAAATCCGCTCCCGCGGCCCCTTGACGCGCTTGCTGCAGCTCATTTTCCAGCCGGTTCGCCCTCACGTACTCGGGGACGAATCCTACCAGGAATACCACCACCACGGCGATGGCCGCCGCAATGATCTTGTTCCGCATGTGCACCTCCCCTATGAAGGTAGCTCATCAGGCGCGCCGATAGCGCGGAATTAATTTGCCGGCAGGCGCCCGATGCGATGACGGGGCGGGACCCAGTGTCCCTCCGGCCACAAACGAGCCGCCGCCGGTGCAGCGCTGGAACTTGAGCTGGTTGCGCCGCCCGGAGGCGTACGTCTTACGGAGACCCCATCGAAAGCCGGCCGGACCGGCGCGGTTTGCGCGAAGGCGCTGGACGCGAGCCACAGTAAGGAGAGCGAACCGGCGACGGGGCGGCACATACTCAGCGGCGAGTCTACTCCGCCTCTCGAATCTGTTGGCTCAGATAGCGCTCATAGCCGATTTCCGCGATCTGGTGCAACTGGGCCTCCAGCCAGTCGGCGTGCGATTCTTCATCCTTGAGAAGCCTTTCAAAAAGGTCGCGCGAGGCGTTGTCCCCCTCGTCGCGGGCGATCTGAATCGAGTGGTTGTACATCGTCACCGCGTTCAGTTCCAGCTTGAGATCGTTCTCAATCTGTTCCTTGACGTTCTGGCCGACTTTGATCTGCAGTAATTCGGTCAGGCTCGGCGTTCCGTCCAGAAACAGGATACGCTCCATGAGAATTTCGGCGTGTTTCATCTCGTCGATGGACTGCTTCTTGATGAACTTCGCCAGCTTTTCGTACTTCCAGTTCTCGCACATCTCGGCATGGAGGAAATACTGGCTGATGGCCGTCAATTCCTCTTTCAGTGCGGCGTTCAACTCGGCAATGACTTTGGGATTTCCGCGCATGGCTCGAATTGTAAATCACTTGCAATCCGGCCGCAAGTGCCAACCGGCAAGAACGGGAAGATTTCCTGATAACCATCCATCCAGGATGGCAATCGCCGGTCCTATTCGGAGTTGTAGAGCTTTTGCCTGGTTTTTCAGTTGACAATGAGTTGCAAGTAGATTTTCAGAAAGCATCGCCGGCGGGCTGGCGCCGGCCGGCTAAGGCGGCGAGCGCTCTTACGCCCGAAACCGGTACAGATCCGGCGTCCCCACGCTCACGGGCAACAGCTTCAGATACATGAATAACTGGTGCTTGTGATTGATCAGGTGCTCCAGGTTCCCCAGCAGCAGGGTGAGCACCGCCTCGCCATCGGCCACGAATACCGTGGGCAACTTCCGCGCCAGATCGGCATCGCGCAGCACCGCGAAGCCTTCCGCGATGTGCGCCCAATAGGCGCCGATCCGCCGGCGCGCTTCATCCGGCCCGCAGATGCCATTCACCGGCAGATCCCGCAGCGCGGCGAAATGCGCCAGCCTTTCGGGCTGCGCCGCGTACAGCACGGCGCAGAATCCCGCCAGGCAGTCCAAGAGATGGCCCAGCAATTCCCCGAACGGCCACGCCCCCACAATCGGCGGGGTCCACTGCAACTGGCCTTCCGGAACGAAGCCAATCAAGTGAACGGTTCGCTCAATCTGTTCCTCAACTTTCGCCGCAACCGTTCCGCTGAGCGGATCCACTAATTGCCCCGCCCACCGCGCCTGCCGCCGCGACCCGCGGGAGGAGGGGCGCCGCTGAACGTCAACGTGACATCGGCGGTGTGGTCCTTCTCGTCGATCTTGAATTCGGCTTTGGTCTTGCCCAGGTTATCGAACAGGCCATCTTCCTTCACGGTCTTCAGGAAAAAATCGGGGTAATCCGGATTGAACGGCTTGCCCGGCTTCATGGTCCAGATGCGATTGATTTCCGCCTCGGCATCCAGATCGAGCCCTACGATGGTCAGCGTGCGCATGGTGTACTGCGTACCGGCATCCACCCACAGGGTCAGGGCGACCGTCCGCTGGTCGTCGTCGATGGTGCGCCGCGGGGTGACCTGGGCATTCATGTACCCGGCGTGGCGCAGGGCCTTCTTCATGCGCTCCAGGCCGTCGTTGACCTTGTCGAAATTGGCCAGGTCGCCGGTCTTGAAGTCACCCGCATGCAGCAGTTCTTCGGGCTTTAACGGCGTGGGGCCGTCGATGGCCACTTTCCCCAGCTTATAGGTCTCGCCTTCGTCCACCGTGACGGTCACATCGAGGCCGGTAACGTCCTTGCTCGGCACGGCCTTGATGCCGGGGAAGGCGACGCGCACGCGCCCGCGGGCTTCATAAATGGGGCGGACGGAAGCGTTGAGGGCGTCGCGGAAACGGTCCTCGGTATACGGCATGCCCACGGCCGCCCCCTGGATGGCGTCCTGCAGAATGGCTTGCGATACCACCTGGTTACCCTGGAAATGAATCAAAGCCACGGCGGGCAAAGGGATGTCCGGATGGAAACTGATGACGAATTCGCCCGGCCGGCCGGGAATCACGCCGCCGATGATTTTCTCGTGGATTCCCTTGGCGGCGAGATATTCCTGCACCCACTTGACGTAGCGCTGGAACACCGGCTGGGTGGCCGGCAGCTTGCCCTGGGCGAACAATGGGTCTTTGGCTTTCAGGGTAGCCGTCAGGTCGCGTTCGGATACGTGCAGGTCGTCGAACTGCACGGGATACACCTGTTCGACTTCGGTCACCGTCAACGCCCCTACATACCCGCGGGTGCCCGGTTCGGGGGCGAATTTGTAGCTCACGGTATCGAATGCGCCGCTAGCGATGAGGCGGTCGCGTGCCGCGTCGAATTCCGGCCGGCCGGCGACCTGGCCCACCTTGAGGCCCGCCACCGCCAGCACCTGTTCGGGGGTATAACTGTGATTGCCTTCCACTTTCAGGCTCTCGATGGGCCAGCGCCCTAGCGCAGGTGCTGCCGGCGCCTTCTTCCGATCCGGCTGGGGGGCCTGTCCGAATCCCAGGCCCAACGCCAGCATCAGAAGTGGTAACAGCCATTTCATATCTTTAATGGTAGACGCACCGGGACTTCACCCGGTGACACGGGTAGAATGGAAAAAGTGCCCTACGACCTCATTGTGATCGGGAGTGGTCCCGGCGGCTACTCCGCAGCCATCCGCGCCGGCCAATACGGATTGAAAACAGCCCTGATCGAGAAGCAGGCCAAGCTGGGCGGCACCTGCCTGCTGGTGGGCTGCATCCCCACCAAGTCCCTGCTGCAGACCGCCGACGTCTGGCAGCGCTTCGTGCACGCCGCCGAGGAGGGCATCCAGTGCGAGAATCCCCGCCTGGACTACCCCAAGGTGAAGGACCGCAAGGACGGCATCGTCAACAAGCACTCCAAGGGCGTGGAAATGCTCCTGAAGCGCGCCAAGGTGGAGCGCATCGGCGGCTACGCGACGCTCAAGGGCGGCGGCAAGGTGGAGGTGAAGTCCGACGCGGGCGTGCAAACCCTCGAAGCTAAGAGCATCATCATCGCGACCGGATCGGAGGCGCGCATGCTTCCTGGGCTGGAGCCAGACCCGGAATTCATCCTCACCAACATCGAAATCCTGAACCTCACCGCCGTCCCCAAGAGCCTGGCGATCATCGGGGCAGGGGCGGTGGGGGTGGAGTTCGCCTCGATTTTCCACCGTTTCGGCGCCGAAGTCACGGTGATCGAGATGCTGCCGCGCATCGTGCCGGTGGAAGACGAAGACATCTCCAAGGAATTGGAGCGCAACTTCCGCAAGCAGAAGATCCGCGTAGAGACCGGAGCGCGCGCGGAAAACATACGCAAGACCGGCCACAGCGTGCAGCTCACCCTCACCACCAGGGAGGGCAAACAGGAAGAGCTGGAAGTCGACAAGCTGCTGGTGGCCGTGGGCCGCAAGCCCAACACCGACAAGATCGGACTGGAAAACACCAAAGTGGAGCTGGACCGCGGCTTCATCAAGGTGGACCAGAATCAGCAGACCGCCGAACCGGGGGTCTACGCCATCGGCGACGTGGTGGCGGGCACGCCGCAACTGGCCCATGTGGCTACTCGCGAGGGCATGATCGCGGTGGCCCACATGGCGGGCAAACCGGCCATTCCGATCAATAAGAATCGCATCCCGGGCTGCACTTACACCGAACCGGGCATCGGCAGCGTGGGGCTCACGGAAGCGCAGGCGCGCGCCCAGGGATACCAGGTGAAGGTGGGGCGTTTCCCGTTCGCGGGCAACAGCCGTGCCACTATCCTGGGACACCACGAGGGCTTTGTCAAGGTAGTGGCCGACGAGCGGTACGGCGAAATCCTGGGCGTTCACATCATCGGGCCGGAGGGCTTCGAGCTGATCGCCGAGGCGGTGGCCGCCATGGAAGCGGAGGCCACGGTGGAGCTGATGATGCAGACCATCCACGCCCATCCTACGCTGTACGAAGCTGTGGGTGAGGCGTTCAACGCCGTCTACGGTCTATCCATCAATGCGTAAGTGCCAGGTGCGCGAACTCGGGCGGATGGGCTACGGCCCGGCGCTGGAATTGCAACAGGAGCTGATCGCCGCCCGCAAGCAGGGGACGGCGCCCGACCAGCTTCTGCTGCTGCAACATCCGCACGTGATCACCATGGGCCGCAATGGCCACCACGAAAACCTGCTGGCCAGCGCGGAGATCCTGGAGCGCGCGGGCATCTCCTTCTTCCCCACGGATCGCGGCGGCGACGTCACCTATCACGGGCCGGGGCAACTGGTGGCCTATCCCATCCTCGACCTGCGCGAATGGAAGCGCGACGTGGGCGCTTTCGTGCGCGCCGTGGAGCAGACCGTCATCGATACCCTCGCCGATTATGGGATCGCGGCGGGACGCATCCCCAAGCTGACCGGGGTGTGGGTGGGCGAGCGCAAAATCGCCGCCATCGGAGTGCACATCAGCCGCTGGGTGACCTCGCACGGACTGGCGCTGAACGTGTCCACCGACCTGAACTATTTTCAATACATTGTACCCTGCGGATTGACCAAGCCGGTGACTTCCATGGCGCAGCTTGGGGTCCGCGTTACGCTGCAGGAAGTTTCCCGGAGTCTGGCCGCGCACTTCGGCCGCGTTTTTGATTGCGAGATGCTGCACGAGGCTGCCGTCCTGGCAGCCGAAAGAGAGAGCTGACATGACCGACGTAACGATGCCCCAGATGGGCGAGAGCATTGTCGAAGGCACGCTGACCAAGTGGCTCAAAAAGCCCGGCGAGCGCGTAGAGCGCGACGAACCGCTGTTCGAGATCTCCACCGACAAGGTGGACACCGAGATTCCTTCGCCCGCGGCCGGAACCCTGGCCGAGGTGCTGGTGGAAGAAGGCAAAACGGTGGGCATCAATACCGTGGTGGCGCGAATTGAGAGCGGCGCAGCGGAAGCTAAGCCTGCCGCCGCACCGGCCGCTCCGGCGCCCGAAACACCTGCCGCGCCCGAAACACCTGCCGCGTCCGCGCCGCCCGTGCAGGCGTCCGCGCCGCCCGTGCAGGCGTCCGCGCCTCCGCCGCCACCTTCGCCAATGGAAGAGCCCGCGGCCGAAGAACCCACCGGACCGCTTTCCCCGCTGGTGCGCAAGATGGTGCGCGAGCATAACATCGATCTCAGCCGCGTCCGCGGCACCGGCGCCGGCGGCCGCATCTCCAAGCAGGACGTGGAAGCTTACATCGCGCAATCGCCGGCCGCCGCGCCGCCCGAGGTGGCGCCAGCACCCGCGCCCGCGAAACCGGCCGCACCCGCGCCTGCGCCCGCTGCGCCGCCGGCCTCGTACCAAGCGCCCGCGGGCCACGCCAAAACGCGCATCGAGCCGATGAGCACCATGCGGATCAAGATCGCCGAGCACATGGTGCTGTCGAAGCGCACGTCGCCGCACGTCACCACGGTTCACCGCGTGGATATGACCAAAGTGGCCAGGCTGCGCGAAAAGTACAAGGAGCAGTTCCGCAGCAATTACGGCTTCTCGCTCACCTACCTGCCGTTCATCGCGCGCGCCTCGGTGACGGCGCTGCGCCAGTTCCCGCTGCTCAACGCATCGATCGATGGCAACAACATCGTCTACCATAACGAAATTCACATTGGCATCGCGGTTTCGCTGGAAAACGGCCTGATCGTGCCGGTGATCCGCAATGCCGACGAGAAGAACATCCTCGGCCTGCAACGCGCGGTGGTAGACCTGGCGGCGCGCGCCCGCTCGCGGCAGCTCAAGCCGGAGGAAGTGGTGGGCGGCACTTTTTCGATCACCAATTTCGGCAGCTACGGCAGCCTGATGGGCACGCCGGTCATCAACCAGCCGCAAGTCGCCATCCTCGGGGTGGGGACGGTAGATAAGACCCCGGTGGTGATCGACGACGCCATCGCGATCCGCTCGATCTGCCATCTCTCGTTGAGCTTCGACCACCGGCTGGTGGACGGCGCGCTGGCCGACCAGTTCATGACTAAGGTGAAGCAGGTGTTGGAAGGCTGGTCGGAAGAGGTGCTGTAGGATCAGCGCGTTTTGAAAGCTCTTTCGATGTCCGCCATGGCCCGAAAGAGCCTGTTCGGACAGTCACGGAGCTGTATGAATTCGTGGTGCAAATAGAATGCGCGGGCTTTCTGGTCCAGGGCGTCAACCACAACTCCAACCGACCCTACCTCAGAGGTGTTCTTCCAGCTTCTGTACAGAGCGTCCATCAACAGGAAACGTCCAAGGCTCTTGCCCTGATGGGTTCGGCTGATGGCCAGCCTGCCGAGCAGGGTGGCCGGCAGAACGGGATAGCGGGGAAGTTTCCGAACGACGGCTTCCGGGAATTCGGGAAGTTGAACACCGAAAGCTGAGAGGGTGTAATAACCGACGATTGTATCTTGGCGGTCGAGCATAACAAAGGGCGCCGCCGCCTTTCGTCTGGCATCCTGTCCGGCCTGATGTTGGAAGTAGTGGTCGAGTTCGGGCACCCCTGAGTGGAAGGCGGTCCGATCATGCGAAGCGCCGAGAGCTTCCACCCGATAGTCAAGGTTCACCGCAATCCCATCTTGTCAAGATATTCCAGCGCTGCTTTCCGCAAAACGGGGCCGGGACCGCGTGGGTTTAGAATCGCGTCCACAAAAACCTCCGCGTCGCGGGCGGAGAGAACCAGCATGGCGCGCTTTTCAATGGTCTGTTCCGCCGCCACCTCGGCGCTATGCAGGACGAAATCCGTCATGGTGCGGCCTTCCAGGTCCGCAGCCCGCTGAATCAGGAGCTTCTGTTCCTCGTTGAGACGAGCATCGAATCGATAGGTCTTGGCCGGCCGCGGTTGGGGCTTTCGCGTCCGGGTTCGCTGGATGGTCTTTGGCATGCGAAGGTCTCCCTCCCTAGTGTACGGTAAATTTCCGTACGATGGCAAGCCTCGACGCGCTCTCGCCATAATGACAATATGCCCGCCCGCAAATCCACGCCCCAGGAAATTCGCCGGCGATTCGATGCCGACGTCGAGCGCTTCTCCAACCTCGAAACCGGACAATCGGCCACCATCGACGCGCCGCTGTCGCTCGAACTGATTGCGCGCGCGGTGCGCGGCGTGCGGCCCCAGGCGAGCGCGCTCCTCGATATCGGCTGCGGCGCGGGCAATTACACCCTCAAGCTTCTCCAGCACCTCCCGTTGCGCTCCGTGACCCTGGTCGATCTCAGCCGCAACATGCTCGACCGCGCCGCCGAGCGCATCCAGGCGGCCGCTCCGGCAGTCGCGGTCACGGCGATTCAGGGCGACATCCGCGAGACCGCGCTGCCCGGCGCGGCCTTCGACGTCGCAGTCGCCGGCGCCACCCTCCACCACCTCCGCGGCGAGCAGGAATGGCAGGGCGTTTTCGCCGCCGTGCACCGCGCGCTCGTTCCCGGCGGCTCTTTCTGGATCTCCGACATCGTGTCGCACCAGCCGGCCGCCGTGCAGGACGTCATGTGGCGGCGCTATGGCGACTACCTGGAGTCGCTCGCAGGCCCCGCGTACCGCGACCGCGTCTTCGCCTATATCGAGGCCGAAGACACTCCCCGCCCTTTGTTCTGGCAGCTCGACCTGCTGGCGCGCACGGGCTTTCGCGAGGTCGAAGTGCTCCACAAGAACAGTTGTTTCGCGGCGTTCGGCGCCATCAAATAGGGACGCGCTCCGGGTGCGATACCATGGACCCCAAGGGCACCCATGGTCATGCGGAGCATTGTCACGTACTCTTCCATCCTTTTCCTGATCGCAGCCGGAACCGCGGCCGCCGCTCCTTTTCCACTTGCCCCGCTCACCGCCGATGAGATCGGCGCCGCCGCGCGCATCTTGCGAAATTCTCCGCGCTTTCCCGCCGACGGGGAATTCAGCGTCCTCACCCTCGATGAGCCGCCCAAGGCTCAGGTGCTGGCCAAGGCCAGCGTGCCGCGCCGCGCCTTCGCCGTCATCTACGATCACGCCGCCGACCACACATTCGAGGCCATCGCCAACCTCACCACCGGCGCGGTCGATTCCTGGAAGCAGATCCCCGGCGCGGAGCCGGCCGTCGACGGCGAGGATTCCGAACTGGCCGACCAGATCGTCGGCGCCGACCCGCGCTGGGCGCAGGCCCTGCGCGATCACGGCATCCGCGACGTCAACCGCGTGGTGACCATGTCGTGGACCGCCGGCTATTTCGGACTGCCGGGCACCGATCAGGGCCGCGTGGTGCGCGTGGTCCCGTACTACGCCGGCGCCGGTCAGAACCTCTACGCGCATCCCGTGGAGGGCGTGGTGGCGCACGTCAACCTGACCACCCGCAAGATTCTCGATTTTCTGGACATCGACCACAACGTGCCGGTCTCGCGCGAGAATGCCGACCTCAATCCGCGCGCGCTGCGGGCCGCGCCCGCGCCGCTCACGATAAGCCAGCCGGACGGCCCGGGCTTCCGGATCGAGGACGGCGAAGTGCACTGGCAGAAGTGGCGTTTCCGCTACGCGCTCCAGCCGCGCGAAGGCGTGGTGCTCTACACCGTGGGTTACGAAGACGGCGGCAAGGTGCGGCCGGTGATGTATCGCGGGTCGCTCTCCGAAATGGTGGTGCCCTATGGCGACCCCACCGCCGGCTGGTTTTTCCGCAACAGCTTCGACGTGGGCGAATTGGGTCTGGGCGTGACGGCGAGTCCCCTGCGCGTGGGTGTGGATTGCCCCGCGAATTGCACCGTGCTCGACGCCGTGGTGGCCGACAGCTCCGGCGAACCGCGCGTCATTCCGGGCGCGATGGCGCTCTACGAACGCGATGGCGGCATCGAGTGGAAGCACGACGACAATGTGCGCCGCTCGCGCGAGTTGGTGCTCTCCTTCTGGAGCCAGCCGGGGAATTACGAGTACGGCTTCGACTGGGTCTTCCACCAGGACGGTACGCTCGAAATGCGCGTCCAGCTTACCGGCATCATGGCGGCCAAGGGCGTGGCCACCGGCGCGAACGACCTCTACAGCCAACTGGTGGCGCCCAATGTCGCGGCCCCGCACCACCAGCATTTCTTCGCCTTCCGCCTGGATATGGACGTCGATGGCCCGTCCAACCGCGTGATGGAAATGAACAGCGCTTCGCTGCCGGCGGGTCCGCAGAACCCCTATGGCGGCGGGTTCCGCATGCAGTTGACGCCGCTGCGGACCGAGCGCGAGGCCGAGCGCCAGTTGAATATGGCCAGCAGCCGGCGATGGCTGGTGGAGAGTGCAACGGCCACCAATTCGCTCGGCCAGCCCAGCGGGTACATGCTGATGGCCGGCGAGAATTCGCTGCCCTTCGCGCTGCCCGATTCCTGGGTGCGCAAACGCGCAGGGTTCCTCAACGCGCAGGTCTGGGTGACGCCCTATAGCGACGCCGAACGGTACGCCGCGGGCGACTATCCCAACCAGAGCAAGGGCGGCGACGGGCTGCCGAAGTGGACCTCCGCCAACCGGCCGATCGACGGCCGCGACGTGGTGCTGTGGTACGTCATGGGGATCACGCACAACCCGCGCCCCGAGGATTGGCCGGTGATGCCGGTGTATGAGGCCGGCTTCAAGTTGATGCCAGTGGGATTTTTCGCCGTCAATCCCGCGATGGATTTGCCGCCGGTGCGATGATCGGAGCGGTATGGCGGAACGCGTGGCGATGAGCCGTTTGGTGCGCGGGCGAGCGCGCAGAAACTCGGCCCCCCCGGATCCTGGAAGCAGCCTGGGACCTGGTGGTGACCGCCGCCGCGGCGCGAGGCATCGGTGAAGATCAACTCCGGCTGCAGAGATCTGTTACGAAGCTGGAACGCGGCCGGCGTTCCCACCGAGCCCCGGTACAACCCTGAACGCAACAATGCACGACTGTTCCCCGACGCCATCTCGGCCTTCGGCGCTCCCATAGCCGGCGTGACGCCTGACGATTTCACGGAACCCGAAATCTTTTTTCAGATCGGCATGCACCCGGTTCGCGTGGACATCATGACCTCGGTAACCGGCCTTGATTTTGAGACAGCCTGGGGCCGGAGAATCGTGGTGGACTTCAGCGGCGTCGAGGCGCCGGTGCTCTGTCGCGCCGACATCCTCGCGGCGAAAATTGCTTCCTGCGCCGATTGAATTTCCCCGCGCCCCTCTTACCACAGCCGCAATCCGTTATTCATGGCGAACTCCGCCAGTTCGTGCAAATCCGCTGGCTCGCCGGGCAGCTCTTGTACGATCCAGCGGAACTCGGTCCCTTTCGGAAATTGCAGCAGTTTTTCCTTTGCGGCCTTCATCGAAACGGCGCGATACCAGCCGATCTGGAACTGCCCGTATCCGGTGCAACGAACCAGCCAGGGGCGCTGCTGCCAGACTCTTGCGTACTGCTCCACTTGTTGCCGCATGGCGGCGCCTACTGCCAGGTCCGCCAGGCGCCGGAACTTGGCATCGCTCATCAGCCAGCCCTGTGCGGTAATCAGGGCTTGCATCAAGCTTTGGCCGGCGAGTTCGTCCCTTCCGGAAGCTCTCAATTCGTTCTCGTGGTCGTTCCAGCGCTTGCTCCAACTCGCCAGATGGGACCACAAAGCCGTTTCCGCGCTCGCGGAGCCGTTTTCGGCCAGGTAAGCCGCCGCATCGGCGACTGCCCCTGCGTCCGGACCGTCCAGTCCTTTGGTCGCCAATTCCTCGAGAACCGGGCCTGACTGCAGTTTGCCGATCTCGGCCGGCGATACACGGCAGGGACTTCCATTCTCCAGCCGGGGGCGCGCACGCTCCGGGTCGACCCGCAGCAGCCACGCCAGGAGCGGCGCCTGCGTGTCGCAGATGCCTGAAGCGAGATCGCGATCGAGACGCGCGAGGATGCCGGTTTCAGGGGCCGCCGTGGCATAACGGCCGATCAGCCAGGCAAGATTGCGCGACGTAGCGCGGTCCGTGGCGGCCTCGAAGTGCGCTGCCAGGGCCTGATCCACTTCGGGCAACTCCTTGTCCGGAAGAATGCCCAGCACGTCGATGGGGAAACGCGGAGTGGGACGGCTGATTTCACGCAGCATGGCAGGGCGCGCATCCGCCGGGTCGAGCGCATACCACTTGGCCAGAGCATCTCCTGCGAGCCGGTTGAACTCGGCGGCTTCGGCCGATTGCGGTTGCGGAAACTGCGGGTCGCGCTCCGCCATTTTGCGCAACATGGGGACCAAGAGGATCGCATCGAGCCGGCCATACCGGTTGCTGGCCAGATCGGATTGCATAGCGATCGGCAGATCGTCGAAGTTGGCGGCCAGGACGTCGGTCAGCGATCGTCTGACATCGGGATCGACCCCGCGCGGGTTTCCCATGACCGTCTGAACGCTCGCCACCACCGCCGCGCCCTTCTTGTTGGGGAGCGCGGCGATCAATTCCGGCAGAAAGCGGTCTTGCAGTTCGGCCCTCTCCTGCCAGTGCTGTCCGGGAGTGTCGGGGATGGCGAGAAGCGCCATGGTGTCGAGAAACTGTCGGTCCACGGGAACGGCGGGATCGCGCAGCAGCTTTCTCATCTCGTCGAGGCCGGCGGCGCGGAAAGCGGAACCCATCAGGCCGAGGTAGCAATCCGGGTCCTCCCGGTAGTGGGCCATGGCTCGCTCGGCGGCTTCGGTTCCCAGGTAGCGTAGTGTTTTGGCTGCGTCCGCGCGGCTCTCTTGCGGGCCTGACGCGGGCGCCGGGCCGTTCCATACCGCGAGGGCCTTCTGCAGGGTTTCCTGCTGCCACTCCGGTGAGGCCGCGACGATGGTGAGCCGCAATTCGTTCGAAATTACCGGTGCGCTGCGCGCCGGCTGAGTTGCGAAGACGGCCCGATGAGACTGCACCGTCACGCGATAGTCACCGGGATGGTCGAAACGCACCCACTGGTTGAGATCGAGCGGTAATACGACCGGTTGCGCGGAGAGTGGCGCGAACCGGGTGATTCCGCCCCCGAACTGGCCGCCCCCGGATCGTAAATAGAGATCCAGCGGATCGCGCCAGCCGGTTTGCGGATCCGCCGTGAAGCTCTCGAAGTTCATACGTCCGCTGCGGTCGTCGGTGGCCATGTTGAGCTGGTATTTTTGCGGGGCGCTGGTGGAGAAGGACAATTCGAGAGGAATCCGTTCCCCGATTCGAAAGGTAGTTTGGCCGCCGGGAATGCGCACCGTCAAATGAATGTCGGAAGCCGGCCCTACGGGCTGCGCGTACGCTAGCCAGCATGCAGCGTGGAGCACCGTGCGTGCGGCGGCGGCTTTGGTCAAACGTCCTCCCATTATTAGTTATTGTCTCAGATTTCACCGTAAACTGACCGCCGGCAGGTACTTCCCGCTCTCTTCCCGAGCCCACCAGGCGCGCTCGCCGGAATGCGTGAAGGTATATAAGTATGTCACCGCCCGCACATACTTAGGCGGAGCTTGCGGAAACGGATTGTAACTTAACAGCCGTAAGACGCTCGGCTCGCCTTGTAACAGGCGCAACACGAAGTTCACGAACCAGCGATTATTCTGGTAACTACCCAATGCGGCGAACCACATCTGCCAATCGAGTCTCGGCTGGTACGGTTCCACGATGGGCGGGGGCCGATTGACGTTGCCGGGCTTATAAGGAAACTCGTAGGCCAGCCAGGTAACGCCGTCATTCGAGCCCTCCACGATTATCTCCAGCCGCGTGGTGGTCATCACCGCGAATAACCCGTAGGAATTGACGATCCGGAGCGGGTCGGCGAGGCGCAAGGCGGTATCTCCGCCGGGGGGCAGCGGCACAGAGAAGAGTTGCAGGCAGAGGAGGCCGCTCAACACTCCGATCAGCGCCGCCAGAGAGGCCGTTACCGCGCGCGACGGATGGCATTCGGCCTCGGGCTCAATGAACAGCCACATACAGAGCGCGATCGTGAGGAAGTTAAAGAACGTGTAATTGCCCGTGAGCAGAATCAGCGTCTGAAGGGCGATCGTGATCCACGCAGCCGCCCTGCGGATGCGCCGCGGCGCGAAGAATAAGAACGGCGCCGCTAACTCCACCGCGAAGACCAACCCCACCGAGGCTTTCTGAAACCACATCGGCAGTTGCTCCATGTACCAGGCGAGCGGTGTGGGCAGCGGCTGCGTGAAATGGTGGTAATGGAGCGCCGTGAAATTGCGCCAGGTAGGATCGTGACTCAGCAGCTTCACCGTTCCGCTGAAGAACATCAGGCGGAACAACAGCCAGCGGAACAGGAAGATGCGGACCGGCGCGGCAGCCGCGAAAATCGCCAGGAATCCCGCTTCGCTGAGCAGAACGTCCCATTGAAACGAATAGAAATCCTGACCCACCGCGCAGAGCGACAGCCACAGCACCAGGCAGACCGCGAGGGCCGGGCGCTGCCAGCGGCCGAAAACCGCCATCAGCGCCCACAGGCATCCGGTGAGCCAGACGGCTTTCATGGCGGCATCGCTGGGAAGCAGCCACAGCAGCGTTGGTACGTTCCAATACCCCGCCGCGCCTAACGCGTCTTTCACGGCCTTCAAGTACTCCGCGTAAGGCAGGATTCCGCGGCTGCCGAGCAACCCCGGCGCCTGCACTCCGAAGGAGACAAACGCCACAAAATAAACCGCGCCGAGCAGACGCAAAAACGTCCGGACGCTTGCTATTCGGGCCTGCGGAGCTAATTTCGGAGTCCAGCCCCAGGCAAATCGGGTTCCGCTCACCCCTCTAATTCTCCCATTCCAACTGGAAAGTCGCCATTCAATGGATACCTATTTCTTTCAATCGGTTAACGCGGCAAGATGGCCTCATTACTGGGAAAGAAGCACAACTATGAGCACTCAGACCTTTGAACCGAAAGCCATGACTCCCGCCAATCTGGTGCAGATCGGCGATTCTGTGGAAGATGCGATTCAACAGCGGCTTGCCGAGGAGCGAGCCCGTCTGGAAGCGGAAGCCGGCGTCGTCAGGCGTGAGACTAATCACTTCAAAAAGCCCGTCGAGAAGCCCTTCACGCGGCAGCAGCGGGGCTCGACCACGCTGCTCTTCGGCGGTCTGACGTGGAAGCATGAAAAATTGGTGCATGGAGCCCTCGAAGGACTGGGCTACCGCGCCGAAGCCGTCCCCACCCCGAACGTCAAGGCGTTCCAGGCCGGCAAGGAATACGGCAACAACGGGCAGTGCAACCCCACCTATTTTACCGTCGGAAACCTGGTGCAGTATCTGCAGAGTTTGGAAGAACAGGGTCTGAGCAAGCAGGAAATCATCGACCGGTACGTCTTCTTCACGGCCGGCGCCTGCGGCCCGTGCCGCTTCGGGATGTACGAAGCCGAATACCGGCTGGCTTTGCGCAACTCCGGCTTCGACGGATTCCGCGTGCTTCTGTTCCAGCAATCCGGTGGCCTCAACCAGTCCGACGCCGAAGCCGGCCTGGAAATGAACCTGGATTTCTTCCTGGGCATCCTGAACGCGCTCAACTGCGGCGACGTGATGAACGAAGTGGGCTACGCCATCCGTCCCTACGAGGTGAACGCCGGCGATACCGACCGGATCCTCGACGAGGGCATGGATTACCTGCACGAAGTTTTCCGCAAGAAACAGCCGTGGAAGCTGGATGGCGTACTGGCCAAGTATCTGGGCAGCTTCTCCGATAAGGCCGAGTATCTGGGCAAATTCGTGAAGCAACTCAAGGGCGACGACTACGTGCCGGCGCTGGAACGCTGCCGCGACCGCTTCAACGAGATCGAAATCGACCGTCTGCGCGTCAAACCCATCGTCAAAATCACCGGCGAGTTCTGGGCGCAGACCACCGAGGGCGACGGCAACTTCAACATGTTTAACTTCCTGCAAAAGGAAGGCGCGCAGGTTCTGGTGGAGCCCATCGGCACCTGGATCATGTACATGATTCACCAGGTGGTGCAGAAATACAAGGACTTTAAGGGGCTGGAAGAAGGCGCCGTGCTGCCGCCGCTGTGGAAGGTCGGGCCGCGCGCCAAAATCGAAATCAATTACCGCCAGAAGGTCGCGAAGCTGAAGCTGGCGGAGGCCATTTTCAAGGGCGAGTATCACAAGATCGTCAACGCGCTGGGCGGGATCGCGCATCATTTGGCCGATCAATACGAACTGCAGCGCCTGGGCCATCCCTTCTATAACTCGCGCGCGGGCGGCGGCGAAGGCCACTTGGAAGTGGCTAAGAACATCTATTACTCGAACAAAGACCTGGCGCACATGGTCCTGTCGCTGAAGCCCTTCGGGTGCATGCCGTCCACGCAGTCGGATGGAGCGCAGTCGGCCGTAGTCTCCAATTACAAGGACATGATCTATCTGCCGGTGGAAACCTCCGGCGAGGGCGAGATCAACGCTCATTCGCGCGTGCAGATGGCGCTGGGCGAAGCCAAGAACAAGGCCAAGAAGGAATTCGCCGCGGCGCTGGAACAATCCGGCCTGACGCTGGCCGAATGCCGCGTCTGGGTGCACGCCCATCCCGAAACTAAGAAGCCCATGTACCGGGTGCCGCACACTAAGGGATACATCGGCCTCGCGGCCAACTTCGTGCTGCACATCGCCGAGCGGATGAAGACCGAAGGCGCGCCGAAGGTGGAGCGGGCACTGGCAGCGGTAGCGAACTAACCAGGTCACCACTGACTGAACCAACATGGAAAAACACTTCCTGATCGGAATGGATGTCGGCTCCACCACGGTGAAGGCCGTGGTGCAGGACGCCGCGACCGACGAGATCCTGTGGAGCGATTACCAGCGGCACGATACCAAGCAGCCGGAAAAAGTTCTGGAGTTCTGCCAGCGGTTTGACACCGAAATCCCGGGCTTCGACGCCAAGCGCTCGCGCATGTTTATCACCGGCTCGGGCGGCAACGGGCTGGGCAAGCATCTGGGCGCCAAGTTCGTGCAGGAAGTCAACGCGGTCTCGCTGGCGGTGGAGAAACTGTATCCCGAATGCGGCTCGGTGATCGAGTTGGGCGGCCAGGACGCCAAGATCATCATCTTCAAGACGGACCCCGAAACGGGGCGCAAGAAGAAAATTCCGTCGATGAACGATAAGTGCGCCGGCGGCACCGGAGCGGTGATCGATAAGATCAACGCCAAGCTGCGCATCCCCTCGTCGCAGCTCTGCGAGATGGGTTACAAGGGGGTCAAACTACACCCCGTGGCCGGCAAATGCGGGGTTTTCGCCGAGACCGATATCAACGGCCTGCAGAAGATGGGTGTGCCGCCGGATGAACTGATGGCGTCGCTGTTCGAAGCCATCGTGATGCAGAATCTTTCGGTGCTGACACGCGGTAATACGCTGCTGCCGGTGGTGCTGCTGCTGGGCGGCCCCAATTGCTACATCAAGGGCATGCGCGATTGCTGGAAGGCCAATATTCCGAAGATCTGGGAAGAGCGCAACACTCCGCTGCCCGAAGGCGTGGCGCCGGAGGACCTCATCAAGACCCCCGACAACGCGCAATACTTCGCCGCCATCGGGTCGGTGGAATTCGGCAAGACGGAAGACGACGAAATCGGCCAATACATCGGCTACCAGAAGCTCGAATGGTACGTCACCGTGGGCCGCGAGCAGGAAAAGGCCAAGAAGGGCGGGACCGGCGGGCTGGCCAAGGACGACGCGGATCTCGCCGCCTTCAAGAAGAAGTACCGCACCAAGAAATTCACGCCGGTCACCTTTAAGCCCGGCGACGTGGTGGAAGGTTTCGTGGGCCTCGATGGCGGATCGACCTCGACCAAGGCCGTTCTGCTGTCGAAAGACCACAAGCGCCGCATCCTCGCGAAGACCTACCAGCTTTCCAAGGGCAACCCGATCGAAGACACCATCGAGGTTCTGCAAAAACTCGATGCGCAGATCCGCGATCAGGGCGCGGACCTGAAGATTCTGGGCGTCGGCACCACCGGCTATGCCAAGGACATTCTGAAAGACGTAGTGGGCGCGGACGCCGCGCTGGTGGAAACCGTAGCGCACACGGAGGCGGGGCTGCACTTCTACGACGACGTGGACGTGATCTGCGACGTGGGCGGCCAGGACATCAAGATCATCATTTTGAAGAACGGCCGCGTGAAGGATTTCAAGCTGAACACGCAGTGTTCGGCGGGCAACGGGTACTTTCTGCAATCCACCGCGCAGGGCTTCAACGTGCCGGTGGAGGAATACGCGGACACGGCTTTCGGGGCCAAGGGATTCCCGTCGTTCGGCTATGGCTGCGCGGTGTTCATGCAGAGTGACATCGTGGACTTCCAGCGCCAGGGGTGGAAGCCCGAAGAGATC
>Ga0182030_10010304_pt1 | contig 19018 bp, 16 predicted proteins | sample 812S3MmetaG_FD_121299 | JGI IMG/M metagenome (GOLD analysis project Ga0182030, IMG submission 121299) | Permafrost microbial communities from Stordalen Mire, Sweden - 812S3M metaG (Illumina Assembly) | ecosystem: Environmental > Terrestrial > Soil > Wetlands > Permafrost | place: Sweden...
AGCAAAGAGAACCTCGACCAAGCCATCACCGAAGCCCTCTCTCTCATCACTGCCGACAATGCTCAAGCATGGTTCAGACACTCCATGCAAACATTACAGGAACTATGAAAATGCTCTAATCGTGGGGCGCATAACTCCTGAATCACGGGCTATCCGAAAACTGGCAGTCAGCGGGGCGGAAGCAGCAGGTTGTCGATGAGGCGGGTTGTGCCGAATGACGCGGCCACGGCGGCGAGTGCGCCTTGCGCGAGATCGGCGACTGGTTCGAGCATATCGGGATGGATGATTTCGAAGTAGTCGAGTTTGGCCTCGGGCTCGGAGGCGAGAACGGCAAGCGCGGCGGAGCGCAGTTTCTCTGCGCTGCGCTCGCCGGAGTTGGCGCAGCCCTCGACCTGGAGTAACGCGCGGTGCAACACCAACGCCTGCCGCCGCTGCTCGGCGGTGAGATAGACATTGCGCGAGGAAAGCGCGAGGCCATCGGCTTCACGCACGATGGGGGCGACGATCAACTCCACATCCATGTTGAGATCGCGCACCATGCGGCGCAGCACGGCCACCTGCGCGGCGTCCTTCTGGCCGAAGACGGCATAGTCGGGCTGCACGATGTGGAAGAGCTTGGCGACGACCGTGCTGACGCCACGAAAGTGTCCGGGACGCGAGCGGCCATCGAGTTTGTCGCTGAGTCCTTCGACGTGCACCACGGTGGTGGCTCCAGCGAAATACATCTGCTCGGTCGGAGGAGCGAAGACAATCTCGACACCTTCGGCTTCGAGGCGGGCACAGTCGGCTTCCAGGGTGCGGGGATATTGACTGAAATCCTCGGCGGGGCCGAACTGCAATGGATTTACGAATATCGATACCACGACGAGATCGGCGGCGCTACGGGCGCGGCGCACCAGCGAGAGGTGGCCCTCATGCAATGCACCCATGGTGGGAACGAAGCCGATGGCCGATCCCTGAACTCTGGCGGCGCGGCTGGCGGCCTGCATTTCGCGAATGTCGCGGATGATTCTCATTTCTTGTCCGAATCCTGTTTGGGTTGGGATGGGGTTGCGGTTTGCGTCGCGGGCTGTGTAACGGGCTGCGTCGCGGAGGGCCGGAGGCGCCAACTGTGAATTGCCTTCTGGAAGACCGCTTCGAGGCGGGTGAAGTCCTCCGGCGCACAGCGCAACGCAATTGGATAGACAAGCCCATCAGCACCCTCGATCAGCGCCACGGCCTCGATGCTTTCAGCGTTCTTGGCTTCCTCGTGCAGACGGACGCGGACGATCTCGGCGTTGCTGCCGTTGAGGAAAAGCCGGGTGCGTTGCAGGGTCTCCGCGGAGGTGAAAGAACCGTCGGGGGTGAGCACGATCTGGACGAGCGAATCGAGCGGTGGTGCGTTGCCATCCTTCTGCGGAGGCACGTCGATGGCGGCAACCGTGAGCTGCGGCCAGGCGGCGGTGTCAGTGCCGGGATGCGGCTCGGCGACGACAAAGCCGAGATTGTCGAAGATGTCGCCAATTCGTTGCCAGCCGGCGGGAACGGTGACGCAGAGTCCGACGGAGAGAACGCACTCGCTTCTGCCGGCGGTGGAAGCGGCTTTCCGCGCGCGGGGTGCGGGCTGAGCTGCGGGCCTGGGCGCGCTAGACGGAGCCTGAGCCGCCGCCATGCCGAGGCTAACCGTGCCGAGGCTGACGCAGAGCAAAACGGTGGCGGTCAGCGTCTTCATGATTTTGCTTGCTTCGGCCCTGTGACCGGGGTTGCCTCGGCATCGCCGTGCGAGTCGTTAGACTCATTCCCGCGCATATGACTCTGGGTCTCACGCGGGAGATGGTAGGAGTGGGCATCGGCGGGAAAGGCGTGGCTGCGAACGTCGTCACGATAGGAGTGAATGGCTTCCGAGATCAGTTCGCCCGCGTTGCAATAGCGGCGCACGAATTTGGCCGGTGGATTGAAGGCGAGTCCGGCGAGATCGTGAAAGACCAGGATCTGGCCGTCGCAATCGGGACCGGCGCCGATGCCGATGGTAGGGGTGGCAACCTCGCGACTGATGCGGGCGGCAACTTCGCGCGGAATGCCTTCTAGGACGAGGGCGGAGACTCCGGCGGCGTCGAGCGCGACGGCGTCGGCGAGCAGCGCGTCAATGGCCTCCACGGTTTTGCCCTGGACCTTGTAGCCTCCCATGCGGTGCACCGATTGCGGGGTGAGTCCGATGTGTCCGATGACGGGAATCTCGGTGGCGATGATGTGGCGGATGATCGGAACGCGCGCAGTGCCGCCTTCGATTTTGACGGCCTCGGCGCCGCCTTCCTTGTCGAAGCGCACGGCGTTCTCCACTGTATTGCTGACGCCGGTGTGATAGGAACCGAAGGGCATGTCGACGACCAGAAGCGCGTGGCGCACGGCCCGGCGCACGGCCCGGGTGTGATGCAGCATCTCGTCCATGGTGACCGGCAGCGTAGTGTCGTAGCCGAGCACGACCTGGGCAAGCGAGTCTCCTACGAGGATGAGATCCACGCCGGCTTCATCGGCGAGGCGGGCGGTGGCGTAATCGTAGGCGGTGAGGGAAACGATGGGCTCGCGCTTGCGCTTCTTTTCCGTGAGGGTTTGCACGGTGACGCGGTGACCGAACTCGCCGGTGGTGACGCTCATAACTCCTCCAGTGTGGCTCTGCCGGGCGGATGCCGTCATGCACCGAAGCGCCTGCGGCCGATGGGATGAACCGGGGTGATTGTAGCCGCTGCGAGAGAACAGAGGCAACCGGGGAGCGGCGGCTAGCGGACCGGAAACGACGGCGAAAGGGGAGTAAGATGCGTGCACGCCGTTTTTTCAAGCTGCGCCAGACTGGGCCAAACTGAGATTGCAGATGGGATGACCGCAAAGAGGAGACGAATCGAATGAAAGCCGCCGTGCTGGCTGCTCCGGGCAAGATTGTCGATCGGCCTCTGCACATTGCGGAGGTGCCGAAGGCTGAGGCCGCAGCGGGACAGGTGCTGCTGCGGGTGCTGGCGTGCGGGGTTTGCCGGACGGACCTGCACATCGTGGAGGGCGAGTTGGCTCCGCGGCGGGAAAATTTGATTCCCGGACACCAGATCGTAGGCGAGGTTGCGGGCAACGCGACGCCGGAGTTGCCGCTGGGAGCGCGGGTGGGAGTTTCCTGGATTGGCGGAACCGACGGCGAGTGCTGGTATTGCAGACATAACCTTGAGAACCTATGCGACGCGCCAACCTTTACCGGCTACAGCGTAAACGGTGGGTATGCGGAATTCGCGGCGGTGCGGACGGATTTTGTCTTCCCTCTGCCGGAGGGGTTGGACGCGCTGCACGCCGCGCCGCTGCTGTGCGCCGGGATCATCGGCTTCCGCAGCCTGCGGGTGGCCAGAGTGGAGCCGGGAGAGCGAGTTGGACTCTTCGGCTTTGGAGCTTCGGCGCATCTGGCCATCGAGGTTCTGCGGAGCTGGGGCTGCGAGGTTTACGTCTCGACGCGGGGCGCATCGCACAGGAAGCTGGCCGAGGCGCTGGGGGCAAAATGGGTTGGATCGGAGATGGAGCGGCCCTCCGTGGAACTGGATCGCGCGGTGACCTTTGCTCCGAGCGGCGACGTGGTTGTGGCGGCGCTTGCCAGCTTGCGAAAGGGCGGGGTAGTTGCGATCAACGCGATCCACCTCGACCGTATTCCCGAGTTCGACTACGACCAACTGCTGTGGGGCGAGCGGCAGATCCGCAGCGTCACCAACATGACTCGCGCCGATGCACGGGAGTTCCTCGCCCTAGCCGCGAAGATTGATCTGCGGCCCAAGGTCACGATCTTTCCGCTGGACCAGGCAAACGAGGCGCTGGCGGCGATCAAGAACGATGCCGTCGATGGAGCGGCAGTGATCGTTCCGTAGGATCGGACCGGGCAGCGTTTGCGGGTTCCCGAAAAGAAGCGGGTCAGGCGAGGCCCGCCAAGGCTTCCTTGTACTTGCGATCGGTGGAGATGATGTGATGATCCAGCCAGTCGCGCAGGAAATAGAGGACATCAATGGTGATACTGGTGTCGCCCTTGCTGTACTCGGCTGAGAACTTCTCTACCTTTGCGGTGAGTTCGCGGTGTTCGGCGATGTGTGACGCAAGGCCGGCGAAAGCGACGGAACGCATCGCGACTTCTTCGGCGGCAAAGTGCTGGCGGGTGTAGTCCAACAACTGATGCAGCACGTTTTGAATCACGAAGCGCCCCTGCCCCTTGGCCATGGCGTCGTTGAGTTCGTTCAAAAAGGAAAACAGCTTCTTGTGCTCTCCGTCAAAGCGCTTCACGGAGACGGAGTAATCGTCCTTCCATTCAATCAGTGCCATGAGTAATTATCTTTCGGAAGCCCACCGTGTGGCGAACCTAGTTTATTTGTACCTATGATGAGCATAATGCGGTTTCCGGCTTCGCGTTGCGGGAACAACTCCGCCGCGGAATAGTGCAAATCGAGACAATCCGGGCCGCTCTTATCCAGAATAGACACATGCAGCCACAGTTCAAAATGAAATCTTCGTAAATCGAGATCAGAACCTTGCCAATTCCCATTTGGGAAGCGGTAGATGGCTGCCTAGTCGCGATCGGCGTCTTGCTGGCTCAGGGGAAGGAAATACTGAGTGCCTTTGATGGGCTCGCTGACGCGGCGGAGGAGAAGATGGAGGTCTTCGCTATGCTCGACGAAGTCGATCTCGGCGGTGTTGACGACGAGCAGGTCGCTGGCGGAGTAGTGGAAGAAGAAATGTTCGTAGGCTTTGACGACCTCTTCCATGTACTCATCGCTGATGGCGCGCTCGTTGGGAACATTCTTACGGCGGAGGCGTTTGCGCAGGACATCCAGCGGAGCCTGGAGATAGATGACCAGGTCGGGGGTGGGCAATTCGGCGCGGAGAAGTTTGTAATAGCGGTCGTAGATGCCGAGTTCGTCGTCACCGAGGTTCAGGTTAGCGAAGAGTTTATCCTTTTCAAAGATGTAGTCTGTCACCACGATCTTCTGCGAGTTGCGGGCGGCGGCGAGCGGGCGGAGCTGCTCGAAGCGGCGGATGAGGAAGGCGAATTGGGTTTGGAATGCCGCGCCGGGGTCGCCCTCGTAAAAAGCCGAGAGAAATGGATTCTCCTCGGGCTCCTGCATCAGTTGACCGTGGAGTTGTTGGGCGAGGAAGCGGGAGAGGGTGCTCTTGCCGACGCGAATCGGACCTTCTACGGCGATGTATCGGGATGGTTCAAAAAAATTGGCCATGGTTGAGGGCGGCGCGCTTTTCAGAGACTCAGGTGAAGCATAGCGCGGGGCACGTGGTGCGAGCAACAGCGTTTACGGGCGGAAGACAATAATGCCGCGGCGGGGGGTGCAGAAGCGGGGGAATAGATCCCTGGGGAACAGTAGCGGGGAAACGGAAGAGGATAGAATCATTGCAATGATTGGTTACGTTGCGGGAGCTTTGGCGGCGGCCGCCGCCACATTCGCCGGAGTGCACACCATGGTTCCGTGGTCGCAGCTCTATGGCGAAAACTTTAATGGCCTTCAGGAAGGCTTGAAAGTTTTGGCTCTGACCTATGACGATGGGCCGAACGATCCGTGGACGATGAGGCTGCTGGAGGTGCTGGACCAGCACCAGGCGCCGGCCACGTTCTTCATGTTGGGCGAGCGAGTGCGGCAGCGCCCTGAGATTGCGCGGGCGGTTTACGCGGCCGGGCATGCGATCGGCAATCACAGCCTCACCCATCCGAACCTGATTTTTGCAAGTGATGCCAAGCTGCGGCAGGAGTTGGAAGAGACCTCGAAGGCAATTGAGGAGGCCACGGGCGAGCGTCCATTTCTGTTTCGTCCACCTTTTGGCGGACGCAGGTTGGGCACGTTCAAGGTGGTCGAGGAGTTGAAGATGTTTCCGGTGATGTGGCGGGTGACATGCTTTGACTGGGCAGCGAAGTCGCACGAAGAGATTTTGAAGCACGCGCGACGGCAGATTGCGGGCGGAGAGATTGTGCTGCTGCACGACGGCGGACACCTGCGAATGGGCGAAGATCGCAGCCACACGGTGAAGGCCACCGGCGAGTTGATACGCGAGTACAAGGACAAAGGATATCTGTTTACGACCGTGCCTGAGATGATGCAGATGCGACCGGGCGTGCAGGTGCCGTTTGGCAGCAGCGCGAGATAGAAGAACCAGGAATGGAGCCGGCGGCCTGCGGGCCGTCGTTTCGCATGGCGAAAAAAGAAGTGCCGACCGAGCGCGCTGGCCCGTCGGCACTTCTACGATGAAACCGAAGGTTAAATCAGTTGAGTCGCGACCTTCTCGGTGAGGAAGGCCTCGATGATGTCGCCCTTCTTGACATCGTTGTAGTTGTGAATGCCGATGCCGCACTCCATGCCGTTGCGGACCTCACTGGCGTCGTCTTTGAAACGCCTGAGCGAAGAGACTTTGCCGGTGAAGACCACGACGTTGTCGCGGAGCAGACGGACTTCGGAATCGCGCTTGATGAGGCCGTCGAGCACCTGGCATCCGGCAATGATTCCGACCTTGGGGATGCGGAAGGCCTCGCGGACTTCGGCGCGTCCCAGGTAGGACTCCTTGATGGTTGGTTCCAGGAGTCCGGTCATGGCCTTCTTCATCTCGTCCTGCAACTCGTAGATGATGGAGTGGAGACGGATATCGACCTTCTCCTGGTCGGCCATCTCCTGCGCCTTGCGCTCGGGGCGGACGTTGAAGCCGATGATGATGGCATTGGAAGCAGCCGCCAAAAGTACGTCGCTCTCGGTGATGGCACCGACCGAGTAGCGCAGCACCTTGATGCGCACCTGGTCGCCGGAAAGCTTCATGAGCAGATCGTTGATGACTTCTACCGAGCCCTGGACATCGCCCTTGAGGATGATGTCGAGTTGCTTGGTGCCTTCGGCCTTGATCTGCTGGGCCAGACCTTCCAGTGAAACGCGGGCGGTCTTGGCGAGAATGGCTTCGCGGGCCTTGGCTTCGCGGTAATCGGCGATTTCGCGGGCCTTTTCACGCTCGGCGACGACGACGAACTGGTCACCGGCTTGGGGCAGGCCTTCGAGTCCGAGAATCTCTACCGGAGTGGAAGGACCGGCTTCGTCCAAAACGCGGCCACGATCGTCGAACATGGCGCGAACCTTGCCGAAGATGTTGCCGACGACAAAGTTTTCGCCTGCGTGCAGGGTTCCGTTGTCGATGAGGACGGTGGCCACCGGACCGCGTCCACGATCGAGCTTGGCTTCCAGGACCGTACCGGAGGCGAGGCGCTCGGGCGTAGCCTTGAGCTCCTTCATGTCCGCCACCAGGCAGATCATTTCCATGAGTTGATTGAGATTGGTGCGCTGCTTGGCGGAAACGTCCACAAAAATGGTGTCGCCGCCCCAATCTTCGGGGAGCAGACCACGGTCGGCAAGCTGCTTCTTGACGCGGTCGGGCTGCGCATCCGGCTTGTCGATTTTGTTGACGGCGATGATGAGCGGCACCTTGGCGGCCTTGGCGTGGTCGATCGCCTCCAGGGTCTGAGGCATGACTCCGTCATCGGCGGCAACGACGAGAATAACAATGTCGGTGACCTTGGCGCCGCGGGCGCGCATGCGGGTGAAGGCTTCGTGACCCGGCGTATCCAGGAAGACGATCTCGCGGCCATAGGCGGGCGAGTTGGTGTCGGTGATCTTCACCTTGTATGCGCCGATGTGCTGAGTAATGCCGCCCGCTTCGCCTTCCGCTACGTTGGTGGAGCGAATGGCATCGAGCAGGCTGGTTTTGCCGTGATCGACGTGGCCCATGATGGTGACCACGGGAGGACGGGTGACGGTGTTGAAGACCGCCTCGTTCTCCTGCTCGATGGCCTGCGCATCATAGTCCTGCTGAATCTGGTCCTCAAAGCTGATGACCGAGCTTTCGGCTCCGAAGTGGCGGGCCATGTCGCGGGCGAGCTCTTCGCTGAGGGTTTGGTTGATGGTGGCAAAGACGCCGCGAGCCAGCAGGCGCGCGATGAGATCCTTGGCGCGGATGCCAAGCTTTTCGGCGAGATCCTTTACGCTGACGCCTTCCGAGATGGTAATCGCGCGCGTGATCGGCATCGGCTCATTGCTGAGCGAAAGCCGGGGCGGCGGCGTGAAACCCTTCATCGGCCCTTCCTGCTTGCCGCGCGGGCCGGTGTAACGCTGGCCGGGACGGCGAGAGGGCGCGCCTATGCGTGCGCCGGGACGAGGAGCGGCGCCGGGAGGCGGAGCACCGGGAGCGGCTCCGAGCAAACCGCCCGGACGGGGCGGACCACCGGGACGCGTCCCCATGCCGGGACGGCCAGCCCCCATGGGCGGACGTCCGCCCGGAATGGGAGCGGTACGGGTCGGATGCATGGGACGGCGTTCGCCCGGTCGGAACGGCGGACGCGCGCCGGGAGCACCGGGAGCGCCGGGAGCACCAGGTGCGCCTGGAGGAGCGAATTGTCCGGGCCGCGGGCGCTGGAAGATAGGCTGCCCACGCACCGGCAAACCGGGCCGAGTGCCCATTGTTGCCGAGGGCGGCTGCGGCGCTCGAGGCGGAGGAGGAGGAGGAGCGAGGTAAACCGGACGCGGGCCGGTCTGCGGCACAATCATGCGCCGAGCTGGAGGCGCAGACGGTTGGCCCGACGCTGGTGGACGCGCCGAACCGGCTGGCGGCGGCTTGTGGCCAGCGGGCTTGGCAGGGGCGGCCGGAGAGTGCCCAGCCGGAGAATGCGCGGCGGCGGGCGCTTCTTCATCGGTAGGAAGTGGGGCGGCAGCCTGGGGAGCATCGGAAACGAGAGCTTCTGGTGCGCCTTCGGGCGGCGCGGCAACTACCGGGGCCTCGACAGGAGGTGCGGGCGGCGCAGCGGCTGCCGAAGGTGGTGGCACCGCAGCCGCAAGCGGCTTGGGCATCTCGACCGTGGAGACCTGAGAGCGCAGGGCGACAGACTCCGGCGTGACGAAGCGCGGCGCGCGCTCGACCACGACCGGGGCCGCAGGCCTGGGCGCAACGGGCTTGTTGACAATGGCCTTGGGCGGCGCGGGCGGCGCAGCTACGGGCGGGCGAGCCGAGGCGACCGTTTCCATAGGCGGCTCCTTGCGCGCCAGGATGGCCTTGAGGGCATCACCGGGCTTGGAGATCTTGGAAAGATCGATCTTGGGGCGGAACTCTTCGCCGCCGCCGCCGCGATAGCTCTTGGAGGCGCCGCTCGACTCATGGAAATACTTGCGTACCTTTTCGGCTTCATCAACTTCGACGGAGCTGGAGTGGGTCTTTTTCTCCGTGACGCCGACCTTGATAAGCACGTCGAGGATCTGTTTGCTTTTTACTTCCAGCTCGCGAGCCAGATCGTTAATTCGAATCTTCATCCGCCGTTCATTTCCTTATGCCGGAACCGTCTCCACCTGCCCGGAGCGGTGCGGCTGCGCGTCAGCGCCGTAGTGCTCTACTGGAGAGGTCTCCGATCAGGAAGACATCCATGCTGCGTTTGCCCTGGGCATTCGCCGAGGCGGCCCAGAAACTGGCTTCCGAAGGGGAAGCTGGTGCGGGCGTGGCCGCAAGGCCACACCAGCGCGTTATTTGTCCGCCGGGTCGATGTCCTGCTCGCCCGGATGCTCATCGTGGGTGTGGGCTTCGTCCTCACTCGCGGGCGGAGCACTCTCGACTTCACTGCCGGCCACGGCGCCGGAATCCTGTGCGGCTTCGTCGGCCGCTACGTCGGTCACTTCGTCGATCTCCCCCTCGATTGACTCATCCAGCGTCGCGGCTTCCGGCTCCAGATCGGCCTCAGCGGCCAGCATCGGGTCGGAGGGATACTCGACTTCAACCGCATCCGCCGATGCACCCTGCTCGGCTGACTCCAGCCGGGAGAAGTAATTATTGACCGCGACCGAGATTTTTTCGACGGTCTCGGCGTCTATGCCGGGGATGGCCTCGAGTTCTTCCGGAGTCATGTCGGCCAGGGACTCGACGCTGGTGATGCCTGCTTCGCTCAGCTTCTCCAGCACCGGGTCGCCGAGTTCGGCGGCAATGTTTTCCAGCGAAGTAGCCGAGTTGCCGACCAGCGAATTCATCTGCTGCTCGACCTCTTGACGCTTCTCCTCTTCGCTCTTGATGTCGATCTTCCAGCCCAGCAGCTTAGCGGCCAGGCGTACATTCTGGCCCTTCTTGCCGATGGCAAGCGAGAGTTGAGTGTCATCGACGACGACTTCCAAATGCTTGTCGTGGCTGTCCACGATGGAGACACGGGAGACCTTGGCGGGCTGCAAAGCCTTCTCCGCGAAGGTCACGGCATCCTCGTGATACTCAATGATGTCAATCTTTTCGCCGCGCAGTTCACGGATGATCGACTGCACCCGCATCCCCTTCATGCCAACGCACGCGCCCACGGCATCCACGTCCTTATCGCGCGACATGACCGCAATCTTGGTGCGCTCGCCGGCTTCACGGGCGATGGCGCGGATGACCACGGTGTTGTCATAGATCTCGGGAACCTCGGTCTGGAAGAGGTTGGAGACCAGCTCCGGCGCCGCGCGCGAGACAATGACGCCCGGGCCCTTGGTGGCCTTTTCGACGCGCGTAATGACCACCCGAACCCGCTCGCCGACGGCGAATGATTCCAGTTTGGACTGCTCCTTGCGCGGCATGCGAGCCTCGGCCTTGCCAAGATCGAAGATGTAATCCGGGCCTTCAATGCGCTTGACGGTGGCGTTGACGACCTCGTTGACGCGTCCGTGGTACTCGTTGAAGACGGTGTCGCGTTCGGCCTCGCGCACCTTCTGGAAGATGACCTGCTTGGCCAGTTGGGCGGCGATGCGGCCCAGTCCTTCAATGGACTTTTCCTGTAGCAGTTCACCGCCGACGACGGCGTCTTCGCTGATCTTGAGCGCTTCTTCCAGCGAGATCTGAATCTGAGGATCCTCGATGTCATCCTCGCTGGGGAGTATTTCCCTGACCGAGTAGGCGCGGATTGCGCCGGTTTCACGATCGAGGACGGCGCGCAGGCTCTCCTGCGTCTTGTAGAACTTGCGCGTGGCGACGACGATGGCGTCTTCGACGGCGGTCACGACGATGTCGGGATTAATCCCTTTCTCGCGGCTCAGTGCGTCGATCACGTTATAAAGCTCACTTGCCATATTCCCTGCCACCTTAGCCTATGCGGGGCCGCGCCCCGTTTGGATTCTTTGCTTGTCCCGTACGCTGGCCGGAACCAGTTCGCTGGATGTTGCACGCGGCGCAACGCCGCGCTGAACTATACCTGATGTAGCTAGAACTCGGGAACCAGACTGGCCTTCTCAACATTCGCGAAAGGCACCACGATAACGCCCGCTCCCTGCGCCTTGATCTTTTTGCGGCTGCCTGCCTGGTCGAGATCGACCGTGAGCTGGCCCTCGGAAAAGCTAACCAGCCGGCCCTCGAAATGGCGGTTGCCGTTGATCAGGTCGCGAGTACTGAACTTGACCAGACTGCCGGCAAACTGCGCGAAATGCTCTGGCTTAAATAGCTTGCGGTCGAGTCCGGGAGAGGAAATCTCCAGCACATAGGCCGCGCCTGGAACCGCATCCTCAACGTCGAAGATGGTCGCGACCTCACGGCTATACGCCGAACAGTCTTCGTGGGTGACTCCCTCGGGCTTGTCGATATAGATGCGGAGAGCGCGGCTTGCACCGCTGCCCTTGAGCTCCATATCCCAGAGGATCAGGCCACTGGATTGGGCGACTCTTTCGGCGATCTCACGAGCTTTGTCGAGCGCAAATGCCATGCTTGAATCAGAACTCCGCAGCCCCCAGGCCGCCTACACCCCACTGCAACGACCGTAGCTTCCCCAACAGGCCTCACGGCTGCCTGCCTTCGCCATATACGCAAATGGACAGGGAACAAATCAGAAACGCAAACCACAACATCCACACGCCGCTGCTGTCCGGGCTCGGCCCAAGGACACGGCTGGAAACAATTCCGTAGCTATCACCTGAGAGTATAGCGCCGCTCCGGGAGGGAATACAACCACCGCCGCGGAGAGCAAATTCAGCCAAGGCCGTGCGACTGAGCGCTGCCGCGAGAATTCTCCGCATTCCCCCGCATTCCAGAAGATTCGATAGCCGCGGCACGAAAAAGATTCAGGGCAAACCAGCCAAGCCAGCCAGCGGCGGTGCGGTTACACGATAGAATGAAAGACAATCCTCCGCCGACTTCGTACCGGCTATATCGGAGCTTTCTGTGAAAATTGTAGGTATCTGGCTGCTGATTCTGGCGGCGATGCTAGTGACTGCGCCCTTGAGGGCGGAAGATCTCAATGCGCCGGAGCCGCACTGGAACGACACCGCTGCAGCGGAGAAGCAGGCCGCTAGCCGGACACCGGTCGCAGGGGATTCCGACAAAGTTGCGCCGGGCCCCGCACTGGACCAGACTCAGCGCGAAAAAGCCGAGGCGCAGATCAAGGAGGAGGAAAAACAGCGGGTGCTGGGTGTCGTGCCGTCCTTCAACGTCAGCTATCGCAGCGACGCCGTTTCGCTGACCGGCTGGCAAAAGATGCGCCTTGCTTTCCGCAGCGCCACCGACCCGGTTACCTTTGGCGCGGCGTTTGCCATTGGCGGCTACCATGAGGTGCGGAACGATCTTTCCGGCTTCCGATGGGGGATTGCCGGCTATGGAGAACGTGCGGGCGCGGCTTATCTGGACGCCTTTGACGGCACTATGATCGGCAACGGCATCCTGCCTGCGCTGCTGCACCAGGACCCCCGCTACTTTCGCCGCGGCCATGGAAGCGTACCCCACCGGCTGTTCTACGCCGCATCCACTGCTTTCGTCTGCAAGCATGACAACACCGGCAAGTGGGAGCCCAACTACTCCAATGTGCTGGGAAACGTCGCCTCAGGAGCCATCTCAAACCTTTATTATCCGGGCAGCAACTCGGGCATCGGTCTGACCGTCTCCAACGGCATGATTCAGACCGCCGAGGGAGCATTCGGCGGCATCTTTCAGGAGTTCTGGCCGGACATCTCGCGGCGGCTCTTCCACAAGGATCCCACCCACGGCCTAGACGCACAGACCAACGCGGCAGGCCATCAACAGAAGCCAGACAAGCTATAAAGTTTCGGCGGCGCGAAAAAACACGACGAATGCAGAAAGGACGAATGCAGAAAGAATGCATTGGCCTTGTTGAATCGTCGGAAAGTTTTGCTGCTCTTGAGCCAGGGGCGCGAAAAGTGGCTGTGGCCGTGGTGGGTTTGCATAGCGAGGTTTGCATCACGAGGTGCGGAGTTCATACAATGCCATATGACCTTCCCTGTGGGTACGCGCAATGATTAATTCTGTAATTCCCGAGGCTCTGACCTTCGATGATGTGCTGCTGTTGCCGGCAAAATCAGACGTGGTTCCAGCCGAAGTCAACACCCAGGTTCAGCTGACACGCAGCATCCGATTGAATATTCCAATCATCAGCGCCGCGATGGATACGGTGACCGAATCGCGAATGGCGATTGCGCTGGCGCAGCAGGGCGGATTGGGAATTGTGCACCGCAACCTTACGATTGAGCAGCAGGCAGGCGAAATCGACAAGGTAAAGCGCTCGGAGAGCGGCATGATCGTCGATCCAGTTACGATCGAACCGGAGCGCAAGATCGGCGATGCGCTGGAGTTGATGAGACGCTACCGGATCAGCGGCGTGCCGGTTGTCAAGGACAAGAAGTTGGTCGGAATCCTCACCAATCGCGACCTGCGATTTGAAACCCGCACCGACATTCCGATCTCGCACGTCATGACCAAGGAGAATCTGATCACGGTTCCGGTGGGCACCACGCTGGAGCAGGCCGAGCTGATTCTGCATCAGCACCGGGTGGAAAAACTGCTGGTGGTGGATGAACACTACGAGTTGAAGGGCCTGATCACGGTCAAGGACATCCAGAAGAAGCTGAAGTATCCGGGGGCAGCCAAAGACGATCAGGGACGTTTGCGGGTGGGCGCGGCCGTAGGCGCCACCGGCGACTTCCTGGAGCGCGCCCAGGAGATGGTCCGCCTCAAGTGCGATGTGCTGGCCATTGACAGCGCACACGGACACTCGACGCGGGTGACCGACGCCGTTAAGGCGATCAAGCACGCGCTGCCCAACGTCAGCCTGCTGGCCGGCAATGTTGCCACCTACGAAGGCACGGCGGAGTTGATCTCCTGCGGCGCCGACGGCATCAAGGTGGGCATTGGGCCAGGTTCGATCTGCACCACGCGAATCGTGACCGGTGCCGGCGTGCCGCAGATAACGGCGATTGCCGAGGCGGCGCGCGCGGCACGCGATACCGGAGTGCCAATCATCGCCGACGGCGGCGTGAAATATTCAGGCGACATCTCCAAGGCGATTGCCGCCGGAGCAAGCGTCGTCATGGTCGGCTCGCTGCTGGCGGGAACCGAAGAGAGCCCGGGCGAGACGATCCTCTACCAGGGCCGCACCTTCAAGGCCTATCGCGGCATGGGCTCGCTGGGGGCGATGGCGCAGGGCTCCAGCGAACGCTACTTCCAGAGCCTGGACGATCCGGCCGAGTCGCACCGTGGATTGGATTCGGGGATGGAAGAGGGTAACCGGCTGTCCAAGCTGGTTCCCGAAGGCATCGAGGGCCGAGTTCCCTACCGGGGCACGGTGGCGATGATGGTGTACCAGTTGGTGGGCGGACTGCGCAGCGGCATGGGTTACGTGGGTTGCGGCTCCATCGAAGAGATGCAGCAGAAGGCGCGCTTCATCCGCATCAGCGGCGCGGGACTGAAGGAAAGCCATGTTCACGACGTAACGATTACGCGCGAAGCTCCGAACTACCGCGCGGAATAGCCATGCACCACCGGAGACGCACCATGGGAGCGGGAGCGCGTCTCCTGGTCATTTTGAGTTGATGGACTGGTTTTGCAAATTGAGAGCGGTGCTATGTGCGTGAGGGCAGCGACCGCCTGTCCTTACTGTACTGAGCGAGGCGGCTCCGCGGAAATTGAGCGAGGAAGATTGAAGCACTCACGAGAGCTGTTCTGGCACCACTGGCTGCCGCTGCTGGCGATGCTGACACTGATCAAATTGGAGTCCAGCGATATGATGTCGGGCGCGCACACCGCCGCTCATCTGAGGCATTTGTTGCTATGGGCCGGAATACACCTGGGCGAGGGGCAACTGAATGTGCTCAACGCGGTGGTGCGCAAGAGCGGACATATCATGGGCTATGGACTGTTGTGCTTCTGCTGGCTGCTGCTGCTGCGGGGCGCGTACTGGCTGCAACACGACCTTCGCTCCGTGAAGAGCACTATAAAGGTGCGGCGTCTGTGGTGGCGAGCGGAGTGGGCCGGACTCGCCGTGCTATTCACCTTCCTGGTGGCGGCCGCCGATGAACTGCACCAGATGGGCATTCCGAGCCGCACCGGATGCTGGAGCGATGTGGCTCTGGATACTAGCGCGGCCGTGGCGTCGGCAGCATTGGTATGGGCAAAGGCAGCCTGGACCTGCCGGAGTGAGCAGGCAACTTAGCCCAAAGGCTTTCGCGGAAAAACCGCGGCTGGCCGATTGCGCCACTTTCTCTCAAACCTCAGGCTCGCACACCTCGGGCGAGGATTTATTGGGAAGGATGAAGTTGAATAGGGGAAACTCTGTGAAGAAATGTTTAGCAGCAACCCTCTTTAATGACAGCGGTGTACAGCAAACGCCCTCGGTGTGAGTGTGCCGAACCCTCGTTCCGCGCACCCTCAATGTACTTGGCGCAAACTATACCTCCGGCATGGCCTTGCCGCAACAACAAACTGGCATGGATTTCGGCCATGTCCTTTTAGGTCAAGTGGGGAGGGGCCGCGCAAGAGTGCCTGGATTGCTAACCTGCCTCTATACAGTGACTTAGCTTGCGCGAGGCCCTTTCCCGGCAGCAAACGTCAAGAGATTTCCCGGCGAATATGGTAAACCTTTAAGCCCAGCTAACATTTGCTGGGCTCTCGCATATGTAGTTCTGAAGACTAGAAGGAGGCTACTTTGCCACGACGGATCGTAATCGTACTGGCGCTGCTGATGATCAGCGCCGCCGGGTTCGCGCAGAATTCGGGAAATGTGTTTCTTGGGTATTCGTTCAATCGCGCCAGCACCGGGTGGAGCGACACCGGCAATCTGAGTGGATGGGAAGCATCGGTGGAAGGCAAGATCGCTCCCTTCGCCGGACTCGTCGCCGATGTGAGCACCCAGTATGGCACCCTGCACCTGCCCGCTGAGCGCCTCTTTGGCGAGCCAGGGACGGTCGCCTCAACCCCGCGGGTGGCGAGCTACCTGTTCGGGGGGCGCCTGTCGCATTCGATCGGAAAGTTCGAGCCGTTTGCACAAGCGTTGCTCGGGGCCTCTCACCTCCACGAGACGGCGATTGAATTCTCCTACGCCGAGACCAGCTTCGCCGACTCCATCGGCGGCGGACTCGATTACCACCTGCGTCCGCGGCTGGCGTGGCGCCTACAGGGCGATGTGCTGCAGACCCGCTTCCACGGCGGGCGGCAGGATGATGCAAGGATCTCGACCGGACTGGCGTGGCACTTCTAAACCGCCATGGGACGGGGATGACGACACGCGGAGGATGAGACGCGGACGTAAAAGCCCGGTGTAATCGAACAAAGCGCAAGGCCCCGAGGACGACTCCGGGGCCTTGCGCGCAATCTAGTCGCTGGTGTAGTAGTCCACCGCGACCGGGCTTTCAAAGAGGGAGTAGTCGCGGGTCACGACCGTGATGCCGCTCTCGGTGACGAAGTACTTCTGGCGGTCGGCCTCGGTGTCATAACCGATGACGGTTCCTTCCGGGAGTTGGACATCGCGGTCGATGATGGTTTTGCGGATGCGGCAGTGGCGGCCAATACTGACGTGGCTGAACAGGATGCTGGAATCGACCTCGGCGTAGGAGTTCACGCGGACATCGGGAGAGAGCACGCTGGTGCGCACCGTGCCGCCCGAGACGATGCAGCCCTGGCTGATGACCGAGTCCACCGCCGTGCCGGTGCGGCCAGGCTCGGCAAAAACGAACTTTGCCGGCGGGTACTGGCGCTGATAGCCGCGGATGGGCCAGCTCTGATCGTAGAGGTTGAAGACCGGCGAGACCGAGGCGACATCCATGTTGGCTTCGTAGTAGGCCTCCAGAGTGCCCACGTCGCGCCAGTACAGAGCTTCCTTGTGGTTCTCATCGACAAAGTTGAACGAGTACACCTTGTAGTCATCGACCATGCGCGGAAGGATGTTATAGCCGAAGTCGTGGCGCGACTCCATGTCTTCGGCGTCCTTGAGCAGGGCTGGGATGAGCACGTCGGTATTGAAGAGGTAAACGCCCATCGAGGCCGAAATCAAGTTCGGGTTATAGGGCGAACGCAGATCGGTCTTCTTGGGCTTTTCCTGAAATCCGGTGACCCGGCCATCGTGGGCCAGTTCAACCACGCCGTACTGGGCCGACTCGCTGGGGTCGATCAGGATGGTCGCAAGCGTGACGTCAGCGCCCGATTGCCGGTGCTGTTCGAGCATCAACTCGTAGTTCATCTTGTAGATATGGTCGCCGGAGAGAATGAGAACGTATTTGGAGCGCTCGCTGCCGATGGAGTAAATGTTCTGGTAGACGGCGTCGGCGGTTCCCTTGTACCAATCTTCGCTGACCCGCTTCATGGGCGGCAGAATTTCGACGAACTCTCCCAGTTCGCTGGCCACGATCTGCCAGGATTCGCGGATGTGGCGATTGAGCGAGAGCGCCTTGTACTGCGTCAGGATATAGACCTTGCGCAAATCGGAGTTGATACAGTTGGAGAGAGTTACGTCAATAATGCGGTAGATGCCGCCGAACGTCACGGCGGGTTTGGCGCGGTCGCGGGTAAGCGGGTAAAGCCGCTCGCCTGCACCGCCCGCCAGCAAGACTCCCAGAGTATCCTTCATCTTCTATCCTGAGTAGTGAAGAGTTTTCAAGTGAAGAGCACACGAATACAGCACAGAATCTGGGCTGTCGAACGAGCACAACTACAAATATTAAAGCCGCGATACGAACAAAGAGCAAGAGGATGGTAGCACAGGAAGGCCCCAACCTCCGGGCCCCGAGGATGCGCCGGGAATCAGGCCGTCTTGGAGCCCGACCCTGGACCGACCGAGATTCGGAGCGACTTCAGAAAACGCGCATCCTGGGCGCTGATGCGCAGCTCCGGTTCGCACTGCCGCGAGGCCGTAGCAAGCGACGGTCCGGTTTCTCGCCGATTGAAGCCGACCGTGGCCTCGACGACGACGAAAATGTCATAGCCATCGGTCTTGATGCGCGAAATCACTTCCGCTATCTGCTCGGAGCCGGAAATGGAATCGTTAATGGCCTCACCGAGCTGCTTCATAAGCCTTTCGAGTTTTTGGTCCACGGCGGTTCTCCATTTGGAGCCATGATATTAGATGCCGGAGCAAGGCTAGGGGTTTTTGGCGGAGAGCCTAATGGCAAAATAGGCGGGAAGGACAAAATGGGCGGGATCGGAAATGGGCGGATCAATATTTTGTGACCCATGCCGCTGCCGACGCCGTAGATTGGGGCGTTACAATAGCCGTCATGAAGGATTCACGGTCTTCCGGGTCGCTGGGCGGGATATTAGGGTTCGGAGCCGGAACAGCCTTCCGCAAACTGCGCGGTGAGCCAGGGCGGAACCGGCGGATCTTTAGCGGCCTGCGCTCGGGCGCCACGGCTTTTCTCAGTTCGTTGCGGGCCATGCTCCACGTGTTGTTTTTGGAGGTCAGTGGACTTGTATTTCTTATCTTTAGCGTGGCCATCGTCGGTGAATTCATCCGCGAATACAAGAAATATGCGTTGCATCAGGTTGGGCTGCATCGGGTGATCTTGGCGGGAGCGGTGGGAACGATGTTTTTGTACTTTGGGTTGAGTTCCTTCTGGCGGGCACGCCGGAGGCGATCGAGAGTCTAAGCCGAGAGAGGCCAGCCAATGGCGGACAACGAAGGTACGGAAAAAAAAGCTGCGAAGATATTCCAAACCACGTCCCATATCGTGATCGATCCGTTTTATACCCCTGCGGATCTTTCCAGCTTCAGCTACGAAAAAGA
>Ga0182030_10010306_pt1 | contig 19017 bp, 12 predicted proteins | sample 812S3MmetaG_FD_121299 | JGI IMG/M metagenome (GOLD analysis project Ga0182030, IMG submission 121299) | Permafrost microbial communities from Stordalen Mire, Sweden - 812S3M metaG (Illumina Assembly) | ecosystem: Environmental > Terrestrial > Soil > Wetlands > Permafrost | place: Sweden...
AAACGCCGACGCCTCGCATCTACAATCTCTCCGGCCGCCCCGCTTTGGCGGCCGTTACTTAAATGACAGGGGGTGACAGAGTCTCGTTGCAGTTACTACGACATTTTCTCGTTGCAACAACAATGTCTCTCCCGATGTCCGCCGGGAAAACGCACTCTCAGCGAGCAAGATTCACCAGCAGTCCACCGTCTTGCTCACGCGCAGAAATCTCCGCGCAGTTCTGAACAATCCAGTCGGCGCCAGCGCTTTGGAGTTCGCCACTCTCGGATGTCGTAAGGAAAGCGATCACGCGAGCCCCGGCGGCCTTACCGGCGCGAATTCCAGCCGGAGCATCCTCCACCACCACACAATCGGACGCGGCACGATTCAGCATCGCGGCTGCTTTGAGATAAGGCTCTGGATCTGGCTTGCCGATTTTCACATCGCTCGACGTAACCATCGTCTTGGGAATCGGCAGGCCCGCCGCGCGCAATCGCACCTCCGCCAGCGCACGCGTACAGGAAGTTGCGATCGTCCATCGATCTGCGGGCAAGCTCTCCAGCAAACGCAGCGCACCCGGCAGGAGCACAACTCCGTCAAGGTCCGCCATCTCCATCCGCTCGACCTCGCGGTCTTCTTTTTGTATGTCGGCATTCGGCAGAAACTCGCCGATAGTGGTTCGACTCGGCCGGCCATGCGCCATCTTCACAACTTCCTCCGGATCAAAGCCGTGCGCAATGGCCCAGCGGCTCCACACGCGCGCTACCGCCGGAGTGGAATCGATGAGCACCCCGTCCAGGTCAAACAGCATGGCACTACAGCGGATGTCTCTCATTGCAGGCAGGAATGTTCAGTTTCCATCGCTATCCAGCGGTGTTATGCGTGAGGATTGGTGAGCGCGGCAGGATTCGAACTTGAGCCGCTTTGCTGGCGTGAGCGAAGCGCGAGCCAGCAGGCGAAATCCCGAGCGCAGCGAGGGACCTTTCTCATCAGACTTTTGGTGAGCGCGGCAGGATTCGAACCTGCGACCCACGCCTTAAAAGGGCGTTGCTCTACCACCTGAGCTACGCGCCCCACCGATTTCAAATCTAACATACTTTTTGCGCCCGCCCGGCCATGTCGTGACGCGATCGTCTCGTGACGCGATTCGTCAAACGCGATACACTCCGGTCAATGCTCCGTTTGCGCTGGCTCTTGCCCAAACTAACAGTACTTTTTTGCCTGCTTCTTCTTGCGCTGCCAAGCCACGCCAAGAAAAAACCGGAGATCGCTACGGTGCGTTGGACCGCGGGCGCGCCCGGTTGCACCTTCGAACGCGGAGACGACGGCCGCTATCGTTGGACCATGAGCGATAAAAACCTGGACGTCACGCTGCTTGTCGATTCGCAGGAACTCACGAAAAGCCGCCGCCGCTTCTACAACGTCTTTGGCATTTACACCAGCGTGACCTACAAAGGCCAGGGTGATTTCGAGTATCCCGCCGACCTGCGGCTAAATTTTCTTCGTCATCATGAGGTGACTGAAGGCTATATGGATCCGGCCGAACTTGAAAATCGCCTGCAGAATGACCTGGATACGCTCGTATTCGAAACCGAACGCCAGATCAAGAAAAATCCCGCGGTCAAAGAGCAGAAAACCGCCTACCTACAGCAGTACGAAAAGGAGGGCGCTGAATTCATCGAATTCCTGACCTCGCAATATCTCGAACCGGCTAAGCTCAACCCTGGTAATGCCGAGGCACACGGCTGGGTGTTCTTTAGCACCAGCAACAAATGGATTGGCCCCTGGAAAGAACGCGAGGACTTTATCCTCGAGGTACGGATGAAAGATAGGGCCTGGCAGTTTCCCTTCTCGCTGCCGCCATCATCGGATGATTTGATTCTGCGCAAACCGCCTGAGTAATCTTCGCTGCCTGCATCGCGTATTGTGCCTGCGGGTGGCCGCGTCCGCTGCTTTTTGCACGTGTCGCGGAATCTGCGAATTGTGTTACAGTGCCCTGCTCATGGAGATCGCTCCTAAACCCGCGTCCGAAGCCCATCAGCCAGCCGTGGTTCTCTACTGTCCCGTGTGTGCGACGGAAGTTACCGATCCGCTGACCTGCGGCGATTGCTCGGCTGTAATCTGCCGACGCTGCGGAACGCCGCTGGAATCGTCGGATGAACTGGCAATGGGCTGATGGAAGGGTTCCTAAGGCGGCTTGTCGCTGTTCGCCATTTACTGTTCGCAAAAACCTGATGGAAGCGTGATCCAAGCAGAACGAGAGAACGAGAAGCGAACGGTGAATAACGAATAGCGAAAAGCGCGATGAAAATCGAGAAATAATGACGAGCAACATTGAATATTTCTGATGGAATCTATATCCGCTCCCACGCCTCACACGAGTGAAAACAACGCCGAGCAACCGAGTCTCGTGCGCGGATTGAGTTTGCTCGATTCAGTATTGCTGCTCGTAAGCGGCATCATTGGCTCGTCCATTTTTCTTACCGCCAAAGATATTGCCACGCCGTTACCCAATCCGATTTTGTTCTTTGGAGTGTGGGTGCTTGGCGGATTGATTTCGCTCTGCGCTTGTGTCGCGTTCGCGGAATTGGGGTCGATGTTTCCCGACTCCGGCGGACAATATATTTATCTGCGCGAAGCTTTCGGCGATCTCGTCGCATTTCTTTATGGCTGGATGTTGTTCGCCGTCGCCAACGGCGGAAGCATCGCCGCACTTTCGGTGGCTGCGGCTGCATACATGGGAAATTTCCTTCCCGCTATTTCGCAAGCGCACGTCATATTTTCTGTCGCCGGAATTGCGTTCACGCGGGCCCATCTGGTTGGCCTTATCTTGATTGCTATTCTCACTTGGGTCAATGTCGTCGGCCTGCGCTGGGGCGCGCTTCTCCAGAACGTTTCCACCTGGACGAAGTTCACCGCGATGACTCTGTTCGTGGTCTTAGGTTTCGCCATTGGCAAAGGACACTGGTCGAACTTTACCACGCACGCGCCTGGTGGGCTGAGCATGGGCCTCTCGCCCAGTCAATTGATCTCCGCGCTGGGGATTGGGTTGATCGCGGTCTTCTGGGCCTATGATGGATGGGTTTACATCACATGGGTGGCCGGTGAAGTGAAGGAGCCGCGCCGCAACGTGCCGCTCTCCATGGTGCTGGGTGTGCTTATCGTCGGCGCGATCTACCTCGCCATGAACATGACTTACGTCTACGCCATGCCGTTGAGTGAAGTTGCTAAATACGAGACGATTGCTCACGCGGCCGCGGCTGCACTCTTCTCGCCGGGAGCCGCGGTCTGGCTTTCGGCCATGATTGCAATCTCTTGCTTCAGCGCGGCGGCCACATGCACTCTCGCCGGTGCGCGTGTCTATCTCGCCATGGCGCAGGACGGCCTTTTCTTCAAACGCATGGCCGTCATTCATCCAAAGTGGCGCACTCCCGCATTTAGCCTGGTCGGCCAGAGCCTATGGGCGGCAGTGCTCACGATGAGTGGGCGCTATGACATGCTCTACACCTTTGTCATGTTCGGCATGGTTCTTTCCTACACGCTCACGGTCATAGGACTGTTCGTGCTGCGCTGGAAAAAACCAGATTTGCCCCGTCCCTATCGCTGCACCGGCTATCCGTGGTTGCCGGGGATTTATGTTCTGATCGGCGCCGCGTGGACGTTGAACACGATCATCACGCGGCCAACCGAGGCATTTTGGGGCGTAGCGATCATAGCGGCAGGCGTGCCGGGATATTTATTTTGGAAGCGAAAAATGATCCCTTAAACTGGTGCCGCTGTCTTTCGCTTAGGATTAAAGAACGGCAGCGGCACAACCGTTGCGGTCGTCTTCATCCGCTGCGCTTCGATCGTCAACTCCATCTGAAGTTTCGTCCCGGTCCTTGAATACTCCGTGCTCACGCTGGCGAGCGCAATCAGCTTCTTCAACAGTGGAGAAAATGCGGTCGTCGTAGCTTTCCCAATCTGCCTATCGCCGGAATAAATAGGGACAGCCACGCGGGAGGCTTGGCTGGGCGCAGCCGGAGACAATCCGAATTTATCGAACTGCTCTTCCACTTCCACCCAATCCACTTCCAGTCCCATCAACTGGCGTGCGACGCCGCGCTTGTTGTCTTCCGCCAGCGCGCGCTTGCCGATGAAATTCTCTTTTTCCAGATGCACCATCTTCCCGAAGCCCAGCTCATAGGGCGAGTATTTCTGCGATGGGATCAGCGCCTTCTTCGAGCTGATGTAATCGACTTCAATCAGCAGCAGCCCAGCCTCTACACGCGCCACATCCAAAGCCAGCATGCCTGCTGCGTGAATGTCGAACTGTTTGCCCTTTTCCATCAGCTCATCCCACACCTTGACAGCGTCATTCCACGGAATCCAAATCTCATAACCAAGGTCGCCGGTGTATCCTGTGCGGGAAATGTCAACCGGCACGCCGGCGATCTTGCCGCTTGTCTTTCGAAAATACTTGAGATTGGCGATATCCGCTTCAGCAACGGTCTTCAGCAACCTCGCCGATGCCGGCCCTTGCAGCGCGAGCGCTGCGGTCTGCTCGGAAATATCTTCGATCTGAACATCCATATTCACGCCGGCCTGCCGAAACCACCGCAGGCTAGGATCGGCCGCAGTCCAGCGATACTTGTTTTCTTCCAGCCGCGTAATGGTCCCGTCGTCAATGACCATGCCCTCTTCATCGCACCAGCAGGCATAAATCACCTGGCCAAGAGCGACCTTGTTGATATCGCGCGTAATCACGCGATTGACCAGTCGAGTCGCATCTTTCCCCGTGATCAAATATTTGTAGAGCGGCGAGATATCGATGAGCGCACACGCATTGCGGATCGCGTTGTACTCGTGTTCGTGATGCACCTCATACACGCTCACCGTGTAATATCCCGACCACTCCCGATAATTCAGGCTGTTACAAAGCGCAAACGTTCGCTCGTGAAATGCAGTTCCGATAGGCAAGGCAGCCTCACAGTAGCTCTCCCACGTGTTCCTCTGTACTCCGAGTGATTATTCTTTTCGTGAAACACCCGGGCAAACTCAGGAACAGAAGAAAGCCAATTCTCGATGCCGGATTATATGCAGTTGCGACCGCGCGCAGCAAGCGTGTTCCAGGATTGACCCGTGGTCACGACTAACACACAACTTAATGACAAAGTGACGGCTTCTCGCTAGAATGTCAGGTCACATTCGGCCGACTCTTCCTTCCAATCGGGTCAACACTATGGCGTCCTCTTCAAAGGGCCAAAAATACGATGTCGTCGTCGTCGGTGGAGGCCACAACGGCCTGACCAATGCCGCCTATTTGGCGAAGGCGGGCAAGAAGGTTCTCGTGCTCGAGCGCCGCCACATTCTCGGCGGCGCGGCCTGCACAGAAGAAGTGTTCCCCGGCTTCAAGTTTTCAGTTTGTTCCTACGTTGTCTCGCTACTGCGCCCGGAGATCATTCGCGATCTCGATCTCCCCCGCCATGGCCTTGAGATTCTCCCGCTCGATGGCACGTTCACGCCCATGCCTAGCGGTGATTATTTGTGGCGGGTGAACGACCATGGCAAAACGCACCGCGAGATTGCCCGCCACTCGCGCGTTGACGCCGAAGCCCATGACGAATTCGGCAAAGCGATGCAGGCCATGTGCCGCTTCGTCAAACCGATCCTCAGCATGATCCCGCCCGACCCCTCGACGCTTAACCCGCGCGAACTGATGAAGCTGCTTTTCATTGGCCGCCGATTTCAGGGCATGTCGAGCGGGGATAAATACAACCAGGTCCAGCTCATGACCATGAGCGCCATCGATTTCCTCGATCAGTGGTTTGAGACCGACGTGCTTAAGGCGACCATGTCGGCCTCGGGAATCATTGGCACGTTCCTCGGTGTACGCTCGCCCGGAACGGCGTACGTACTGCTTCATCATTACATGGGAGAAATTGATGGCGCGTTCCGCGCGTGGGGATTCGCCCGCGGGGGCACCGGCGCTATCTCAAATGCCATCGCAGGAGCGGCCCGCGAGGCCGGAGTGGAAATTCGCACGCAAGCGCCGATCGCACAAATTCTGGTCAGGAATGGCCGCGCTTATGGCATTGCACTGGCGAACGGCGATGAAATCTACGCTGACGTTATTTCTTCCAGTGTCGATCCGCGACTTACGTTTACGAAGATGATCGAACCCGGCCACTTGCCAGACGAATTCATGGAAGGCGTGAGACGCTACAAGTTTCGCGGCTCGTCCGGCAAGGTGAATATGGCGCTCGACGGGCTGCCGAATTTCAAATGCCTGCCTGGAGTCGGCGCGCATCTGCGCGGAGCGATGTCTATCTCGCCGAGCGTCGAGTACATGGAAAAGGCCTACGACGAAGCCAAGTATGGACACTGGTCCTCGCACCCATATATCGACATGGTGATTCCGACGCTCACCGACACGTCACTCGCGCCACCAGGCAAACATATTCTCTCCTGCTTCGTACAGTACGCGCCCTATAAGCTTGCCCCCGGCCTCGACTGGGATACGGAGAAAGAAAAGTTCGGCGACAACGTCGTCAATACCATTGCCGAATACGCGCCAAACATCAGGGACATCATTCTGCACCGCCAGGTTGTAACGCCGCTCGACCTTGAACGCGAATGGGGATTAAGCGAGGGCAACATTTTCCAGGGCGAACTCTCTCTCGAGCAATTGTTCTTCCTGCGCCCGGTTGCGGGCTGGGCGCAATTCCGCTCACCCATCAAGAATCTCTACATGTGCGGATCGGCCACGCATCCCGGCGGCGGCATAATGGGCGCTCCCGGCCGACTGGCGGCGCTGGAGATTCTGAAAGATGGGACGGCCGCCTGATGCCCGAAACACGCGACATCATCATCGTTGGCGGCGGGCACAATGGTCTAGTCGCGGCCTTCTATCTTGCCAAAGCGGGATTCAAGCCGCTTGTGCTTGAACGCCGCTCGCAGGTAGGCGGCGCGGCCATCACCGAGGAATTTCATCCCGGCTTTCGCTGCTCCACTCTTGCCCATTCAACCGGCCCGTTGCGCGCCGACATTGTGCGCGACATGCAACTCGAACGTCGCGGCCTGAAGCTGACCACGCCCGATGTCAGCACAGTTTCTCTGCTATCCGACGGCCGCTCGCTCGTCCTGTATTCTGACGTCAGGAAAGCCGCGCAGGAGATCGCGCAGTGGTCGCAAAGAGACGCGACCGCATACGTCGATTTCGCCGCCGCCCTCGAAAAGACCGCCAAAGTTATCGGCGAAGCCCTCGCTCTCACGCCGCCCAATATCGACAATCCATCAAGCGGCGATCTTTGGGGGATGCTGAAGACGGGCCGATCCATTCGCAACCTCGGCAAAAAAGATCTCTATCGAGTCCTGCGCTGGGGACCGATGGCAGCCGCCGATCTTGTGGCCGAGTTTTTCGAGACCGAGCCACTGCGCGCCACGATTGCCGCGCGCGGCATCTTCGGAACCTTTCTTGGACCGTGGTCGGCGGGCAGCGCGCTGGTCCTGCTGTTGCGCGCCGCGTCCGATCCCACGCCAACAGGCAGCGTCCAATTCCCTATCGGCGGCACAGGCGCGATTACCGCAGCTATGGCGACCGCTGCGAAAGACGCGGGGGTGGAAATTCGTACCGACGCGGCGGTTTCGGAAATTCGGATAAAAGATGGCGTCGTCATCGGTGTCGTCCTCGCATCGGGAGAAGAAATTGCGGCCAGAGCGATCGTCTCCAATGCCGACCCCAAGCGCACATTGATGCGTCTCGTCGACCCGATCCATCTGCCGCCCGACTTCGTGCAGAAAATCAAGAACTACCGCTCCTCCGGTACAGTCGCAAAAATCAATCTCGCGCTCTCTGCGCTGCCTGAATTCACAGCGCTAAAGTCAAAGAGCGATAGCAATCTGCTGCAAAGCCGCATTCAGATCTGCCCGGAAATCGACTATATGGAGCGCGCTTTCGATGAATCGAAATATGGAAACTTCTCCCGCAATCCATATCTCGAAATCACATTTCCATCGCTCTCCGATCCATCGCTCGCGCCGGCCGGCCAGCATGTCATGTCGATCTACATGCAATACGCTCCTTACAAATTGAAAAACGGCGACTGGGAGAGCCAGCGCATCGCGCTTGGAGAAACTGTGGTGAAGACAATCGCGCAATACGCGCCCAATCTGCCGCAAGTAATTCTCCGTCACCAGATCATCACCCCAAAAGATCTGGAAGATACCTACGGCCTCACCGGCGGTCATATTTTCCACGGAGAACTTGCGCTCGATCAGTTCTTCACTATGCGCCCCTTGCTCGACTGGGCGCGGTATAAAACTCCGATCGATGGACTATTCTTGTGTGGAAGCGGCACGCATCCTGGGACGGGACTGACAGGCGCCTCCGGTGCAAACGCCGCGCGCGAGATTGTAAAGGCGCTGAAGAAATAGCGCGGCGCCGCACGAGCGGGCGAAAATGTTCGCACCATCGCAGCAACGAGGATGGCGCCACTACACTTATGTATGGACAACTCCGCCATCCTCCTCGTCTCCTGCCCTGACCGCCAAGGCATCGTCGCCTCGATCGCCGATTTCATTTTCAGGCACAACGGCAACATACTCTTTAACAACGAGCACGGCGATGAGGCATCCAATCTATTTCTTACCCGTGTCGAGTTCGACGCGGCCAACTTTGACTTCCCTCTCTCAGAATTTGCGCAGCGCTTCGTTCCCATCGCCCGCGAGTTCCAGATGAATTGGCGCCTGGCTCATTCCACCGATCGCCCGCGCATCGCTATCTTCGTCTCCAAATACGACCACTGCCTGCAAGACCTTCTTTACCGCCACCAAAGCGGCGAGTTGCATTGCGAAATTCCCCTGATTATTTCCAATCATGCCGACAATCAGCGGATCGCGGATTTCTATCGCATTCCGTATTTTGTCTTCCCAGTGACAAAAGAAAACAAGCGCGAGACAGAGCAGAGGCAGATCGCCCTAGCCCGCGAACACAATTGCAGCCTCATTGTGCTCGCCCGCTACATGCAGGTGCTTTCAAATGAATTCATCGCCTTTTGGGGCTCGCAAAACCTGATCAACATTCACCATTCTTTTCTTCCCGCTTTCATCGGATCGAAGCCCTACCATCAGGCGTTCGAGCGCGGAGTCAAGCTCATCGGCGCGACTGCCCACTATGTTACGCAAGTGCTCGATGACGGCCCTATCATCGAACAAGACGTTGTCCGCATCCATCACCGCGACACGGTTGACGATCTGATCCAGAAGGGACGCGACATTGAGAAGATCGTGCTCTCCCGCGCCGTGCGCTGGCACGTGGAAAATCGCGTCTTACTTTACGGCAACAAGACGGTGGTTTTTCACTAAGTCCGATTTTTCAGGATCGCGAATCGAAGCTCGCAGTTCACAGGAGCTGCGCTGCTGCTGGTTGCGGCCACTCGGTACTCGGCTTGTCCCGCCATGAACCACCTAAATAATTGCGCTGCCCTCATTTCTTGGGTTTACTGATGTAGTAATCATCCCGAATGCCTAACTGCCCCGAAGAAGCCGCCTTTTTCGCCGATCCCAGATGGGAGCTTGCAATGCTCTCGTCGGTGCAGGCTTTTTATCTGCGGCTTCTGAGCGAGTACCTTGGCGGCACCATTCCGGCCGCGGCGGAGATGGCTCTCAGTCGCGGCGATCAAGCCAGCGACTTAGCTTCCGCGCTCCGCCAGGCGGATCTCTGGATACAGCTCCTGGACATGGCCGTCACCCCAGCCATGCTCCGGCTCGGCTTGACCTCAAGCGTCGACACCGGAGTTGTCGAGGCGCTCCTACGTCATCTTGCCCGCCATCAAGGCGGCTCGGTCTGTAGCCGTGAGAAGACCGATCTTGTTGCTACGTTCCTCTTCCGTCACCCGCGCGTGCCGGGGCAGTGGGCGCAGCGCGGCTATGCCTTGGACGGTTCCGTCCCGTTGTCGCCCTTCGAAATCGCGCTTCTCGAAATTCTACCCGGATCCAGCACGCCGCTTCCTGAAGAGCACCTGCAAGTACTGCGCGAATTTGGACCCTTACTCGCGCAGGCCCATCGTTTTCAGGACTTCTCGGCGCTCATCGACTCTGGCATCCTGACGCGCGTTCGAGAATTGAAAACTTCGCTTGGCACATCGATCTTTACTCCTGCAGCGCTGGCAGTCTTAGCCCCCTACAACGCTGCCTTTGGCGACCGCTTTCATGCACTGTTCGCTGCAGCCGTACAGGAGATAAAGAACTCCGCGCGCGCGATTGAAGAACAGGGTGGCAGCATCCTGGGTGAGGTCGATGGCGTTGAAATCAGAGTGGGCCACGCCTCGGCATTGAACGCGGGAGAATTAGCGCAGCTCGATTATCCTGGCTGCCTAGAAAAATTCCGTCGGATTTCGCAGCTGAGAAAAGAACTCGCGCGAAACCCTCAGGTCCGCTGTTCTCAGCCAGCATCCGCAGCGGTTGAATCGCGGCCCGCTCCCGCGGTCACGGCACAGGGGGCCGCGACTGCGATCGCTCGCGAGGCCGCGCACCTCGGCTCCTCCATTACCGCGGAGGCGCTGGCTGTCGAAGAAGCCAAGCTCAGCCGCGTGGCGGAATCGATTCGCGTCTTTGTACGCGTGGCCGATCCAAAGTCTCGCCAGATCGTTCCGATGCGCTATTTCAATCTCATGCTAAACCCCGCTCAGGTCGAGGCCTGTTCCGCCGAATATCTCGATCAGGCAAGTCCGCAAGCCGATGCGGCGCGCTTTGTCGTGCGTATGCTCGCCTTGACCACTCGCATCGCAACCGAGATGGAAGAACTCAAACACTCGCTGCGGGACGGTTCTGTGTGGAAACTGCACGCCGATTCACTAGCCGCACTTCTCAATCTCGCCAAGAGTATGCCGGAGGCATTGGACCACCTGACCGTGCCCGCATTTTCGACTGTGATCCCAGCAGCCAGTTCCCTTCGTGCTTCGATTGAAAATCTCCGTGCGCGCACCGTCGAAGCTGAAAAGATGCTGGCTGGCGAGTAGAAACCTGCCTTCGGCACGAAGTCTCTTACAAATAAAAAGGACCGAGCGCTAGCCCGGCCCCTTCAATCCTCGAAGGATTAGTTAATATCGAACTGCTCCTGATGCAGCGCAGGATCCGATTTCACGATAATCGTCTTCTTCGCCAGTTCTTCCATTTCGTTGAGCAAATGCGCATTGTTCGCCTTGAGTGCTTTGGCAACGTCCGGGTTCACGCGCAACATCACGTCACTGTGCTCCAAGTGCTGCGAAATCTTGCGCATCTCCACGTAGATTTCGTTGCAGATCGTGTTCACCGCTTTCACAAAGCCAGTCGCCTGGCAATACGGACAGGGCGAGCCAATCGTGCGTTCCAGCGACTGCTTCACACGTTTGCGCGTGATGGCCACCAGACCGAAATCGTTAAATTGCAGCACCTTCGAGGGCGCGCGGTCAGCCCGCAACGCCTCTTCCAGCGCCTGCATCACTTTCTGCCGGTTGCGCCGCTCATCCATGTCGATGAAGTCGATGATGATGATCCCGCCAAGATCGCGCAGCCGTATCTGCCGCACGATTTCGCGGATCGCATCCACGTTCGTCTTCACGATCGTGTCTTCCAGACGAGACGTCTTGCCCACGTATTTGCCGGTGTTGACGTCGATTGCGACCAGCGCTTCGGTCTGGTTGATCACGATGTAGCCGCCACTCTTCAGCCAGACTTTCGACTTCAACGCCTTGTTGATTTCTTCGTTCAATCCAAACTGCTCAAAGAGTGGCGTCTCTTTCGTGTAGAGCTTTACCCGCCTTACCAGAGCCGGCTGAAACCGGTTGGCAAAACGCAGGATGCGCTCATATTCCGTTTCCGTATCGACCCAGATGACCGAGAAGTCCGAGCTCACCTGATCGCGCAGCACACGCTCCACCACGTTGAGATCGTGATAGATCAGCGCCGGAGGCTTACTCGACTCCGAGCGTGATTTGATCTCGTTCCAAAGGTTCTTGAGAAAGCGTATATCGGCGCGCAGTTCCTCGTCGGATGCGCCCGCCGCTGCCGTGCGGACAATAAACCCGCCGCCGCCATTTTCACGCTCGCTTTGAATAATGCGCTTCAGCCGCTGCCGTTCTTCCTCGGACGAGATTTTGCGCGACACGCCCGTATGATTCACGGTCGGCATAAAGACCAGAAATCGCCCCGGCAGCGCGATGTGACTCGTGATGCGCGCGCCTTTCTTTCCAATCGGCTCTTTGGCGATTTGGACAAGAATCTCCTGCCCTTCCTTCAGGAGTTCGCTAATCTGCGGCACAACTGTGTTCTCGCGGCTGCGAAAACGCCGACGTTGACCCCGCCGGCCGCCGCGCCGACGATCGAGATCCGGAACACGGCGCGCCCGCTGCAGCAACCTCGCTTCCGGCGGCGCGGCGCGAACGACCGCGCTGGCATCAACCACTCCCGCGCCAATTGCCTCGGCCTCCAGCAGTGCCTCCGCTTCCGCCTGTGCCTCTTCCAATTCCAGTTCTTCGGCTTCACGTTCTTCGGCTTCCAGCACCGCTTCGGAAACCTCGCCATTCTCGCCGGCTGCGGCGGGCTCAGCTACTTCCGCGGTCTCGCTCCCCGCGGGAGACTCTTCCCCGACGCTCGCGGACAACGCCTCGGTGCCCGGCGCATGTGTTTCTTCTTCCACTTCCTCGAAGTCGTCGTCCTCGTCCGCTACGTTTCCATACGCTGCGAGATCGGCTTCTTCTTCCTCGATCTCCTGTTCCTCCACGTGCCCACGGCCGGCATCGTATTTAACCTCCGAAGCCTCGGGAGCGGACACCGCCGTCGCAAGGCCGTCTCCACGTGGAAGCTCGCGATCCACCGCCTCGATTTCTTCCACTACCTCCTCTTCCACTACTTCGGTTTCGGATTCGAGCGGCGCCGCAGATCTGAACTCGCTGACGGGTGATGGCATGCTAGCCGAGGCGCTTGCCACATCTTCATCGGCTTCTACTCGCGCGACATCATCGTGCTGCTCGTGCAGAGGTTCGGCAATTTCGCCGGCGAACATAGGTTCGTCCTCGGGAAAACTCGATGCGATCTCCTCGATCTCCGGCTCCGCCACGCTTCCCACCGGCGCGACAGCACTTGGCGTCTGCCGATACTTGGAAATGGATTCCCCCGGCAGGAGAATCGGTTGATATCCCGGAGGTGGTCCGTAATCGTAATCGCGCCCCCTGCCGCTTGCCGGCGGACGCTGAAACCGTGAACTTGATCCGCCGCGCTCGAAGCGTCCGGAGCGCTCGCTGCGCTGATCGCTTCGTTGGTCAGGGCGCTGGTCGTTTCTAGTATCTGTTCTAATATCTGTCCTGGTTTCGCCTCTCTGATCTGTCCGGGCTTCACTGCGGGCAGAAGCCGCCGGTGGCCGTCCACGGTCGCTGTTGTCCGGGCGGCGTCCGCGACGACGCCGGCGTCCACGAGCATCCCGGCCATCCCCGCGTGTCACATCGCCGGCATTCGTCTGCTCCGGTCCCGCCGACTCAAACCCATCACCTTCGTCGGGTCCATCTCCCGCGTCAACCGGCGCCGACTCAGCGCCCGCCGCCACCGCTTCGGCGCGCCGCGGTTGCCCGCCACCATTTACCGGACGATTCGCCGGGACCGGTTCATCCAAGTCTTCATCCTGTTGTTCCAGATCCATAAAGTCGGATACATACAGAAACGCATCGCGTTCCAGTCCGACATCCACAAAGGCCGACTGCATGCCTGGCAGCACGCGGGTCACGCGGCCTTTATAAATCGATCCGGCTAAGGTGTATTCGTTTTCTCGTTCGAGGTAAATTTCCGCTAGTTGATCGTCTTCCGTGATTCCAACTTTGGTTTCATGCGGTGTTGCCGATACAAACAATTCCTTGTTCATTGATACTCCGGTATTTCTTCACCGGACGGGAAGCGCAAGGCGGATGGAAGGATTGAGGGCTTTCAGCGCCGCTCCCGGGAGGAACGGGCGAGGTGCTGGCGCTCACGCCTGCACCTGCACTGCAGTGAATCTTTTTCGAAAATCTCTGCACTGATCGCGTTGAGCCGCTCTGCCAGGCTTGTGACCGCACTCTCGAATCCCGAGGGGGCCGTTCCCCGCCTGACCGGCTTCAATCCTGTCCGGCTTCTACTTCGTCGCCGGTAATCTGCCCTCCTTTTTCGCGAGGGCCTTCGTAATCTTAATTTACTGCTTGATCTTGTTTCCTGCTCGTTTCATTGGCGCCGTTTCCAAGGGCGCCTCGCCTGCTGCCGGCCGTTCAGTTCACAAATCGGCGCATCCGGACGTTCATCACGATCCCCAGCGCCAGAAACATGAAAAGAACGGAAGACCCACCGTAACTCATGAGCGGCAAAGGTATTCCAGTGACGGGCATAAACCCGACCACCATGCCTACGTTGACCAGAATGTGAAAGCTAAGCACAGCCACCACACCCATTACCAGAAATGCACCAGCGCGATCGGGCGCCGTTTGCGCATTCTGCGTCAAACGCATCAGCACGATAAAGTATAACAGCAGGAGCCCCAAAGCTCCTACGAACCCGTGTTCTTCGGCAAATGCGGCAAAAATAAAGTCAGTCTGCGGAACTGGCAGAAACGCAAGATGCGTCTGTGACCCTTGGGCACTTCCCCATATTCCGCCGGAACCCACCGCGATAAGTGATTGATTCACCTGATACCCGGAGCCCTGACGGTCCGCATCCGGATCTCGAAAACTGGACAAGCGCTCTTTCTGATAAGGCTTCAATACCTTGATCCACGCCACCGGCAGCAGCAGCGCAAGAATCAGCATAACAACCATCGCCTGCTTCCACCGCAAGCCGCCCAAAAACAATCCCATGATCGCCACTGGCAAATAAGTCAATGCAGTTCCTAAATCCGGCTGCGCCAGCACCAGCAGCATCGGGAACCCAACGATCGCCCCAGCTTTCAGAAAGTCGGGCCACGAGAGCTCTCTCTGCTGAAGATCCGCAAAGTATTTCGCCACTGCCAGAATCAGGATTAACTTTACCCATTCCGACGGCTGAAAGTGCGAGCCACCCGGCATCTTGATCCAGCGCCGCGCTCCGAGATACTTCTGCCCGAAGAGGCGAACCGCGATTAGGGACACTAGAGAAGCGATATACATCCAGTGGACTTGCTCAAGGAGGGCTTGGTAGTTGAGCAGGCTGACCAGAAACATGGCGCCCACTCCCCCAAGAATCCAGTAGATTTGCTTGACTTCGGCGCCCGCAAACTTTGTATGCGCAGTTGCGCTGTGAATTTGGACCACTCCGAGCGCGCAAATCGCCAGCACGAACCCGGCGAGGGCCCAATCAAAATCTCGGAAGGAAACGTAGCGCGACATCGATTCGGTCGCCCACCCCAGGATTTATTGCAGTAACTCAGTTACAGGGATTCGACGGGCACGACGGGCTCATCGGTGGTTCGCTCTGCAGCCAAACCCAAACGCCAACTCCCGCGATTGTACCCACCCCCGCATAAACCGCCCACGGAGAGCTCATGATCCCGCCCTGTGCCGCCCGGGCTGGACCCGAATGCCGCCGCCTTTTCCTTTTCTTCTCGTTGTCGTTCGTATTGGTGTTCGTATCGGCGACGGTCGTTTGCTGTCCTTGCGTCACGGTCGTCGTTCCCTGACCGTCTTGCACAGTGACGTCGCCCTTGCTGGCCGCAATCTGCACTTGCCCATCCACGTCGACGACTTGAAACTCTGTCCAGGAAGCGCCCGCAGGTTTGATCGTCACATCGCCTGCATGCGCCGCCATTCCACTCGATGTCGTCACACGCACGCCGCCATGCTCAATCTCAACCGCCGGTCCTTCGTATTTCACCAGCGAATCCGCCAGCACCATCACGCTCGATCCCTTGCTTTGAATACTGGCTGTCGAGTCGGAACGGGTCTGCAGCATGTCGCCCGAGAACATCGCCGCGGTCTTCGGCGTCGTCGCCCCATTCACCCATGCCGAACCGCTCGTGTACAACATCGCCGATGCGGAGTCGCCAGCCATCATTTGTACTGGAAACGCCGCCAGCAGCAAACAGCACACCGCCGGACGCAGCGCTGACTTGAAACGGAGTGCAAACGATTCGGACATTTTCTCTGAGTTGCGGCTATGGTACGCGTTCTAACTGAGGAAGGTCAATGCAGTTATTGTCTTTGGTGCACTCTCGGGTAACTGCTGCACCCAGGCGTCGCTCGCGTCGCGCTCGCCCTTAGCGGCCGATATCGGCACCCCCGTTATTATCTCCCCTGCTACGCCTTCAACTCGCAATTGCATCCACCGGTTTGCCTCAAGCTGGCCCGCAATTTTGACCTTCAGATAGTTCTCCGTCAGAGCTTCCGTGAAATCCGCTCCGCCCGTCTGCAGCGTGATCGCTTCTACCTCGGTCCCAACCAGAGAACGCATGAAAGCTAACTTCTTCGCGGACGCTAGCTCCCGCAGCACGCCGTTTCGCTCCCGAGCCAAAGCCACAGGGATTTGTCCCGGCAGCTGTGCCGCCGGAGTTCCTGGACGAGCCGAATAGGTGAACACATGCAAGTATGTGAATGGCAACTCCTCAACCATGCGCTGTGTTTCGGCAAACTCCGCCTCGCTCTCCCCCGGAAACCCGACCATCACATCCGCCCCAATCGCAGCGCGCGCCATCGCATCCCGTATCTTCCTTATCTTCTCCCGATAATGCCAGGGCCGATACTTGCGGTGCATACGCCGCAGAACGGCGTCACTCCCTGATTGCATCGGCACGTGCGCATGCTTCGCGATCCTCGGCGACGCTGCCACCAACTCGATCAGCTCGTCGCTCCAGTCCATCGGCTCGACGGAACTGATGCGGAGTTTTTCAAGCGATGTACGCTCGAGGATCGCGAGAATCAGGTGAATCAGTCGTTGGTCGTTCCTCGTTCGTCGTTCGGAGTTCGCCCGGGCCGATGGAGTCAAGGGGTTGAGAGGATCTGGCTTACCATCGACCAACGACGAACGACTGACGACCCGCAACTGAGAATTGACAACTGAGAGCTGAGAACTGCCTCCCAGATCCCTTCCCCACCGCCCCAGATTAATCCCCGAAATCACGACCTCGCGATAGCCCGCTGCAACCAGCGTCCGCACTTCGGCAATCACGCGATCCACGGACAACGATCGGCTTTGGCCGCGCACATATGGAATCACGCAGAACGAGCACCGGTTATCGCATCCGTCCTGCACTTTGAGGTTGGGCCGCGTGCGTTCGTTGGCCGCTTCAAATACTGGCGCGGCCATCAGATCGGTATGCGCAAAGATGTCGCCGACCACAACTTCAGCGCGCCCCAAACGATCTTCAGCAGGCGCAACAGTATCCCTGGGCTGTTCCACACAATCAATCGGCTGCCCCACACGCTCCACCGGGTGCCCCACACCATCGCGTTCTTGGCGATGGTGTGGGTTCTGCGCAGTCCCAGAAAGCTGTTCAATGGAAACAAATCCAACAGACGCAGCCGCCGATAATGAACCCGCGACAATTTCCGCCGCGCGGTGTTTGTGCGAATTTCCCACCACCCAGGTCACACCCGGCAGCGCCGCCAATTCCTCCGGAGCCCGTTGCGCGTAACATCCCGTGACCAGAATCCGGCAACCGGGGTTTTTTCGCTGCAACCGCCGGATCGAAGCCCGCGCATCTTTGTCCGCTCCCTCCGTAACGGTGCACGTATTCAGAACGACGATCTCGGCGTCGCGCGCCGCTCCGGTCCGCTCCAGTCCCTTGTCCAGAAACTGGCGTTCGAGCGCAGCTCCGTCGGCCTGCGTCGCGCGACAACCGAAATTTTCTATGTAGAACCGCACGGTGTTCTTATACTAACCGAGTTCAATCATCGCCGGGAAAAGCGCCTTATCGCTTTCGTCCCCGCGAAATCGAAGGAAATACCGGACCATTTAGGCACAGATTTTGGTAACAAAGATCGAAAAGGATTTTCGTTCCCCGTGGAACAGAAACTCCATTGCCCGAGCGAGCCGCTTCGCAGGCGAAAGGATCCCGGCATCTCACAAGATGGCCAGGGCAGACATATTTACTTGCAGAGATTTCTCAGGCGCTGGCAACGCCCCGAGCTTGCTGAAAGCACTCCCGGCATAGCACCGGTCGTCCTTGGGTGGGACGGAACGGAACCGTCGTTTCCTTGCCGCATTGTGAGCAGTTCGTCCGCGTCTCCGTCTTCGCGAACCCATGCTGCTGCGGCCCGCTTCCCAGCACGGCGACCCGCTTATTCTTACAGGTTTTGCAACGTTTGGGCTCGTTTTTGAATTGTTTATCGTGGAAAAACGACTGTTCACCAGCTGTGAACACAAAGTCCGTGCCACAATCGATGCACTTTAAAACTTTATCTTGGAATTCCATGCAAGAGGCGCTCCCATTCCCATCCCTGCACGGCACGGGAGACCCGGGGGAAAGGATTCCGGTTCACTACGTGGGCAGGAGAAGTGTACATCCCCGTCGATTGACCCTGTGGACTCGGCCCTCCATGCGACGTGCACCGCATGGCTTACTGCTTCAGGTGCCCGTCAACCAATACTCCGACAGCTTCTCCTGAGTGAAGAGGGGCCGTACCCCCTCTTTAGCTACGGCCCCGTCTTCGCTTTCTCTGCGTTCTTTAAGTCTTACTTTAGTCTTGCTCTTTGCGAGCTTTCTTCCGGCTGCGCTTGCGTGCCAGCGCTTCCTTGACTCGTTTTCTTTCGCCAGGCTTCAAATAGAACGAATGACGTTTTACTTCCTTGATGATGTCCTCGGTCTGTACTTTCCTCTTGAACCTGCGAAGTGCGTTTTCGAGGGATTCTCCCTCTTGAAGTCGAACTTCAGCCAAACGAACTACACCCCCCTACTGGCCCTAACTGGACACTCAGTTATGGCAAGCCAATCGCTATAAGTCAAGTGGAATGTGCACAAAATTTCCCTCCACTTAGGGAACCTCTGAAGAACTCACTGATCCACAGGCTGAGCGGATACTGTGTAAGTCGAGGTGAAAAGGCGGATGCGACAACAAACTCTGGCGGCGCAGACGGGGTTCGAGAAGTACGGGC
>Ga0182030_10010308_pt1 | contig 19015 bp, 13 predicted proteins | sample 812S3MmetaG_FD_121299 | JGI IMG/M metagenome (GOLD analysis project Ga0182030, IMG submission 121299) | Permafrost microbial communities from Stordalen Mire, Sweden - 812S3M metaG (Illumina Assembly) | ecosystem: Environmental > Terrestrial > Soil > Wetlands > Permafrost | place: Sweden...
CCTGCCCCGCCGAGGTCAGCAACCTGCTCAACGCCGCGGCCCAGTTCCTGCCAGTCGAGGCCGGCCAGGCGCTCTTTCGCCAGGATGCTGCCTGCCGCGGGCTCTACGTGCTGGTAACCGGCCTTTATCTGCGCCGCGCCACGCGGCTGGGTGCGCGCTTTATGCTGGGCCCGGCCCGCGCCGGCGATGTGGTTGAGCTGGCCGCCGCCCTGGGTGAAGGTTCCCACACCTACACGCTCACCGCCCAAACCGACGGCTCGGTGCTGCTGCTGCCCCGCGCGCCGCTTGATCGCGCGCTGGAATCCCATCCGCCTTTGCGCATGCGGCTGCTGGAGGAGCTTGCCCGCGAAGTCTCGCGCGGTTACCTGACCAGCTGCCAGGACCACGCCCCCAAAAGGCGCCGTCGCAGCCCCGGTGTACCCATGGATTAGGGCCGTGTCGCGGCGGAAGTGATTTCTTATCCTGCCATTGGACAGCGCCCGGAACGGTACTTTTTAAGGAAAATCCCTTCGTCTCCCCGCCGAAAGTGCGCTATACTCCAGTTAGTTGAACGGCAAATCCATGGCATCTTTCCATCCTCATCACCCCCCGGAAGACTGTGTCAACTGCGAGCATCGTCACCTGCGTATGTTCTGCAACCTCACGCCTGAGGCGTTGCGTGACTACGACGGGATCGGGATCATGATGAGCCACGCCCGCGGCGCAAAGCTCTTCGTCGAGGGCGACACAGCCCGCAACGTCTTTGTCATCTGTTATGGCCAGGTGAAGATCTCCTCCACCTCGCGGGACGGCAAGACCATGATCCTCAAGATCGCCGGTCCTGGCGACGTGATGGGTCTCAGCGCCGTTCTGGCCAATGTGCCCCACGAAGTGACCGCCGAAGCCATCGAGCCTTGCCAGGTCAAGACCGTCCGCAAGCAGGAGTTTGTCGACTTTCTCGGCCGCCACGGCATCGCCAGCATGCATGCCGCGCAATCGCTCTCCGGCGAGTACCTCACCGTCTTCCATGATGCCAAGCGCCTGGCTCTGTCCGGCTCCGCTGCCGGTCGCCTGGCCCGCCTGCTGCTGGACTGGGGCCGCTCCTCCGCCAACGGCAAGCCGGAGATTCGCTTCACCATGGCGCTCACCCACGAAGAGATCGCCAACATGGCCGGCACCTCGCGCGAGACCGTTACGCGGCTGCTCAACCAGTTTCGCCGCGACCAGTGGATCACCATCAAGGGCTCCAGCATGACCATCACCAAGCCCGATCAGCTCGAGCGACTCACCGCGTAGTTCCCTCAGCAGTCTCCCCAATCTTCCGCGCCTGCCAGCCATTCCTCCCCGCGTGAGCGTTTCTCTCGCTGATTTTGCTTATAAATTGCTTCCTCGCGCGCACACTTGGAGAGAGTCGATCAGCGCAACAGGCCGCACAGCACCTTTCCAGTTCAATCCGTCAGGTATGTGCGCGGTCCGTACCAAGGGCGGACCCCCTACCCCTCCCCCCCTGTTTTGCCGCATACGGATGAAAGAAAAGAGGATAGGCCGAGAATTCCCGATTTCGCGCACAGAAACATAGGACTTGCGGCCGCCCGCGCCCGTTCCGCACCGCCTCCTTACGACGGCGGGCGGATTTCGCTTGAGGTGCCACCGGCGGCGGGAATGTAGCACTTCAGCGAGTAGTCCATCACCATGCGGTCGGCGTTGAAGCGCCACCCAAGCGTTCGGATGGTCCGCTTCATGCGCTTGATCCAGCCGCGTGGCAGCCCGTCGCGGTCTCGGCTGTAGAAGAGCGGAATCAGCTCGTCGTGGAGCACGCGGTACAAGTCTTCGCCGTCGCGGCTGTCGTGGATGTCGAAGTTCGAGTGGGTCCGGCCCCCGCCGATGGCGAAGCCGTTCGAGCCGTCATAGGCCTCGGCCCACCAGCCATCCAGCACGGAGAGATTCAGCCCGCCATTGAGCACCACTTTTTGCCCGCTTGTGCCCGAGGCCTCAAGAGGCCGTCGCGGATTGTTCAGCCACACGTCCACGCCCTGCACCAGGTAGCGGCCGACGTTGATGTCGTAGTCTTCGACGAAGACGAACTTGTTCGCGAATTCGGAGTCGCGCATCATCTGCGCAATCTGCTGGAGCACCTTCTTGCCCGGCTCGTCGTGCGGGTGAGCCTTGCCGGCAAACAGGAATTGCACGGGGCGCTTGGGATCGTTGACCATGGCTGCCAGTCTGCGCATGTCGGCCAGCAGCAGATTGGCGCGCTTGTAAGTGGCGAAGCGGCGCGCGAAGCCGATGGTCAGCGCGTCCGGCGACAGCACTTTGCCCAGCTTCGCCAGCGCTTCCGGCGACTCGGCGCGCCGCTCGGCCTGCTCCTGCGCGCGGCGGCGCACAAAGTCCAGCAGCTGCGCTTTCAGGCTGAGGTGCGTCTCCCACAGCTCGCCGTCGTCAACGTTCTCGATCTCCTCCCAGGTGCGCGCCGCGCCGCTGTTGGCCTGCCAGCCCACGCCGAGATGGCGGTCGTAGAGCCGGCACATCTGCGGCGCCAGCCACGACGGCACATGCACGCCGTTGGTGATGTGCCCGATCGGCACTGCGTCTTCCGAGCGGCCCGGATAAAGACATCGCCACATGGCGCGCGAGACCTCGCCGTGCAGCGAAGAGACCGCGTTGGCGCGGCGCGAAAGCTTGAGCCCCAGCACCGTCATGCAGAACTGCTCGCCCTGGTCGGTCGGATATTCGCGGCCAAAGCCCATCATGTTCTCGTGCGTGATGCCCAGCTGCTCGCGCAAGGGGCCCAGGTGCTCCTCAATCAGTTCCGGGCTGAAGCGGTCGTGCCCGGCAGGCACCGGCGTATGCGTGGTAAAGATCACTTCGCGGGGAATCTGGCTGGCGGCGGTGTAGAAGTCGATGCCTTCCTCCACCATGCGGCTGCGGATGGCCTCGAAAACGGCAAAGCCGCTGTGGCCTTCGTTCAGGTGCAGCACGCCCGGCGAAACGCCCATGGCCTTGAGCGCGCGGAAGCCGCCCACGCCCAGCAACAGCTCCTGGCGGATGCGCGTACGGCCGTCGCCGCCGTAGAGGCGCGAAGTCAGCTCGCGGTCTTCGGGCGCGTTGCCGGCCACGTTCGAATCGAGCAGCAGCAGGTCGCAGCGGCCCACCTTCACCCGCCACACCTTGGCGCGGATGACGCCGCCGCGCGTTTCAATCGCTACCACCACCGGCTCGCCGTTTTCGCCGATGGCCGGTTGCATGGGGAGACGGTTGACATCGGTCTGGAGGTACTCTTCGCGCTGCCAGCCGCTCGCGTCCAGCCGCTGCAGAAAGTAGCCCTGCCCGTAGAACAAGCCGATGCCGATCAGCGGAATGTCCAGATCCGACGCGCTCTTGATGTGGTCGCCGGATAGCACGCCCAGGCCGCCGGAGTAGATGGGCAGCGACTCATGCAATCCGAATTCCGCGGAAAAATACGCCACCGGCCGCGGACGCAGCACGCCTGCGTTCACCGCGCCCCAGGTCCGGTCTGCGTCAAGGTACTCACGCTGCCGCCGGTAACAATAGTTGATGCGGCTGTGCAGCACCAGCTCCGTGGCGCGGCGGTCAATCTCGCCCAGCGGCATCTCGCTCAGCAGCGAGATGGGATTCTGATTCAGCTGCCGCCAGCGCGTCGGATTCAGATCGCGAAACAGGCTGATGCAGTCCGGGTCCCAGCTCCACCACAGATTCCGCGCCAGCGACCACAGCCGCTCTTGCGTCGGCCCAATGAAGCGGTCCAGCGTCCGCGCCTCGCTCACCACCGGCGCAACCTGGCTGGCTGCCTCCACCAGCATGCGAATCTCGTCCTCGCGAAACACGCGCGGCTCCTTGGTCTGCACAATCAGGACGCCTTGCAGGATTCCGCAGTCAATCAGCGGCACGCCCAGGAACGAGTGGTACTCCTCTTCGCCCGATTCTTTGAAAAATTTAAAGCGAGGGTGCTTCTTGGCGTCGTCCACCGCCACCGGCAGAACCTGCTCCGCAACCAGCCCGGCCAGACCCTCGTTCAGCGGCATGCGCAGCGTGCCAATCGAGCCCGGATGCAACCCCAGCGTAGCCGCCAGCACCAGGTTCGACCGGTCCGGTTCCAGCAAATAGGCAGAGCACACATCGGTTCTGAATCGGGCGGCAATCAACGCCACCACGTTCATCAGCGTATCCGCGGGCTTGCCCTCTTCTCTGGTCAGGTTGGTGATCTCCTCCAAGGTCAAAACCAGGCTGGCGTCCATCGCTTCATGGGATTCGCTCATTCTTCAGTCTCTCCTTTTGGTCAGATTCGGAACGTTCAGGTGGACACCTGTGCGGGCCTCGGCAGCTTCAAGGCCAAGGTTCATCCGGTGGAAAGCAACCGGAGCGTCAAGGTTTTGCGTACAGGCAGGTTGAGGTTGAAGGAAGCCGATCGCCGCTTTTCGCTGCGAGATGAATCTGACCATACCACCAATCCACCGGCCACTGCACAGCGGGCCGTCCTCACCGGTAGCTCTTCGTGCCGCTGGCAATTCGCAAACAGGGTACCAGCACGCGGCGGCCCGGCGGCGGTGATCGATGTCTCAAGCCGATGATTTCATGCGATCTGAAACCGGTTTCCGCAATTTGTGAGACTTTTCCAATGACGCCCGGCACCCACACCGCCGCGCGCATTCTTAACGCGCTCAGAGAATTACCCGATAAGCTCTGTTGAGAGCGAAACTCAGGGCGCGTTGTGAGGTGGGGAGTGCAGGCCATGCAGGCGAGGCTGGACGAACAAAGCGTGATCAAGGCCAATGCACAGTTCTGGGAGCAGATGCTTGCGATGAAGCTCGATGCGCTACCCCGTGCGGAAGAGCCGCAGCTGGGCGCCGCGCATCTGTCCGGCAGCGTCGCGCTTTCCGGCGCCTGGAGCGGCCTCATCGAGGTGCGCCTGAGTAGCGGCCTGGCTTTTCAGGCGACCGCGGCCATGATGATGCAGACGCTGGATTCGGTCGTCGAAGCCGACGCGCTCGACGCGATCCGCGAGATTGCCAACATGATCGCCGGAACCATCAAATCCTCCTTGCCCCGACCCTGCTCCATGTCCGTTCCCAACTCGGCGGTGGAGCGCGAGGCTTACTTCGTACCGTGCCCGGCGGAGGACACTCTGCTGGTAGCCTTCCGTCATCCGACCGGCGATTTGACCGTGCGGGTGTACGAGCAGGAGTGCGCTCAATGACCGCTGGCAGTCGATCAGGTCAGGTCCACTTTGCCGTCTCTAGAGCAGAACCAGCGTAACTGTGACCTTGAAATGGTCCTCAAGCCGGCCTTTTCTTGAGGAAAGGGCCACTCGGGGGGCGTGCTCTCTGGGTACATCCACTCTGGTTCCGCTATCACCGCCGATCGCTAAAAGCGCACTCCAGCAGAGATCCCTCGGCTCCGGGTCCCGGGCTCCTTCTGCATTGCGCAGCCAGCCCGTCTGCTTCAGACGGATGATTTCAAGTGCGAACCTGCCGGCGTCAACGCCACCGACGTCAACGAATCACCACTGCCTCTACGATAAGTGGGTGAATGGATGCTGGGCCAACCGGCCTCTCAGCCGGGGTGCGACCAGCCCCGCGGTGTTTGTCGCCATTACTTCCTTGAAGGCCTTGCGGAAAGCGAGCATCTCGTCGCGGGTGCCCACAGTAATGCGCACCTGCGTGGGCCATGCCGGCCAGATGCGGCCGATGTACATATCCTTGGCCGCCATGGCCGCCAGGACTTCCTGCCCGGGACGGCCTGTCTCGAGCATGAAGCAGTTGCTCTCCGACGGAGTGGCATGGTGGCCTTCGCTCTTCAGCCAGGCAATGGTATCCAGGCGAATGTCGCCGATAATCTTCTTGCGTTTGGCCACCAGGTCCGGCTGCAGCAGGCTGGCTTTGGCTGCGGCCACTGCGGTGATGGGCAGGGCGTTGAAGCCGCCATGCGCCGAGATCTGCTTCAGCAGGTCAGGGCGTCCGATGGCGAAGCCCATGCGGACTCCTGCCATTCCATAGAGCTTGGAGAACGTGCGCAGCACGATGACGTTTTTGCCCTGCTTCACAAAGTCCAGCGAGCGCGGCGCATCGGACAGGTGAATATACGCCTCGTCAATCAGAACAATCGTGTCCTTGGGCGCGTTGGCGACTGCGTACTCGATATCCTCGTGCGGGGTGCAGGTGCCGGTGGGGTTGTTGGGATTGCAGATGTAGATCACGCCGGGACTGGTGGAAGCGGCCAGCATGGCCTTGATATCGTGCGCGGCCGCGCCCGTGGGATCGGCCAGCGGCACCTTGATCACTTCCGCACCTGCAACCTTGGCGGCCCACATGGGCGCTTCATACCCGGGATCGGCAATCACCAGCGGCTTGCTCGTGCCGGTGAACGTCAGCACCGTGTAGTGGAGCGGTTCGCTGGAACCGGCAAAGGCCATCACCGAGTCCGGACTCAGGCCTTCCATCTTTGCGAAGATGCTGGTCAGGTCGTCTTCCATGCCCATCAGGTACCGGCCGCCGCGGGGAACAATCGCAATCATCGCGTCGCGCGCTGCCTCGCACGGCCCCATGGGATTTTCATTCGCGTCGATGTGGATGCCCTTGTTGGGGTCTGCGAATACCGGGCGCTGGGCCAGCGCCAGGTGAGCTTCAGTCAGGATGGGCATGCTGGCCAGGGCGGAAGCGCCGGCTGCAAAGCGGAAGAAGCTGCGGCGCGAGAAGCCGCTACAACCAGTGGGATCAGCTTGAGGCGTGGTCATGATCGGCATGGCTCCTTGGTGCGAAAGTGGGTCGAAAGGCAGCAAGTGCCGCGAGCGCGCGGGCGGGACAAAGAAGACAACGGTGCTGGCGGCGTGGGAATGGGGATCCCATGTCCCAAGGTATCGCCGATTGGCAGCCAAGACAAGCTGCAAATGCCGATTACCGGTGCAGCTGCGAGACTACCCGAAGCACTGCCTGATTGACTCTTGCAGAAGCCCGGAAAGAACACATTCCATCGCACAAAAATTCCGTCATATTGCAGCAGGCGGGAGTTGTGGTACACTCCGTCGAGTAAACGCTTTCTCGATTCCTGGATGCACTTTCGCCGATACGCCCTTTCCCTGGCGCGCCGCACAAAGCCCGCACCAGCTGCGTTCACCGGCGGCAGCCGCGGTTGCCGCTTGACAACTGAAGCGCTAAACCCATTTACTCAAGGGCGTTCGTTCGAGTTTTTACGGCCGAAACGTCACGCACACAGGGGTTTGAATGCACGGATTGCTCCTAACTGCTTTTCCCACCGCCGGCCCGCAATCCGTTGCCTCGGCCGCACTCGCCCTCGGCGTCCCATCGCTGGCGCACCTTGGCACCCTAGACATCGCGGTCATCGCCATCTACTTCGTCATGGTCATCTGGATCGGCTTCTACCTCAAGTCGAAGGCCAACACCAGCGAAGAGTTCTTCATGGCCGGACGCGAGATGACGGCCTGGATTGCCGGCCTCAGCTTTGTCTCCGCCAATCTGGGCTCGCTGGAGCTGATGGGCTGGGCCGGCTCGGCGTATCAGTACGGCATTCTGGCCGCGCACTGGTACTGGATCGGCGCTATCCCTGCCATGCTCTTCCTGGGCATGGTGATGATGCCGTTCTACTACGTGTGCAAGACGCACTCGGTGCCCGGCTACCTGAAGCTTCGCTATGGTCGAGGTTCAAGTACAGTCGCCGCCATCTCCTTCGCATTCATGACGGTGCTCATGAGCGGCGTGAACATGTTTGCCATGGCCGAAGTGATGAAGATCGTCCTCGGATGGAATCTGAACTTCTCCATCATCGTCAGCTCGCTTGCCGTTGCCGCCTATGTCGCACTTGGCGGCCTGCGCTCGGCCATCTTCAACGAAGTCCTCCAGTTCGTGCTCATCTGGGGCGGCGCACTTCTGGTCCCCATCCTAGGACTTATAGAGACAGGCGGCTGGGCCGGCTTCAAGGCGCGCCTGGCTCATAACATTGCCACCGGCGCCACCGCCCCCGGCGACTACACCCACATGTGGCGCAGCATGGGTCACTTTGCCGACAACCCAATGGGGATTCACTGGACCGGCATCGTTTTCGGTCTCGGCTTTGCGATCAGCTTCGGCTACTGGACCACCGATTTTCTTGTCGTCCAGCGCGTCCTGGCCGCCAACTCCCTGCGCTCTGCCCGTCTTGCGCCGGTCATTGGCTCCTTCTTCAAAATGGCCGTCCCCTTCATCGTCATCCTCCCCGGTCTGCTTGGCCTCGTCGTCCTCACCAACCCTGACGGCAGCCTGATGCATCTGGTTGGCGAAAACGTGGTCGCCGCGCACCCTGGAGCAGGCCTGCACAGCTATAACGAAGTGCTTCCGCTGATGATGGTTCGCTACCTGGGACCCGGCTTGCTCGGTCTGGGAATTACCGCCCTCATCGCTGGATTCATGAGCGGCATGGCCGGCAACGTGAGCGCCTTCACCGCCATCTTCACCTACGATATCTACCAGCCGCACATCGTCAAACATGCCAAGGACGAGCACTATGTTCTTGTCGGCCGCATCGTGACCATTGTCGGCGTGGTCATCTCCATTGGCGCGGCCTACATGGTCATGAACGCTGCCGGCATCATGGATTACGTGCAGGCGCTGTTCAGCTTTTTCATCTCGCCGCTGCTCGGCGTCGTGCTCCTCGGCATGTTCTGGAAGCGCGCCACCAAACAAGGCGGCTTCTACGGCCTGCTCATGGGAACTCTCGCCTCGATCGGCCTGTGGGCCTGGGTGTATTTTTATCCCCCCGCGCTGCGCTATGTGGCGCTTTCGCCCGATGCCAAAGGCATGGCCGAGAACATGTATCGCGCGCTATGGTCCGTCAGCACAGCGGTCGGCGTGAACGTGATTGTAAGCCTGTTTACCAAGCCGCGGCCCCTGGCTGAGCTCGCTGGTGTCGTCTATGGCGCAACTCCCTTGCCCACTGAGGAACCCGCCCCGCTTTACAAGAATGAGTGGTTCTGGACGGTTGTCGCGGTTGTCCTGTTCCTGGCCCTCAACATCTACTTCTGGTAAGGAGCGCTCATGCACTCGTCAAATATTTCCATCTGGTTTTTCATCGGTGTCCTGCTTACCGTTTACGGCGCCATGATCCTCGGCTACGGGCTCTACGAACTCACCCTGCCGCAAATGGCCGTGGCCAACTTTCATGCCTCGGTATGGTGGGGTGCGCTGCTGCTCGCCGTGGGCCTGTTTTACGGCCTCCGTTTCCGTCCCAGACCGGATTAGGAATTCATGTGGCAGGATTGGGGGAGTGAAGGGTGCCGTTTTATTGATGAAAACGGCACTTGAGTCCATCAACTCCTCATACACCAATTCCTAGTCCGGTATAGCCGCGAAAGCTAGAAAGCATTGCGGTAACCAATCCGCTCAAGAGATAAGGAGCATTTGAAATGTCAACCGAACGTACGATGACCTTTGGAATTGTCGTGGGCAATCGCGGCTTTTTCCCAGACCACCTGGCCAAGACCGGCCGTGAAGAAATCATCTCTGTGCTGCAAGCGGCCGGCGCGCGGCCCATCGTGCTGGGACCGGAAGATTCCAAGTACGGCGCGGTGGAAACCTACACCGAGTCGCAGAAGTGCGCTGAGCTGTTCAAGAAACACGCGGATCAAATTGACGGAATCATTATTACTTTGCCCAACTTCGGCGAGGAGCGCGGCATTGTGGATGCCATCCGCCTCTCCGGCCTGAAGGTCCCCGTGCTGGTGCAGGCTACGCCGGATCGCTCGGACGCCATGACCATCGCTACGCGTCGCGATAGTTTTTGCGGCAAAATGAGCGCATGCAACAACCTGATGCAGTACGGCATTCCCTACTCGCTGACCACGCTCCATACAGAGAGCCTCAACTCGGCTGAGTTCAAGGCCGATCTCGAGTGGTTCTCACAAGTCTGTCGCATCGTGAAGGGGTTAAAGAACCTGCGCATCGGCGCCATTGGTGCGCGTCCCACGGCATTCAACACGGTGCGCTACTCGGAGCGCATCTTGGAGACCAGCGGCATCACCATCGAGACGATTGATCTATCGGAAATCTTTGGCCGCATCAATCGCCTCAAGGACACCGACGACGCCGCGCAGGCCAAGCTGGCCGCCATCAAGAGCTACGTCTCGACCGGTGGAATTCCGGACGCGGCGCTGCTCAAGATGGCCAAGCTGGGCGCAGTGCTCGACGGCTGGATGAAGCAGACCCATGTGATCATCAGCGCCGTGCAATGCTGGACCTCGTTTGAGGAGTTCTTCGGCGTGGTGCCGTGCACGATCATGAGCATGATGAGCAATAACCTCATTCCATCGGCCTGTGAAGTGGATGTGCCGGGCACGCTGAGCATGTACATGCTGGCGCTGGCGAGCGGCACACCTTCGGCGCTGCTGGACTGGAACAACAACTACGGCGCCCATCCAGACAAGTGCGTCTGCTTCCACTGTTCCAACCTGCCCAAGCACTTCTTCGAACAGGCTCCCACCATGGACTACCAGGCCATCATCGCCGGCACGGTGGGCAAGGAGAACACTTTCGGCACCTGCGTGGGCCGCGTCAAGGCCGGCGCCATGACCTATGCGCGCTACTCGACCGACGATCGCCGCGGCGTGGTGCGCGGCTACACCGGGCCCGGGCAGTTCACCAACGATCCGCTTGAAACTTTCGGCGGCGCCGGCGTGGCCGAGATTCCGCAGCTGCAGAAGCTGCTCAAGTACATCTGCCGCGAAGGCTTCGAGCATCACGTGGCGGCTAACTTCAGCGACGTGTCAAAGGCTATTCACGAAGCCGCACGCTACATGGGCTGGGAGAGCCATTACCATCCGGCGCTGGAAGACTAAGGAGCAGGGAACAGGGATTAGGGAACAGAAAGAACCTCCGTCCCCCATCCTTTCGACTTTCTTCTGTCGAAAGGGTGGGAAGACACGAGCCTCGCACGAGATCTTTGGGAGCAATCATGAGCAAGAGAATCGGCAAGAGCCTGCTGGTGCAGGGCACAACGCTGGTGACGGAAGCCGCGTGGAACGCGGAGTTGGACGCCAAGCATGCGCAGTTGGTGGAGTGGCTCAAGGCGCAGCGGCTCGCGGGCATCCTCATCCGGCGCAACGAGAATGTGGCCTGGGTCACGGGCGGCGCCGTCGAACTGCGCGTGCTCACTCCGGGCGAGACGGGCGTTGCGTCGCTGCTGGTCACCTCCGATGGCCGGCGCTACTACTTCACCACGGAGAATGAAGCGCCGCGCCTGCACGACGAGGAGTTCGGCGCGCTGGACTTTGAGCCGGTGCTTTTTCCCTGGTGGGCAGACGGCACCAACGCTGCCGCTGCCAAACTGGCTGGCGGCCCGCTTGGCTCCGACACGCCGGCGGCTGGCATGACTCCTGTGAATCTCGCACCGCTGCGCGCATCTCTGAGCGAGAGCGAGATCGCCCGCTACCACTGGCTCGGCGCAGAGACGGCAGCTGCTACGGTTGAAGCGCTCAACGAGGTCGAGCCCGGCCTGAGCGAGTATGACCTGGAAGCCATCACGGCGGGCGGCTTGCTGAGGCGCGGCCTTTTTCCCTCGGTTTCGCTTTTTGCTGTGGATGAGCGCATCTTCAAGTACAAGCACGCGGTGCCGCGCGGTCGCCGGCTGAAGCAGTACGGAATGCTGAACTTCTGTGTGCGCAAGTGGGGCCTGGTGGTTTCCATCACCCGCTTCATTCACTTCGGCGCGTTGCCGGAGGAACTTGCCGAGCGCTTGAACTCTGCCGCAAAAGTGAACGCGGCACTGCTGAATGCTACCCGCGTCGGCGCAACTTCTGCCGAACTGTTCAAGGTGGCGCAGGAGGCGTATGCGGCGGAAGGCTTTCCGGGAGAAGAGCGCTTCCATCACCAAGGCGGCCCAACCGGCTACGGCGAGCGCGAGTGGGTCGCCACGCCCGCGGGAACCGAAGTCGTGGTGAACAATCAGGCCTTTGCATGGAACCCCAGCATCCGCGGCGCCAAAGCGGAAGATACAGTGATTCTCCACGATGGGACGATTGAAAATCTGACTGCCACGCCGGAGTTACCGGTGCTGACTGAGGCCATTGTGGAAGGCAGCATGTATGCGGCGGCCGGCGTTCAGGTGCGCTAGTTCGCTTCGCGCGGCACGAGCGTGAGCCGCGCCGTGAGCACCACCAGCGACGCCCATAGCGTGTCTGCGGCCAGCAGATGCGTCACCTGCACCCACAGCGGCGCCAGCAGCACTACGTCCAGCAAGCCCAGTGTGTAGACAACGGCCAGCAACGCCAGGACCTGCGCGGAGAGGCGGCGATTGTCCCAATGCGTAGAATTCTGCGCCGCCCGCACTAGCAGCCAGATCAAAAAGGCTCCGCCAAAGAGCGCCACGGTGGGATGCAGCCAGCGCCAGCGCACCAGCCAGCCGCTGGTGGCGGAAAAATCCTGCACGATAGCCGACGCCAGTGAGGACGCGGGGAAGAGCGTATCGCCCAGCGCGGCCAGCGAACCGGTGATGCCGACTGCCATGACCACCAGCACGGCAATCACCGCGCCGATGGGCGCAACCAGCCGCACGCTGCCGCGCAGAAATCCCTTGCTGCGGCTGAGCAGATGCGCGGTGAGCGTGAGCGCGGCCAGAAGCAGCAGTGTGTTGGTCAAGTGGAGCGAGAGGTAGGCCGGCCGAATGGGCGACTGGCTCTGCGCGGTGAGGCCGAGCTTTACGAGGAGCGCTCCCAGGATCGCCTCAATCAAGGTGAGCACCAGGGCCGCTACGGACGCAATGCGCGCCAGGTGGCCGCGCACTGTGCCTGCGAAGGTCCACCACAGCAGGCCGAGAACGGCGAAGAGCGAGAGGCCGCTCATGATGCGGTGCGTAAACTCGATGATCGTGTCGAGACGCGGGTGGTGCTGAACGACAGTACCGTTGCAGAGCGGCCAGTGATCGCCGCAGCCTGCGCCGGCGCCAGTTGCGCGCACCAGTGTTCCGCCCAGGAAAACGATGATGAAGTATGCCAGCACGCCCCATGCAAAGCGGCGCAGCGCCGGCGATGGCAGACGTTTTGAATCGATGGAAACAGCGGTCGTAGGCATGAAGGATGACTCCGGATGGAACCCACCAGTGTAGAACAACTGAGCCGTTCCGGTTTCATGCGCGTAGATTGATGCGCTGACCGAGGAAGCTCAGTTTGGCATCAGCCGCACCACGTGGTTCACAATGATCAAATCCTCTGCCGGCGGAATCACACGGACTGTAACCGGCGAGTTCTCTGCGGAAATCACAGCTTCGCCGCGCACGTTATTGCGGACTGGGTCGACGACAATGCCCAGCGCGCCCAGGCCGGCGCAGATCTCCGCACGGCTTTCCATGTCGTTTTCGCCAATGCCGCCTGTGAATACGAGCATGTCCAGGCCGTTGAGCTCGGCCACGTAGCTGCCGATCCATTTGGCGATGGTCCAGGTAAACTTGTCGACGGCGAGGCGCGCTTTGGCGTTGCCGGTTTTGATGGCGTCGCGCAGGTCGCGCATGTCGTTGGAGAGATCGCTCACGCCGAGCAGGCCTGATTTCTTGCTGGCCACGGTCTCGAGTTTGTCGGCGGCTTCAGAGGCGCTCGAGGCAGTCTCGCAGATCTTGCGCAGGATGAATAGCAGCACGCCGGGATCGATGTCGCCGGTGCGTGTGCCGCTGATGATGCCGCCAGTCGGCGTCAGCCCCATCGAGGTGTCCAGGCACTTGCCGTTGCGGATGGCAGAGATGGACGCGCCATTGCCGAGGTGAGCGACGATCAGCTTCTCCGGCACGTTGGGCTCAAGCTGGTAGACGATCGACTCGTAAGAAATGCCGTGCGCCCCGTAGCGCCGCACGCCCATGGCGGAATACTCCTCCGGGATGGGCATGTGGGTGGCGACTTCCGGCATGGTGCGGTGGAAGTAGGAGTCGAGGCAGACAAAGTTGGGAACCGCCGGGAACAGGCGCAGCGCCTGGCGCATGATGTAGACCGCGATGGGCGTATGCAGCGGGGCGAAGGCAGTGTAGCGCTCCATCTCGTCAATCAGCGCCGGTGTAATGAGCTGGTTCTCCTGCACTGTCGGGCCGCCGCAAACCATGCGATGGCCAATGGCTGCCGGGGCAGGGAAGTCGCCGGAGTGGAGCGCGTCGGCAACGAGTTGAAAGGCGACGGCACGATTGGGCAGTGCAGGCGTCTGATCGACGAGCTTGTTGCCGGCGGCGTCCTTGATCCAGAACTTGCCCAGGTCTGTGCCGATGCCGTCGACCGCGCCCTCGTGCAGCTTGCGCCGTTGGCCGTCGCCGGCTTCGTAGACGGAAAACTTGATGGAGGAGGAACCGCTATTGAGAACCAGGACAGGCAGTGATGGCATGAAAAGGACCTCTGTTGGTTGGGCTGAATGGCGAGTAAGTCGACAAGACAGCGAGTTAGCAAGTCAGCGGGCCGGTAAGTTAGCGGTGAGTTAGTAACTGCCTAACTTACCGGCCAGCGCCAGTTCTTGATCTCCGGCAGGTCGTCGCCATTTTCCGATACATACAGGCGATGGCGTTGAATCTGTTCCGAGTACCACTGCTCGGCCGCGCTGACTTGCGCCTTGAGCCGCGGCACGCGTTTGACGGCGTCCAGCGTGAGTTGGAAGCGGTCAATGTTATTGAGCACGCACATGTCAAAAGGCGTGGTTGTCGTGCCCTCTTCCTTGTAGCCGCGCACGTGGATGTTGTCGTGGTTGTGGCGGCGGTAAGTGAGCCTGTGAATCACCCACGGATAGCCGTGGAATGCGAAGATCACCGGGACGCCCACCGGGAACAGCTCATCGAACTCTTCGTCGGGCAGCCCGTGCGGGTGCTCGGAGGTGGGCTCCAGGGCCATCAGGTCCACCACGTTGACCACGCGGATGCGCAGGTCCGGCACACGCTCGCGCAGCAGGCTCACGGCGGCCAGCGCCTCCATAGTGGGCACGTCGCCGCAGCAGGCCATCACCACTTCCGGATCGTTGTCGGACGCCCACGGCCAGATGCCGAGGCCCGTGGTGCAATGCGCCACGGCTTCATCCATGGTGAGCCACTGCGGCGCGGGCTGCTTGCCGGCGACGATCAGGTTGATGTAGTTGCGGCTGCGCAGGCAGTGGTCGGCCACCGACAGCAGCGTGTTGGCGTCGGGCGGCAGGTAAATGCGAACCACATCCGCTTTCTTGTTGAGCAGGTGGTCGATGAAGCCGGGATCCTGGTGCGAGAAGCCGTTGTGATCCTGCCGCCAGACCAGCGACGTGAGCAGGTAGTTGAGGCTGGCGATCGGCTTGCGCCAGGGAATCTCGCGCGTCGTCTTGAGCCACTTGGCGTGCTGGTTCACCATCGAATCGATAATGTGGATGAAGGCCTCATAGCAGGAGAAGAAACCGTGGCGGCCGGTGAGCAGGTAGCCCTCCAGCCAGCCCTGGCACATGTGCTCGCTCAGCACTTCCATCACGTGGCCGGTCTGCGATAGATTCTCGTCCACCGGCAGAGTCTCCGCCATCCATGCTTTGCCGGTGCCTTCTTCCACTTCGTCAATGCGGTTGGATGCGGTCTCATCGGGACCAAACACGCGGAAGTTCTTCGTGTCCATATTGGCCTGCATCACGGCGTGGAGAAGGTGGCCGAGGATGCGCGTGGCTTCAAAGTCATGCTGTCCGCGGCCTTCAATCTTCACCGCGAACTCGCGAAAATTAGGAACTTTCAGCGGCTGCAGCAGCAGGCCGCCGTTGGCGTGCGGATTCATGCCCATGCGCTGACGGCCCTTGGGTGCAATCTCGGCCAGCTCGGCGCGGAACTTGCCCTTGTCGTCGAACAGCTCCGCTGGCTTGTAGCTGCGCATCCACTCGTCCAGCTGGCGCAGGTGCTCGGGATTTTCGCGAACCTTGTCGAGCGGCACCTGGTGCGCGCGCCACGTGCCCTCCATCGGCTTGCCATCGACGAACTTCGGCCCGGTCCAGCCCTTGGGCGTGCGCATGATCAGCATGGGCCACGCGGGGCGTTCGGTATTGTCGTCTTCGCGCGCCGCTTTTTGAATTTGAGCGATGCGGTCGAGCATGGTGTCAAACAGCGCCGCGGCCTGTTGGTGCATGACTGCCGGATCGTCGCCTTCGAGGGTGAACGGCTCGTAGCCGTAGCCGCGCATGAGCTCTTCCAGCTCTGCATGGGGAATCCGCGCCAGCACCGTGGGGTTGGCGATCTTGTAGCCGTTCAGGTGCAGGATGGGCAGCACCGCACCATCCGTCGCCGGGTTGAGAAACTTGTTGGAGTGCCAACTGGTGGCGAGCGGGCCCGTCTCGGCCTCGCCATCGCCCACAACACAGGCAACGATCAGGTCAGGATTGTCAAAGGCCGCGCCATAGGCGTGCACCAGCGAGTAGCCCAGCTCGCCGCCCTCGTGGATGGAGCCCGGCGTCTCCGGCGCCACGTGGCTGGGAATGCCGTAGGGCCAGCTGAACTGGCGGAAGAGGCGTTTCACGCCGTCCTTGTTTTGTTCAATGTGCGGGTAGATCTCAGAGTAGGAGCCTTCAAGAAACGTGTTGGCCACCAGGCCCGGTCCGCCATGGCCGGGACCGATGATGTAGAGCATGTTCAGGCCGCGCTCGCGGATGAGCCGGTTCCAGTGCACATAGAGAAAGTTGAGTCCGGGCGTGGTGCCCCAGTGCCCGAGCAGGCGCGGCTTCACGTCGTCCAGGGTAAGCGGGCGCTCCAGCAACGGGTTGTCTTTCAGGTAGATCTGGCCCACGGAAAGATAATTGGCGGCGCGCCAGTAGGCGTCCATCTTGGCCAGCAACTCCGGGCTCAGGGGACCGTTGCTCGCTGCCTGTTCGCCCACATTGCACCTCGCTCGTTGAGATTCGCCTGCCCTTCAAAGGCTAGCAGTCGCCGGTTACAGAATGGGGTGATTTACGTCACAACCAGATCACAAGGCGGCCCACGTTCCGGGACGGGAACTGCTGTCCTGATTGGATGCGCAATCATCTTTAGCGCTCTGTGGGGGGACGCTCTTGACATAGGTGGCGACTCCGCGATTCGTTCGTCCGCCGGCGCGGATGTCCTGCGCTGCCGCAGTCCCACGTCCGATGTGCGCTGCATCGCGCCATCCGAAATCGGGCCGCAAACGGGCCGCAATCGTGCCCGCCCGGCGAGATTGATCTTTACTTTCCCATCACCCTATCCTTATATTTCAATCATCAGGGCAACGTTCTGGGCTGCCTGGCTCATCTCTTGATCAGACCCTTTGCCCGTTCCGGTCTTCCGGTACGGAGTGCATCGCAGTCGAGGGCATGAGAAGCAGGCCCGAAAGGCGTGTGGAAAGATGAACGGTCTCCATTGGATTGCGCAGATTCTGCTGGCGGGCGTCTTCTGTTACGTCGGATGCAGCAAGCTGTTTGGTCAGCGCCGCCCCAACCGATTCTTGCCCGCGGGGCACGGGTTTGGATCCGTGGGCCTGTCGAATGAGCTGGCCGTTGCAATCGGAATTGTTGAAATAGCCGGCGCGCTGGCGCTGGTGGTGCCCATCGACTTGTGGCCGCCGGACATTCTTCCTCGGCTGGCCGCCGCCGGACTGGCTCTGGTGGCTATGACCGGCGCCATCTATCACATGCGCCGTCATGAGTCGGCTGCGCCCAGCGTCACGCTGTTCCTGCTGGCGCTGTTTGTCATCGTGGGTCGCTGGCCGCGCTGATTGTCTGCCTGTCAGAAGTAGCGCTTCAACTTCAGAATCCGCGACTCGAAGCCATACCACAGGGCCGTCGCGCAGGCTGTTGAAGCGGCAAGCCGAAATCCGACGACCGCCAGGTTGCCGGGGATGCCGTAGCGGTCCATCCGCGCGTCAAACCAGCCAAAATAAATAAAGACAAGAATGTGCGTCATGTAGAGCCCGTAGCTGATGCGTCCGTAGAACGCAAGCGGGCCGCGTCGCAGCAGTGCGTTGAGCGGGTTGCGCGCGCCGGAGGAGGCGATCGCCGCCAGCACCGCTCCGGCAAAGGCCAGGGCCAGCGCGGTGTCAAGGAATGACGTTCCGCCGGCGATGGTGGCTGAGGCCCAGAATCCGAACGCCATGGCGCCGAGCCCCAACCATAGCCAGACGCGGCGGCTCAGCTGGAGCGTGTAGAGGCCGAGCGCCAGCAGACTGCCCAGTGCGATGCCGTCCAGGTGAATGAGCGTGTTTGTCAGCGTCATCCAGTGCAGGTTGGCATGACGCAGCAGGAGCGAAGCCGCCACCGCGGCGGAGAGGATCGCCGCCAGCAGCCACGGCCGGCGCAGAAAGCGGACCACCGGCGCCCACACGAAGTAGTATTGCTCCTCGATGGCCAGCGACCACGTCGGCCCGATGGCCGGCGGCAACGCCAGGTGAAAGAGGTTCTGCACGAAGAACAGATAGGCCAGCCACGGCGCTGTTCGGATGGCCTCTGTAATCGTCGGCCCGATGAACCAGGGCGCATTCAGATAGACCACGACTAATACCAGAAGATAGACAGGCCAGATGCGCAGCGCCCGCCGGCCATAAAAGCTGCGAAAATAGCGGGGCTTGGCGCGCGCCTCAAGCAGGATCGAGGTGATGAGGAAGCCGGAGAGAACGAAGAACAGGTTGACGCCCGCCCACCCCCACAAGCTTGCGTAGTGGATCCACGTGCCCTCAAGCCGCGGATGGCAATGATAGATCACCACTGCCAGAACGGCGAGCCCGCGCAGCCCCTGTAACTCCGGGATATAACTGGGCAGCCAGGTTGGGCGTTGGATGGGCAAGGCAGAGGGTCATCGAGTTGGCTTAGATAGGTTCCCATGTCTTCCGCCGCGGCGGACGAGACAAGGGGCTCCCAGGGAGTTAGCCGGCTGCTAAGTCGGCAGCCGGATGGTCTGCTAACCAGCAGCTAACTCCTTGGCTCTTTCCGTGGCGCGCATGACGGCTTTGATCAGCGTGACGCGCAGGCCGCCTTCTTCTAACTCCAGAATGCCGTCGATGGTGCAGCCGGCGGGGGTGGTTACAGCGTCCTTCAAGAGCGCGGGATGATAGCCGGTCTCGAGCACCATCTTC
>Ga0182030_10010309_pt1 | contig 19014 bp, 16 predicted proteins | sample 812S3MmetaG_FD_121299 | JGI IMG/M metagenome (GOLD analysis project Ga0182030, IMG submission 121299) | Permafrost microbial communities from Stordalen Mire, Sweden - 812S3M metaG (Illumina Assembly) | ecosystem: Environmental > Terrestrial > Soil > Wetlands > Permafrost | place: Sweden...
AACTCGGCGATCGCGGGTACGTTCTTTGCTGAATCGATGACCAACGCGATGGCGTCCGCCGTCGTGGAGTTGACTTGCCAGAGTTGACGCTCCCCTATGACCGTGCCCGCTATCATCGCACCCGACGTGTCCGTGGGGCTGGTATTCCACGACCCATTGCGCCTTATCTCGATATGGTATGCAGTCGACCGCTCCCCCAATTCAATGGGTTCTCGTATGCTGATGACCGTAAACGTCGTAGACGCATTGGGCGTTACCTCGAGCCGTGCCGACGTCGTGCCGCTGGCTGCAGCCCAATACGTACACACGTCATCGTCCACCGCCTTGGAAGGATCGAAGCCGGGATTCTGCCATGACGAGTCGGCGGCCACTGGCTGCCCGCGGAGGAGATCGGTCCTGAGAAGCGACGAATACCACGTCCCGAACTGCCCCAGCAGGGTCAGATCGGGCGTGTCCAGCTGTCCAGTCGTCGCCGGGGGAATATTCACCGACAGCGTCGAATTCATACCGACGGTATTGAAATACATCGTCTGCAATGAAGTGAGCGAGGCGACCGAATTGCCAGAATCGACCGGATGCCAAAACCATTCGGGGTAGCGGTCCGAGACGGGCGCTTCGGCCGGATACCATGCGCTAGGAGGTCCGCCATCGGGAATGGCTCCGACGCTCGACAGCGAGCGATTCCCTTGACCAGTCTGATTTCCGATATACCGAATATCTGCGCCCGTCGCGGCTATTTCCGGTCCCATCATGATGACCACGCTCGGCTGAAGCTGGTGGGCGAGCGCGGCGATCCCCGACCAATTGAGCGACGTCGGCGCTTCAAACCCGGCGAGAAACAGTTCCGCCACGGGCCCGTAGTTGGTGAGGAGCTCGGTCAGAAGGTTGCGATAGTAGGTCTCGTAGGTGGAGCTCGAGCTTGGGTAATGATTGTCCAAGGGTGACAGAGCGAATCCGACTGCCATGCCGGCTGCGTGCATCGCGTCGGTAAACTCGCGGACGACGTCCCCCTGACCACCCTTCCACGGACTGCTCTTGACCGAGTAGTCCGTGAAGGCCGATGGCCAGAGGCAGAACCCCGTTTCGTGCTTGGCGACCAGAGTCACCTGGCGGACGCCGGCGTTCTTGAAGGCGGTCACCCACTGCGAAGCATCGAGGCTCGTCGGATTGAAGAGCGACGGCGAGTCCGCGGATCCTCCGTGCTCGGTCCCGTCGAATGTCTCGAGCCCGAGGTGCGCGAAGCCCAGAAGTTCCCGGCGCTGATAGACGACCTCGGCCGCGCTCGGTAGCGGAGCGATGCCGGGTGGGCCGCCTGTGAGGGTCGGGCAGGTTTGAGCTTCGGAAGATGAATCGCCCGCGTCGAGGTCGCTGCTCCCGTCGGGCGGCGTGGAGGCCTCTGGCCCGCTGCCTGTGGCCACGACGTGTCCCGAGTCGGTGCATGACGCTGCCAATACGCCTCCAAAAAATGCCGGGAGCCACGCAGCCTGGGTCTGCACACAGTGCCGGTTTCGCGGCCTCGCAAAATGAGTCAACAATCGCCGAAATAGTCTGTACATGTCGCCGGATATTACGGGGTCGGTCCTGGCGAAAATTGGAACGCGACGGTAAGTCCAGGCTGGACTGACCAAGGCGTGAGCGTCGGCGACGTCGTGGCACCTTGTTGCACGTCGAAGTGGGTATACGCGAGCGGGAAATCTGCGAACATCGAGAGGGCGATGTCGACGGATGATAGGATCCGTTTGCCGGCGGAAAGCCCCGCGCGAGCGGTACCATTGGCAAACGCATCGGATGGGGCAGGGGCGAGGGTGCTGTCGAACGTGCGCTGCGGCTGAACACGAATGAAGTCGACGCCGACACCTCCAAAAACTCCGATCCACGCGTGCTGTCCGATCCCAAACTCCGGGCCCGCCTCGAGTCGAGCTCTCGCCCCGTCCAAGAGCACGTCGACCTCACTCGAATCGGCGGACACGGGCACGCTGTACTGGGCGCTAAGTCCGATCCGGATGCGAGTGCTCCCTCGTCCCCACTTCAGTACAAGTCCAAGCTCGGGGCCGTGATTGATGCCCAGCCCTGGCAGAACTGCGGCAGCGCTGTAACCGACCTCAATGCCGTAAGATGACGGGGCGAGTATCGATCGAGAGTCAGTATGTTCGCCGAGCTCGGATGCGGCGTGCGAGGACCCTCGGGAAACGGAAGGCGCGGCGGCGCTCGCTCGTTCGACGCCAGCGTCGACTTCAGTGGCCGTGGCGTACTTCTTGTGCGTCGGCTCTTCAGGCTGCGTGGCAGCTGTCAGGGCTCGAGCCGCCTCCTCTCGGGGCATCCCAATCTGGGCGCCGCGGGCAAGTGCAAGCGCGGACGATTCGACGACTTGGCCGATCGATTCCTTCCCAAGTTCGTCGAGTCCCTCAGCGAGGGGGACGAGGCGAACGACGATCCGGTCGCCATGGGAGCTCGTGAGATAAAGCCGAGCTTCATCCGGTCGCCTGAGGTCGATCCATATGTAGGCCGACGCGCGGCCTCCCGGGTTCGCGAGGATCGCCTGGGCCTCGATGGTCTCCGCACGGCTTGTCACGACCGAGATGCCGTCCCTTTCGAGAAGCTCTCGAACGAGGGCATGAATGGCTGCGACGTTCGGATCGGATCCGGCGATCACTATCTCCACCGTGCTCGCATCCTTCGGAGGCGAGGTCGCTCCGAGCGACAACACGCCGAGCAGACTCGCGATCGCGACTGGGCGACTCGCGTGAGCGAACTGGCTTTGCGCTCGCATGTGCCGGCGGGCAGGCTACCGGAGCTGCTGGGCTCTCGCACGAGCCATGGGCGCGTATACGGATCCCGGATAGGCGGCCAGCAGATCGTTCCACGCTTCCAATTCCTCGGAAGACCGCCCTAACGCGCGGAGCGCTCGGGCTTCTCCGAAGAGCGCCTCCTCGCGAAGAACCCCCGACGGATTCGAAGATAGGTACCTTTTGAACTGCGCCAACGCGGGTTCCGCGTCGCTTCGCCCCATCAGCAAGCTGCCCATCGACACGCGCGAAAGATTGGCCTCGAATGAATGTGGGAACTGCTCCTGCAGCAAACGGTACGCGACGATGGCCTCGGGGACTTGCCCTGCCGAACGCAGCCGATTCGCCTCAGCAAACAGCGACTTTGCCGTCCCTTCCGCGTGCTCGATCCTATCCCCGTGGCCCCTCCGATCGTCGCCCGTGCGCTCCCGTCCGATCGCATTCGGCGCAATGGCTGACGAAGGGTTTTCTGCCGTGGCCGTCATCGCCGATGGATCGGTCGGAATCGCAGTCGGGGCACTGGCCGCAGCGATCCCTGCCGAGGTCTGCGCGCGGGCGGCACCCTGGTCTGGGGCATGCGATCTCGCGAATCGCGCAGTCCATGCCGCGGCGAGCGCACCGAACGCGATCAGCGCTGCCGCGATCAGGGACATGACCATGGCGCGCGGGCGCGAGAATCTCTTTCGCTTAGTCAAGCGAGCCGTGATTTGCGCGATGAGTTGGTCGTCTCCCGGGAGCACCGAGGGCACATGTGCGAAATCGGTGGCAACGAGCCTTGCCACGCGGCACGAATCGCAGCGTCGCAGATGAGCCCCGAGCTGCTCCTCTTCTTCTGGCAAGAGGGCGTTGCGACAAGCCCGCGCAAGGAGCGCGTCCGGGCACTGGGGATTACGGGTCACGGCTCATCCCTCAGCAGCTCGCGTAGAAGTGGGTCGTTCGTAACTCGAAAGCGAAGCGCATCTTTGGCGAGACGCACCCGACTGCGCGCGGTGTCGGTGGGAACTCCTGTCATGCGACCGATCTCGTCGATCGAGTGGCCGAGCACGCAATGGAGCACGAGCGCCTCGGCCTGGGCGTTGGGCAGCGAATCGACCAATTCGCGAAGGATCACCCGCCGCCGGGATGATGCCAGGTTCTCCGCCGGTCCCGGCATGTCTGCCGCGGTGTGGTTGAACACATCCGCCTCGGAGGAGTCGTACAGCGACAACTCGAATCGGTGTCGACGTCGCGCCGCAAGCGACGCGAGCACTGCAATCCTGCATGCGAAGTGCAGGACCGTGCAATCTCGGCGGAAGGTCCCGAGCGCTCGAAGCAGGCCAACGGCTGCTTCCTGAGTTACATCCTCCACGTCCGGGTGATGGCTGCCGAGCACCCGCCGTACGACCCTCAGCATCGCGGGTAGAACACTCGCGAGAAAGGTCCGCTTGGCGACCACATCGCCCCTTAGCAGTGCCTCCATCAGAGGCAGAAGCTCGTCCCTCGGACCCGTCGATCGACTTGACGGGTCCTCGGAGTTCGCGACCGCATCGGACTTCACGAGCCGCAGCATCTATCATTGGGGTAGCATGTGCTGGTTGCACCAGCCCGCTGAATGAGTCACCGGCGGTCCGCGCAGCGATGCGTCAGATGATAGGTGCGCCACAGGGTTGTCGCGGCTTGGTCGCCCTGCGCTACCTGCCCCTCCATTCTCTCTTCGTTTCGTGCGCCGCGAACAAATCGCAAGGCCTTCACCATGTGATGAGATTCGGTACCTAGTGTCCTGTCTCCGAAATGGGCCGAATGATTTCAATTGAGGTGTCCACAAGGACGTTCACGACCGACGCCGCTGGTTCTTGTTATCGTACGTCGAATCGAATTCGAACGATGGGTTGGCATTCTACGTCGCGAATCGATCGATCACGTGATTGTACTTGGTGAGCGGCATTTGCTCCGGCTGGTCCGAGACGCTACAGCCTATTGCAACCGAGATCGACCACACAACTTGGGGTTGCCGACCGACCTAGCCGTCGCCCCTGGCGCGAGCGAGCGACCCGACCGACGACGACGAGGAGACCGGCGACGCCGACGCCAGTCAGTTCTCCCTCGGCCTCGGGTAGACAACTGGCCCCGTATGGTCCCAGAATTGGATCCGAGCAAATCAAGGTGAAGTATTGTGAGCGGATGAGTAACTGGACACCACGGGGTCGGCCGTGGCACCCCAGCGCTCACTCTCACTCGACCCGTACCGAGTCAATCGAGAGCTGAAAGGGCGCTGTCGCGAACATCTCGAAGCCGATGTCCACGACATGCATGGGATCGTAGGGGTAGTTCGTCGCGGGTGACGAAACCGGAAGGGACAGGCAGTTCCACGTGCCCGGGCTAAGTTCTATCTCGCCGTTGTCGGCCCAGCCCCAGCCTGCCGTCGGATCCACCGCAGCTGCGCCGGCTTCCGGGTCCCTTGTCTGCACGAAGAAGAGAACGCGAGGGCTCGGACCGCTGTCCAAGCGAACCCAAGCCGACAGGGTGCGGCCGGTCAGATCGGCGGGCGCGAAGTCCACGGTCACCACGCCCACCTCACTGCTGCCATCCGGCGCCATCGGCCCGTCCACTTCGAGGGCGCCCGGCGTCGGATCTCCGTTTGTGGCAACCCATGACATCGTGAACTCGGGACTCGAGCCCGTGGAGAGAATCCAACCCTCGGCGGTCGTATCGAAGTCCCATGAGAGCATCGGTGCCACCGCCGCGGTGCAGGCGGACGATGCCGAAACGGCCGCGTCGTCACCGCCCTCTGCAGCGCCGCCGGTAACGCTGCTCTCATCGGCCGCGTCAGGGGGAGGGACCGTCAACGCATCGAGCTGTTGCAACCGGCAGGCTAGGAGGATGGTAGCAGCAGCTAACCCGGCGCACGTCCGAAGGGCGAGTCTGCTCGCGATCATATCCAGCCTGCAAAACTGAGGGTGACCAGCAGCATCGGCGGTCCGAGCTGGGCAGCGTCCGTGTCGATGAACCTCACTGCCATCGGAGGCAGGGCGCACATCATGTGGGTTTCGAGCCCGATACTAAGGCTCGAAGTGATCCATGGGGCCACTCCGATTCCAGCGTCCAGTGCAAATGCGAGGTCCCTCGCGTCTCGAGCCCCGTAGGGCGGACTGGCCGTCCCGCTGACGGCAGCCGTGTAGAAGCCAGCGCCTCCGCCAATGAAGGGCTTTAGCCACATCGAGGGTGCCAACGTGAATGTGGCTTCCGCGAGCCCGAACGCCTGCATCACCGTCGCGTTGCCGCGCGCCGTCGTGACCGTCGGAACCGTTCCTAGGGCCGCTCCCGTTGCCCGCAGCTGAAACCACGACGCGAACGCCCTGCGAAGGCGCATCAAGGGAATAATCGAAGCGTCGACACCCCCGAACCCGGCGAGCACTCCGACCCCCGCCTCGAGCGCCCAACCAGGGTGAGACTCTCGCCGGTCGCGCAAGGCCGCGGACGTCGCGAGGACTGGGTGCTCCGGCGGAGGACGCCGGGCGACCCGGAGCGGCTCCATCGTGAAGTCCAATAGCCCTGCACGTAAGAGGTCGACCGTGTGACGAGCAAACGCCACCGGGCCATCTTCATCGCTCAACCGGGTTGCGGACGTGCGTCGCACGGCCTCGCGCCTCGAGACCGGGTCGCAAAGGATCATCTCGACCTCGCCTGACGTTTCGTCGATGAAAAGTCCAGCGGTCACCAACGTTCGAGACGCAATACACCTGTCGTGGACGATATCGCCATGCGCGGCGGTCCCCGGTGAGGGACGGACTGGTTCGACACGAAAGCCATCGGCCAGGAGCTCGCCTTCGACGCGCAGCCAAGACTCGCTCGCCTCGTCGTCCTCACCCTTTCCAAGGAGCACGACGACGGGAGCCGAACCGGTGGCCGCGGCGTCGGCGAGCGTGGGCGACGCGAGCACAGCCAGGATCCACAATGCTCCCGCCGCCCCGCGCTGGTGCCCTCTCACGGCACCTTTGCGATCGCACGCGCCCGGGCTGCGTAGGCGGCCGCAGGAAAGCGGCGCAAGTACTCCTCGGCGACCTGGCGCGCCTCGTCCGGTGAGACGGTCTCCAGGAGCACCATTCGGCGGCCGAGCGCCTCGGCGACGTAGCGGCCTTGAGGATCCTCGATCACGTATCGCCGATACCTCTCGATGGCAGCAGCGGAGTCGTTGCGAGTTTCCTCGAGACGTCCCAGGAGAAACGCTGCCTCGTGCGCAAGGGTCGAGCCGGGGAAGCGGCGGCGCTCCGCGAGAAGCGTGCTCCGAGCCAACTCGTCGTCCCGTGTATAGCGGGCGGCATCCGCGAGTGCGGTGAGCTGCAGCGGGCCCTCGCGCGCGAGGCTTGCCTCGACGCCACGGCGGCGCGCATCGGCTACGACGGTCTCGAAATCGCCTCGTGTGACGAGCGCAGGCCAGGAATCCCCTCGCGCGCTTTCAGGTTTTCTGGGCGTGGAAGCACGAACCGAGTCGTTCGGTAACTCTTGCGGGATCACGGGCTCGACGTACAAGGAAGCTTCCGGCGTGGGTTGCTCCGAAGCTCCATCACTGTGTGCGGCCGTGTCGCTCGGGGGGGCCGGCGCGGCGTTCCCCGGTAGATTCTCCGCCTCCCGCTGGTGAATCACGACTTCTCCTTTCCGCACGTGCACGACGAGGTGTTCACCCGCATGCAGAACGAGCATGCCGTCGGTGAGGGGCCCCGTGACCTCGACGCTTCCGCGCTGCATCCGCAGGTCGAACTCCTCAGTCGCGGCGTTCCAGACGAATCGGAACGCTGTCCCCGTGACATGGATGAGGAAGGGCCCCGCCTCGAACATCCAGAGCGCGCCCGGGCGGTGGGCTACGTCGACCTCGGCATCCCCATCGCGCACCGAGACGGTTGCACCCAAAGGGTCGACGTGCCGCAGCACCGCGTGCGCCGCCGCGGAAAGGCGAATGTCGCTTCCGTCAGAAAAGTGCAAACAGGGTTCCCCACCGGGGTCCGATTCGATGGCTCCGCCCGTGAGGAGGTGCGCCCCTCTGATGCTAACCTCGAGAGCTTGCGGAGTGCGATGAAGTATCGTTACGACCAGTGCCAGGATGGTAACGCTCGCAGCTGCCGCGGCGATGGCCCATGTCAGTGGCCTGCGCGGTTGCCGGCGCTGCTGGATCCGCGCGAGAAACCGCTCCGCGCCGGCCGCAAGCTGAGCGGACGAAGAATGCCCGTGCCGTTCGTGAATGAGATTCACGATGGCCAGCGGGAGCGCGTCGTCAATCGGTCCGCTTGCGTTCTTCACGGCTGCCCCCTTTCGCCGGCGCGATGCTTGAGGTATTCGACGAGGTCTGAGTCGGACCGGGCCCATTCCTCGACCCGGTCTGCGGCGCGCCGGATCCGCCGCTTGACGGTCGCAAGCGATGCCCGCATGACACTCGCAATTTCCACCAGGGTAAACCCCTCGACGTTGCGTAGGACGAACGCGGTCCGATCCTCGGCGCTAAGCGTGTCGAGCATCGCATAGACCCTGCGAAGGAGGTCTCGCGCCGGCACGTCGATACCCGTGCCGGTCGCGACTGGCTCGGGTACCGTCCCCGTCTCGGAGAGCGATAGAAAACGACGAACGCGCTTCCATCGCAAGTGTCCGCGAAGTCGCAGCACCGTGGTCGCGACGACGAAGCTTCGCAGCGCCTCGGGGTCCCTCAATCTCTTGATGCTGGAGAACAGGCCGAGGAGGACTTCCTGCGTGAGGTCCTCGCTCTCCGGCCGCGAGCCCAGCGCGCGATCGAGGATGCCGAAAACCAGGGGCGCGTATTGCAGCCAGAAGGAGCGGACGGCCCAGTCTTGTTGGTCAATCAGTCCGCGCACCAGCGCGGCGCTGTCGGGCTCGAGGGAGCCCTTGAGCGGTACGATGCGAAGCTCCGGGCGAGGCGCCGGCACGCGCGACCGGTGTCCCGTCGTGGTCATGCGACGCACCCGCTTCGCAGCGCCGCAAGATCGCTACCCCGTGACGGCGACTTTTCTCGCGGCATCATCCGACCTTTCGGCAGCGACCGATCTCTACCCACGGCCCTTTGAAGTATTATACACCGGGTCCTGGCTACGGAAGGTAAAGGACCCTGGCGCACACCGGGGAGACGCGGGGCCACCCCGATTCGGCTCACGCGACGCTCGCGCCCCACTGTTCCCGCAGGGCGCTTCAGCGGGGGATGATGATCGGGTTGTGGATCGTGAAGCACGTCGCGGCCGAAGACGCGTACTGGATGACATTGTACCAGAACTGGGGCACCTGGTACTTGTCTGCCGCGGTCATACCTGCGCACCCGGAGTCCTGGCAGGAGACGCTCGTGGCCCACTGCCTCGTGTAGGTGGCCCACTCGTCGGTAAACGCGAAGACATCGCCCGCCCCGATGTCTTCGTGCGCCGCGCAGATGCTCCCGTCCGTCAATGTGCAGTCGATGGCGACCGCCGCGCCCGCGTCGGCGATAGATATCGAGCGGCCGCCGTCGACGCCGATCTCGTTCCCATGCGCTGCGATCGGGATCGTCGGCGTCCACCCGGTCACCCCGGGCGCATGAATGCACGAGCTGTAGTCGGACCCCTAGGTACGGTCCTGGTTATATTGCATGGACGTGAATGTGAGGAGAGTGTTGAGCGGTACGACCTCGTTTCCGTCGCTGTCGTAACCGTTCAGGGTGATGAGGCCTCCGCCCGCTTGCACCCAAGCGGTGAGCGCGTTGACCTCGTCCTGCGTGAATTGCCAGAGTGCGCCGTCGTTTCCGGCATCGGAGACATCCGGAAACCACTGAATGACGATGACGTCGTACTGGGAAAGGAAGTCGGCGGTCAGCGTGGGCTTCGACCGGTCGTAGACGTCGACCGAGGCGCTGGACTGCGCACTAAGCCACGTCGTGAGGGCCGATGTGTTGTCCTGCAAAATCGACCCGCAGTCCCCATAGATGCCTTCGTGGCCGATCGAGGCGATGCGAATGCAGGTGCAGCCCGCATCGGTACACGTGGGCGCCCGCCCGCCCTCGACGAGCGCGCCGGTCCCATCGCCCAAAGACGCCGCGTCCCCCAGCAAGATTGGTCCTCCCCCGAGGCCCGCGCTCGGATCGCCTCCGCCCTATGTGCCGCCGCCCATCAATGCGTCGCCGCCTCCAGCTCCGCCGAACCCCGAAGAATCGTGAACTGAAGTCGCACAAGCCCCCATGCAGAGCGCAGAGGTCGTGAAAACGACGCCGAAGGCGCGCATCCACATGTACGGGACCAAAGATTTGATCACGTCGACGGATATGCGATGGCAGACGAAAATGGCTCATGCAAGAACCGTTGACATGCGCTTTCTCGTGAGCCGTTTTCTTTTCAGGCCGCATCAATAGCCGCATGTACAACCGAGTTGCGGCCCGGGGTGAGTTCCCCTTGCGATCATCTGCGACTCGTCGCACTAGGGCGTTCATGGTGAGGAATGCCGCGGTCCTGTTAATCGCCGGGCCCGCTTTGATTTCGGTCTCGTCGTGTTCTTCCAGTTCCTCGACCACCGATCTCCCGCCCGACGGCAGCGTCAATGCCGACGCGCCTTCGAGTTCGGGTTCTATCCAAAGTTCGGGGTCTTCGTCCAACGGGGCGACGGGTTCTTCCTCGGGCACGGGAGCGGGTGCGTCGGGAAGTTCCTCGTCGGGAAGTTCCTCGACCGGCGCACCATCAGGCAGTGGGTCCGGAGCGCAGTCATCGGGATCGAGCGGCGGCTCGTCCGGATCCTCGTCGGGGGTTGCGAACGACGGCGGGGCGGCGTGCACCGCCTCTTGCACCAACAAGACGTGCGGAGTCGACGGTTGCGGGGGCACATGCGGAGGGTGCCCCCCCGCGCAGATGTGCGGCGTGAACGGGACCTGCCAAACGCGGACCGGATCGGGCATCGTCTTGGACGTGAGCGCGCAGCTCACGCCGATTTCGCCCGACATCTACGGCGTCGCATTCTCGAGCGATTCGGGCGACGACTCGTACAAAGTCTCGACGCTCGATCGCTGGGGAGGCGATGCAGAGGAGACCTACAACTGGCAAAAGGACATGCACAATTCCGGCGGAGACTGGATGTGCGCGAACTACGCGGGCGGAGGCCACGATTCGGACACGTTCGTTCAGACGAACAAAAGCAGAAACCTCAACACGCTCATGACGATCCCGATCGCGGGATGGCTCGCGAACGTGGCCACGCAGACGGACAACACGGCGTCTGCACAACTTGGCCAAAATCTGAGCTTCTGCAATTACCCGCAGCTCGCAGACGGCGGGCTCCTATCCTCCAGCGAGTGCTGCAACGCAATCGGCACGCAGGAGTCGATCTTGGTCGACAAAGGGTCGAGTAGCCTCGATACGAGCTTCATGGGTAATTGGGTTTCGCACATGGTGTCGACATTCGGCTCGGCCGCCAGCGGCGGCGTGAAGTACTACCAACTCGACAATGAACCAGATAACTGGCAAGGCCTTCGCCAGGATATCTACCCTGCTTTATACCCGCCGGGAACGAACTGCCTCGACTACTCGGTGAAGATTTCCTCGGGGCCCGAATCGGGCGTGTCCCCGAACGATGACATCATCAATCGATCCGTCGCTTACGCCGCGGCCGTCAAGAACGCCGATCCGACCGCGCAAATGTTGTTCTTGTCCGTCATGAATCCCGACGACATGGTCAATCTCTTATACACAGAGTGCGGAGTCGGGCAATCGTGGGGCAGTCAGTTTGCCGTGCCGTACAGCGTCAGCAATTCATATGCAATGGCAATGATGGCCAAAGGAAAGCAATACGAAGCGACCAATCATCGTCGAATTTTCGACTGCTTGGACACTCACTATCCCGGCGACGCCCAAAGCATGTGGACCAACTCGTTCTCACATTTCCGAGGCTGGATCAATTCGACCTACCCCGGGACGGGGATCTGCGTGAGCGAGTACAACGTTTCGAAGGACACGACCGACGCCACGGTGACCGCCAAAGAAGCCGACTACCTCGGCACCTTCGGGCTGATGGGCGTTCAAGTTGCCGCGTATTGGACGACGCTGGCGCCCAAGGACTCGAGCAATAACTACGTCCATAATTACTCGTACAACGCCTTTGCAATGTTTCGAAACTACGATGGTGCGGGCGGCGCGTTCGGGAACATTTCAGTAGGCGCGCAGAGCGCGTATTCGAACGTTCATGCCTACGCTGCCACCGACTCTGCGTCGAGCCCGTCCAAGCTTTGGATCATGCTCGTCAACACGGGCACGTCCACTCAAAACAGTATGTCGATCGCCATCAACAACTTCGCGGCTGCGGCGAGCGCGAAGGTCTATAAGTCTGTCAACGGTGCCGCACCTGCGGCCGCACCCGACGCGACGATTTCGAACGGATCGATTACGGGATTTTCGATCGAAGGCAGCACCGTCGCGTTGATTGCCGTTACGCATTGACCGGGCGTCGGGCGTCGGGCCTAAATGGCCGTCATCCTGAGGGCAAATGGCCCGAGGGATTCTACCGTAGACTCGGTGACCGACGGCGCGGCGACGGGATCCTTCGTCCGCGTCGCGGCCCGAGGATGACAGCAACAGGGGGGACTACTCCCCGCAGCAGACCAAGAAGTGGAATGCGCTATTGTGTAATGTTACCAGCACCTGCGCCCATTGCCTGGCGTTCGAGGTGTAGTAATCGACGAGTCCGATAAAGAACGTGGCGCCGAGAGACTGACCGCTGCCAGTGCCGGTTTCCGAACAACGACTGGGCGGCGTTCGAGACAGTGCATTCCCACACGCCAAAAAGATCGGGGTGGGCTTGCAGGCTCGAGAGCGGGTGGTGGCGCTGCGCGACACCACGATCCTGACGTTCAACGGCGAACGTCAGGGTCTCTGACGCATCCGCGGGCCGGGAGCCCTACGCGGATTCAGCCTTCACACGAGCCTTGCGGTGACCGCCGCTCGATCGCCGCTCGGTGTGCTGTGCTTCACTCAGGGACCTGGGCCCGTGCGGGGTGAATGCGCTTGGTTAGCGCAAAAGTAGATTCCCCGAATACCGCACGCGGAGATCGAATTTCGCTTGCGCCTATTTGCCTTGAGCGTCAGCATTATCGAATTGTGATTTATCAGCAGTTCGCAAGTGATCGCCCGTACCGGATCGTCGGGCGATACCATATCTTCGGCCGCATCGCGGCTGGGGGAATGGCTACTATTCACTATGGACGGCCTCGAGTCGCGGGAGGGTTCTCGCGCACCGTGGCCATCAAGAGGATGCATCCGCATCTCGCCGAAGATCCCGATTTCGTCGCGATGTTCGCGAAGGAAGCGCGGATTGCGGCCAGAATCCGTCACCCGAATGTCGTTTCGACGCTCGATGTCCTTACAGCGGAGGACGAGCTCTTTATTGTGCTCGAATTCGTCCTTGGCGAGTCACTCGCACGGCTGCAGCGGATGCAGACTGCGAGCGGCGTGCCCGCTGCTCCTGAAATCGTAGCGGCGGTAATGGGCGGCGTGCTCCGAGGGCTGCACGCGGCACATGAGGCGTATGACGACGAGGGCTGGCCCCTCGACGTCGTGCATCGGGACGTGTCCCCCCCGAACGTGCTCGTTGGCATGGACGGAGTCGCGCGCGTGCTCGACTTCGGTGTCGCCCAGGCGGGCGTCGGAAGCGAGATTTCGCGTGATGGGAAACTCAAGGGAAAGCTCGCTTACATGTCCCCGGAACAGATCATGGGCGGCGTCGTCGATCGCACGTGCGATATCTATGCGGCCTCGGTCGTCATGTGGGAGCTGCTTACCGGACAGCGGCTTTTCTCCGCTGACAGCGACGGCGCGGTCATCGCGGCCGTCCTGAAGGGCGACGTGCCGCGCCCGAGCCTGGTCGCACCGCACGTTCCGACGGCATTCGATCGGATCGTGCTCCGCGGGCTGGCCCGTGCGCCTTCGGATCGCTTCTCGACGGCGCAGGCGATGGCTGGCGCGGTGGAACGGTGCGTAGGTATCGCGCCTCCTGTCGAGGTCGGAGAATGGGTCGAGAAGCTGGCCGGAACGACGATTTCGCGCCGCATTGCCGAGATCGCAGATATCGATCGGCTCTCGGGCACCCGCGATTCTCCCGCACGATATCGGGCGCCTGACCCAGACGGGCGGACGCTCACGACGTCGATGCGCCAGTCCCCGCCTGGCGGGATCCAGGGCAGTTCTCGGGAGATATCATGCGTCTCGAACGCCCCAGCTCTCCGCAATCCGCCCATCGCCCGACGATCCCACAAAGACATTCTGATCGGCGCAATATCCAGTGCCGCGATGGTCGTCGCCGTTCTGCTCGGAGGCCGCGTGCGGGCGCCCGCCTCGGTCTTCCCGACGGCTGCCACTTCAACCGCCACCTCGGCTGCACGCGCGGTCATCGTCGTTCCCGTGAGTGCGTTGCCAGTCATGGCGCCGCCGCCGACCGATACGTTGCCCGCACCGCTGGCGCCAGCGACGGAGGCGCCGCGGTCACGGATCACGCCGGCCATTCGCGTCTCTGAGGTGAGGTCGCCATCGCCAAAGGTGGATTGCGATCCGCCGTTCACAGTCGATGGTCGTGGCCATAAACACTACAAAGAGGCCTGTCTGTGATTCTTCGGGTCTTTTTCGCCCGGAGCGCCGCAGGCCTGTGCGCCGTCACTGGACTGCTCGGCACCACTGGCGACGCGCGGGCGGCAGATGCCCAGAAGGCGGCATGCATCGCCGACGCGGAACGCGGCCAAGACCTGCGCGACGTCGAGTCCTTTCGAGAAGCTCACGACGCGTTCGCGCGGTGCGCTTCCCCGAAGTGCCCCGCGCTCATTCGCCAAGACTGCAGCGATTGGCTGCGCGCCGTGGACGGGAAGTCGCCGACTGTGGCAGTCAGTGTTCGCAGCTCTGACGGTGAAGCCATCGCGGAGGCTCAGGCAACCGTCGACGGAACCGTCGTGCGGGACCTGCACGCACTGCTGATGCTCGATCCGGGGACCCACGCTATCCAAATTGACGCGCCAGGTTACGCGCCCTTTATGCGGGAGGTTGTTCTTCGGAGCGGAGAGCAGAACTCGCCATTCGTCGCGGTCCTCGCGCCCGTCCACGCGTCGAGAACCAAAACCTCCGCGGTCAACCCCGGTTGTGGCATTTCCGCGCGGTCGGTTTCGGTTGCTTCGTCCGAGCGTGCCAAGTCCGCTGCAACGGCCTCGTTCGCAACGACGGACGCAGTGGGGCGCGCGATCGATCGAGCGTCCGATCCGTCAAGACGGGCCATGGTCTGGGCGTCCGTTGGTGTGGCTGCGCTGGCCTTTACCAGCGAAGCTTACTTCGGCATTTTGGCCTCGAACCAACGATCTTCCGACCTCTCCAAGGGAGGGTGCGCACCCTACTGTTCGCCGTCCGAGACGCAATCGATCCAAACAAAGTTCATCGTCGCCGACGCCTCGCTCGGCGTCGGGCTCGCCGCGACGGCAGCCTCTCTATGGTTTGCCTTGGCGCCCGTTGCAGAGCGCCACAAGGAAACCTCGTTTTCCGTCGAGCCGTCGCGTGGGGGTGCGGTCGCCAGTGTGAAGGGGACCTTCCAATGACCCCCGGTTCGAGAAGCGAGCTCGCTGCAAGGAGCCTTTCCGTCTTGCTCCTCGTTAGTTTGACGCACTGTTTGGTCCTCGAGCCGCTGGACGAATTGAGAGACGGCGTGACTTCCGAAGCCTCGACTAGCGGCGAAGCAACGGATTCGTCGAAGCCCCTTGATGCGACGTCGGGAACCGAAGCCGGCGCCGCCGAATCGGACTCGTCGAAGTCCCTTGATGCGACGTCGGGAACCGAAGCCGGCGCCGCCGAATCGGACTCGTCGAAGTCCCTTGATGCGACGTCGGGAACCGAAGCCGGCGCCGCCGAATCGGACTCGTCGAAGCCCCTCGATGCGACGTTGAGAACCGAAGCCGGCGCCGCCGAGGGCGGGTTTGCAGACGCACTGGGCGGCAACTCGGATGATTGGGCCGGCGAGGGCGCCAGATACCCCGATGATGCCGCGACAAGTGCCCAGGATGGCGATGGGAATGCCTCGGCCGACGCAGTTCCTGACGTCGCGCAGGCCCCAAGCACTCCCGTGGGTTTGGTCGCCTACTATCCATTCGACGAGACAGCTGGACCCTCGGCCAGCGATGCGGCCGGCAACGGAGAGACGGCCAATCTGGTCGGCGGCGCGGCGTTCGCTCCCGCATTGCGTGGGAACGGGGTCTTGCTCGCAGGCCCAACCGAGGGCGTCTCGTTGCCAGCGGGTATCGTTCGAGGTCTCCAGGACTTTTCCGTCTCGGCCTGGCTGAACCTGTGGACTGCCCAACCGGAGGCCCCGATCTTTGACTTCGGCGACAGCACGGCGAATCACATGTACCTAAGCGCCTATTTCCAAGTGCCGGGGGAGGGTCAAACGCTGCACTTCGGCATCGCGCCAGGTGGCGCGAGTGAGAATGGTGTTGACTCCGTATCGCTTCCCGTGGGCGTCGGGGAATGGGAACACGTGGCAGTCACCATCGCCTCCGGGACGTTGACTCTTTTCGTAAACGGCATTGAGGTTGCACAGGCCAACGGGTATGCGTATACCCCTGCGAGCCTCGGAGTCACGACGCGGAACTGGATTGGGCGGTCGCAGTCCAGCGGCTCCCCGAGCTTTGACGGTCAGATCGACGAGTTTCGGATCTACGCGCGTGCCCTGAGTGCGGCGGAGGTCGCGGCCCAGGCGAAGCTCCAGCCTCTCGCATGGTACAAGTTCGACGACGGCAGTGGGGCGACTGCGCGGGATGCTTCCGGGAACGGCAATGCCGCGACTCTGGTGTCCGGCGCCGGTTGGGGAACGGGAAGGGCGGGTGGAGAAGCGCTGAACCTCTTCGGAAATGGTGGCTACGTGCAGCTACCACCCGCTTTGCTTGCGAACGCTTCGAGTGCGTCGGTGGCCTCTTGGATCCATCTCAACGGTAGCTCGCCTTGGCAAAGCCTCTTCAATTTCGGCTCGGGATCGAGCAGCGCAATGTTTCTGACGCCGGTGAATGGCTCCGGGATCCTGCAATTTGGAATATCGACGACGGGGACGACTTACGAGCAGGACATTCTCGGCCCGGCAATTCCCCTAGATTCCTGGGTCCATTTGGCGGTCACCCTCGGAGGCGGAGCGGGCACCCTCTACATCAATGGGATGCCTGCAGGCGGCGCGCCGATTGGGCATACTCCGGCTGGCTTGGGCCCCGCCACGTCGGACTGGATCGGAAAATCATGGAATACTATGGACCCGGCCCTGAGCGCCCAAATCGTCGACTTCTGCGTCTACGATCGCACGTTGTCGCCCGCCGAGGTGGTAACTCTCGCCCGGTGACGAGGTCCGCGTGGCGTATGCCAATGCAGACCAGGACTGCCTACTGTATGCACGAATGTCTCATCATGGGAATGGCGGTGGTCGTAGTAGAACGCGCTCGTCGTAGACGAGTCCGCAGTAGGCCGGGGTCGTTCGGACGATATCGGCCGTTAGTTTCGAGAGCGACCCTACTGTTGTGGTACCTGCCGCGGACTCAGACCTGCATCGGCTAGATCCATGGTGTACTCGGTCACGAGCGGTCCGCCGTCCGGTGCATCGGGAATCTGCACGAGTGTGAGCGAAAGCGGCGAGACGACGACCGTCGTTGGGCTATTGCCGTCGATTGTGAGATTGACCGAACTTCGCCTGCTGGTCTTATTGACGACCAGGGCCGACGTCGATCCCCCGGCAGAGTCGTGCGCGGCATACACCGAAAAGTTTGCCGGAACCCCAGTGGGCGCGAGGACATTGCCTTGGAAATTAGCGGAGATCATCTCCTGCGCGTAGTACGCCGGGACCGGCTGACCGCCGTTGACGAATCCAAGGATCGACCCGCTCGTGTCGGCTTCGGCGAGGTTCCAGAACGCGAGCGTCCAAAGGTTCGTCTCGAGGGCGACTCCGAGAGCGTCCGCGGTCCACATCGCGGCGTAAAACGTTCCGGGCTCGGCCAACTGAGCGGCGTCGCTGTACTTGGTCGGATCGTAGTCGTACGAGATATTCGCTTCCGTCACGCCAAGGGGCGTACCGGGCCGAGCGTTCGCGGTCACAATGGCCGACACGGACTGAATCGCCCGGCGGAACGACGTGGCGTCCGTCAGGGCCCCGTTCACGGTGACCTGCGTTCCGCTGAACGGATACCGGTGGATGGTGACGATGTCGACGTCCTCCTTGCAGCCTTGGAGAAACGGAGTGAGCCAGTCGTTGGTGGGTGGGAGGTATTTCCAAGAGAGCTCCGGCCCGAGAATCTGAATCGCGACGCCGCCATCCGTGACTGTTGCGTTGGCGGTTCTCATCGCGGTAGCGAAGTTGTGAAAATACGTGCAGTAATCGGCCGCTGTCTGAATCGGAAATGTCGTGCCGAGGACGGTGGAATAGAGGTCCGGCTCGTTGCCGATTTCCCAGTATTTCACGCCGTAGCCCTTTGTCCCGTTTGCGTACGTCACCATGTCCGCCGCAGTTTGTGCCGTGGCGAGTCCGCCGTCCGCGCCGTTCGACACGATGGGCACTTGGAGTATCGGCTCGGCGCCGACTGCGCGGCAGTAGGCAACGAATTTGTCGATCTGCGCCGTGTCGAACGTCGACGGCGAGTTCGAATCGTTGTTATCGCCACCGGCCCGAAGAACTGACAAATGCAAGCTCTTGACCTCGGCTTCGGTGCCGGTCATGCCCGTGACGCCCGTGTTGCTCCAGTCCACCCAGTCCCAATAATTCTGCCCGAATGCGAATGGGCCAATCGGTGCCCCGCTGTCGGTGATGAGCGACACGCTTCCGGCATCAATGGCGTCTACGTTGAGACTTGCATCGCCCTCTCCGGAGTCGCCTATCGCGTCCGCCATTGCGCTGGACGTCCCGTCGACAGCGTCCGAGGCGTTGGCCGTTCCATCCGTGCTGGAGCTATCCGCGACCGTGCCGTCGGCAGGAGCAGCGTCGGAAATCGACACCGTGCGGTCCTCGTCATTGCGGCAGGCCATGCATAGTAAGACAGAGCCAACAGAGAAGAGTGCGACGAGCGCGCGAGGACGGGACGAGTACATGAGAGCTCCTTGTGGAACACCACAACGTTGCGACGCCGCGGATACCGCAGCGACGGATATATATTGAAGACTTCAATGCATTCTGCCCAGGGGCGGCGGGCTTAGACTGCTGCCGATCACGTATGTCTTGGCTCGAAGGGATCGATTCCGTCACGGAATGT
>Ga0182030_10010310_pt1 | contig 19012 bp, 22 predicted proteins | sample 812S3MmetaG_FD_121299 | JGI IMG/M metagenome (GOLD analysis project Ga0182030, IMG submission 121299) | Permafrost microbial communities from Stordalen Mire, Sweden - 812S3M metaG (Illumina Assembly) | ecosystem: Environmental > Terrestrial > Soil > Wetlands > Permafrost | place: Sweden...
CAATTGTTAACCCCGAAAGTCGAACTCTCTGCCACGAAGGCGAATACGGCGAAATATGGGTCGAATCAGAAGCTTGTGTAAAAGCATTCTACGGCTCCAAGGACGCATTTGATTCTGAGAGATTCGACGGCCGAACTGTGGATGGAGATCCTAATGTTCAGTACGTACGGACAGGAGATCTTGGTTTCCTTCATAATGTTAGTAGACCGATTGGCCCTAACGGAGCACAAGTCGACATGCAAGTGCTGTTCGTATTGGGTAGTATTGGCGAGACGTTCGAGATCAATGGTTTAAGTCATTTCCCCATGGACATTGAGTATTCCGTGGAGAAGTGCCACCGAAATATTGTACCGGGAGGCTGGTGAGTCTATCTAAATATGCCCCTAACTGAACTAATATCTGGTAGTGCTGTATTCCAGGCCGGCGGATTGATCGTGGTGTTGGTTGAAGTTGGAAGGAAGGCTTACCTTGCCTCCATTGTCCCCGTTATCGTCAATGCTATTCTCAATGAGCACCAAATTGTTGCCGATATCGTCGCCTTCGTAAACAAGGGTGACTTCCCAAGGTCAAGATTGGGCGAAAAGCAACGAGGGAAAATCCTTGCCAGTTGGGTCACTCGAAAGATGCGCACAATGGCTCAATTTGGTATTAGAGACGCCGACTCCGCTCTCTCAGATGTTACTGAGACCATGGAGCCACGAAGCGGCATCGCTAGCCTTAGAAATGGCAGTGTGATGGCGAGCAGTCTTCGCAATGTTGAGCCGGCACCACATATTCTAGAAGAACGTGAGCTCGAACGCCAAAGGGTCCAAGCACAAAATAGTTTTGCACCACTTCCAACGGGCATTTCGGAAATGCCAGCACAAAATTATAATGAATCAATTCTTAGCTCACCAACAGCAGAGAATGGCGATGATACTCCAACAGATAACCAAAAGGGGCAGTTTGAGCTCCCGAGCGATGATTTCGATCCAGAAAAGGACAATTTTCTTGATACCGACGAAAATAGTCTAGGCTTCGACACGTCCGATGCGCCTCCCCCACGGGTTGGGCCAAAGCCCGAGATGCCTCAAACTCCCCTGCCAGCAGTTGAGGGACGTGAAGGAGACTTATGGTCTCTACCTAGCCAAAAATCTGGAGGCTTAAGGGTCCAGAACGCCTCGAGCGATGACGAGGATGATAGTTGGAAGAATGATGCGATCATGCATATGAACCTTGCGGGTCGGAAACTCTGAGCATGGGAATGAATGATTGATGGATGACTAATGTGTATATAAAGCTTTGAGTGATCATATTTTGGATTCTCATCATGGCGTGGGTGTTTGCGGTTTCGTTATTGAAGCATACAGATGCTAGAAGAATTGCATGAAAGACGGGGCTGCCATTTTCATAGCCATTTACAAAAGCCCAAGATTCTCATTTCAATGCATATACATCTACTAAGCAATAATGAGGGTGCTTCCCGCGAGTAAGCACAGTGAAAACCTCTTCATATCAAGTCAAATCCTCCTTCTATCCCAATGCTGCTGAGCGGTAGGGACGACACTAAGGATAGAACTAGACCAGGGGGTAAGAAGGCTGAAAAAGGCAGAGAGGCTTTTGGCTACGGCTACGGCTACGGCTGAGAAGCAAAACAACCTTTTCACAACTTGCACCGTACCACTTCACCCATTCGATTCTTTGTAGTTCTGCTTCTTTTCTCCAGATCGCCTTTTCTTCTTGTACAACAATTAACTCTTCAAGTTCTTCACTTGAGGCCGAAGTATCACGTGTCGATCGCTGGCCAGCACCTCACCTTCCCACATATCTTCGGGAGGGCCGCTGCATACTCGTTGCACGCGCCTCCATTCCTATCTAAGACAATTCTGTCTTCCATTTCATTTTCTCGAACAATTCGAAACAATCAATTCATCCACCCGGCGCGATGGCGGACGGGAAGGAGCAGCCTGCTTTGCAGGTCATTATCTTGGTGAGAATTAACTTTCAATCTCTTCTGTTCGAGATTTGTTGTTGCTCAGCTCAGCCTTGTCCGCATAAATAGCTACATTGGCTTCTATTGCGTCATTGGGGACTAGAGCCTCTTGACGCAGAGCTTTGCTCTCATTTGGATCAATGCTATTGTCCTCCACTTCGGGGTTCCCGAATTGTACAGAAGGTCACGTGTGCTTTTTCCATGTCAAGTGCAAGTCTTTTCTTGCGAAAGACTGAGCTGGTTGAGTGCTATGAATCTTGATATGCTAATAAGGGTGTCTTTAGGGTTCTGGAGGAGGACCGTTGGAGAACAACACCACCTCATTTTTGGTCCGCTCTACCGCAACTGGCTGGAAGAGGGCATCTGTTCTGGCTGTGGATGCGGGAGTGCATCTCGCAGCTATCGTCGACATAATAAAAAGCCATCCCACGGACTACACCCACGATGGTACGGATAGGCCTATCACCTTGATCAATGGCCCTTTCGCAGGCCTTGAAATACCTCACGTATCCCCAGAAGCCAATGCTGCACATATCACGCGCATGCTCGTCGAAACCTACGTTGTCACTCATCCTCATCTTGATCACATCTCTGGCTTCGTTGTCAACACTGCTTCACTCCCTGGCTCTCGTCCAAAACGCCTAGCAGGCTTGCCATCTACAATCGAAGCTTTCAAGACTCACATATTCAACAATGTCATCTGGCCAAACCTTTCGGACGAAAATCATGGAGCTGGGCTTGTAACCTATCTGAGACTAAATGAAGGTGGCTCTCCTGCCCTAGGCGAGGGTCTATCGAAGGGTTACATTGAAGTATGCGAGGGCCTTAATGTGAAGACGTGGGGTATCAGCCATGGTCATTGTATCGAGGCCCACACACATCGAGGTTCGAGTGCCGGCCTTGAATCGAATTCCTCCCAACAATCAGATGCTTCTCCTCGATTGAGACCTCGGGTTGGCTCTCAGCTTAATCCTATCCCACGGTCTGGCTCGAACACAAGTCTTACGCCTGGGGACCTTTACAGAATGGATTCTCAAGAGCGTATGTGTGTATATGACAGCTCAGCCTATTTCATCCAAGATACCAAAACTCGGAAAGAGATTCTCATCTTTGGAGATGTCGAGCCAGATTCACTCTCCCTATCCCCTCGCAATAGATTTATCTGGGGCGAAGCAGCACCAAAGATCGTTTCAGGGCGATTGCGCGGAATCTTCATCGAATGTTCCTTCGACAACTCCCAGACCGAAGACAGATTATACGGGCACATGGCGCCCAGATATCTGATCGAAGAACTCAAGTCATTGGCATATGAAGTGGAGCATGGAACCGGGAAAGTCGCAGAGATGCGCTCAACTAATGACCCTGTCAAGCTATTCAATCCCCGTGTATCTTCCTATCGTACTAGGTCTTACTCAGAAATTTATCCGCCAATCAGTCCACGCTCACAGCACCCTCTTTCAAGACATATTCCGGCGGATGATAGAAAGGAGAACATTGATTTAGAGGCTCAGAATACAGATGGGGACATCGCTGTTCGCAAGAAAAGTACCTTCCCTTTAAAAGGTCTTAGAATCGTCATCATCCATGTCAAAGACAGATTGACCGATGGACCAGGAATTGGAGAGACAATAATGAAAGAGATGCAGGAATATGAGGAGGAAGCTCAACTGGGATGCGAGTTCATTCTTTCGAAGGCTGGTCAGACTCTGTACTTTTAGGCACGCTTGAGGAGGGGACAGTGTTTTGGTAATTTTTTTTGAGATGAGGGAGGTTGCATTGAGCATGCTTTGGAGTTTGGAGTTTATTCCTCGCTCGTGCGAGATGGGTGGCTGGTCTTTTGGGGACCATGAGATACGATATAAGTGGAATGACTCGGTATAAGAAGACCCTGGTGATCTCGGAGACCAAGGGACATGGCGCAGATGAGTGCTTGAACGGATATAGGAGGGGTATAGGTTTTTTTCATTTTTATAGACATTCGGAATGGAGTCATGTGTGCAAGAGAAATTTAGGAGCTTCAGCAACGAGAAACTCCTCACGATGAAGCCCAGATTAATTATCAACAAGTAATTTCCAGATTCCATTTTCTCCTCTATAAAATGTTCGTTTAAATATGTACTCAAATGCGCAACCCATCATACGATCAATAAGAAACTCATTAATCCCACCGCTTTCCATCCCTTCTCAAACTACGCCAACTCATGCCTCCAATCCTCACTCATCGGCGCCCCACTCATATCCACCGCACTCTGTCTAACCGGGGTTCTCGCCGGCGCTATCCCCCCGGTCCCACTCATCTCCTGCACATTCGGAGGAGGCCCATTCCTCCCCACTCCCAACTCACTCACTTGAGCCACATCCGTTGGCGCAACCGCATTCACCTCCCCCAGCTCTACAACACTAGAATGAGTTTCGCCTGGTGAAGCACCAGCATGTGTAGCACTAGCATTTGTCCCCACAGGACTGACAGGAGGTGGCACACTCTGTCGTCCCTGAGACCGAGAATCCAGTTCTGTGAAATTGCTTGGAGCGTAATTCGTTGTGTTTTGGGGTGAGGCGGAGGGTTTTGGTGGTGGGTAGGAGTAGATTGGTGGTGGTGATTGGGGTTGTGGGGAGGTGGGAGTTCCTCCGTAAGAACTTGGAGAGAACTCTTGGGTTGTGTTATTCATGAGTGGTTTTTCGGCACCGCTTTCGTATTGAGGTTGTGAGGGCGGATATACGGTCGGAGGTTTTGCGATACCTCCGAGCTCTGAGATGCGGCTTTGGGTTTGGTAGGCGGCCGTGATGGGTTGCTGTTGTGTTTGGGATTGGGTTGTGGATGTTTTGCTGCGCCGGAGGAGAAACCAGACGAGGAGGAATACGGCTGCGATGACGATGAGGCCGCCTACAACGCCGCCAACGATGGCTCCGATGGGTGTCTTCTTTGTTCCGTGAGAGCCAATTATGGGCTGTGATGATGAGGTATATGTTCCAGTATTCTGTTGCGTAGATGCGGCTGTTGCGGAGCCAGTTTCCAATCCATTAGGGGGAGTAGTGGGGCTGGGATTCTCGGTCACAGTGACAGTTGGAGCTGCCTCTGTTAACTGTGTTGTACCGCCTCCAGCTAAAATATTGGTAGTTGAGTTGGTTGCAAGCACAGCAATCACAGAGTAACTCGTGATTGAACAGCCGAAGTTGTAGAATGTATTGAGGGCATCATATTCAAAAGCGTAGAATCCGCAAGCTGGTGCCGAAGCTGGGCTATTGAAAGGTCAGAATAGATAGATTTTACAGTCTATGGAATAGATCTTACCAGTATATTTGACTTACTGGCGGACTGCCAATCTGGGGGTATGGCCAGCATTCAGTGACCCAGTTATAGGCTATGCTGGTTTGTCCACAGCCTTCATATAGATACCCGTCGGTGGCACTGGTGAATAAACACGTCTCCGAATTATAGCATACAGGCACGCTGCCAAATCCATCGTTTATAGTCCATTGTGAACAAGTGTTCGTAAGTTGCCTCTTAGCAATTTGCTTTTGTACTGTGTCTTGAGAGGGAGGATCTGTTGGGGCTGCTGGAAATGGAAACGGCTGTCCACATCCGACGGTCTGTGATGGCATCTCAAGCACATAGCCGTATATTGATGAAACCATAGCCGCGAGGGCTGTGAATCGAACAAATGAAGCCATTGTTTGATACTGTAATGAATAGAAATGCGAAAGGAAGGAAAAGGATTTCTATTCGGGGATAGTCACGTAGGTATATGGGCCGAGAAATCACAGTGTGTACAACCCGCACTTGCTCCACATTGCTATTGTTTGCATGGTCTCAAATATTGAGGCTTTCAGCTCACTAGAGCTTCTGCCGTGTTGAAGGCCTTGGCCAACCCAAAAGGGTCGTAGAAACGTAAATGAGGCTCGTGGAGGGTGCAGCACCCTCATTATTGGTAGAAATCGCAGAAACGAGATCCGAAGGATCGGACGGCAGAAGCGAGCTGCGGAGATTCGGACCAAGGCCGTACTTTTGTGTCTATCTTTCCTTCTAGACTCTGGGCTTGTATGCCGTGTGGAGATGCGTCGTCTGAACTTTCCCTCTTCTGTGTTTTGGTGGCGCACAGCTGAAAGAGCGTCGGGCCAACGAAGTAGCAGGAACCTCCACAAAAAAAACAAAGTTCCAACTGAAATAGCCTCATGAGGCTGGAGAGATATTTCCAAACATGCCAGGGGTAAAGAGTCCCAAAATGATCTTCGTCGGGGACCCCCACAGTGGTGAGAAGTCTGAATGTGATGGGTTATATATAGATTTGACATGACGCTTCTTCTGTCAACCCTTTTGATTACAAAGGGCAAGTAAACATGGCCGAAGGATTTCCCCCCCAAAAGATAATTTCGAGACTGTTGTCGATGTTCAAGTATATATCCCGCCCTCGGCCTCGTATTCTTGTTGTGTCATATAGGTAGTGTCTCTTGGCAGTTGCTAAGAATACAGCCTTGTCCCTTGCCGCTCTTGCCCTCCTCCAGGCTCCCGCTTTCTACTCTTCTCAGTACGTATGCCTGAAATGAATATCTTCTTGAATGACATATCCTGCTTCATCTTCTTTTCTATTTATGCGTCGAAAACGAAGCGTCATGACCCCAACGAGTATTATAAGGATGAATTGTGTTGCCTAGACGTCCATAATTGATCTTGGTCTCCCTTCATTTCTCCAGACTAACTCACAACCGCGCACCAAAGACTAGTACGATACCTAGGTGTCTCTTTTTGCAAGAGAGTGCACGAAGCGTATATGCCCCCATATAGCTGCGAAAGTGATTTGGACTCCACTTCCAACAGATCGGCGGCTTCCAGAGCGGACGTCGTTGCTTTGGAAGGCGATGCCGAAATATCGAATTCCATTATTCTATTTCACTATGATATGAGCTTTCTATACGCAGTGGTATGTATCAGGTTCGAACCTTGTCGTACGCAATCAACAGCAAGCCCACAAGTGTGACAATTGCGTTCAAGGCCATATATAGCATTCTCAATTTCGTTTTATCTACCATCCAGGCTACCTACAGTAACAGTCCAAATTGCACTGAACAGGGTGCGCACTTAATTAGTTTTCGACGTCCTTCCTTAGGTACGTCGGGAATTACTCACCCACAAAAATACTACCGCTGTTTTGCACCCCATTGTCTTCAATATAGTCTGAATAGAGTATGCAAAAATGGGCGTAGAGCAGCACAAAAAAATTAATCCGTAAACCCAAAGCTGCCACGATGAAACATGTCTCCAAAACTACTTCTAGGTCAGCTTATCCGGCCAATCATTCGCGAAGCCCATTCCTAACATAACCGCTCCCCAACCGATAGCGAGTACTGATAGTTGAAGACGTAGACAAATGTAGCGCATGGAAAGTGTAGAATGAAGTTCAAAGAGGGAATATGTGATGAAAACGACTAAGAGGGCTACTGAATAGCTATTGCCGATTGAAAATGAGAGATCCTTGTCCGTTCCTGATACACCTGCATTGGATAGCTGTATCGAAGTTAGAACTCCTCACAAAAGGAATGTTTGAGAATTCCACAAACATTTACTCGATCCAAACAAGCTACTGAATAGGGAAAGCCCAGAATAGGAATTAGTCTCTAATCGACTTTGCGCCTGTTACTCGGAATCAGTAGCGACAATTTGAAAATTGGAAATTAGGACTTACATGACGCGGGCTTCCATTTGTATCTGTTCCAGTGAGAAATCTTCTTCTGCAACTAGGTAAGATACTTTCTCTTCCCCTTCTTCAATAGCTTCCATGGTTGGCTTATCGTCCTTGGCACTTGACATGGTTGTATACCTTAAGGAGTCGAATATAAGGAATGATTCATGCACTTCTTATACTTGGCAATTTATACATGCTATATTTTGTGACAGGAAATACTTACCCACGAAGCTATTGCTCATCCCCGCAAAACGCAAAGTTGCCAAGTAAGGAATGCGGGAATACGGAGCTACCATGGCGAAAAGAAGAACACTAGGCCTGCAGTATGTAGGCAAATTTAAAGAAGGAAAAAATTGGAGCAGGAGAAAGAGAATGCACTTCTACCTGCAAATGTATCAGATAGCCACGAACACCGCTTACCTTGATGAGATTCCTGAACAACAGAGAAAATTAAAGAACGGCCGATATGCACACCCGGTATCTCATGATATATCCGGGTTTTGGAAACTCAAACTGCAGAATCAAACAAATCACCACGTGGCTAGAATCAGTCTGATTAAGAAGTGGACTTTTTGTTTTTATTGTGTGCTCATCATCATCGTTTCATGTCTTTCGTCTTCATCTCCCCACCGCCTTCCCCTGTCTTGCCCTTACCCTGCCCACCCTTTCCATACCCTTCCACCCCCATTGTAGCCATAGTCTTCTCTACTAGCTGTACAGCCTCGAGGCAAACATCACTGCCGACTCTCCAACTGCGCAGTACAACACCTTTAGAATCGAGGATATCCTTCGCTCGCTTCCATCTTCGTTTCCAAAGATCTAATTTCTTGTTTACTGGCACGTGGTTGTTAGGTCTGTATGATTCGTCATCTGATGTATCAGTACTGTTCCAAGACATTCGTTTCGTGATACTTGAGGCTGTACTAGCTGCTGTGCCTCTCCGACGCGGCGGTGGGGGACCTCTATCGTTAGAAGATGAGGTATCGGAACCTGCTCGTGCCCCCGGGATGTACGATCTGACCTCTGGTAATGCATTGTATGCTGCGGATACCTTATTTCGTGCACTGGAAACATAACCCTCGTTGTTTCTAAAATCCGCAGTACTCTGTGCTTGTGATAGAGGATGGTTCGAAGAGGATTCTTGCGCAGTTCGACGTGGTGGCGGCGGTGGAGGGGGAGATCCCCGGCTTGCCGCGCCAGAAGGTTCAATTGCAGCTGAGACTCCTCGGAGCGCTAGAGGCTTCGAAGGTCGCGGAGGTGGCACTTTTCCGTTGGTCTCAGGGGCTGATTTTCGCCTAGGAACGTCGAGGGTATCAAAGGTTGAGGCAGATCTAGGCATGACACGACGATGAGACTCATGAACGTTCATTTGCTCGGGTTCGTCATCGAAATCGATCAGCTTGCCCATAGTCGGCCCGTTACTGGTCTGCGGAGTAGCTTCAGACACTATTCTTGGTGGAAGTACAGGTCTTTCTTCCGGTGTGTCTAACCGCGTAGAGAATTGAGATATTCTACTGTCACCAGATTGAGCTCTAGATGGCATGTCTCTTGCTCTACGACGATCACCAGCCAATGGACCCATTGCTGAATTGAAGAAATGATCCTGGTTCTCTGGAGTAGTAACATCTCTAATGAAGATTGCCAAAACCTTTCCTGGATTTGCAAGAACTACATCAGTGTAAACCTCGAGATCAGCTTCACCGCTGTCTCCAATAAGTATGAATCTTCGATCCGGAAAATCCCTCATGATTTTCTCGAGTGTTCCTTTCTTTCTCTCGGCGACGGGTTCGAATATACCCTGTAACATACCACTGTATTGCTTCAAATGATAGGATCCAGGCGGTAAACCAGCTATCTGAAAGAAGCTTACTAATACAGGGAATAGCTGCCACGGGGAGTTGGAAACATAATGTAGACCGACTCCCATATCATACATGGTGTTGTACCATTCTCTGACCCCGTCGATAGTCAGGTCTCCCAAGTCACGAATAAATGCATTTCTGAAGATCTCGCGAGCCCCGCTGCCAATAGAAGAATGCTTTATTGTATCATCAACATCGCTGATAACGCTGACACCTTTTGGCTGCATGATTTTAACCTCTTCCGTAGCTGACAGATTCTCAGACGCTAGGACTCTGACATGAGTAGGAATGAAATCCAGGGCTGCTCGCATGATAAAGTGACCAGCATCGTTAGTCGTGACTGTCCGCGATACGGACGTTTTCTCGTCGTAGAAGAATACTGTGATTGGGGTAGAAACCAACGGATTTGTCAAGAACGGTTTGATTCGAGCCATCAAATGTGCATTAGCAGCTAATAATTCTGCTTGAGACATGTCTGAAGGTTGGTTCCACGATGTCCGCTTGTGAAGATGTCCAGGTCCAGGCGGCTCATCTGATGGTGTATGGGTTCCGCTCCTGCCACGATCACCGTAGACACTTTCGACGTCTGAATCATCTTTTGGCTTCTCGCTATAACCACCACGCGCAGCCACATCCTCCTCTCCTTGGCCTTTCTTCAGAATTTGCTCTGCCTCATGTGCAATCCTCTCCTGTTCCAGTCTAGTTTCATGCTCTTTGTGCCTTGCTCGTAAAGATTGAGATGAATCCGGACTATTGCTTCTGCTTGGCGTCTTTGGAGCTGGTATGCCGCTCAACTGTCGAGCGAGTCCAATGAGCAAGCGGTTCTTGCGTGTCATGGGACCTCGATGAGGGGAATAAATCCAACCTCTGACATCCACGTCGACTATAGCTCTATCATCCTCAAACCTTCGCCATTCCCTAGCCCAGTATTCTGCATCTCCCGGAGAATCTTGATTGGCCTGTGCTTGACGGGAAATTGGATCTGGCGGTTGCTTTGTATGTCTTTTTGCGTATGAGGGGAAGAGTATGAGTTGCTCATCACCATGTGACACAATGGCAACATCTGGAAATGCACCGGGGATCCCTTGCGTGTCATCTTCCTCCCAGTTCTGGCCTCCCCATTTCTCTGTATAGGCCTGTTGGTATGATTGTCTGATATCATTTGCGGCTTTCAAGTAGCCTGCTAGTTTTCTCCTGCGAGCTCCTCGTTCCCGGCCTTCAGGGTAGCCATCACTCCCTCCAGTTATTGAACCAGACATGGTCACCTTCGCTCGACCTGCTGTCTCATTGTCCTTGACCAGTTGAGGCAGTCCGCCGAATATTTTCCTACCCCGCCGGCGGAGGACGTCAACGATTCTCGTTCCTGAAGTCTTCTTTTCCTGAAGCCTCTTCTGGCGCCAAACAATGTAGCTGTATATACGTGACTGTGCTCGATGCTTGTAATAGGGAAGAGTATCGAGACGAAAATTGTTGAGTCTGTCTCGGGCTGTTTTGCGGGGATGAGGGAATAGATAGCGGAACAGACTCTGGCCGTGATGAGGATGCCCAGCTCTTCGAAAAGGTGGAGGAGCCAGTTTCGGTGAATGATCAAATTCCTCGGTAGCAATAAGAGGAATCAAGTGGTATCGCCTTCACTAAGGTGGATTGTCATTCGGCTGCTGTCATTTGCTGTGCATTATTGTTTCCCGTATCTGGGTGATCATCCACGGTCATGGAGTGTCTAAGCAAAGGTTCAATGAAATGAGGGTGAATGACTTTAGAAAAGAAGGTCTCAGGTTGTAGTCGGCTGCCAAGAATCGTAGTGTTGCAGCCTCGCTTTCTCATGAGCCGCTCGAGGCTTGCTATCCTGTGACGTAACTCATAATTTTCCAACATTGGAAACATGAAATACCTACCCATGTTGCTACTTTCTCTTGAAATACAGATCTAAGAGGCGATGAGGTTATCTAGATGGTTGATAATACGATGGGTTTTGCTCCCGCAACAATGATGCGTGCTAGCAGACTCATGTTTCCAACAATTGCGCAACGAAAGGCTCAAATGATCAAAGTCACAGGAGAAGCTTTTTATGGAGACTCGTAGCCTCTCAATGCAAATTTATTGGGTTGCTAGATACACCGGATTTATAAGCCATCTAATGCCTCCTTGCGCCAGTCGCGGGTGCCTCTCCTTTCCGAATGGCCATATGAGCCATCTATATGAACGCCAATGTTGAAGGATACACGGATGAATTATTTTGGTGCCTGATGATCAGAGCTTTGGCACGAGATATCCAGCATAAAAGCGCTGGGGTGGGACAAGCTGAGAATTTACTTAACCAAGTTATGATCTCAACGGTGTTGGTGTCGCTGTATTTTGTCAGTAGTTTTGCAATCATTTCGTATTTGGTCGTCGTGCTGTTTTCGGTTGAGGAATGAGACGGAGTTTCGTGGGTCCACGGAATTTTTGCTGAACAGGCCCTGTCGTTAGATGGCGGTCAACGAGGGGAAGAGGGGAAGGCAGTAGGGGTGATTTCGCACAGAAAACTATCCTGCAGCTACTACAGAGGTTTGCTGTCTCTTTGCAGGTGCCGATTTCGAGTCCTACACAAAGTCAGCGCTGCCATAGCTTTCAGGCTAATGCTAGGATGCCCTGCTCTAACTTGGGGCATTGGTATCGCGGATGTTAGTAGGAGACATACATCACTTGCACTGCGCTTTTTAGCCGTACCGTTTACAGCTTTCTTCTTTTGTGGGCGGACAGGCTTGATTTCTCCTTCTGTAAAAACATCGTCGGGAAGATCGTAGCTGTTTAGATTTAGTACAGTGAAAAGGGTGATTGAGACGTCGAAATGCCAGAAACGTACTTTCGAGTATGGATGACATTCAGCGCGTTTAGTTCATTATCGTAACTGATCCAGCCCGTGCAGAATGCCTTGAATTGATCTACTTCCCATGCCAGATCGAGCGATTTAGAACCTATTAGTATTAGCACATGGGCGGCAGAGGAGTCCCCTGAGGCCCTCAAAGTTTGATGCCGCCACTCTAGTCATGCAAACAAGTTTCAAGGATATAGACCAACTTACCTTCATGGAGTTCAAGCCCAATATAATGTGTCGTGGTCCAAACGATTTTCTCATCGCTATCTAATTTCTGGTTTCCATTTACCGCCTGGTCTGTAATAATAGCTTCGACTTTGGGATCATGAGTAAGATCAGTGGTTTCCGTTGGGATATCCTTTACTTGGTATGCAAGGCTACCACTCTTCGCTTTCTCGATCTCCTCTTCAGTCTTGCATTTGTGTGTTCTTTCAAATCCTTTGTTGAACGGGTGAGCTAAGGCAATCGAGTCATGTTTCTCCAAACTGGCAACAAGAGTTCGAACCTTCGATTCCACCAGACCGGACCATTTTAATTGTGCATCCTTAGTTGTACTAGCTGAGATGATAGAGAGGTAGTATTTGTAGCCCTGGGTGAAGAAGGTATGCTTGACGAACAGATTCTTCCAAGGGGCTTTGCCCATCATGATTTGATCCGTGATATTTCCGCCACGCTTGAGCTCCCTGTGTATGATTTCCTTGGTCGAATTGACAATATTGTGGGTTGCACACATAGAGGGATATGCAGGGGTGATTATGGGCATAATATGGTTAGCATCACCTTTATAGATCTGGGAGGGAGTCAGCTAGAGTCACAAAGGAGCGGGAAAAGAACTCACCCGAGGATTCCAAACTCGAGCTTGCAAACCTGGCGGTGAGTTCTCAATAGACTTGAGTAAAACTGGCATTGGCCACTGCCATTTCTCCATAATTCGAAAGAACTTCAAGACGATCGTCGATGCCGTTGCCTTCGGATAGAGCTGACAGACTCGAGCGACTAGCATTGCCCAAGCCACACCACCAGGGAATCCCATTATATTGGCGTATATGGCACGTCGCTGGGCCCAAAGTTTGATCGCACGGAGGGCAGTCCTAAAGACACCTTTCTGCGGAATCAAATCTAAAATCTCGTCTGTAACGCGTGTGCCATTCAAGCAGCGGAGCTCAACCTCATCCAAGCCTCTTAGCAGAGAATTGTCCTTAAGTAATTGATCTTTGGGAACTTGGCTGAGGACTGCAATCCGAGAGAATATCAAATCTATACTGATACCAGAATACACGAACTTGATAATCGGGACGAAAGCATCTTCGACAGCATGCAGCTCTGTGATAGATCCGTCAGGGGTCAGCTCGTCAAGAAGGTTCGGAAACCGCTGGAAGTAGTCCTCTCGAGTGATAAAGTTAGGAACGATGACGAGGGTGTCAATATCTGACCCGGGTCCAAAAACACCCAATCTAAAGCTCCCGAACGTGAATATTTTACCGCCTGCTGAGTTGACGACGGATTCGGGGCGGCCTTGCGCTCTACAAACTTGCTTGACGAATTCTTCGGTGATAGATTGTAGCGATGCTAAAACCTGCGACCTATGAGCAAAGCAAAGTCAGTCAGAGTATAGTAGACAAGGAATGCACCCAGCAAGACGCGCAGGCCAAGTTGATGCCGGGCGTTGCTACATATCTTCTTACATACCGTTTGTTGGTGTCGACGGCGCTCTCGTAATTGTTCTGCCTTTTCAACTCTTCGATAAGGGAATTGCTTGCTTGAATTTCGCTCTCTGTTGGAAGAGCTTCAGAGAGAGGAGCTGTTACACCTAATGGTTTTGCACCAGGAGTGGCCATGGCTCTGTTGAGCTGGTTGCAAGAAGTTGTGTTATTTATAGGAAGGAAAGGCGAACAATTCCCGGGTTTCGATGGTACTGGTAGTTTAAGACGGATCGACCAATCAGAAAGCAGAGGCGACGATGATATCCTCAACTGACAATCATTCACCAAAGCTACCGTGTTTACAAAAGTGACCGAAAAGTTCAGCAAGATAGATTTATTAGAGTTGCTCGCAATTTTAGAGATGATTTTAATCTCGATTTAGCCTCAGAGGACCAATATGTCGAATAGTGAATGGGAGGGAGCAGAGGAGATGTATCAGGATCTAGAGGAACGGAGAGTCCTTTGCTGCGCGTTGGATTCTTTCTAGTAAGTTAAAATTATATTCTGCGATGTTCCTTACTCGTTAGCACGATTGCATTATATATCAAGCTGCTTTCCTTCCATTTGTCCAATCAGTCGTTGGACTCAACACTGCTACAGCCTCCTTGGACGATTTCCGACTGTCTCATATAGTCTCCTGGTGGATGTACTGGAGACATTATTTTGTTGATAATCTTACAGATGTCAAGGATCCTACTGATACTTACTACTCAGTCAGTATGCAAAAGTCGCGCATTTCAATACTACCCATTTAAGAAGACAATCTTTTTATGCCCTTCCAAGGGCCCATTGGGAGCTCTTGGCAGCTCCGCCATTCTCATATCTAGACATGCTCAATGCGGTAGATGACGGAATCGACAAGAATGCAGAGTTAGCATCAGCCATCTTGGAGTCCGGTCTTCATTCATTTGGAATCGACGCTCCGCACCAAGGAAATGCAGACGATAGTAAAAGCTCCCATGGCTGGCGGAACACAGCAACGGCAAATGACTTGGAGAAGTCTAGAAGTACTCTTCGACAATTCTATCGAGATTGGTCTGAGGAAGGTGCTGGGGAACGACAAGCATGTTACGGTCCCGTGATTAAAGCACTCCAACGTGAACGCTTGACTCGCTCAGGTCAACCCATGAGTGTCTTAGTCCCGGGAGCAGGGCTTGGTCGCCTTGTCTTTGAATTATGCTGCGCTGGTTTTCATACCGAGGGCAACGAGATCAGCTATCATCAGCTCCTTGCAAGCTCCTACGTTCTCAACTCTAGCCCCGCGGCAAAAGTACACATTTTGTTTCCATGGATTCATTCTTTCTCGAATCATCGAAGTCGAGCGAATCATCTGAGATCAGTACTTGTACCAGACATTCATCCCGCGACTACTCTTGGCGCAGTTGAAAGTCCAGGAGAGATGAGCATGAGTGCGTCTGATTTCCTTTTGTTGTACGGCAGTGAAGAAAGACGAGATACTTTCGATGCTGTTGTAACGGTAAGCTTCAGCTTCCTAGAATAAAATTTCCCATTTACATCCACTCGTAAAAGAGAGTTGCGCTATGACATTTTTATTCTGTACTTGTAAGTATCAGCCCTTGATCTCAGTACTGATTCCAAGCAGGTTTTCTTCCTAGATACGGCTCCTAATCTCATACGTTACATTGAGACAATTCAAAATTGCCTCAGGCCGGGTGGATTGCTGGTTAATATCGGACCTCTACTTTGGCATTTTGAGAATAATGCTCCGGGTGCTCATGGTCGGGAGAGAGAATCAAGCCCGAACCCTAGCAATGAAAGCAAAGGCACGTACTATCATGAATATTTTCTGATAAGAGCTAACGGAACTACCTCAGGTATCGCAGACCCGGGTAGTGTAGAGCTTACAGATGATGAAGTGGTGGCTTTGATAGAGACGATGGGCTTCGTCGTAGAGAAGAAGGTCTCAGGGATCGATGCGCCGTACATCCAAGATCCAGAAAGCATGCTACAGAACACATACAAAGCTAGCCACTGGGTAGCAAGAAAACAATAACTAGCAAGAAAAAAAAAGAGCTGACCACATCAAGTTTTCTTTCCAATCTGAAATGCCGACCTCTGGCTCTTGATGTGTTGAATTCCCTTTCTCCCGATACAGCCAAAGAACAGGACACGCATTCTAAAATCCTCGAAAGTGGTCGAGTGGCCTCCATAATAATAACCTCGAAATGCTCTAAAACTATGAGATTTAACACTTATTATGCAACTAAAATCACATATTGGACTCTAGGACATCAAAAGAACCCAAATCTATAAGGCGATATCTATATAGATACAAGGAAACAGCTCATCCGACATACTCAAAGTTTTGCTTTCTCGGGTTCAGTCATCTCGACCATTTCCCCCCTTCCAAGCACCGCACCCCCATCAACCACAATCGTCGCTCCATTAATATGGCTACTCGCCCTGCTACTCAAAAACACCACCAACCCCGCAATATCCTCCGGCTTTCCCAACCTCTTACTCGGATTCTTAGCCGCTAACTCATCAGCTCCTCCCGTCAACTTAATCAACTCGCTCGCCATCTTTGAAGGGAAAAACCCTGGGGCGATGGCATTTACGAGAATATGTCGAGGGCCAAGTTCGACGGCGAGGTTTTTGGCTAGGTGGATGACTGCTGCTTTGGAAGCGGAGTAGCCAAAGGTAGCGTTTTTCCCTAAGGTCCCGACGCCGATTCCTGCGACGGAGGCGGTGATGATGACGCGGGAGGGGTCTTCGATTGAGCCTTTCTTTTGTAATAGAGGCGCGAATCTAATGGCTCACGGTAAGCACGCATTCAGCCTAGGAAAGAGGTGTACCTCACAATCTAATAGTATTGAACACACTCTTGACGTTTAAATCCATCACCTTTGCAAAGGCATTATCGGGATGGCTATCAAAGGGGGCTCCCCAGGTAGCACCCGCGTTCGCGAACAAGATATCGACATGATCGGTCGTCTTAGCGACTTCTCTTACTAGATGTTCCACGCCCTCAAATTTTGAGGAGTCTGCTGGGACGGAGATGGCTTTCGCTCCAGGAGCTTTGTTTGGGAGGGCATTGAGTGCTGCGACTGCGGCTTCGCATGCGGGAGCTTTGCGGGAGGTAATGTAGACTTTGGAAGCTCCGGCTTGCAGAAATCCAGAAGCGGCGTGAAGACCCAGACCTCGAGAACCACCAGTCACCACTACGACTTTCCCTTTCAAAGAGAAGATACTTGAAAAGTCTTGGAGCTCAGTGTCTTTTTCAGCCATGACTTTATATAGTTCAATTGAACTTTTAGGGATGAAAGAAAATGGTAGCTAAGGTACATATATATCTGGAAGAGAGCTTACTTTTTGGTCGGATGTGGGGTAGTGCCGAGGTCTACTAGTAATCGACTCAGCCGGGTGTGCTTCATCGAACGACAAGATATCGATCACGGGTTTATATTTTAACAAACATGCTATCAAATGCCTTGCCGGTTCTCGTATTCAATTAGTTTGTGCTCATGTTTGAAAGTGAAGGCCAATTGAGCTTCAAGGCTATAGAATTGCGTTTGACGTTTGAGAATATTCCTCTCAACACTCTCCATAGACGGGAGTGTGTTGAAAAATAGGAGAAGATGTCACAACCACTGGTAATTGTAGTCGTTAAATGGCTAAAAGCTACTCGCGATCAAAACAGCTCTTGGACGAGATCTTTTTGTATGGGCTTGAACTCCATCGTCTATGGTATAATAAACCCCCGCACTTTTGGCATGGAGATTACACCAAAATGGTGCGGGGTTCTCTTGCCAGCCGTGTACTACTAGTGTTTACTACTAGTACTGCTGTACCTTTCTAGGCACCCATGTCATTCTCTAACTTATTCTTATTTTCATCAACATCCACACTTTTCATACAACCACCATTTCTTATTCTCTCAATTTGACCATTCTCGATCAGCAAACTCACCATGGCGCTCAGTACAGAAATTGGTGGCGCACAGGCAGAGCTTTACAACCAACCTCTCTCCTCTGCTAGATCTCCCTCAAAGAAGTTTCTATTATTGTTCGACACCGTATTAACTCGTCTTGGAGAAGACCCTTTCTTATATTCGAGTCAAGAAGAATCCCGAGATTATCCTCCCCATCCCAACAATTCATTCGTGGTGCACAGGACAGTTGCTGACAGATTCCAAGAGCTGTTGAACAATGTACAACTTGCTTTCGAGGCAGCTTAATAATAGTCCGAGCAAGATTCTTCTACTGGGTAGACAGCTATCGAGTTTTTTTAATTCCTAGTCTATTAGCTAAAGTAATTCTATTCTGTATACTCCTTACTTTGCCAATGCCATTACTAATATACTTATATTGGCAGATACAGTGTCTTTCCCGACTCCGATTTCGTCTATCAAATTGTATATATAAATATGTAGGCTGTAGTATACTCTAGTTTGGGAACAGGGATTGGTACTGTTCTAATTTTTCAGACCAAACGGCTATTAAAGCTAGATCTATCTTTGTCGAATGCTTTGATGAACATTATCGTTCTTAGTAATCCGCGATTTAAGACAGATGATTACCTCGGTGCTTGCCTAGACACCAGTTTGGTTAGTTACATACAAGATAACTTTCCTGGTTTCCTAGCCAAAATCGGCCTTACTCAGAATATAGGTGGCCAGTGTGACCTATTATCCAAGGCTGAGGCATGGCTTAATATTACTAGCCGTTCGACAAACATAATATTATATATCAACCTTTGCTAAACCAACAAAAAGAAGACAAGTACACAGATCTTGATTTACACAGAGTATAAAGCTCAGGCCAAGCAATGCAATATTGCCCTTTCGCCTGGACAAGTACACCTTCCCAGTCGACAGTTCTTCGACCTTGATTCAGTATATCAAGCAGATCCCGAAGGTGCTATCACCTTTCTTTTTTGGTTCATGGCTGAAGGTAATAAATTGTTGAGGAAGCTTA
>Ga0182030_10010311_pt1 | contig 19011 bp, 13 predicted proteins | sample 812S3MmetaG_FD_121299 | JGI IMG/M metagenome (GOLD analysis project Ga0182030, IMG submission 121299) | Permafrost microbial communities from Stordalen Mire, Sweden - 812S3M metaG (Illumina Assembly) | ecosystem: Environmental > Terrestrial > Soil > Wetlands > Permafrost | place: Sweden...
CGGAGAACCTGGCCTCCATCTGGATGAGCCTCGGCCAAAAATAATAAGTCGAAATCAATTGCCGAACCTTCCAACCTCGGATATAGTACTTGGGACAAAGGAGAAACGCCCGAATGTCCATGATGAAAGGTAAGAAATACGGAGTTACCGTAAAGCCGAAGAGGGACCTGACCGAGGAAGAGGCCGACGTAGTCGCCAAGACCTTGGACCTGGCGACCAGTGTGCTTCGTTTGCACCTCAAGGACGACGTCATTGCGACGGAGCCGAATAAGAACAACAATCTGAAAGAGCACGAGTGAGCCTGGTAGCCCTGCAGTGCGACAGCCGGAGTCCCGTTGGCGGGGTTTCGGCGCGTGTCCGAATATGCCTGATCAGCATGCCGACGGCGACGGATTTCGAGGATCCGCAGCAGCTCGAGTGGCTGCGTACCATATCCATAGACGTTCCGCTCGGCATGCTGGCGCTGGCGGCTGTTTTGGAGCGCACTGGACTCACCCCCCAAATCGTCGATATCAACCGCTGGTACCTCGAATACCTGTCCTCTGGTGTTTACCGCGGGGGAATTGCGTTCAGCCACTTTGCCGCCGAGCGCCTGGCAGCCACCGGCGCGGATCTGTTTGGCTTCGGCACGATCTGCAACAGCTACCCCGTAACCTTACAGATGGCGCAGCACCTGAAGCGGCTCCGCCCGGACGCCATCATCCTGTTCGGCGGTCCCCAGGCATCGGTGGTGGATACCGCGACCCTGCGGCATTTTCCTTTTGTGGATTTCATTCTGCGGGGCGAAGCCGACCAGAGCCTGCCGGAGTTTGCCATGCGGTTGGGCGAAGGCCGGCCGCCGGAAGCGGTGCCGGGACTGACGTACCGCAGCGGCGGAGAGGTCCGCCGTAACGCCGACGCCGCGGTTCCCACCGACCTGGACACCCTGCCGGTTCCGGCGTTTCATCTGTACCCGGGGATGGAGGAGATTGGCACCGTCCCCGTCGAATTGGGGAGGGGCTGTCCGTTCGGGTGTACCTTCTGCTCGACGAACGACTTCTTCCGGCGGCGCTTCCGCCTGAAGTCGCCCGCCAAGCTGATTGCCGAGATGGACTTTCTGCTGGCTCGCTATCCGGTGAAATTCTTCGACCTGATGCACGACATGTTCACTGTGGACCGGAAGCGCGTAGTGGCCACCTGCGAGGCGATCCTGGCCACCGGCCGCGCGTATCGCTGGGGATGCAGCGCGCGGACCGATTGCGTGGACCCGGAACTGATCGAGCTGATGGCGCGGGCCGGGTGCGTATCGATCTTTTTCGGAATCGAATCGGGCTCGCCGCGGATGCAGAAGATCATCGGCAAACGGCTGGACCTGGAGGAATCGCGGAGAAACGCCGCGCTGGCCAGCGCACACGGGATGGACACCACGGTCTCGCTGATCACCGGGTTCCCGGAAGAAACCATGGACGACCTTCGCGAAAGCATGTCGTTCGTGGGCGACGCCCTGCGGATTCGCAACGCGATTCCGCACTTGCATCTGCTCTCGCCGCTGCCGGGAACGCCGCTCGAGATCGATCATCGGCAGGAACTTTTCCTGGAGGATATCTACACCGACATTTCGCACGCCGGGTGGGTGCAGGGCTCGGTGGAGCGGCAGTTGATCGCCGATTACCCGGACGTTTTCCCGAATTTCTACGCGATTCCGACACCGCATTTGGACCGGCGGTTTCTGCACGAGTTGCGGGAATTCATCGTTCGCACGAGCCGCCGCTTCCGCTGGATGATGGCCGCTTTGCACCAAACCACCGGCGACCTGCTGGGCGTGTACCGGGAATGGCTGGCATGGAGCGCGGATCTGACGCCGCGGCGGGACGGGCTCGCGTTGCGGCGATACTACTGCACCTGGGAATTCGACCGCCATTTCGTGCAGTTCCTGGCCAGCCGGGCGGCGCACGCGCGCAGCGGTTTCGAAGCGGTCTTATTGCAGTTTGAAGAGGCTTTGATGCAAGTCATCCGTCCCCAGGCCGTTGGCCGGGTCAGCGCCCAACGCCTGGAGGTGCTGGAGAGCGACATGCGGCTGGCGCTCGAGCCCCATGTCTATCTGCTGCGGCTCGACGGCGACGTGGGCCGTGTCACCAAACTGCTGGAGGCGCAGGCGCAGCCGGATGCATCCATTCACCGGCCGACCGTTGTGGCGACGCGCCTGGTATCGGACGAAGAGGTGGAAGTAGTGGAAGTGCCACCGCTGGTGGCGGAGTTCCTGGGGTTGTGCGACGGACGGTCCACGGTGGATGAAGTGCTTCACCGTTTTGCGGCGGTGTGCCAGCCAGTGGGCCGGTTGAACGCCTGGGATGTGGCCGAGTACGCGCTGCAAACGGTGTATCGGGGCAAGTTGATTCGCGCGGTGGAAGCCGAAGCTGCCTGAGCACGGGCGATCGCGCCATCGGCGGCAGCTATCGGATAGAGGTCGATGCGACGGTTCGATGGCGTAACCTCCGAGCTTGAGCCGGACGATGTTCAGCAAGCGTGGGCATTCGCTGCGGCGAATATCGAGGACAGTGCGGACGGTTCCCGGCATCGATCCCTATCGGCGTTGCGCCGGAGTAGGATGTTTTGTCATACTCACGGTATGGTGCAGAAAATTGCCGTCACCTTGGATCGAAGGACCGTCGCGGACCTCGACCGGTGGGTCAGGGAGGGCAGGTACCCGAACCGCAGCCGGGCGCTCCAATCGGCCGTGAACTTATTGAGTGAGCGCGAGAAGCGGACCCGGCTCGCGCGCGAGTTGGCCAAGATCGACCCCAAAGAGGAAATGCAGTTGGCCGAACAGGGTCTGGGAGACCAGGCTTGGCCCGAATATTGAGAGGCGAAGTCTACTGGGCGGACCTGAACCCGGTCCGAGGCCGCGAGCAGGCCGGATTGCGGCCAGTCCTCATTCTGAGCCACGACCTGTTCAACAGGAAGTCCGAAACCGTGATCGTGATGGCGATTACAAGTCAGGCGCAGAAAGCCGGATTCCCGTTGACCATGGCGCTTCCCGCGGACATGATGCCCAAACCCTCATGGGTGAAGATCTCTCAGATTCGGACAATTCCCATCGATCGTCTGGGCAAGAGGATCGCGTCCCTGGGTCCCGAGATGCTGGATCAGTTGGTAGACGGGCTGCTCGAGCTAATTGGCTAGGTCTTGTCGGCCCATGAGTTTCCGCTATCGCCGTACCAGGTAAGCCGCTGGCGCGGCGGATGCTACGCGGACGCAAGGGTCCGGCCGTGTCTGCGTGCGGGAGGCCGCTGTCGCTTGGCAGTGGGATAGGGAGTCATTGATTGGCTGATCCACGCAGGCGGCGGCGCTCAGACGTTACGCCGCGATTTCACGGAGGATTTCGGGATGCAGCACTGCCACCCGAATCAGCGTCTTTGCCGCTCCGCTCGGCCTGCGGCGTCCCTGCTCCCATTGCTCCAGCGTGCGCTGCGAGACCCCAAGCATCGCGGCGAACTGCGCTTGTGTCAGTCCGGCATTCAGGCGCGCTCGCGCGATGGGCGAACGAGGCTCAGCGGAAGTCCGCTTGCCTTGGCCAGCTTTGATTTCGTTCACACCATCCAGAACCTCCTGCCAGATATCGCGCTTAGCCTCCATCCGGGCGAGCGCACGTCCCGTCAGTTTCTTAGTCATGTTCGAACAGCTCCTTCAATCGTCTTAGGATATTGGCCGGCACTTTCTCCTGCCGCGTCTTGGAATATAGTGTCAGCATCCAGAACTCGTTCGGCTGATAGCGCACGAAATAGATTAAGCGCAATCCGCCACGCTTGCCCGCGCCCTGTCGCCGCCAGCGGAGTTTCCTTACGCCACCGGAGCCGCGAACAATGGTTCCGGCTTCCGGGTTCTGCATCATGAACTGCTGCAGTTCGCCTTACTCATCGTCATCGAGGTAGTGGGCTCGCAGGCGATCGAAGACCGCCGACTCGATAAATACGAATACAATTGATCCTACGCCTCTGGCGTACCTACGTCAAGGCACGATCTTTTCGCTGCTAAACGCCGCTTACGGAAATAAGTACCCACAAGTCGTAAGTTAGTTACTGTCGCGAAACTCCGGCTCGTAACGGCAAGACCGCTCCCTGGCCGGGTGCCCTCTGGGCCCGGCTCAGTAACAAATCCCGTGGAATCATCGCAGCGTTTTCCGAGCTGCGACCGCAAGGGAGCGGTTTCTTGAGTTTCGCGACAGAAACCAGTTAGCCGCCGCTACCGTACCCGCAAGGCCGATTGCCCCAGTGCCTGGTACAGTTCCGCCAACCGGCGGGTGTCGCGCTCAAACCATTGCCGCACCCAATCGCGATAAGCCGCGGCGGCGGCCGATTCCGTCAACGTGCCTCGCGAGGTACGCGCGATGAGGTCCGCCGCCAGAATGCCGGACATGAGCGCCTTCAGCACACCGTGGGAAGCGGCGGGGTCCGTTACGGAAGCCGCGTCTCCCACGGCAAAATAGCCTTCGCCGGCGCATCCCTCCGCTATGCGCCAGGTGACGTCCGCGCACCGCACCGGTCCCGCCGCCTCCAGGCGGTCCAGAACGGCGGGAGGTCTCCGGTCGGGCCGGGCGAAATCCAGGCGGGTCCACGCATAGAGCGCCGGCCGTAACCGGGCCGTCCAGGTCCAACCCGCGGGGCTTCCGGCCAGCACCGGATCCGCGCCGATTTCCGGCGAGGTTCCGGCGCGGTAGCCGTAGCTCGCCACCAGGCGCCGCGAGACACGCCGGACCGCGATGCCGGCGCGCCGCTGCAACCAGTGGCCACCGGTGGCGTCAATCGTGAAGCGGGCGTGAACCTCTCCGGACTGGTAGCGGACACCGGCGATCCGGCGATTCTCCAGAATCGGCGCCGACACGCGGCAGGGTTGCAGCAGCGTGGCGCCCGCGGAGACGGCCTCGCGAAGCAGGATGGCATCCAGGTCGGCGCGCCAAGCCTGGAATCCCAGCCAGGGGCCTTCCGCGCCGCTCCCAAACTCGTCGAAGCGGGGAGGCGCGGCCCAGGAAACCCAATGGCCACGGTAGCGGTGGAATCCGGCCGCGCGGACGGCCGCGGCTACCCCGAGTTGCTCGAAAAGCGGTTCCACGCCGGGATGCAGGCTCTCGCCCGGCCGGTCGCGCGGAAACGGCTGCGCTTCCAGGAGAATTGTGTGCAAACCGTGGCGGGCGCACCAGATGGCCGCCGAGCTTCCGGCCGGACCGGCGCCGGCGATGGCCACGTCGCAATCAAAAGGCACGCGCCCGCCACCCCGCATTCCAGGTGTCCAGGTACAGAACGTGCTTGGTGGTGGCGAACGCCAGCACCGAACGCTGGAATCCCACGATCACGTTCATGGGGTAGCCCTTCTCCGGCTCCGCGGCGGTGGGGTAGATCAGCAGGAACCGGCAGGAGTCCCGCAGGCTCACGCCGGTGGCTTGCTCGGCCTGCTTCAGGTCCGGATCGTCCGCGGCGGTCCGGTCGAAATAGAGGACGCTCCACTTGATCTTGGCAACGGTATCGTCGGCGCCGACCGCTTCGTATACCAGGCCCATCAGCAGGGTGGCGGTCTTGTAATCGTCGGCAGTGGTGGCCCCGATTTTGGCGAAGTCGAAGCCAGCGCCCAAAGCCTGCGACACATAATCGGCGTGCGCCAAGGAGTGAAATCTGGCCGTGCCGGGGCCGATCAGTTCGGGCGCTTTCAGGCCATCCCAGCCGAGCCGCGACTGGAAAATCGGCGTGACCGTGGGCCCGGGTGCGGGCACAAACTGCCGCGTAGTGTCGGGCGCCAGCGCCGGCCAGAATCCGCTCTCGGCGGCGCACAGCCGGACATCTTCCAGAAACGGGCTGCCTCCGCCATAGGCGGCCAGGTGCAGAACGCCGTTTATGGAATTCTCGTCGTCGTTCAAGTCCATGCTGACGTCCCAGCCGGGGGCGAACAGCCCGGAAGCTGTATCGGGAAGCGTCGTCACCCTGCCGTCATCCCCGGAGTTCAGTTGCGTAGCGGCGTCTTTCGCGCTCGAGCCCAACAGGGAGACGACGGCGGTGTAGCTATCGTCGTTGCTCACGAAGACCGGCGCGCTGATGGCGATCGACGTGGTATTCCGGAACGCGATGTTGGCGGTGATCCGCGCGTCGGAAAGGGGCTCCATCGGCAGGGATCCTTCAAAATCGGGGAACAGGGCCGCCTGAAGGGGGGGCGTAAGGGAGTTCGTCCACCAGTCGAAAATGTTCACTAGCTTGACCGAAGGAAACAGATCGGGCGCGGCCAGAATCGAATATGCCGCGAGTTCCTGGCCGAGTTCGAGCGAGAGACCGTCGCACCGCGGCTGGATCCAGCCGTCTCCGGTGTGGTCCAGGTAGTGTTGCGCCGTATATTCCCCGAGATTCACCACCCTGGCGACATCCGGGGCGCCGTTGAGGTTCTTGCCGCGGCCTCCCTCAGTCAACTCCTGCCGGGCGTAGACGTATTCGGGAGACTGCCGTCCGCCACCGGGACGGCACGGGATGCGGAATGACGCCTCAGGGGTGGCTCCGCCCGGGACTATGTGCAGCCCCATCCCGGCATCGTTCAGGGTCACTTCCTCGGCCAGCGGGCGCGCCAGCGGCGTCACCAGCAGCGAGCCGCCCGCGGTTGAGGTAATCCGCGCAAGGGCGTCTTCCTGGAGGACAAAGGGCGGACTATTGAGAATGGCGCCGGTGTAGCGGGTGGGGTATCCCTTCTGCTCCAGGTACAGATGGATGCGCCGCAGTTTCTCGTTGCGATGGTCCGTGGAATACTGGAGGTTCAGTGTCCGGCCCCGGATACATTCGGCTCCGCTGAAGAGCTTTTGCAGGGGCACCCAGAATAGCCGTGTGCTATCGGGCGTCACGGGGTTGCCTTCCGCGTCCACGCCGCCCTGCCGGAAGGTCATTGGGCCGAAGCTCGGAGCATCCCCCGGGAGCTGGGCGGCGATGTAGGCGGAATAGCGGCACGGAATGACGTGGAGATCGCCCGGCTCCGTTCCCAGGCTGCGGTATCCGCGAACTGCCGGGACATAGATGGCCTCCGCCGATCCGATCCGCGCGACGCCGGTGCGCGAGTAGCACATGTCGGCGTGCCTGCGCTGGACCGTTTGGACGGCGGGGCGATACTCGCAAGCGTAGACGACAATAGCCAGCGGAGCGCCTCCCGCCATGTTGCCAAGGTCCCTGATGGAAGGCGGGTCGATGCCGTAAACGTAGTTCTCAATGCACTCGATGTCGTCGGGCGTGGGGAACCCCAGCACTTGGCCGGCTCCGGCTCCAGGCGCCGCCACGGCGTGAAAAAGGAGGCTCCGCGCGGGCTTGCCGGCCTGGATGCCGCGCGTACCCTCGAGAGAGAAATCGGTAAAGCCCGGCGCGGTCCGGTCGATGCGGGCGAGCGGCCGGGAAAGCTCGGAGGCCAACCCGGCGGTAGTGGATTGGCGGATGTCCAGATCCGATACTTGAAGCAGGAAATCGCGCCAGCCCAAGCTGTCGAGGCGGCGGCAGGCGTCCAGGACTGCTTGGATCAATGACATGGCTGGTAATTATAACAGCTTCCCGCGGATTGGAAACCGCGCCAAGAATGATCTCTCACATTGTCTGCGGTGGCGATGTGGCGCTGGCACTCGTGCCTGCCGGGTGGAGACTCCGAACTCCCGAAGTCGTGGAATGAGAGTGATCTCTTCGAGTCCGGGCAAAGACATTATTGGCCACAGATAAACACCGATGAACACAGATAAAAAGACAAAGAAGAAGGATTTTTCTTATCTGTGTTCATCGGTGTTCATCGGTGGCTGAATTTGTTCTTGCGGAGCGGTGGCTCAGTCCGATTCCTCGGCAGTCCCAGAATGCCGGTGACATCGGGAGTTCGGAGTCTCGGCGCGGCAGGCTGAGAGCCGGCTCAGAGCCTGCGCAACGACGCTTGCCGCGAAGCTATTCTTGCCCGATAAGACTTACTCCAACTTGATTCCGCGAGCTTCAATCGTCCCCGCGGTCGCCCGATCCAGGTTGGCGATGGCCTCGCCGGCATCGGCGCGCGCGCGCACTTCGCGGCTGCGCGCGGCGATCAGGTCGGTCTGACGCTGCAATACCAAAAACACCGTCGATGTCCCGGCCTGAAATTGCCGCTGCTCGCTCGCGTACTGCTCTTCCGCCGACCGCCGCGCCAGCGCCGCCGCGTCCAAACGCGATTCGGTGGCCAGCACGGCTTGCAGCGCATTGCGCACGTCGGCTTCGATGGCCATCCCAAGCTGATCCTGCACGGTGCGCAAGCGGCGGCCTTCCAACATCGAGATGGCTGCCTGCGCTTCCGCCGTCCGATTCCGCAACGGCAGGGAAACCTTCACTCCCACTTGCGCCGTCGGGAACGTACCCGCTGCCAGGGTACTTAGCGACTGTCCGTAACTGCCCATCAACAGGGGGGGCACGAAGACCGTGCCGGGCGGAAAGAATGCCGCCAGCGGATTCGCTGCCAATTGCGCGGGAACGCCCGCCAAGCCGGCCGCCGAGAGGTTGGCGTAGGCATCCACCCGCGGCTTGGTCTGCTCCTGGCTCAACCTGGCATCCAGTTTGTTGACGTCCAGCGCCAACAGGTTCGACGAAAGCTCCGGCCGCGATTTCAACGCGCGCGCGATGGCCTCCTCCAGGCTCGGCGGCTTCACTTCGGCGCTGAGCGGCGTTTCCACGGTCAGCGCCATGCTCCACATCAGGTCGGTGCGATTGGGCAGCATCAGCGCCTTCAGATTGTTTTCCGCTTGCGTCAGCATCTGCTGCGCCGCGAACAGCCCCTGTTGGAACGTGGCCACCTGCGTCTGCGCGGCCACCACATCCACCGGCGCCAGCACGCCCTGTTCCGCCATCCGCTGGTTGCTGTGGTACTGCTGCTCCGCCAGGCGCACCGCTTCGGTCTCGACGTCCAGGTTGTGGGCGGCGTAATCCAGCTCCCAGTAAGCGCTCACAGCCTGAGTGACCGCTTCGATGACCCGTTGCCTGAGTTGCTCCACACTAAGCTGCCGGCTCTTGCGCGCAACCTGGATGCGATAGCGGTTCTCGTCGAAGCGCAGGCCGCGCCACAGCGGCTGAGTCAGGTTGAGGCTCAGCGACGTGGGATAGAGGGGATTCAGCGTCGTAAAAGTACTGTCGGTGGTCTGCCGGGAGTTACTAAATGCCAGCGAGTAAGTGCCTCCCGACGGAGTCAGGCCACTTACTTGCGGCCCTCCGTCCCACTGTTTCTGAGTAAGTTTGCCGGTTTCCGTTCCGCCGATGATGGAAGCTACCGGCACAACCGCCCGGGTGCGGTCCGCGTTGAAGGCCAGCAGCGGATCGTAGGCTCCTTGCGCCGACCGTACCGCGAATCCCGCTTCCTCGCGCTGGATGCGCGAGATCCGCAGGTCCGGATCGTTGGCCAGCACCCGCTCGATCGCTTCAGATAGAGTGATCTTAGTCTGCCCCGTGATGCCCACGCGCGGCTGAATCCTCACTTCCTGCAGCGGCTCCAGTTTCACCGCTTGCGGCGCCGTCTGTCCGAAGGCCGACATGACAGTTGCCACCGTGATGGCCGCGACTTTCTTCCCGCGCAGACGCAGCGCTTGCAGGAGGCGCGCCATGCGGCCCGAGGCGAACGATTCGCCCAGATCCTCGAACAGCGAGTAGAAGACCGGCACCACTAACAGCGTCAGTATCAGGCACAGCGACTGTCCGCCCACCACCAGCACGCCTATGGAGCGATTGGTGGCCGCTCCGGTGCCGTTGGCGATCACCAGCGGCGCCATGCCCGCTACCAGCGCGATGGTGGTCATCAGAATGGGCCGCAAGCGGTCGCGATTGGCCAGGATGATGGCGTCATACCGCGGCATGCCCGCCGCGCGCAGGCCGTTGGTGTGGTCGATCTGCAGAATCGCATTCTTCTTCACGATGCCGAACAGCAGCAGCAGTCCCAGACCGGACATGATGTTCACGGTCTGGTTGGCGATCAGCAGCGACACGATACCGAAGGGCACCGCCAGCGGCAGCGTCAGCAGAATCGTCACCGGGTGAATGAAGCTTTCAAACTGCGCCGCCAACACGATATACATAAAGATGAACGTCAGGGAGAAGGCTAGCGCGAAGTAGTAACCCGTGCGGCCCAGTTCCTTGGACATGCCGGTCTTGCCCGAGGTGTAGTCCGGGTCCATGCGGAGCCCCTCGCTGAGTTTGTCCAACTGGTCCAGGACGGCGGCCTGCGACCCGCCGGCCAGCACGTTGCCGGAGAGCGTCACCTGCCGCTGCCGGTTGATGCGGTTGATGGCCGAGGGCCCGGTGCCGGGCACAATGCGTACTACTTCGTCCAGCCCCACGCCGCGGCCTTTGTTCGAGGGCACGGTCATGCGCGCCAGTTCCTCCGGGCTCACGCGGAATTCTTCCGCCGCGCGCACTCGCACATCGTACTGGTCTTCGCCGGCTTTGAATGTGGAGGCCACCTGTCCGGCCACCAGGGTGTTGAGCGCCAGTTCGATATCCATTACGGAAACTCCCAGGTCGGCGGCGCGCGGGCGGTCGATCTCCAGCCGCACTTCGGGCTTGCCGCTGCGCAGCGTGGTGTCGGTATCCACCAGATTGGGAATAGTCTTCATCCTGGCCAGCAACTCGCCGGAGTATTGCGCCAGCTTGTCGAGGTCCGGCCCCTGCACGAAATATTGGATGTCGGCATTGCTCTGGTTGCCGCCCACGGTGCTCACCAGGTCGACGCTGGTATGGATGTCGGCGGGGTACTTCTTCAACAGCTCGCGGGTGCGCTGCATCAGGTCCTGCTGCGACACGGTGCGCTTGTCGAGATCGGTGAGCGCTACGTAGATCTCCGCATTGTTCACCGATTTGTCGGCGGTCCCACCGGCCGTCATGAGGGTGTGCCGGATGCCGGGGAGTTGGCGAATGTCTTGCGCCACGCGCTCCGAGAGATTGGTAGTGGCCGCCAGCGAAGTGCCTTCCGGCGTGCGCACCATCACGTTGTATTGCGAGGCATCGTCGGCCGGCAGGAAATTCTTACCCACGAAGGCGAACAGCGGAAGGATGGAGAGAATCACCAGCACGCTGGCCACAACGACGGTCTTGCGATGGGCCATGGACCAGACCAGCATGCGCGTATACCACGCATCCAGATGGCGGAAGAAAAACGATTCCTTAGAGGAGTGTCCGCTGGCGCCCTGCTTGGGAGGCTTGATGAAGCGCGAGCACAGCATGGGCGTCAGGGTGAAGGAAACCAGCAGCGATACCGCTATCGCAAAAGCCGAAGTGAAGCCGAACGAGCTCATGAAGCGGCCCACGATTCCGCCCATGAAGCCCACCGGCAGAAACACCGCCAGCAGCGACATGGTGGTGGCCATCACCGCCAGTCCGATTTCCTTGGTGGCCTGGATGGCCGCGGTGAACGGCGGCACGTGTTTCTCTTCCACGTAGCGGTAGATATTCTCCAGCACGATGATGGCATCGTCGATCACGATTCCCACCATCAGGGTGAGCGCCAGCATGGTGATGTTATTCAGCGTGAATCCCATGGCGGCCATCAGGGCGAAGGTGGAAATGATGGACGTGGGGATGGCCACGGCGGCAATCAGCGTGGTCCGGATGTTGGCCAGGAAAATGAAGATGATGATGGCGGCGAAAATGCTGCCTTCTACTAAGTGCTTCTTAATAGAGTCGACGGACGCCTTGATGAAGACGGATTGATCGCTGACGATGTCGGCCCTTACGTCCTTGGGCAGGCTCTGGCGAATCACGTCCAGCCGGCGGCGCACTTCGTCGGCGGTGGCCACGGTGTTCTCGCCCGATTGCTTGGCGACAACCAGCGTGACGGCCGGCATCCCATCCAGGCGCGCCGCGCTGGCGGGCTCCTCGTAGCTGTCTTCGGCGTAACCGATGTCGCTGACCTTCACCACGTAGCCGTTGCGATTGGCGATGGCCACCTGGTTAAACTGCGCCGTCTCGGCCACGCGGCCGGTGGTGCGGACGGTGAATTCCCGCGCCCCGGCGTTGAGGCTGCCGCCGGGCAGTTCCAGGTTTTGCGCCCGCAGGGCGTTGAAAACGTCGGTCACCGTCAGGTCATAAGCGCGTAGTTTGCCGGGATCCACCATCACGTGAATCTCGCGTTTGGCGCCGCCCACGATGGTGACTTCGCCCACGCCCTTGGCGTTCTCCAGGCTGCGTTTGATCTGCTTGTCGGCGATGAGCGTGACGTCGCGCAGCGATCGCGGCGCCGATACCACGACGCGCAGGATGGGCGCCGCATCGGGATCGAACTTCTGCACCACCGGCAGCTTGGCCGTCTGCGGCAGGTCGTTGACAATCAGGTTGACCTTGTTCTGCACTTCCTGTGCCGCCACGTCGCCATTCTTCGAGAGCAGGAAGGTGATGATCACCTGCGACTGGCCTTCCGAAGAGATGGAGCGGACCTCGTCCACCTGGCTGATGGTGTTGACGGCGTCTTCCACCTTCTTGCTGATTTCGGTTTCGATTTCTTCCGGCGATGCGCCCGGATTGGCCACCACCACTATTACGGTGGGGATATCGACCTTGGGGTACAAATCCACTCCCAAACTGAAATAGGAGAAGATTCCCACCACGACCAGTGCGAGGATCAACATCGTCGCGAAGACCGGCCGGCGTACGCAGAGTTGAGCTAGGGCATGCATGGCTAGTTATGGCTCTCCACGGCCGCGCCGTCGTACAGTTCGCTCAGACGATTCACGGCGACCGTCTCATTCCCGGTGAGGCCCGAAGCGATGCGGATCCGGTCGCCATCGGCATCGCCAACCACTACCACGCGCAGGCGGGCCTTGCCGTTTTCGATGGCGAAAACCTGGTTGGAGTCGGTGGTCTTGTCGCGCACGATGGCGCTCCGTGGCACGAAGACCGCCGTTTCGCCGCCGGGCAGGACCACGCGCGCATTGGCGAACATTCCCGGCCGCAGTTCCGACTGGCCGTTCTCAAAACGGGCCTCCACGATGAAGACACGCGAACTGGGGTCCACCGAAGCATTGATGGCCGTCACCTTGCCGTTGAATTCGCGGTCGGGGTAGGCGGACACGCGAGCCGTGACGGGCATTCCGATTTTGGCGCGGGAGGCGCGCTGTTCGGGAGTCTGCAACTGCAATTTCAGACTGCCCATGCGGACGATGGTGGCGATCTTATTGTTGAGCGCCACGTACTCGCCGGCGGCCACCGGACGCGCCGTGACATTTCCGTCGAAGGGCGCGTGGATAGTGGTATCGGCCAGTCCCTTTTCGGCCTGCGCCAATTGCGAGCGGGCCGCGGCCAGGGCGGCTTGCATGGCTTCCACCGCTCCGAATCCCTGGCGCGCGCCGTTGAGGGCGGCTTCGTATTGTTGCCGCGCCGCGTTGGCCATGGCGTCGGCGGTTTCCTGTTGAGTGTGGGCCTTATCGAAAGCGCTGCGGGAGACGTCGCCGCTGGCGACCAGGTTCTCGTACCGCTTGGCATCGGCCGCGGCCAGCCGCGCTTGCGCCTGCGCCGATTCGTAATTGGCGCGCGCCCCCGCTACTTCGGGCACCGCATTGGCATCGAACTCGGCGCCGCCGCGCAGGCCGATGCGCGATTCGGCCTGGTGCATGGCCGAAGTGGCCTGGTTCAACTGCGCCTGCGCCTGTTCCAGGCGCAACTCCGCGTCGCGATGGTCGAGCTCGCAGACCACCTGGCCCTGCTTCACGAAATCGCCGACATTTACGGGCGTGGCGAGCACGCGGCCGGCCACCAGCGGGGCGATATCGGAACTCTCGTCGGCGATGAAAGTGCCGGTTTCTTCAAAGGATGCGGGGACCGTCCGCGCGACTGCCTGCGCGGTGGACACCGCGATTTTTTGCGGCCCGGTCTGCACCGCGGTCGCTGCCTGATTGCTGGCGCAACCGGCCAGAAAGACGGCTAATAGGATGACTGCCGTAAGAAAGAATCGATTCATTTCCGGATACCTGTTTTTTTCTGTCGAATTCCGCGCATCATGATGCCGGTGAAGATTTCGACTACTTGAGTGTCGTCGAGCCGCGGCGGCTGGAAGCCAAACAGCTCGGTATAAATGGCATAGTTTTCGGCCATGCCCGCGATGGCCGCGATCACCACGCCGGCGTCGTAGTCGCGCAGTGCCCCTTCCCGCTGGCGGCGCGCGATATAGTCGCGCAACAGTTCGAAGACCGGCTGGGCGAATTTGCGATGATGCGCCAGCCCCAATTCGTGGCCTTCCAGGGCGGCGAACAGCAGAATCCGCTCGAGGCTGGCATCGGTGCGGTAGGATTCCAGGATCTTGCCAGCCAGGGTTCGCATGACGCCGGCATCGTCGTTGCGGTCCATGCGCGCCTGGATCTCGGCGAGCCACTCCCGGTGGCAGCAGGATTCGGTTTTGGAGTCCAGAACGGCGGTATAGAGCGCCTGTTTGCTGGGGAAATGGCGGAAAATGATGGCCTCGGTGACGCCCGCGGCGGCGGCGATCTCCTTGGTGGTAGTGCCGCCGAAGCCTTTGCGGGAGAACAGTTCCAAGGCTGCGTCCAGCAACTGGCGCCGGCGGTCGCCGGCATTCATGCGGGCGGCGGAGTGAGCGGCTTCATGCATGCCCCATTGTAAGTTAGTACTTACTTACAAGTCAAGCAGGCGATGCCGCCGCTTCCGGATTCTGAGCCCGGCCGGTGGTGGTGTTCTCGCCAGGAGTCCAGCGATAGCTTGATGCAGGGCGGTCCTGGTGTTGAGAGAATGGTATCCGGGGGCACACAGAGGTATCTGTAGGTAATGGAAGGCTGAGCCCTGGAAACGATCGAGAAGCTTTTCGACCGGGTGCGGGAGATCCTTTACTTGCCCAACCGGCCCTCCGGCCAACGCTGAAGATTGCGGTAATATGCCATTAAAGTCTGGCTCCATTCTGCCGATGATTGAATCTAGGGAAGGACGCTCTTTCAATGGTAAATCGGCTTTTGACGGGTTTCGGCTTGTTGATCATCGCAATCTCCCTTGCTTTCGTGTTCCCCGGCAACTGGGTCTTGCTGGTGGTTGCGCTGCTCCTTTGTAGCGGCCTCGGTTGGCTCGCGGTTCGACATGCTCTCGCCATGCAACGGCGCATGATCTTCCTGGAAGGGACTTTGGACGCCGTTCCGCAGCCTCTTACAGTCACCGATCTGGACATGCATTGGGTATTCGTGAACAAAACGACCGAGCAGCTCCTCAAACGAACCAGGGAACAGGTCAAAGGCAGGCACTGTTCGGAGTGGCGGGCGCTCATCTGCAACACGGACAAGTGCGGTATCGCGAGCCTCCGCAACGGCCGTCCGCGAACCAACTACATGCAGGACATGGGGAACGGGACTTCTCGCGGTATGCAAGTGGATACTTCCTACATCGCGGACAAGTTTGGCAACCGCTTGGGTCACGTGGAAATCGTGACCGACGTCCACGCGCAGAATGAGTTGGGCGATCTGCATTCAAAGCTGGCTGCATCCCTCGAAGAAATGAGCAGCACCATGACAGAGATCGAGGCGCAGACCAAGTCCAATGCGAGCAATGCAACCGATGCCAGCAAACTGGCGAATGCGACGCGCCACACGATCGGCGGCCAAGTGACCGAGATTCGGCACTTGAACGAGGTGATGCAGGCCATTCAGGAAACGAGCCAGCAGATTACGCGGATCAACAAGGTGATCGACGAGATCGCTTTCCAGACCAACATCCTGGCGTTGAACGCCGCAGTGGAAGCGGCCCGGGCTGGCGAGTCTGGCGCCGGGTTTGCGGTTGTGGCGGACGAGGTGCGGAATCTGGCCGGCCGGGCTGGCGAAGCCGCGAAGCAGACTTCCGAGCTGGTCGAAAAGTCCATTACGGCAGTCAGCCAAGGTGTGGATTTGGCAGCGCGGGTGGCGCAGTCGCTTGCCGGAGTCGACGAAAAAGCTCAGCAGGTGGATGGAATCGTGGAGCAGATCGCACGGGCATCGTCCGAACAGTCGCAAGCCCTCTCTGCCCTGACGCAGGCGATCTCAGGCCTGAGTTCCACGGCCCTACAGTCGGCCAGAGGTAAAGCAGCGGATTTGGTCCATATTTCGCAACATTAGCCGACTAACGTATTGCCTCGTCCGCGCGGAATCTGTGAATGGCGGCGAGCGCTACAATCTGATGGGAAAAGATGAAAAAAGAATTGTCGATCTTAATGCAGCTAAGCTAGTCAAGCTAGTCTAGTCAGCGGGAAGCTTTTGAATCGACGCCGAAGTCATGCAAACCCTCTGCACGAGAGCAACGAACCGGGAGGGGAACACGGCCGAAGAAAGTCGTCGCGGGCAAGCTAAAGCATTCCCGACCATCTTTTTGCGTCACTCTTCGCCTTCCGCGGAGTATTAGTAGTATGCGCTACGCACTCCGCTCTCTGTGGAAGACTCCCGCCTACACCCTGGTGGCCCTGGTCACTCTGGCCCTGGGCATCGGCGCCAATACCGCCATCTTCAGCGTGGTCAACCAGGTCTTGCTCCACCCCGCAGGCGTTTCCAACCCCAACCGCATCGTGGCGTTGCGCGTGAAATACGACAAGCTGGCGCTGCGCAATATCGGAGTCTCCATCCCCGACTTTGCCGATGTACTGCACAGCACGCAGCAGTTCGAATCGGCCGCGCTCATCGACACGGGCGATTTCAATTACACCGGCTCCGGCATGCCCGAGCGTCTCAACGGCGCCAGCGTAACCTACCGCTGGTTCGACGTCTTCGGCGCACGCCCCGCGCTGGGCCGCGTGTTTCAGGCCGAAGAGGACCGGCCGAATGCCAATCGCGAGGTGGTGCTCTCATTCGCCGCCTGGAAACGGCTCTTCGGGCAGGACCCCGGGGCGGTGGGCCGCGCCATCGAACTCAATCAGACCCCTTATCGAATCGTGGGCGTGATGGGCGCGGATTTCCGCTGGCCGGTGGATATCGACCTGTGGGCGCCGCTGGGCCTGGCCGATACCGAGTACACCGAAAACAACCGCTTCAACGAGAGCTTTCAGGCGGTCGCGCGGCTGCGGCCCGCGGCGCCGTTCGCTTCCGCCAGCGCTTTCGTGGGCGTGCTCAGCGACCGCGTGAAAGCGAGTGGCACCCGCGGCGGCGCGTATGCCAAAGACTCCGCCTGGGGCATGTTCCTGCTGCCGTTTACCGACTTCATTGCCGGCGATACGCGCAAGCCCATGCTGGTGCTGCTGGGCGCGGTGGGATTCGTGTTGCTCATCGCCTGCTCCAACATCGCCGGCCTGATGCTGGCGCGCGCTTCCGGACGCATTCGCGAAATCGCCGTGCGGGCCGCGTTGGGGGCCGGCCGCTGGCGCCTCATCCGCCAGTCGTTCTGCGAAAGCATGGTGCTGGCCGCGGGAGGCGCTGTGGCTGGCTTGGGCGTGGCATTCGCCGGAGTGCGCGGGCTACTGGCGCTGGCTCCCGAAGGACTGCCGGCGGCGGTGAGCGTGCGGATGGACGCTCCTGTGCTGGCCTTTCTGGTGCTGGCGGCGCTGGCTGCCGGTGTGCTCTTCGGCGTTGCGCCGGCGTGGCAGATCTCGCGGCTCAATCGGTACGAATTGCTGAAAGAGGGCGGCCGCTCGAATTCCGCGGGGCGCGGGCGCCAGCAGTTGCGGTCGTGGCTGGTAGTGGCCGAAGTTGCGCTGGCCCTGGTGCTGCTGGTGGGCGCCGGCCTGTTTCTGCGCAGCCTCGCCGCGCTGGAAAACGTGAGCCCTGGATTTCAGACCGCCGGCGTGATCACCGGCGGCCTCTCCCTGCCGCGTGCCCGCTACAATGACGGCGCCAGGCAGATGGCTTTCTACCGCGCGGTGCTCGACAACTTGTCCGCCACTCCCGGAGTGACCGCGGTGGCCGCCGGCGTGCCCCTGCCATTCAGCGGCAATGGCGGGTCCGCGTCGTTCCAGATCGAGGGACGGCCGGCGCCTCCGGGAGACCCCGGACCGCACGGCGATATCGGAGCCGTCAGCGCGGATTATTTCTCCGCACTCAAGATCCCCATCCGGCAAGGCCGCGCATTCACGGACCTGGACCGCCCCGACACGCAGCCGGTGGCCGTCGTCGATGAGATTCTGGCGCGGCAATACTGGCCCGGCGAGAATCCCGTCGGGAAGCACATTCGCCGCGGCAATTCGGCGCCTTGGGCGACTATCGTCGGGGTGGCCGGGCACGTCAAGCACTCCGATCTTGCGGGGGAAGACGTCAAAGGAAAATACTATTTCCCGATGTTCCAAATGCCGCTGCCGTTTATGAGCTTCCTGTTGCGCACGCCCTCCGACCCCGGACGGCTCTCCACGGCGATGCGCGACGCCGTGCGCGCGGTAGATCCCACGCAGCCGGTTTCGCAAATCCGGCTGATGACCGGCATGGTGAATAGTTCGCTGGCGCCGCGCCGCTTCGTGGTGACGGTGCTCGGAGTCTTTGCGGCGATGGCGCTGTTGATGGCCGTGATCGGCCTCTACGGAGTAATCAGTTACGCCGTGACGCAGCGCACCCAGGAATTGGGAGTGCGGCTGGCTCTGGGCGCGCAGCCGGCGGAAATTCTGTGGCTGGTGTTGGGACAGGGGATGAAGTTAGCCGGCTTGGGCGCCGCCGTAGGCCTGGTGGCGTCGCTCGCCCTCAGCCGATTGCTGCGGAACGAACTATTCCACGTGAGCGCATTTGACCCGCTGACTTTTGGATTGATGGCAGCGGCGCTGATTGCCGCCGCTCTGTTGGCCAGTTACATCCCCGCGCGCCGGGCAACTCGCGTGGACCCCATGGTGGCGCTGCGCTATGAGTAGAATTGCGAAATGGCCCAAGATCTGTCTACTGGGATCAGGCTTCCGTGTTGAAGCAGATTGGGTTGATCGCTGACGACACCCTGCCGGTATGTGGCGCGGAATCCGCCCGCAAGGTCAGAACTCCTGACGTCGTGAAATTTGGGATGAGCCCGTTTTCGTGGCGCAGGCACTCCTGCCTGCTGGGTCGAGACTCATCTCGACCCTCTTCGCGAGCGGCATCCACCGTCCCGGAGCGCCGAGAAGAGTCTCGGCGCCGCA
>Ga0182030_10010313_pt1 | contig 19008 bp, 14 predicted proteins | sample 812S3MmetaG_FD_121299 | JGI IMG/M metagenome (GOLD analysis project Ga0182030, IMG submission 121299) | Permafrost microbial communities from Stordalen Mire, Sweden - 812S3M metaG (Illumina Assembly) | ecosystem: Environmental > Terrestrial > Soil > Wetlands > Permafrost | place: Sweden...
CGGGAGCTCCAGAAGGCGAGGAACTCGTGCAGGAGCTACGGGATCACGTGGCCCACGAGATCGGACCCATTGCCAAGCCGCGGCAGATCATGCTGACGCCCGAGCTCCCCAAGACCCGTAGCGGCAAGATCATGCGCCGGTTGCTGCGCGACGTGGCTGAGCACAGGGATCTGGGTGACGTCACCACGCTGATGGATCCGACCGTCGTCAATGCGATCAAGGAGCACATGGACGAGGGAGCGGAAAGCGAAGAGTAGGGGTGCGTGACCCCAAGACGCACCCTAAGGAGCGTTGACCTCGAGCACGGTGGCCGAACCCATGCCGCCGCCGGCGCAGAGGGTGCCAACGCCGATGCCGCCGCCGCGACGACGCAGTTCGTGAATAAGGGTGACCAAAATGCGGGTGCCCGAGGCAGCTACCGGGTGACCGATGCCTACGGCGCCACCATTGACATTGACGATGTCGTGGGAGAAGCCGAGCTTGCGGGCGCACGCCACTGACATGGAGGCGAAGGCCTCGTTAATTTCAACCAGGTCAACGTCAGAGACGTCGAGACCGGCGAGTTGCAATGCCTTGGGCACGGCCACGGTAGGGGCTAAGCCGGTGCGGGCCGGCTCAATACCGCAGGAGTTCCACGAGCGGACGGTCGCCAGTACTTCGAGACCGTGGGCCTCGGCGTAGTCGCGGTCGACCACGACGACGGCAGCGCCGCCGTCGGCAATCCCCGAGGAGTTTCCGGCCGTGATCGTCCCGTTGGGACCGGTCAGCGAGGGGAGAGCGGCCAACTTTTCGAGTGTGGTGTCGCGGCGTGGATGCTCATCGACGCTGACGGTGACGGTCTCGCCCCGGCCAACCGGAACCGTCACCGGCACGATCTCCTCGGCAAATCGTCCGTCGTCGGTGGCAGTGATGGCTCGGATATTGGAGTGATACGACCAGTGGTCCGACTCTTCACGGGTGATCCCGCACTCATTGGCGGTGTTCTCGCCCACGGTGATCAACATGTTCATGTTCGGGGCTTCGACCGAGTCGGGGTGGCTCGGTGGTATGAACTGCTGCATGACGCCGAAGGGGACGGGTGACTTGGCGTACAGCGCCGGTGAGCGGGTCATCGACTCAATACCACCGGCCACGATGACGCGGGCCATGCCGGAGCGGATCTGGGCGGCGGCATCTTGCACGGCCATCATCCCGGTCGCGCATTGACGCTGCACCGTCCCGCCGGGCGTATCGGCAGGCAGACCCAACTCGTTGGCGATGTAGCGGGCCGTGCAGCCTCCGCCTTGGAGCACTTCGCCGATCAGCAGGTCATCGATGTCGTTGACGTCGAGTCCGACCTTGGTGATGGCGGCCGAGACGGTCTGGGCCCCGATGTCTTGGAGGGTCAAGCCAGCGAGGCCCTTCCCGGAACGACCGATGGGAGTGCGGATGGCGGCAACGATGACAGCGTCACTCATGGGTGTGCCTTTCTGATTCTCAGGCGGGGACAAAAACAGGGATGGTGAAGTCGTCGGAGATGACCTGGAACTTGACGGTCAGGTCCATCCCAACGCGGAGGTCCTCGAATTCGCAGTCGACGACGTTGGTCATCATCCGGGGGCCTTCTGCCAGGTCGACGTGGGCCGCCACGTAGGGGATGCGGTCCTTGAAGGGCGGCATGTCATTGCTGTAGATGACCGACCAGGTGTAGAGGGTGGCCTTCCCGGAGGCCTCGAACCACTCCACATTTTCGCTCCAACACTTGGGGCAAAACGGGCGTGGGTAGTACGAATAGGCGCCACAGTCCGTACAGTGCTTAATCAGGAGGCGTTCTTCCTTGGCTGCCTCCCAAAACTCGATGGTGTCGCCCTCGGGCGTCGGAAGGTCGAAGCGAACCATGCTCATCTGCACTTATTCCCTTGATCGTGCCCCCACATTTTGGGCTGTGGAGGGGAGGTAGTGGTCGTGTTCGCCGAGATTGACCCCCGGTCGAGCATCGGCCATGCTGCAACGAACCTGACACTGGCGTCAACTTTTGGGCGCCCACAAGCACCCTGGGGGACCTGAAACCGTGTTGATGGATGAGCATCTGCGCCGAATGGCCGAGGAGTTCCCCTCCGAGACGGCCTTCACGGTGGTCGACGTCGGGGCGCTCACATTCGCCGATTGGGAAGGTCGAGCCAATGCCATGGCCCGAGGCCTGGTCGAGGTGGGTTTGCCGGCCGATGGGCGGGTGGCCATCCACCTGCACCCCCAAAAGGCGCTCAATTGGTTGGTCTCCTATGCCGCCATCCACCGGGCCGGTGGCGTGGCTGTGCCGATGAATCCCCGCCTGGCCCCGGCCGAGGTGGGCCACATGCTGGGCCACTCTGGTTCGAGTCTGGTGATTGCCGACGGTGAGTTGGTGGCCCAGGATCTGGGCGTGGCCAACGATGCGCTGCTGGCTGTCATTGATGTGAGTGCCGGGGAGACGGATCGTCCGGTTGCCGGTGGGTCATCGGGTCCGCGGATCGTCAGCTGGGATGAAGTGACGGCCGGGGATCGAAGCGCCATGCAGGTACCCCGCTTGGCCGACGATTTGGCCGACATCCTGTACACCTCGGGTACGACCGGTCGCCCCAAAGGGGTGGCGGTGCGCCATTCCAACGCGTCGATGGTGGGCGAGGTCGCCCCGTCGTGGAGCGGCGCCGGTTGGCTCCACGCCAGCCCCATGTTCACTTTCGCCGGCATTGCGTTGGTGTACACACCGATGAAGCTCGGCATGCGGGGTATCTACCAACCGAAGTTCGACGCCGATCGCTGGTTGGACGTGGTCGAGGAAGAGCGCCCGATGGCCATCTTTTTGGTACCGGCTATGGCGCACTTGTTGTTGGACAACCCGCGCTTCGACACGGTCGACCTTTCTTCAGTCGCCATGTGTTCGGTCGGCAGCGCGCCTCTGGCACCGTTCGTCGTCGAGCGACTCCAAGAACGCATGCCCGACGCCATGGTGTCGAATAACTACGGCATGACCGAAGCCGGTTCGGCCTACTGCATCATGCCCAAGGGCGAAGCGGTCAAGCGTCCCGGTTCGGTCGGGATGATTGCTCCACCGGCCCTCGTGCGCATCGTCGATGCTGATGGGAACGACATGCCACCCAATGAAATTGGGGACGTGCGGATGCAACTGCCCGGCCATCAGCGTGAGTACTTCGGCGACCCCGAGGCCACGGCCGAGATGTGGAAGGACGGCTGGTTGGTCACCGGCGATCTGGGCAAGCTCGATGACGACGGCTATCTTTACATCGTCGGGCGCAGCAAGGACGTGATCATTCGGGGCGGCAACAACGTGCACGCCACCGACGTAGAGCACGTGCTGGTGCAGCACCCGGCGGTGGCCGAAGTGGCGGTGGTCGGCGCGCCGCACCCGGTGCTGGGCGAAGACGTAGTGGCCTTCGTGGTTCTGCACGGCGGCGACGATGTCGATGGCGAGACGTTGCGGGCCTACGCGCTGCCCTTGTTGGCCGATTACAAGGTGCCCCGGCAGTACATCTTCGTGGAGGAGTTGCCCCGCAACGCTACCGGCAAGGTGATCAAGCCCGAACTGCGGGCTCGGTTGGCTGAAGCCGCCAGTTAGGCGAGTTGGCGGACCACCTCGTTCATTGCTTCCATCTCCTCGCAGTAATGAGCGAGTGAGTGGTGGTCGAAGCGCAAGCTGAAGCCGGTGGCACCGAGGCCAACGTAGGACTCGAGGAACGACAGTGTGCCCTCGGGATCGCCCAGCGGATCGATTGGCGGTTCGGGGGCGAAGATGAGGTCGAGCGGCCGGCCCTGGGTGTCGGCGTACACCTGAAGGCCTCGAGAGATTTGCGGATCGGCCAGCATGGAAGTGAGTTCTGGGAGTTTGAAGCCAAAGGGCATCCAGGCGTCGCCGAGTTCAAGGGCACGGCGAAGGGACCGACGCGTGCGTCCACCAACCCAAATCGGTACCGCTCGTTCCAGTCCGGACGGCTCGACAATGAAGTCTTGGTAGTCGTAGTGGGTCCCGTGATACTCGGGCAAGCGGTGGCCCCACGAGGCCCGGATGGCCCGGATGGCGTCGTCGGATTGATCGCCCCGGCCGCCAAACGTGTGGCCCAGGACCTCGAATTCGGGTTTGAGTGATCCGACGCCCACCCCGGCGATGATGCGGCCGTTGCTCAGGAGGTCGAGGGTGCCGAGGCGCTTCACCAATTCCAGCGGGTGGTGATACGGGAGGACCGTCATGTGAGTGAGGAGGCCGATCGTTTGGGTTTTGGCGGCGAAATACCCGAGGGTGGAGAACGGATCCCAGTAGCGGCCGCCTCGCACGGTTGAGGCGGCGGCCGGGATGGCGATGTGTTCCGAGCACGCCACCCAGTCGTAACTCAGCGACTCGGCCTGCTGGACGACCTGGATCACGTCGGCGACAGAAGCCGTCACTTCCCACTCTGGGGGGTCGAAACGGGGATTCATGTGTAAGACGGGAGTCACGATGCCGAGCTTGAGTGCCATGGCCCGCGACGGTAGCGGCACTGCCGCCTCCCGGCAGGATTCACGCTCGAGTTGGCCGTTTCCGGCGAAATTGGCCGTCACGCAACCAAATGGCAACGGGGTCGCTCCGAGGTTGCACCTCTGATTGGGCAGAATCTTGTCATCACGAACACGACCTCTGGTTGTGGTCGCTCTGAGCGGGGCGACCACAACCAGAGGTCGTCTTCAATTTCGGCGAAGATGTCCTCTGATGGATTTCGACATTGGCGCTACCTTCAGCGATGACTACCTCTACTTCTACGCGGAATCGACCGATGAAGGGCATAGCGATGATGACGCGTCGGCTGTATTGGGCCATCTGCAGATGGCCCCGGGAGCTCGGTTGTTGGATGCGCCTTGTGGAACCGGCCGGCTAGCCCGTCGCTTCGCCGCGGCAGGGATGGTGGTGACGGGGGTTGACCTGTCGGAAGAGTTCATTGCCATTGCCGAAGCAGGGGGCGAAGGGGCTCGTGAGGGAGGAGTAGTCGGTCCAGGGGTAGCGCCGACCTACGTGGTGGGTGACATGCGAGACCTGCCGGTGGCCGGTCCTTTTGAGGCGGCCATCTGCTGGTTCACCTCGTTTGGCTACTACGACGATGACGATTGTCGACAGGTCTTGGCCGAGTTCCACCGGGTGTTGCGTCCGGGCGGGACCGTGCTGATCGAGACCATGCATCACGACGGGGTGGTCCGCCACATGACGGCGGCGCCCGATGCGTCGGTGGTGACCAGGGGCGATGACGCTCAGGTGGATCTCTTGCGCTTCGATCCGTTGACCGGGCGGGTGGCGGCCGACCGCACCATCTACCGCGATGGCCAGACCCGGCGGACTTCCCATTACATTCGCCTGCCCACACCGCCGGAATGGGTGACATGGCTGGAGGGGGCAGGTTTTCGCGGGGTCGAATTCTTCGCCGGGGACGGGGGACCCTTGCTGCTGAATTCGTGGGTGATGGTGGTCAAAGCCACGGCCTAGGCCGATGAGTTCCGCCTCGGCAGACGGCGTTCGGGCACCCCGGTGTACAGTAAAGGTGACACCGCTGTCAGCAAACTTCGTGCCTGCGACACGCTCGTGGGCGCCTCTGGAGGGGCCATGAACGTCGATATGAATGCACTCGCTGGCCCCCGCAGCCGCCTGAGGGCCGATGGAACGGTGGACCCGGTCACCGCCGAGGTCATTCGGGGCACCATGGAAACTGTCTGCTTTGAGATGGCGATGTACGTCTCTCGGACGGCGACGACGCCGATTCTGAATCAGTCCAACGAGCGCAACGCCACCATCCTCGATGGCAAGGGACGCTTGGCCGCCCTGAGTGTGGGTATTCCCCAATTCATGCTCACCTCGACCTTGCCGGTGCGCTTCGCCCTCGATTTCTTAGGCGTGGACGAGTTCCATCAGGGCGACGTGTTTGTGGCCAACGACCCGTATCACGGCGGCGGACACTTGCCCGACTACAACGTGTTTGCCCCGGTAGTGGTCGACGATCACCTGGTCCTGATCGCCTCCATCCAATGTCACCACGGCGACACCGGCGGCGCCGTCCCCGGCGGGTACAACGTGACCGCGGCTGATATTTGGGGCGAGGGCGTGCGCTGGCCCGTTATTAAGGTCCTCGATCGTGGCGTCGAACGACGCGACGTGCTCTACGCCTTGCAGATCAACAATCGCTTGGAGGGGTATCTGGGCGACATCCGGGCCCAGATCGGTGCGGCCAAGCAGGCCGCCGACGGGTTAGTCGAGCTGGTTGAGCGCTACGGGGTCGACGTGATTGAGTCGGCGGTCGACCACATGATCGATTACGCCGGGCGGCGCTTCGGCGAGGAGATCGGTGCCTGGCCTGACGGGACGTATGAGGGCGATGCCTACGTCGACCATGACCCGCTGGGCAACCCCGACATTCACCTCCATGTGGCCATCACCGTCGAGGGGTCGAAGCTGACCATCGACTACACGGGCAGTGACACCCGCCAGGAGCTCCAGGCCTGGTCGACCTACGGGAACACCCGGGGCTACACCGTGGCTCAGGTGGCCGCCATGATGGATCCGGAAATTCCGAAAAACGAAGGCTTCTTCAACTCGATTGAGTTGATCGTGCCCGAAGGATGCGTGCTCAATCCGTTCCCGGGTCGACCGGTCAGCGCCGGCACGCACCACCCCGGGGCCGACATTGGCGAAGTGATCGCCGTGGCATTGTCGGGCGTGCTGCCTGAGCGGGCCGTGCCGCAGACCTACAAGACGGGCATCCCGACCACGATCAAGGGCATCGACCCTCGAAGTGGTCAAGTGTTCGTCGATGGTTCGGCCGAGGTCTATGCGGGATGGTGCAATGCCGCCAAGGGCATGGACGCCTGGGGCGCCGTGAGTGCCAGCTTCGGCAACTTGTGGAAGGCCACGGCCGAGATCAACGAGAGCCTCTACCCGCACCTGCAATGGAGTCGCGACTACCGGACCGATTCGGGCGGGGCGGGACAATGGCGCGGTGGGTGCGGCAGTCATTACGTAAAGGAAGTGCGCGTGCCTTCCAACGTCTACACCTACGTGGTGGGGCAGAAGTACCCGATGCCGGGTATTGCTGGCGGAGCCAGCGGCGCGCCCAACCGACTGAAGCTGCGCTACGGCTCCGAGCACGAGATCACGGTGAAGCACACCGCCGACTGGGTGCCCATGGAGGCGGGAGACCGCATCAACTTTGACTACGGCGGTGGTGGAGGCTGGGGCGACCCGCTCGACCGTCCGGCTTCGGCCGTGCTCGATGACGTGCTCGATGAGTACGTCAGCGTCGAAGGCGCCTCGCGTGACTACGGCGTCGTGCTCAACGGTTCGCTCGAAGAGTTGACCCTCGAAATTGACGAGGAAGCGACCGAAAAGCGCCGGGCGGAGATTCTGGCCGCTCGTCCCGCCTGAGATCCATAAGCTGCACGTTGATGGTGATGGGTGAGGTGCGATGACTTCAGGAATTGTGGCGTGGGGTAGCTATTTGCCCTATTGGCGCCTGCAACGCTCTGCCATTGCGCAGGTGCTTGGCTCGGGAGGCGGCAAAGGCTCACGGGCCGCGGCTTCCTATGACGAAGACACCACGACGCTGGGGGTTGAGGCGGCTCGGCGGGCGTTGCGTGCTGGCGGGGTCGGGTCGGCTCTCCAGGACTTGTTGTTCTCGACACCGGCACCGGGTTACCTCGACAAGACCAATGCCACCACGGTGCATGCGGCCCTCGGGTTGGACCGCAGCTGCGCCGCCTACGACTTCTGCGGCTCGCCCCGTTCAGCCATCGGCACCTTGCTGGCTGCGTTCGGCGGCACGACGGGGCGTACCAGCTTGGCCGTCGTCTCCGACCTGCGGACCGGATTGGCCGGCGGCGCCGAAGAGCGTGATGCCGGTGATGGTGCGGTTGCCTTCGTGTGCGCAGCTGACGGTGCGGTGGCTGAGTTGATCGGGCGTGGCTCCAGCAGTGATGAGTTCTTGGATCGTTGGCGGGTTCCGGGCGAGGCCGACTCCCACGTCTGGGAAGAGCGCTTCGGCGAAGAGATGTATGTCCCGTTGGCCCGGGAGGCCTTCGCCGCCGCGCTGAAAGATGCCGGCATCAGCGAGGGTGACATCGATCACGCCGTGGTCAGCGGGCTGCACGTGCGTGCGGTCAAGTCGGTCAGTGCCGGTCTCGGTGTGGCCGCCGATGCCATGGCGCCCGATCTCATCGGTTCGGTGGGCAATCTCGGTGCCGCGCACGCCGCGCTGTCATTGGCCAACGTGTTGGACCGGGCCGAACCTGGTCAAGTGATTGTGGTGCTGTCGCTGGCCGACGGCGCCGACGCCCTGGTGCTGCGGACGACCGACGCGCTGCCTGCCGCGCAGGAGGCGGCCCGAGCGGCCGGGGTGCCGACGGTGGCTGAGCAGATCGAGACCGGCCGGACGGATCTGACCTACGCCGCCTTTTTGTCGTGGCGGGGGCAGCTTCATCGGGAGCCGCCGCGCCGACCGGATCCGGAACGGCCCGGTGCACCCATCGTGCATCGCTCCGAGAGTTGGAAGTACGCCTTCGCAGCCAGTCGGTGTCTGAACTGTGGCTTCCGGCATCTGCCGCCGACGCGGATCTGCCTCGAGTGCAAGTCCATCGATCACATGGTGAACGAGCGGCTGGCTGACACTCCGGGCACCGTGGCCACCTCTACCATCGACCACCTGGCCTACAGCTTGTCGCCTCCGGTGGTGGGCGTGATCGTCGATTTCGACGGCGGCGGGCGGTATCGCTGCGAAATGACCGACGTCAACGTCGAAGAGCTCGCCATGGGCCAGCGGGTCGAGATGACGTTCCGACGGGTGTACACGGCCCAGGGCGTGCACAATTACTTCTGGAAGGCCCGCCCCGTTGTTTCGGCTGGCGGCGGGTCGGCGACGAGCGAGAGCGAAGGGAAGTAGTCCAATGGCCAGCAAAGGCATTCGCGACCAGATCGCCATCATCGGCATGGGTTGTACCCGCTTCGGCGAGCTGTGGGATACCGGCCTCGACGACCTCTTGACCAACGCCGCCACCGACGCCGCCACCGACGCCGGTCTGCCCATTCACGATATTGACGCCTTCTGGCTGGGCACCATGACCTCGGGCGTGTGCGGCGTGACGCTGTCGCGCCCTCTCAAGCTCGACTACAAGCCAGTGACCCGGGTGGAGAACTACTGCGCCACTGGCTCTGAGGCTTTCCGCAACGCCTGCTACGCCGTGGCCTCGGGCGCCTACGACACCGCCATGGCGATTGGCGTGGAGAAGCTCAAGGACACCGGTTACTCCGGGCTTACGGGGATCCGTCCCGTCGGTGACGGTACCGATCCAGGGTTGTCGTCGCCGGCGGCCTTCTCGTTCCTGGCCCCCTCCTATGGTCACAAGTACGGCGTCGGTCCGGCGCAGATGAAAGAAGTGATGAGCCGCATCGCCTTCAAGAACCATCAGAACGGGGCGCGCAATCCGCGGGCCCAGTTCCAAAAGGAAGTCTCCATGGAGACGATCGCCAAGGCGCCGTTGGTGGCAGGCGAACTCGGCGTCTTCGACTGCAGCGGCGTGAGCGACGGGGCGGCGGCGGCAATTATCTGTCGGGCCGAGGACGCGCATCTGTATTGCGACAACCCGCTCTACGTCAAGGCGCTCAGCTTCGTGGCTGGACCGGCCGCTGGTCCCATCGATCCCGACTACGACTACACCACCTTTGTGGAGGTCACCCGATCGGCCGAGGACGCCTACCGCCAAGCCGGCATTACCGACCCTCGTTCGCAGCTGGCCATGGCCGAAGTACACGACTGCTTCACCCCGACCGAGCTCGTGCTGATGGAAGACCTCGGATTCGCCGAGCGGGGCACGGCCTGGAAAGAGGTACTGGCCGGCACCTTCGATCGTGACGGCGAACTGCCGGTTAACCCCGACGGTGGGTTGAAGAGCTTTGGGCACCCGATCGGTGCTTCTGGCTTGCGCATGCTGTTCGAGTGTTGGTTGCAGCTGCGGGGCGAGGCTCCGGCGGACCGGCAGATCTCGACCGTTGGGCCGGGGCGGACGTTGGGGCTCACGCACAACTTGGGCGGTGCACCGGGCGAGGGCGTCAGCTTCGTGGGCATTGTCGGTACCGAGCTGGACTCGGTGAGTTGATGCGTGGACGACTGATGGGTGGACGACTGATGGGCCACCGCTGATGGCTGAGGCAACCGGCATCGACCTCTTGGCCGAAAACGAGGATCAGACCGCACTGCGCCAACTGGCTCGTGACGTCGCCATGCGCGAAGTGGCGCCGCGAGCGTCACAAGGGGACGAGACGGGTGAGGTACCACCCGAAGTGCGCAAGGCACTGGCCAGCGCCGACCTCCTCCGCATCACCATTGGCGAGCAGTGGGGCGGCATGGGCTATGGCGACGTGGAAGCCGCCATCGTGCTTGAGGAGATCGCCCGGGCTGACATTTCGTCGGCCATCTGTTGCCAGTTGACCTTCAACGGTCCGCCGCGGGGTATTGAGCACTTGGGTCCCGAGGCCATGAAGGAGCGTTGGTTGCCCGCGGTGGCTGACGGTGATGCGCTGATCAGCATCGGCATTACCGAACCTGACGCCGGTTCGGCCGTGCAGAACATGCGTGCTGCGCTGACCGAGGACGGACCGGGTCGCTGGAGGCTGAACGCCTATAAGAACTACTCGACCCTCGGGCATGTGGCCCAAGGGGTCTTGGTTTGGTGTCGCTGGCCGGGGGGAGAGGGCGCCAAGGGGATTGGCGCCGTCATCGTGCCGACCGACCGTGAGGGCGTTTCCATCACTGGACGCCACAAAGGGATGGGGATTCACGCCGCCACCGAAGCCGAGTTGGCTTTCGACGGGGTCGAGATCACCGAAGATGACATTTTGTTGGCGGGGGATCCGTCGTCGACTTCGGCGTTCAAAGTTTTGCTGTCGCACCTGAACCATGAGCGCTGCGGCAATGCGGCCATGTGCGTGGGCGCCGCCCAAGGCGCGCTCGAGCATGCCGTGCGCTACATGAGTGAGCGGGTCATCGGCGGGCGACCCCTGTCAGAGTTGCAAGGCTTGCAGTGGAAGTTGGCCGATATGGCCGTCCAACTCGAAGGGGCCCGGATGTTGTTGGGCCGGGCCGTGCGGCTGGCCGGCGATGGCGGCACACCACCCCCATTGGAGACGGCACTGGCCAAAACGGCCGCCAACTTGGCCGCCAAGTTCGTCTGTGATGAAGCGATGCAAATCCACGGGGGCTACGGGTATAGCCGGGAGTATCCGTTGGAGCGGGCCTACCGGGACATTCGCGGCCTGTGTTTCGGTGCCGGGACTGTGGAAGCGCAACGCAACTTCATCGGGCTGCGGGTTTCCGCCGGCGGCCGCACCGGCTCTCCGGGCTGGTGCAACCCGCTCGACGCCCGGTAGTCGGTGGCTGGGTAGGTGGGGAGGTAGATGGGCGGGGAGCAAGCGGAGGAGTCCAAGCGTGCATGTTCGTTAGCCGCCGAAGCGTGCGAAGCCACCAAGCACTACGGCACCAGTGCGGCCACGGTCATGGCGCTCGACCATGTGTCGGTGGCGTTCGAAGCGGGCAAGTTCAGCACCATCATGGGTCCGTCGGGATCCGGGAAGTCGACCCTCCTCCATTGCCTGTCCGGGCTCGATACGTTGGACGCCGGCACCGTCCGCATCGGCGACATCGACCTCTCGACCCTGGGCGAGCGGCAGCTGACCGAACTGCGCCGCACCCAAGTCGGCTTCGTGTTCCAAGGCTTCAACCTGCTGCCTACGCTTTCGGCCCGGGAGAACATTGAGCTGCCGGCGACACTGGCCGGAAGCCGACCTGACCCGGCGTGGGTCGATCACCTGGCCGGGCTGCTCGGCATCGGCGAGCGCATGCATCATCGGCCCACGCAACTCTCGGGCGGCCAGCAGCAGCGGGTCGCCGTGGCGCGGGCCCTGGTCAACCGGCCCACCATCATTTTCGCCGATGAACCCACCGGCAATCTCGATACGAAGTCCGGCGCCGCACTCCTTGAGCTCCTGGCCCAGATCGTGGCCGACGAGCGCCAGTCCGTGATCATGGTGACGCACGATCCGGCCGCCGCCAGCCACGGGCACCGGGTCGTCTTCCTGCTCGATGGTCATGTGGTCGACGACCTGGCCGAGCCCACCACCGACTCCGTGGCCCACCGCCTGGCTGCATTGGAGGGGTGAACCGTGTGGCGCGTGGTGTTGCGGAGTCATCAGCGCCACTTGCTGCGACTGGTCTTGGTGTGCGTGGCCATCGCTGTCGGCGTGGCCTTCTTGGCCGGGACGTTCATCCTCACCGACACTGACCACGCCGCCATTTCGGCAACGTCCGACTCGGCCTACGCCAATGTGTCGGTGGCGGTGCAAGGTCACCGCTCCTCCTCCAACCTCCCCGGCTTTGCCGGGTTCATACCGGTCCCGGCCAGCCTGTTACCGACGGTGCAGGGCGTGGCGGGCATCGGGCAGGTATCGGGGGAGGTTGACGGGTATGCCCAACTCGTCGGTACTGATGGCGCGCTGATCGGCGGGCACACGTCGACGGCCATGGGTATTTCGGTGGCGCCGGTGGCAGCCTTGCGCCCATTCGTGGTGCACGCTGGGGTGCTGCCGACGTCGTCCGGCCAAATCGATGTCGACGCCAATACGTTTGCGGCGCAGCATTGGCACCTCGGTCAGAAGGTGGGTGTGGTCACTGACGCGCCGGTGCAGCACTTCACCATCGTCGGCACCATCACCTCGCGCCAGTCCACCGACGTGTTGGGCTCGACCCTGGTCGCCTTCACCATGCCGACGGCACAACGCCTCTTGGGAACGGTGGGCCACTACAACGTGATCCTGGCGACGGGGGTGACGGGTGCGACATCGACCGTTTTGGCGCAGCGGGTCGAAGCGGCCGTCGGCCCGGACTACTTCGTGATCACCGGGGACGAGCTGCGGACTGGCATTGCCGACGTCAGCAGCACAGGCGCCCCGAAGTTCACGACCGTGCTCGATGTCGTCCTCGGCGTCGCTCTCTTCGTCGGCGCCCTGGTGATCTTCAACATCATCAGCATTCTGGTGGCGCAGCGGCGCAAGGAGTTGGCCTTGCTGCGCTGCATGGGAGCGTCGAAATCGCAGGTGTACCGATCGGTCCTGGCGGAGGCCGCCGTGCTCGGCTTCATCGCTTCGGGTGTCGGGCTGTGCCTCGGCCTCGCTGCCGCGGCCATTTTGCGCACCGTGCTGAAAAGCCCAGGGGCCCAGACCTCGGCCGCTGGCTTGGTGGTGGGCTGGCACACCATCGTGATCAGTCTGGTGGTGGGGACCGGGGTGACCTGTGTGTCCAGCATCTTGCCTGCCGTGGCAGCCAGCAAGATCGCTCCTGTCAGCGCCCTCCGACAAGATCCCATCGGGGAGGTCGCCGAATCCGGCACCCGCTGGCGCCGGAACGGCCTGGTGTTGGCCGTGGTGGGGTTGGCGCTGGTGTTCATCGGTCTGTACATCAACCAGGGCAACCGGATTGAGCTGTGGCTGGTCGGCGCCGGGATGATCCTGGCCGTCGTCGGGCTCGGTCGGCTCAGTCCCATGCTGGTGCCGCCCTTGGTGCGGGTCTTGGGCTGGCCGTTGCCATACTTCGCCGGTCTGCCCGGACACCTCAGTCGTCTCAACACCATGCGCAATGCCCGACGGACCACCGCCACGGCGGCCGCCCTGATCATCGGCGTGGCTCTCGTCAGCGTGCTGGCCATTATGGAAACGTCGGCCAAGGCCTCGACCGACGGAGAGATCAACCAGTCCCTGACGGCGAGTTTCGAGGTGCTGGCGACCGGGGCGGCACCGCTCGACCTGGGTCCGTCACAATCGGTGGCCTTGAGCCCGACCGTGTTGGATCGACTGCGGGCCGAACCGGATTTGGTGGTGTCGCCGTATTCGTTCGTGAACTTCACGCTGCGGGGCCAGTACAACTACGGAGCGGCGGTCGATACATCGACCATCTCGCGGATGATCTCATTCGGGAACGTACAGGGGAGCATTGCCGCGCTGGCTCATGGCGGTATTGCCGCTTCATCCAATCAGGCCAAGGGGCAGAACCTGCACGTCGGGGAAGTCGTGCCCATTGCCTTCATCACCCAAATCGAAAACGGGACCACGGGGAAGCTTGGGGCGAAGCTGAAAGGGAAGGTGGCCGCAGCACCTACCGGTACACCCACCAAAGTGGTGGCGATCTATCAGCGGGGTGACAACGAAGCCGGCTATCTGTTCTCCCATACCGTGGCCACGTCGATCGATCCGTCACTGTCGCTAAGTGCGGTCTACGTGGCGGCTAAGCCGGGCGTGACCCAGAGCGAGGCGGCCGCGGCGGTCAACCATGCCTTGTCGGGCTTCTCCGATGTGACGGTGCAAAATGTCGCCCAGGTCCAAGCGGCCGAGGACCAGAGCATCTCTGGCCAGCTGAACCTGATCTCGGTGCTGCTGGTGTTGGCCATTGTCGTGGCGCTGCTGGGGATTGTGAACACATTGGCCCTGTCGGTGGTCGAACGCACCCGAGAGCTCGCCCTGCTTCGTGCCGTCGGCATGTCGCGGTCCCAGATGCGTTCGATGGTTCGATTGGAGGCCGCCTTGATCGGCCTGATCGGGGCAATGCTCGGCGTCATGCTGGGCCTCTTCTTGGGTTGGGTCTTTCAGCGTGCGCTGTCGACCCAAGGTGTCAGCGAACTGGTCGTGCCGTGGGGCCGGCTGGTGATTTACGTGATCGTTGGTGCCGCCACCGGTCTCATCGCCGGCACCATCCCGGCCCGCCGAGCGGCTCGGGTCAACATGCTGGACGCGATCGCGGCGGAGTAGGGCGGGCAGGGAGTGGGGCTGTGGCGCTGTGGCGCTGTGGCGCTGTGGCGCAGCCGAGCAGTGCCGTGCACACTTGGCAACGTGTGGACGTGAAGCTTCTCGTACAAATCAGAAACTTGTGCGACGAAATCTGCTGCACTCGCACGTAGATATTTCTGTACTTCTCTTCGAGATGAACGACAGATTCTGACGACGTCGTGAGTCCGAAAAATATTTTCTGGTGGGGTGAAATGAACGGCCGTGTGCGTGGTTGATCTGTCACACCCTCCTGCTTAAGTGGAGGAGTGAAGCTTTGTCAGTTTGATGATTTATTGGAGGAGTTGGCCAACTCGGACGACGCCGAATTCTCCGACCGCAAGTCGATCGTGCACCTCGAGCGTCTCAGGTCCCGACTCGATGCGCTCTGTGCCAAGAAATTGCATGCGTTCGAGCTCTCGGAGTCGTGGGTCACTTCGGGTGCGAAGTCCGTGAAGCGGTGGGTATCGAAGGAAACCCGAGGGTCGGCCAAGGAGGTTGGCCGCCAGGTCAACCGGAGCCGTGATCTTCCCGAAATGCCACTCTTCGCGGTCGCTTGGGCCGATGGATCCATCACTTCCGATCACATTGATGTGGCGCGTCGCTTGCGCCGCCCAGCCACTGAAGAATTCTTTGAGCGCGACGAGGCAATGTTGGTCAATGAGGCACGGCGTCTGACCTTTCGCCAGTTCGAACGCTTTTGTAAGTACTGGGACCAACACGCTGACCCCGACGGGGTCGAAGAGTCAGCCCTGGAGCGCGAGGCCCGCCGGGATGTGTCCCTCTCGCAAAGTTGGGACGGCATGTACTTCGGCAAAATGACCATGGATCCCTTGGGGGGAACCGCCTTCTACGACGAGCTCGCTCGGTTGGAGCGTGAGCTGTATTTGGAAGACTGGACCAAGGCCAATGAGGAACTGGGCCGTGATCCCTTGGGTTGCGAGTTGACACGCACCAGCAACCAGAGGCGTCACGATGCCCTGGTCCGCATGGCCATCCGCTCGGCCACCGCCCCAGCGGACGGCAAGCCCCCGGCACCGCTCATCTCCGTCTTGGTGGATTATGAAACATTTCGTGGCCGGATTTGTGAACTGGCCAATGGCACGGTGGTGACTCCAGGCTCCTTGTTGCCTTGGCTGGAGTCGAGCGACATCGAGCGGGCTGTCTTTACTCCGGGCGGGCGGGTCGAAGTTGGCATCAAATCCCGACTCTTTAGTGGCGCCACCCGGCGGGCCATAGAGATTCGAGACCGCGAGTGCCAACATGACTACTGCGAAGAGGTTCCCAGCCGTTGCCAGGTCGACCACAAGGTCGAATACTCCAAAGGTGGCCTGACTACTCAGGAAAACGGGCGTTTACTCTGCGGTTTTCATAACCGTTTGCGGAATCGTCATATCGAGTGCGATGACGCAGTCACAGAACCCGACGAATACATTGACGATTTCGGCGATTGGTTCAACCAGCGCCCTCCGCCTAATGGCTAGTTGAAAGCCGGCTGTGCTTGAAGTTCCCTGATGAATTGCCTGACGATCATTCGCGCCCCGTTGCACAGCGTGACGCCCTACATCAACGACGGTCAATCAGTTCTTAGAGATTCGAACCTTCAGAGCCTCTTGGCGATTTTGGCGCGTCCAAAAAACCGCTAAACGCCAATCTTTCCAACACGGTCCAGCGAGCAGTTCGCCCCTAGCGCTGCATCGCCTTGGTCTCGACGAACTCCTCGAGTCCGTAGCGACCACGCTCGCGCCCAATTCCCGACTGCTTGTACCCGCCAAAGGGAGCACTCGGATTGAACGCACCACCGTTGATGTCCACCTGACCGGTGCGCAGTTGGCGAGCGACTTTCTCAGCCCGAGCCGGGTCGGCACTGGACACCGCGCCAGCCAAGCCATACGGCGTGTCGTTGGCGATTTCGATGGCTTCCTCTTCGGTGTCGTAAGGAATGATCGAGAGCACCGGTCCGAAGATCTCTTCGTTGGCGATGGTCATGGTCCGAGTCACCTCAGAGAAGACAGTGGGCTGCACGAAGAATCCCTTCTCGAGTCCTTCGGGGGCATCCGGTCCGCCGGCGACGAGCTTGGCGCCTTCTTCAATCCCCTTGTTGATGTAGCCCCTCACCCGATCGCGCTGGACCGCCGAGACGAGTGGTCCGAGCAGCTTGCCGGCTTCGAAGGGATCGCCGGGTGCGAATCCTTCGACGGCTGCCGCGGCCAGCGCTTCTACTTCAGCCAACTTCTCACGGGGAACCAACATCCGGGTGAGTGCCGAGCAAGTCTGGCCTGAGTTCATGTAGCAACCGAACAAGCCAGCGGGCACAGCAGCTGCGAAGTCTGCGTCGTCGAGCAAAATGTTGGCGGACTTGCCACCCAATTCCAACGACACTCGCTTAATGCTGTCCGCTGCCAACTCCATGACCCTCTTCCCGGCCCGGGTGGAGCCGGTAAACGACACCATGTCGACCTTGGGGTGTGAAGCAATCGCTTCGCACACCACAGGTCCGACACCGGTCACCGAGTTGAAGACACCGGCTGGCAAGCCAACTTCGTGAATGACCTCGGCCAAGGCGAACGCATTCATCGGTGCGACTTCGCTCGGCTTGAGCACCACCGTGCAACCGGCGGCCAACGCGGGGGCCACCTTCAACGCAATCTGGTAGAGCGGGTAGTTCCACGGCGTGATGGCACCAACTACGCCGACGGGCTCGTGGACAATCAGGGAGTTCCCCATCTCCTCTTCCCAGGGGAAGGCCTCAACAGCCGCAGCAGCTTCGGCGAAGGCACCAGCCGGCAGTCCAACTTGAATGGCCCCCGACAAGGTCATCGGCATGCCGACTTCGTGCGAAATGATTGCGGCGATCTCGTCGGTGCGAGCACCCAAGGCCTCGCCGATACGGACCAGCAGCTTGGATCGCTCCTCACGAGAAGTGGTCGACCAAGCAGGGAAAGCGGCGGCCGCAGCCTGGACCGCCTTATCAACATCTTCGGCCGTTCCCTCCGGGATGGTGGCCATGACTTCCTCAGTGGTGGAGTCGATGACCGAAAGCGTGCCCGTTCCGGTTGATGGGACCCAGCTCCCGCCGATGTAGATCTTGTCGCGAACGTCCATGATGCCTCCCTGTGCAGTGCTGACTGTTCCGACCCTATCCGTCGGGGGGATTGCCGTGCCCGAGGCCGGACCCGCTACCCCTTCTTGCCAAGCAGCGGGTGATCGCCCATCCCCACCGGCTGAAGGTGCAACCCAAGGACATCGTGAAAGTGCTCCGCCACCTGCGAAGGAGTCCAACCGCCGTCACGCCACATCGCCGCAATCGGGCGGGGAGTCTGGAACAAGGTGTAGCCGTAGCCGGTACGCCCAAGGACCTGCCCGTTCACATAGGAGGCACCCTCGCTGGCCAAAAAGGCGATCAACGGCGCATTTAGCGCCGGGTCTTGGTCGGCTGGCGGCTCGGCCCCGGCGTAGAGACCCTCGGTCATCCGGGTGAACCCAGCCGGTGCCACCGCATTGGAGGTGATGCCGTATTTGCCCAGTTCAAGGGCCCAGACGAAGGTCATGCCCATGATGGCCGCCTTGGCCGCCCCGTAGTTGGACTGCCCGAAATTGCCACGCAGGCCGGCCGACGAGGTGATGTTGACGATCCGTCCGTAACCAGCCTCTTTCATCAAGGGGGCAGCGTGGCGCACCGTATTGAAGGTCCCCTTCTGGTGGACGGCGATGACGGCGTCGTAGTCCGCTTCGTCCATCTTGACCAGGGTGCGGTCCCGCACAATGCCGGCGTTGTTCACCACAATGTCGATCTGGCCGAACTCCGACACCGCCGTCCCAATGATCCGGCCGGCGGCCTCGAAGTCGCTGACTGAGTCGTGATTGGGCACCGCTGAGCCACCCGCCGCCGAAATCTCGGCGCAGACAGCGGCGGCAGGATCCTCCGCCGTACCCTCCCCACCGAGCGAGACACCAACGTCGTTGACCACGACCTTGGCCCCTTCAGAAGCCAGGCACAGAGCGATGTCACGCCCGATTCCACGCCCAGCACCAGTCACTACGGCCACTCTGCCTTCAAGAATTCCCATCGGGGGAGAATAGCCTGCGGCCCCGCCAACCTGACAGCCGTGTCAGGCAATTGGGCGAGCGCGCTACCATCAGGTTGCAACACCGGGCAC
>Ga0182030_10010314_pt1 | contig 19006 bp, 17 predicted proteins | sample 812S3MmetaG_FD_121299 | JGI IMG/M metagenome (GOLD analysis project Ga0182030, IMG submission 121299) | Permafrost microbial communities from Stordalen Mire, Sweden - 812S3M metaG (Illumina Assembly) | ecosystem: Environmental > Terrestrial > Soil > Wetlands > Permafrost | place: Sweden...
CTCAGCACCGAGACAAATGGGGCCTTTCCGGCGCCCTCGCCGCTTTATGCTGCCCAGGAAAACCTCAGCAACGGCGCCGCGTCCTGGCGCGCAGCGCTGGATTATCGCCTTGCGACACAGATCCTGGCCTACGCCAGCATCTCCACCGGATTCAAAAGCGGCGGTTTTAACGGCGGCATTCTGTCAACCAACCCCGCCGATGCGCTGCGCCAGTTACAGCCGATCAAACCGGAGCATGTGACCGCGTATGAGACCGGCTTCAAATCGGACCTATTGGACAAGCGCTTGCGCCTGAACGGCGCGGCCTTCTATTACGATTACACCGATATGCAGGTCTATAATCTGATTCCCGCGGCGGCTGTAGGAGGCCTCCCGGTCTCCGTGCTGGATAATGCGCCGACAGCCACGATCGAGGGCCTTGAATTGGAGGCGGATGCCGAACCGGTCCGCAATCTGACAACGCGCGTCAATCTCGGCGTGCTCGACACGAAAATGGGGCATTTCATCTCCGGTGCGGGCACCAGCGAAATCGCCGATTTCACCGGCCACCGACTTCCGCTCGCCCCGAAATTCACCGCCGAGTCTATCGTCGAATATGTCATCGGCATGCCGAACGACGATCAGGTTAAGGCGGAAACCTCTTTATCCTATCGCAGCAAGCAGTTTTTCGACGTCCGCAACGACCCGCTTCTGACCCAGACAGGATATTGGCTGTTGAATGCACGGCTTGCCTATGTGACCCGCGACGGTCGCTGGGAACTGGCCGGCTTCGGCAAGAACCTGACCGCCACGCAGTACCTGAATTATGCGGTCAATATTTCGAGTCCTTTCGGACTGTTGGAAGAGGTCGTGGGCGCTCCGCGCAGCGGCGGCGTCGAAGTCACCTTCCGCTATTAAGTTGCTCTAAGGCGATTCGATTGCCACGCTCGTCGACCCGCGCAGTGTGCCACCGCTCGCGTCCTTGAATCTGACGAATATCCGCGACGTGGCGGGGTTCAGTCCGATTGCGCCGGTTGGGAAGGCGAAGACCGAAAAGGTCGGTGTGTCGTTCGTGGCATAATTGTGCGTCGCCGTGCTTGCCGGCGGCGATTTGCATTGCCCATTGCCGGGATTTGTCTCGCACAGTGTCAGCGTTACCGGCAAAATAACCGACCCCGTATCTGCGGACGCGACGATGCTTCCGGCAGTGCCGATATTGATCGTCGCGACGGCAAAGGCGCCTCCCCCGCCGGTCGGCGCAGAAACGATCCCATTGCCGGCCGAAGTCGCCGTCAGCGCGATAACATCGGGCACGGGATTGTTGTCCACCGTCATGAACAGACTATTCACCCCGAGTATCAACGCGGGCGGATCGGCATTGTCGCAGACGGAAGGCAGGGCCAACGGCAGAGATGCGGCTTGCGTAACCGTGGTACTGACGATCAGCGATTGGCTTGCCCCGGGTGCAATCGTGAAAGGCTGAAAGGCCGTGCCGGTCGCCTTGTTGGTCGCGGGATCGGTCGTTTGCCAGGTCAATGTCTCGTTCGGCACCGTATCGGTCGCATTGGTCGGCTGGAAATCCTCGACCATACAGTTGGTTTCGGTGGTCGTGCCGGTATTCAGTAATGTCATGAAGAAAGTCGCCGCATGCCCGATCTGGACCGAGCGTGAGCTTGGCAGTATCGCCGATAACAACGGGGTAGTTGCCGGAGCCGACGAACGAAACTTCGCGATATAGGGGACGATCTCATTCATCCGCCGCACATTGTCGGCGGAATTCGGTGCCGAATCCGGAATGCCCAGCACATATCCCAGATAAGTCAGGCCGGGAGAGCTGTGGTAGGGCAGAATGGTGCAGGATGTTCCGACATTCGTGCAGGCATTCGGATAGGACATGATCGTCCGAATATGGTCGGTTATATCCACATAGCCAAAATTGTAACGCGAGGTCAGCTTGTCGCTCGGATCGTCGATATAGCGGTCATGCGCGGCGCCCATATTGTGGCCGATCTCATGCGCCACCCCATCGGTCAGGCACGCGTAGCCGAAGCCGAGCGATATAGCGTCAAAGCCATATTCCGACTCCATTGTCGCTGAGTTGGAATCGGCATCGTCCAACTGGTATCCGACCCCGCAGGCATCGGTGAAAACCGCCCAGACCGAAACCAAGTCGGCTTTCAGCGCATCCCTCTGGGCGTGAACATTCGCGAAATCGCCGACCCCGTTCTGGGCATCGCTGAGCACGGCGGAATAGCCTTCGCCGTTTTCGGCGTAATCGACCGAAACAACCCCAACCAAATTCAGTTGCGCGTTGATTCCAGAGTTCGTCAGGACCTGATTTGTATAGCTGATGCCCATCGATATCGCCGTCTGAATATCCGAAACGGCTGCTGCCGCCCCGGGCGTATAGGCAACAAGAATATTGATCATGGTCGGCGCGGACGCAGCGGCGGTCGCAGGCGCGGAAGCAGCCGGGGCGGCGGGTGCCGAGGGCTGAACCGCCGGCGGAACAGGCGCAGGACGAGGGTCTGCATGAGGCCGCTGATCGGGATTGATCTCGACGATTTTCGCAGCGCCGGCACCCTGAGGCTCGATCATGAACACCTGACTTCCCAGGCGCACGGTGCCGCCCAATTGTCCGGCGTGGAAAACGAGCGTCGCCTCCCCGCCTGCGGCATCGACGACCCGGCCGGTCCAGATCGTGCTGCCCAGATTGTCCTGCCGCATAGCGGTTTTATAGAGAGTCACCTGGGCGTCATCGAACAGAGGAAGCATGAATGTTTGGACAGTGGCCGAAGCCGGTCCGGCTGCCGCAGCCGCCATCATCTGATCGCGATAGACCGGGTCGACAGAAACCATGCGCCAACGTTTTATAAAACCGCTCTGGTTGGGTGCCGGCGACTGAGATGGCACAACGACCGATGATTTGAACAGGCCGCTCCCGGCTGCGGGAATCATGCTGTCGGCCGGCGGCAGAGGACTCAGAACTTCGCTGGGATGCCCAAATGAGGCGTCATGCGCAGAAGCAGCGGCGGTTAAAAGCAAGATGGCCAATATGCATACAACCGCGAGCCCGCCTGCCAGACTCACGGGCTTAACAAAGGTCACCACAATGACGCCCCGCTGCCCCTAGCCAACCGAAAAGCCAAATCCGCTGTCGCCGGTGCCCCGGTCAGACCGGCGCTTTCAGCATTTTGCCCCCGCCGGACATGCCGTTTTCAGGCTTTGTACCAGAGCACTGAGGTTCACACTGGCGGTATGGGTCAAAGTGGCCATATCGGCCGGGTTATTAACCGGATCGAGACCTCCCGAAGACGCCGGAGCAGAAGCAGATGCGCCCGTGGAGGAGGCAGAAACGGCGGCTGACTTGCCTGTAGAATCGGCAGCCGGCGGGACCACTGGAATAGAGGCCTGGGCGAGGGTCTGCAGCATATGGTTGACGGGATGGTTCGGGGCTGTCCCGTCAGCAGTTGAGGCAGTCGATGGACCGCCCGCATCGGCAGAAGCTTGCCCCGGCGCGGATTCCGACGTTTGGGCCAGATCCCCGGCAACATCGCTGGCATGGCCCAGAATATTGACACGCGTCAGCTTCGCCGGCGCTTTGCCGGCTGGATCGGCAGCCACAAGTTCGACCGTATAGGAGTAGCCTCTCAAAAGCCGGCGCAATATCTGCGCGGTGGACCCGGACTTGGGCGGCTGAACGGTTTCATCCCCTACCCTTTCCAGCCCGCGGATTTCAAAGCCGTCGGCGGTCGAAAGCTTAACGAGTGCCTGGCTCAATCTTTCGCCTGAAACCACCGCTGGTTTGCCCACGCTATCTTGTGCGGCTACCGGGAACGCCCAGATTGAGGCCGTTGCGACCAGGGCAGCAAGAACGAGCGGGACCTTGCGTTTCATCATAATTGCGTCTCCTTGTTGAATTAGGATAGCACAAGCGCGGGCATTGCTCGACAGTTATCGCCCGTTCGCGAGAATCTCGCGCCCTTATTGAAAACTCATATGCAACAGAAACTTGGCCAAATCACCTGGCTGGACGGCCAGCTTACCGGCGCGCCGCCCTGCCCGGCCTGCGGTGGGACCGAGCCCAAGACGCTGGTCTTGGAAACTGCCAACTTGATTCAGGAACGGCAATCGATTCCGCTCCGGCTTGTGGCCTGCGAGACCTGCCGGACACGCTACTGGACCGACCTCGGCATTTTTCATTATGAAGGATCCGATGGGTATTCCTGGTCGACCCGCTTTTATGTGGAGCAGGGTGCGTCCATCGACGGGCTCATAGAACCCATTGCGTGGCTGCCCGCTGCCAGCATCAAAAGCTGTCTCGAAATCGGCTGCGGCTTCGGATTTTCGCTCGATATGGGACGTGTTCTGTTCGGCTGGCGCACGGTCGGTGTCGATCCGTCGCCTCTGGCACGCGCAGGCCGTATCGCGCTTGAGATCGATATCAGGCCGATATATGCCGACTCCGAAAGCGAACTCGGCGGCCCTTTCGACATGGTCTATGGCTCGGAAGTTATCGAGCATGTCGCGGTCCCTCAAGAGTTTCTCAAAATCTGCCGGGCACATCTGGCGCCCGGTGGTATGATGGTCTTAACAACGCCGGATGGCGATTCGATCCGTCCGGATGTCCCGACAGCGGCCTTGATGCCGATCCTCAGTCCAGGCCATCACCTTGTTCTATATAACGGCAACAGCCTTCAAAATATTGCGCGCGCGGCCGGATTCGCCTTCACACAGGTCGTGCTGCGTGAACACTCACTTGTACTCTACGCCTCCGACCGGCCGTTTGTCGTAGACGCCGCACCGATCATCGTCCGTGGTCCCTATCGGGCCTATCTGGCCGGGATGCTGGAAAGGCCCGGGCCGGCGAGCGAGTTGCGCACAGGCCTGCGCTATCGCCTGTTTAAGGAACTCGTGAACGCAAGAGAATACCACGCCGGGTTAACGTTGTTCGGCGAAATCATCGACGATTGCCAGGCGCGCTTCGGCATGGAGCTGTCGCCGGAAAAGGCCTTGGATGGGATCGCCGCCATCCGGCGCGGACGATTCAACGCGCCGTTCTGCCTGCCAGGATTGCTGTTTTTCCGGGGCATGATCGCCTTGAACGGATCGCCGGCGCCAGCGCAATCAGCAGCTTGGTTCGATGCGGCGGCAGCAACCGCGGCGGCATTTCGTACCGCCTATCAAGCGGTGGGTATCGACGACGGTGAGACCGGCGAGATCGAGCGTCGCGGACCGGAACTGGCGGTCTTGGCGCTTTGCCACTCCGACCCCGCCCTGGCGATCGAACGGGCACGACTTTTGCCCAGTCCTGGCGATGAATTTATCAAAACCCTGGCCCTGAGGCTGCTCGATCTTGGGCATCTCGAGCAAGCCGCCGAGGCAGCGGCCTTAACTGAGAACGCGGCTCTGACGGCGATGGTCGCCGGCTGGGGTCACCTACTGAATAACCGCCATGCTGAAGCGCATGATGCCTTGCAGAAGGCGATGGCCGGCGGTGGCCCCATCGGGCTGCGCGCCCAGTCGGCCGATGTTCTTGTGCTGACATCGCTCGATCCCGGCGCAGCAGTGAAACTGGGCCGTGAGCTGTCGGCACAGTCTGTGCCTCTGGATGATCTCTTCATGCGGCTGGTCGATCTGGGCCATTTAACCCAAGCCGCTGCGATCGAAAGCGCGGTTGACGGCAGCGAAGCTTGGCGCTTGCTGGGGCGTCGCGGCATTTTGGCGCTCATTTACTCCAAGCACCCGACATTTGCTGCCGAACTGTTCCAACGGGCTTTCGATACTGCCGGCGACCAAGGATCGGCTGACGAACTTTGGCGCCTTAAATATCATCAGCTTTTGGCCCTCATCACGGCCGCAAAAGCCGGTGCCGCTCGGCAAGTGGCAAAAGAGATTGCCTCAGCGGACGGCGACGTACCCCAGGATATAACCGGCATGGTCGAAGCGTTGTTGAAGAAACATCCGGCAGCGCGGCCCGGCTGACCCTATGTGAAACGGCTCTTCAGCGTTGCTTCCAGATGCCGAACGATCAAGTCGGGGTCGTAGCCACTTTCCTGCGACACGATCCTCTGCCAATAGGAGATATAAGGCGCCTTGACCGTGCTTCTTTGAAACAGATCGCTCTTGATGAAAGGGTATCCCATTGCAGTGATGAGGTAATCCCAGAGATAGGCCGATATATTGAACGGCTGGCCTTTTTGAATCAGCTTATACACGATGCGAAGATGATATTGGCGTTCGTCATCCTTGGCCTCCTCCTGAAGCGCTCCGGCACGCACGGCGTCAATGACCGCACGCGAAGCATCGCGATAGCTGCACAGCGCACTGCCGCGCAGCCCGCCCTTGATCAGCGATTGCGACAGTCCGACTTCGTATTGCCGGAAGACATAATTCTTGGAATTGATATAGCGTAGCTTGGCCCAGAATGACTTGAAAGCCGGGCTGGCGATCGCCTCGCGACCGAACAGAATAAAATCGGTATCGAGATGATAGGCCCGTTCCCAACTGTCTGTCAGACTCCAGAATTGCCCGCGCAATCCCGATATCCGCCTGAATACATCCCCAAGCGACGACAGCGGACCATAGAGGCTGTCATTGGCAAGCAGTAGAAGATCGACCTTGCCCAAATCCTCGATCGCCGCGATGCCATCCTTGTAGGCGCCGAAATAGCCGCCGATATTCTTGCGTCTCAGAACGCGGTCCGCCAGCCCCGAAACTTCTGCGACGCCATGTCGAATGGGCCGCGACGCGTTGCTGACAAAGACGATCTTGAAGCCGGCGCGCCGTAGGTCCTTCAGATAATACAACACATAGTCATGGATTTCGCCCTTGCGGTCGAAATGCGCAAACACGCAGACCTTGCCTGTAAGCACGCCATCATCGCGTCCCGGCAGCCGTTCGACGACGTAGGTTTGGCGTTGCTGGAAAAGACTGACCAACCAGGCCGCGGCCATTTCAAGGCGTTGGATCGCCTTGATGGCGACGCGCCAGATTCTTCTAAGCATGTATGACGTACCCACCGACAGAAAGCGCGCGACCAGCAGAAAGCCGGTTTACGGCATTGTAGAGACGATCGCTTCAATCGGTCTATTCCTAACCGCGCCCTGTTTTTGCCGACGCTGGATCACCGCCCGAAAATGTGGGCGGACCCGAGCTGTGTTGAACGGGTTAAGGCGTCCGGACCGCCACACTGGTCGAGCCGCGTACGACACCGTTCGAATCCGCGAACTGCACGAAAACGCGATTTATCGCGGGTGAGAAGGTGATCGCGCCCGTCGCCGTGGCGAAAATCGAAAAGGTCTGCGTTGCATTTGCGTTGATCGAGGCCACTGCGCTCGACCCCGGCCCGCTCAGACACTGGCCCGTGCTCGGGTTGGTCTGGCAGATCGACAGATTGAGCGGCAGAGTCACGACGCCGGTGTTCGCGGTCGCAACGATTGAGGTGGCACTCGCACCGACATTGACCGTGGCAACGGCGAATGCACCTGAACCGCTGATAGACGGGATATGGACGATCCCGTCGGACATAGTCGTAGCCGATAGTGCCACGATGTCGGGTACAGGCGTCGCCGAGTTGGACACCAGAAACGTGTTCAGCCCGACGTAGGGCTGCGCCGGATCGACACCCTTGCACACGAAGCTGAGTACGACGTTGGTCGGCACGTTGGGTCCGTTGGGCGTAAACGCCACGAGAAAGCTTTGCGACTGGCCGGCGTTTAGGCCGACCGTCGTGTTGACAGTGCCGGTAAGCGCGTTCGTGGTAGGGTCGGTCGTCTGGAAAGAGAACGCCGACGAGAAATTGGTCAGTGACTTGATTCCGCATTTCGTCAGGGCGGTCGAGCCGTTGTTGATCATCGTCGCGAAGGCGGTGGCTACATTACCGCCAACCTGGACTGACCGGCTGGATGGCAGAACCGCGCCCAGCATCGGGCTGGTCGTCACCGGCGGCACTAGCTTGCCGATTTGGTTCGAACCCTGCTGAGTGAACCAGAGGTTGCCGTCGGGCCCAGAAGCGACCGCCGTCGGGGTGCTGTTGGCCGTCGGGATCGGATATTCGGTAATGATCGGTGTGCCGCTGCCGGTTGAGGCGAGACTGATGCGACCGATATTATTAGCCTTGTTCTCGATGAACCAGACACCGCCATCGGGGCCTTGCCCGATGTAGCCGAGTCCAGGGCCGTTGTTCGTCGGAGGTGAGAATTCGCCGTTGTAAGTGCCAAGCAAATTGCTGCCGCCGTTAGTGGCGATGATCGAGCCCACCATGTCTACATTGGCTTCGGTGAAATAGATGTTGCCGTCGCCTCCCTCCGCCACGAAACGCAGCGAAGCGGACGAATCAGGATTGGCGTATTCGGTGATCGCGCCCGCATAGGTAATCATGCCGATCTTGTTCCCCGCGGCCTCCGCGAACCATAAGACGCCGTTCCCGCCGACGCGGATCGAAAGCGGCTGGGAACCGGACGTTGGAATAGTATATTCCGTGACCGTACCGGAAGTCGTGATCATGCCGATATTGTTGGCGTTCTGCTCGACGAACCACAGGTTGCCATCGTGCCCGAGCGTGATGTCCAGCGGTTGGCTATTGCTACCGGCTGGCAACGCGTATTCGGTGATCGTGCCCGATGTGGTGATGACGCCGATTTTGCCGACGGTGTTCTCCGTGAACCACAGATTCCCGTCGGGCCCTGCGACGATGCCCGCGGGTCCGGCATTTGCGGTAAGGCCGGTGCTGAACTCGGTGATCTGGCCGCCGGTCGTAATTCTGCCGATCTTATTGGTGTTGGTTTCGGTGAACCAGAGGTTCCCGTCCGACCCGGTCACGATCAGCCCTGGCTTGCTGTTCGCGGTCGGGATGTTGAATTCGGTGATGGCCTGCGCTGCAGCGGTCGAGACCGCGACTGCCAAGGTCGCCATGACGCAGAGAGAAACAATGATCGAACGGGTAACCGGCATTGGTGCAACTCCCTATAGTTCCGCAAGTAGCGCGGCAGTTAGATCAAATCAAAAGCAGACACTTACTCATTACGTTGTGGTGACGGCGACACTGGTCGCACCGCGCACGACGCCGCCTGCGTCGCTGAATTGCACAAAAACCCGACTTGTCCCAAGCGAGAAAGGAACTGCGCCATTCGATATGGCGAATATGCCGAAGGTCGACGTCGCATTGGCGTTGACCGTGGCCGTGACGCTTGGGCTGGGCGATTGCAGGCAAGCGCGGGTCGTTGGATTGGTCTGGCAGATCGCAATCGTTACAGGCAGGCAGGCGGATCGCGTGTTGGCAGTCCCCGTGATCCTTGAGGCGCTCGCGCCGACAGACGACAGCGCCACGGAATCTGAATAGGTCGTGATCTGGCCGCTGGTCGAAATACGCCCGACAAGGCCGGTCACGCCGCCGGTTCCCTGCAGGCCGCCCGAGAACCATAATGCGCCGTCAGGCCCGGCAGTGATGTCACTCGCCTTGACCGATGCAGGCAAAGCAAACTCGGTGACGGTTTGACCCAGGGCGGCCGATGTGACGCCAACCCCGACTAGACTAATTAGAGAGGTCGCCAACCCCAAAATCGGACCTGCCGAAGGATTAATCCCCATCGCCCAACTCGCTTACCAGAGTCCTTCCCAAGCAGAAGTGAATACCACCCCGATCGACTTCGCAACAAGTTTTCCAATATTTTTTCATGATTGCCTGTGACCTTTATCCACACGCAATCGGACGATGTATCCGCCTCTGCAAAGGATCACACGACGCGATTTTTCAGCGTGCGTTCCAGGTGGCGTGTGATGAGGTCGGTGTCATAATCACTAACGCCGGCGATCACCTCCTGCCAACGGCTGACATAGGGCACCCCGACCGGATTGCGTTCAAGCAGTTCCCGTTTCAGAAACGGACAACCCATCGTCACGATCAGCCTGTCCCAGAAGAAATGCGAGATGTTGAGCGGCGCCCCGCGTTCGACCACGCCGTACATCCGCTTCAGATATTTCTTGCTGTCGTCGTCGAGCGCCCCGTTTTTCAAGGCGCCCGCATCGACTTCGTCGATCACAAGGCGCGAGGCCTCGCGTGTACTATAGAGCGCGGCGCCGCGCAGTCCGGCTTTCATCAGGTTTCGCGACAGACCTAGTTCGTATTTTCGAATGACATAGGTTTTTGAATTGATATAGCGCACGCCACGCCAGAACTTGCGGAATGCCTCACTTGCAATGGCCTTTTGGTTGAAAAGCAGGAAATAGCTTTGCAGATGATAATTCCTTTCCCAGGAATCGGTCAGGCTCCAGAATTGTGCTCGGCCCTGGTCGATCTGCCCAAGCATGTCCGCGATAGGTGAAAACGGCCCATAGACGCTGTCATTGGCCAACAGCAGGAACTCCAGCTTGGCCAAATCGGGAATGACGGAAATTCCGTCCCTATAGGCGCCGAAGTCATAGCCAACGTTGCTTCGCCGAAGCACCAGATGGGCCAAAGAACGCAGGGACTCCAGCCCGGCAGGATCCAGCTTCGGGGCATTGCTGACGAAGACGATCCTGAACCCCGCGTCCCGCAACGACTGCAGGTAAAAGAGAACGAATTCATGGATGACGCCGCGGCGGTCGAAATGGACGAAGACGCAGACCTTGCCTTCAAGTGCGCCATCTTGAACACCCGGCCAGCGCCCGAGAATATAGTTCGACCTCAACCGCAGCATTCCGCGCAGCCACTGATACTGGGCCACGATGGAGCGCTTAACCCACTGAAGGGCGCGCGCGATCCGCCGCAATATGATCCCGACTATATGCCTCATCTCATACCGTCATACCTGTTCTTCTCTGGGCGAAAGCCGCAGCATTGATAACGCGACCGAGCCCATATGCCCAAAAATATGGCTGCCAGTCATAGCGCTGCATAAAGCCACACCAGCCAAGTCGCGAGTGCGAGCGGCGGACCGAAGGGGATGGCGGTCGCACCGGTCAGGCCGTACCCACGCAGCCGGTCGATGACGGACCATACCAATCCTGTAAGCGCCGCAATTAGCATTACCGGGCCCAATCCCGCCCAGGTAACCCAGGCGCCGGATGCGGCGAGCAGCTTGGCGTCACCCTCGCCCAGCCCGTCTCGCCCCCGCACGGCTCGGTAAAGCCGCCCCACGGCCCAGAAGACCAGCCAACCGATGACCGCACCCACCGCATGGTCGACGATGCGCCCGGCGTCCATCACCAGGGGCAAACCAAGACCCGCCAGGGCCAGAGGCAGGGTCAGTATATCTGGCAAGATCATGTGCCGTGCGTCGATCCAGGCCAACGCCAGAAGAACCCATCCAAGCACGCAATCGGCCCAAAGCCGCAGGCCATCATCCAGGCTGGCCGCCCACACGGTCACGCCGAGGGCCGCCAGTTCAACTGCCGGGTAAAACCGAGCGATACGCACTTGGCACTGCCGGCACCGCCCGCGCAGGACCAAAAAGCTGACAAGGGGAATCAGCTCCAGCGGCCCCAAAGCCTTGCCGCAGGCCTCGCAGCGCGAGCGCCCGAATACCACCGTGTCGTCCACCGGCAACCGCTGGACCAAGACGCCTAGAAAACTACCGACGAAGGGCGAAACAAGTACGGGGATCAGCCAATCGGGCAAGGGGGGTTTCCTATTATCACTCAAACAGATTCAGGTTCGCATTGACTTGCCTTTGCCCGCGTCGGCAAAGGACTGTACTCTCATTCAGTACCATGCCGAGTTTGGCGTTTGGAGCTTGATGGTGGATAGCCTTGATCTGGATGTCGCAAAGACGCCTGCGGCGGCAGCCCCTTCGATCACGGGCGATGCCGGCGTCGCGGCTGTCGTCGACCTGCTGCTGCGGCAAGGCGCATTCGACACCAGGGCGCTGGACCGCGCGCGGCGCGTCTCCGCGGAAAGCGCCCGGCGTCTCGACTCCGTCCTGGTTCAACTTGGTCTGGTAAAGGAACGCGAACTGGCCGAAGCACAGGCGGCGTTGCTCGGTGTCCCGCTGGTGGGGCGCGAAGGCTTTCCCGAAACACCGCTTTTTGCCGACCGCCTAAAGGCCAAATTCCTGCGCAAGGCCGGGGCGGTGCCGCTGTCGGTCGAAGGCGACCTGCTGGTCGTGGCCCTGGCGGACCCATTCGATGGTTTCGCCCGCGAAGCCATTGCCGCGGCAGTAGGATTGCCCGTGTCCGTTGCGGTGGCGGTGCCTATCGAGATCGAAGCTGCACTCGATCGGCTTTATCCCGAGGCGGCGGGAACCGACCAGGACATTCCTGCAGCCGGGTTCGCAGACGACCAGCCGCTAGAGGAAGACGCCGAGCGGCTGAAGGATCTGGCCAGCGAGGCTCCGGTCATCCGGCTGGTCAACCAGATTATTGCCCGTGCGGTCGAGACTCAGGCGTCGGACATCCATTTCGAGCCCTTCGCCGATCGGCTGCGCCTGCGCTATCGATATGACGGCATATTGCACGAGGCGGAGTCCCCGCCGACTAGGCTCACCGCCGCCATTATTTCGCGCATCAAGATCATGGCGCGGCTGGATATCGCCGAGCGCCGCCTTCCGCAGGATGGACGACTCCAGCTCGCCGTGCGTGGGCAGGAGGTCGATTTCCGCGTCTCGATCGTACCGTCCCTGTTCGGCGAAACGGTGGTTTTGCGCGTATTGGATCGTCACGCGGTCGAATTTGATTTCGTAAAACTGGGCATCCATCCCGATGTGATCCGACAACTCGGCGCGGCGCTGGAACTGCCGAACGGCATCGTGCTGGTCACCGGTCCAACCGGCAGCGGCAAGACCACAACGCTTTATACGGGGCTGCTTCGGCTCAATTCCACCGTTCGCAATATCGTTACGATCGAAGACCCGATCGAATATCAGTTGACCGGGATCAACCAGATCCAGGTCAAGCCTCAAATCGACCTCAGCTTTGCCAATCTGCTGCGCTCTATTCTCCGGCAGGACCCCGACGTGATCATGGTCGGCGAAATCCGCGATCTGGAGACCGTGCAGATAGCCGTTCAGGCGGCGCTCACGGGTCATCTGGTGCTCTCGACCATCCACACCAATTCCGCCGCTGCAACGATCACGCGCCTGCGCGACATGGGGTTGGAAGATTATCTGGTCACTGCCGTGTTGCGCGGTATTCTAGCCCAGCGGCTGGTCAGGCGCCTGTGCTTGGAATGCCGCCGCCCCGCCCCGGCGCCTGCGGAAATCGTCGAGCGGTTCGACCTGAAGCGCTTTGGTCCGGGACCCCTGACGCTGTGGCATCCGGTCGGCTGCCCGCATTGCCGCGGAACCGGCTATCGCGGTCGGCTGGCGATTGCCGAATTCCTGACCCCGGACGATACCATCGGCCGGCTGATCTTCGCCCGCGCCGACCATCTGGAGATCGAGCGCGCAGCCGTTGCCGCCGGTATGGTGCCGCTGTTCGACGCCGGACTGATCGCGGCATTGGCCGGCGACACGACGATCGAGGAAGTGGTGCGCTCGATCCGCACCGAGGCCTAAAAGTAGTATGGCAGCCTTTCGCTATGTCGCGGTCGATTCCGCAGGCGCTTTGCATCGCGGCCAGATGGAGGCGGCAAGCGAGGCCGGAGTCATCGAATCGCTGCAGCGCCAGGGGTTCATACCGCTGAAAGCCGAGCCCGACGCCGGCGGCGGCTGGGCTTCGCGATTTTTCCGTCTCGAAATCGGCCGACCGGGTCTCAGCCGGGCCGACGTCGCAGATATCACCCGGGAACTGGCGACCATGCTGGGGGCGGGCCAAAATCTCGACGCCGCGCTACGCTTCCTCATCGAAACCGCCGACAATCCGCGTATCGTCAAAATCATGGGCAGGGTCCGCGAAAAAGTACGCGGCGGCAGTTCGCTCGCCGCGGCCTTGACCGCCGAACCACGCAGCTTCACCCGCCTTTATGTCAGCCTGGTCCAGGCCGGAGAAGCGGGCGGCAATCTGTCTGACACATTCGAGCGTCTGGCGACGCTGCTGGAGCAACAGCGCAAGCTGGCCGCCACGGTGCAGTCGGCAATGATTTATCCCGTCCTGTTGGTGATCACAGCGATCGGCTCGATCACACTGTTGCTGACCAAGGTTCTGCCCCAGTTCGTACCCCTGTTCGAAGAAAGCGGCGCCGCCCTGCCACGCCCGACGCGGATATTGATCGCGCTGGGCGATATCACCTCGGCTGCCGGTCCCTGGGTCCTGCTGATCCTTCTCTTGACTGGGCTGGCGGCCCGCCAGGCCCTAAAGGATCGACGGGTTCGCCGCTGGACCGACGGTGCGGTCCTGCATTTACCGGTCGCGGGCAATCTTATCCGCCAGACATTGGCCGCCCGCTTCAGCCGAACATTAGGCACTCTGCTGCTGAACGGCGTCCCGTTGATAGCCGCGCTGGGCATTGCCAAGGAAACGCTCAGCAATCTGGCGGCCGCCGAAGCGGTCGATTGGACAATCGGACGGGCGCGCAGCGGCGCCGGGATGGCGCGGCCCTTGAGCGAACGCGGCATTTTCCCGCCGCGCATGATCCATCTTTTACGGCTGGGTGAAGAAACCGCGCAGCTGGGGCCGATGGCGTTGAAAACCGCCGAGATCCATGAGGAACAGGCGCGCGTCGCAGTTCAGCGCCTGGTCTCTCTTCTGGTGCCGGCGATCACCATCGTGATGGGTGCGGCCGTCGCTTTCATCGTCGGATCGCTGCTGGCGGCCATGCTGAGCCTAAATGACCTCGCCGGCTAACCAGTGGCGGGGGGATCGGGGACGAAGCGCCGGCTTCACGCTGATCGAGCTGCTGATCGTCATTACGATCCTGGGCCTGGCGATGGCGCTGATCGCGGAGCATGGGCCGCTGCGCAGCGCGGCGTTGGTAGGCAAGGGCGCTGCGTCCGACCTCGCCGGCGGATTGCGCGAGGCGCGGGCCCGGGCAATCGCCGAAAACCGCCCGGTCAGTCTGGCGCTGGATGTGGCAGCCCATTGGTGGCGCATCGACGACCAAGCCTCGAAGCCGCTGCCGGCAGATTTCACCATCACCGTCCTGACCACCAAGGGAGAGGTCCGCAGCGAACAAGTCGCCGGCATCCGCTTCGAGCCGGACGGCAGCTCTACCGGCGGCCGGATCGCGCTATCCGACGGGCAGCGGACTTTCGATATCGATGTCGATTGGCTGACCGGGAATGTCCGCGTCACCCATGAGTAGGCGGATGCGTTCCGAACGCGGCTTCGCGTTGCTGGAGGTGCTAATCGCCTTTGCAATCGCCGCACTCGCGCTCGGCCTGCTTTATCAAGCGGCCAGCAGCGGCGGCAGCGCGGTGCGGCAGGCGGGCCTTTACGAGGAAGCCGTATCGCGCGCCAAATCGCATATGGCGGCGCTGGGCCGCGATACGCCGGTGACCGAGGGAGAACGGGAAGGCGAGGACGGGGGACCCTTCTACTGGCGGATCAGCATATCCCCCTCTGCAGCCACTCAACCGTCGCCGAACGCACCACCGACCTCGCAGCGACTGACGCTTTATAATGTCGAAGTCGCCGTTTCCTGGACTGTCGACGGCCGCAAGCGGCAGGTCGTTCTTCATAGCCAGCGTCTGGGCACCCGATCGGGAGGGGCGGATGGCTGACAGTCGCCGCGAAGCCGGCTTTACCCTGCTCGAAATGGTGGTCGCATTAGCAGTGCTCGGCTTATTGCTGGCCGGGCTCACCCAAGGCAGCCGGTTCGGTACGCTGGCCTGGCGTCATCAGGCCGATGCGATCGCCGAGCACGATCAACTGGATGCAATCGACAGGACCCTGCGCCAGTTGCTGACCCATTCTGCGCTTCGCGACAGCGGGGAAAGCGGCAAGCTGGCCTTTACTGGCGAGTTGCCGATCGCGGTCGCCCTCGCCACACGTCGTGCCGACATGGAATTGGAGGTCGACTCCAAGCACCGGCTGGTCCTGCGCTGGGTTTCGCAACCGCATGAATTATCGCTCGTCCCGCGGCCGGACCCGACCGAGACTGTATTGATACGTGACGTCGACAGGCTTGATATCGCCTATTGGCGCGACGCCGATGCCTCTAAAGGCGAACTAGGAGGCTGGAGCGACGATTTGGTCGGCGCAACGCAGCCCAGACTGATAAAGCTGACCCTGTCTTTCCCCGCCGGCGACCGCCGCCACTGGCCCGCGATCATCGTCGCACCATCAGCTCTGGGGCCGCAGGGCTAGAAAGCGCCGGACGTATTTCAGTTTCGGATAGGCTTGGCGAGAAATTCATCTAGGATGCCGCCGATTCAAGGTTCTGGGGAAGGAAGCAAAATTGACGGATAGATTGCGGTTCAAGGGCGGCGTTGCGGTCATTACCGGCGCGGCGAGCGGCATCGGCACAGGGTTGGCGCATAAGGCGCTGTCGCTCGGCATGCGCGTGGTTCTGGCCGATATTCAGGAAAAAGCGCTGAAAGATTTCGCCGCCACCCTGAAAGGCGAGGTCGTCACCGTTGCGACCGATGTATCCGACGCCGCCTCTGTCGAAGCCCTGGCAGAGAAGGCCTATGCAGCCTTCGGTGAGGTCGACCTCTTGTTCAACAATGCCGGCGTGATGGCCACCGGCTTTAGCTGGGAGATCGAGCCTGCCCGCTGGGACCGCAGCATCGGGGTAAATTTCTATGGCGTCCTGCATGGCATCCGCAGCTTCGTACCGCGTTTTCTCAAGGCGGGCCGCCCGGCCCATATCGTCAATACCTCATCGGTCGGCGGTTTCTTAGCCAGCCCGATGATGGCGCCCTATTCTGTAACCAAATACGCTGTTGTAGCGCTCACCGAATCGCTGCGCGGCGAGTTGGAAATGCTGAAGGCGCCGGTCGGCATCTCCCTATTGGCCCCGGGGCCGGTGGATTCCGGCATCTTCAACGACCCATTCGGCTCCAATGTCCGGCCCGAGGTTCAACAGTTCGTCGATTATCTGCGCAAGCTGCTGACCGAGCACGGCCTATCACCTGACGAGTTTGCCGAACTGGTCTTCGCCGGGATCAAGGACGGCGCCTTCTGGATTATTCCTCAACCCCATGCCTTCGACGACGGGTTCCGCAAGCGGGTGGACGATATTCTGGCCCGGCGCAATCCGACAACGCATCAATACTAGCCGCTTAGGCCTGGGCGGCAGCCTGGGGCTCGCGGTTGTGGAAGATAAGCGCCGCGAGCGTTTCTCGGGTGCCGGCAATATGGTCGGCCCCCACACGCGTCAACAGATCGACGTCCAACCGATCGATCGCCGCCCCTTGAGCGGCGGCAGCATCGAGTCCCCGTTCGGTCAGCTTCAAGGTCAAGCAGCGGCGATCTTGTGGGTCGGTGTCGCGTTCGACATATCCGCGCAGAACGAGCGTGTCGATCAACTGGCCTGCCGCTTGCTTTGATACGCCAAGTCCCCTGATGATCTCGCTGAGCGGCGCGCCATCCCGGCCAATAGCGCCGATCACAAACATGCCGTTCGAGGGAATATCATCGCATCCCACGTCGACCAAAGCCGCCCGCATCGCCCTTCCATAGGTCAGGCGGGCAGTCCGAATAAGCGCAATAAGGGATATGGATTCGAGCGATCTGGTAGCGTCGGGCATCAGAGGCCACCTTTCAGATAATTGATAGTCAAGTATATTGACTATCAATTATCTTGTCTAGTCTACTCTTTCAGTGCAGATCCTGGTCAGCCTGCCCATGCCTCCGCCACAACCGGGCTAGTGGTGATGGTGCATAGTTGCGCCAGCGAGTTCTTGATCACCAGGTCGGAATAGTCGGTCGGGAAACCGGCAACGCAATCGCGCGGCAGGATCACACGATAGCCCAAATTCACCGCCTCGACGCACAGGCCGAAGATCCCGAGATTGACCGAGACGCCGGTCGCCACGATGGTCTTCACGCCGAGATTGCGCAGCGTGATGTCGAGCGTCGTGCCGGAAAAGGGCGACACGCCATGGTAGCGTTCGAGCACGAAATCCGCCGGGTCAGGACCCAAAGCCGGAACCACCTGGGTCTGGGGCGTCCCCTCCAATATCTGATTCGGGTCTTTCATCACCCGGGCCAGCATCGGGCAATTCCCGGCCGATCCCTTGCGATCGGCACGGAAGACCGCGTTGCAATGGACGACCATGACCCCAGCCTTGCGCGCCGCGCCCATCAAGCCGGCGAGATGTTCGACCACCCGACCATCGGCCACAGCACCGACCAGCGGGGGGATGCGGCTGAGGTCGCCCACCACGCCGCGCTGCATCTCCATGCTGATCAACGCAGTGGTTGCCGGATCGACCCATGCGGGTGAGAATTTATGAGCGCCTTCGGTCAGTTCCATTTTCTTCCCCTTAGCTTTTTTGTTCGCCCTCAATAATCCGCTTTCAGCGCCATGTAGAAGTCATATTCGCCTTCCTGTCGCGGGTTTTGGATGCCCGGCCCACCTGAGAGCAGTAGCGACCAATGTTGGGTCATCTGAAAGGTCGCCCCGACATTAAGCCCGCTGAAGTCCCGCCCGTCATTAGAGATACGGGTCTGGCGATAGAGTTCGATTCCGAGGGTGAATGATTCGGTAACTGACCGCGACAGTGCGATCCCGCCCACCCAATAATCGCGATTGCCCGCCCCGGGGTTGATTGTGTATCCGCCCCCACCGAACAAAGACCATTTCCCCCAATCTTTCCCGGCCCAAATCGGCAGCAGAAGATCAGGCCGGCCGGTGCCGAAACTTCGGCCGGCCGTCGGCGTGAACAGACGCGGGAAGAAGGCAACATCGGGAAGGGCCGAATTTTGGTCCGGATGAAGAAGGCGGTATTTGGCCGCCAGTTCTATATCGCCCAGCCCGAGTTGCCCTTGGTTTTGGAATTGCAGCGGAAAGACCGCAGTCAACTGCCGATTTTCCGCCGCACCGTAATTGAGGTCGAGTCCTGCGGCCCCCCCAGTGATACCCGGCACACGAGAACCCATTTTAACATCTTCCCCCGGCTGAAGCCGGAGGATTTTCGGGAGGTTTGAGGCTCCGTTCAGTTCGCACTCCGGAGAGCTTATGGCCTTCCTTGTTGATGCGCATAGACGCCGTGTTCCGGCGCAG
>Ga0182030_10010315_pt1 | contig 19004 bp, 8 predicted proteins | sample 812S3MmetaG_FD_121299 | JGI IMG/M metagenome (GOLD analysis project Ga0182030, IMG submission 121299) | Permafrost microbial communities from Stordalen Mire, Sweden - 812S3M metaG (Illumina Assembly) | ecosystem: Environmental > Terrestrial > Soil > Wetlands > Permafrost | place: Sweden...
ATTCGTCTCCCTTGAAGAATTCGCCGCCGTTGCGGTTGGGATAGCCGATTTCCCACACCTGCTTGCCATCGCGCACGGGCTTCCAGTCGAGTTTGCCCAAGTCGAGATCCTTGCCGGCCTCGACGGTGATGTCGGTCTTGGCGTATTCGCCCAGGACGCCGTCGGCAAACGCGTGGAGGATATATTTGCCGGGACGGACGTTGGTGATCTTGAACGTGCCGTCTTCGTTGCCCTGGTTCCAGAATTCGTAGTAGTTGCCGTCGTGCTGCCAGGTGACGAGGTTGCCATTGCCGGAGCGGTTGGCAAAGGCGCCGCCGGTGCCGGTGTAGTCGGGGTGGGCCAGGCCGATGGTGAGATTGGGCAGTTTGGTGGTGGCGGCCTGCGGGTCGTTAAGGACAACCTGACCGGTGACATTGCCGCGCTCGGACTTGTGTGGGTAGTCCATGCCACTGACCCAATCATACGGCCACGCGGCCTTGACCTCTACTGCCTTGGCCATGGCGTCGTTCCATAGGGCGAAGGCATTGTCATGCCATGTCTGCGGCACTGTGGGATTGCCCTGCGTGGCAGCAAGCGTGTCGAGTTCGGCCTTGGACGGCTCCTTGGGATTTTCCAAGGCGTTGAAATAGACGAAGATCGGCCCGACGACTTTCTTCCAGTCATGACCCTGCGGGACGCTGTTGCCGGCGCCGCCGCCATAGTGGCCGGAGGTCCAGTAGTCCAGCAGGGTCGCGCCCATGTGGCAGACGAGGTCCATCTTTTCCGCGCCACCGCCGATGTATTCAGTGCTGGGATTGATGAAATAGATGCCGATATGGTCCTTGGTGCTGGACCAGCCGTAGGCGGGCAGGCGGTAAATGATGCCGCAGTAGGTGTATTTGTGTTCGACGGAGTTCTTGTAATTGCCGGCGGCGATGATGCTCTGTTCTTTGGCGTGGATGACGGTGCCGGAGCGCTGATCCTCATTGCTGATCATGAGCTGGTTGCGATCTTTATCCACCGAGAGCCAGTTGAAGGTGGGGTTCATCTGGAGGATGAAGCGGTTTTCGCCGAAGCCGCCGTTGGGATAGCTGGCCGGATGCGTGTATTGCGCGTAGGTGTAGAAACCGCTGACCCCGCGTTCCAACACGTAGCGGACTTCAATGTCCATCGGCGCGTTCACGCCTTTGACCGCGACTTCGCCGCGTTCGCCCCCGTTGGTCGCCGGGTCTATGGTCACGGACGGAGTAACCTGGCCGGAAGGTGTTCGCTCCCAATACTCGCTGCGGCCGACAATGCTGACGCCATGATAAAGGATCGTCTGCATATTGCCGTTGTTCTTGAGAACGGCGATTTTGATGATGCCATTGTCCATCGTCCAGGTCGTGCCGTTGTCGGTGATGGTCACGGGGGCGTTGACCGTGGGTTTGGCGACGACCGGCGCGGCATCGGCGGCGCGGACCAGTGGCGCGGCCAAGACCATCGAAATACAGGCCGACGCGAGAATCCCGCGCGGGGTGGCAGAGAGTTGTATTTTCATGTGATTCCTTTTGTCATTGATTGTTATTTGGATAAAAACCAGCCATTCCCCGCGCCGATCAAACGGATTCTACGGGGTTTCTTCTGGAAAAGACGGAATCCGCCGTTATGGGTTACACATTTTTTAGGCACAAATCCGCCACTGCCGATGCTGATTTCACCGGTTCGGCGCGAGCCGCTCGAGAAATCTGCACACGGCCATTTTCGATGGCTCAAAATTTGCCCAACCCGTAAAGCGCCAACCATCCGCCTACTCATTTGAGTAGCTTTCCAAGCAAAATAATTCATATACACTGCAACCATCGTCACCGGATTGCCGCATTCAATGCCGTTCGTCAAACAAAAAAAGGCTGTGCCTGGGCTTTTAAAAACCCGCAAAGGCCACCGATGCCTTGCTCGGCAAGCTTGTGGTTGGAGCGCCAATAATTTATATTCATTGCCTATCGAAAGATGTAACCATGAAATCCAGATTCGGCTCAATGGCATCAAATGGCCTGACTCCATCAGAATGGCGGTCGCAATGAGAATAAAAACTTTTTACTCCAAGTTCAGTTGCGCCAGCGGGTGTGCCGCACGGGGAATGCTTCTTCTGATTTTGACGGGGTTGGCCCCGGATCTGAAAGCGGCTCCCACTAATAATTTCTATCAACCCAGCTGGGCCTCGGTGGATCAGCACAATCCCGCGCCGGAATGGTTTCAGGACGCCAAATTCGGAATTTATTTTCACTGGGGCGTGTTCAGCGTCCCAGCCTTCGAAAATGAGTGGTATCCGCGTGATATGTATCTGACCAGCGACGCCGCTTATCCCCATCATACCAACACTTTTGGCGATCCGTTTGGCACTTCCACGACGCTGCGCTTCTTTCCATATTATTATTTCATCAATGGAGGCACCAATCTGGCCGGACAGTTTGTGCAATTCGCGCCCAAGCTGAAATCGCAGGGCGGCAATTGGGACCCGGATGCGTGGGCGCAATTGTTTGTCAATGCCGGCGCCAAGTTTGCCGGGCCGGTGGCCGAGCATCATGACGGTTTTTCCATGTGGGCCAGCAAGGTCAATCCGTGGAATTCGGTCAGCAAAGGCCCGCAACTGGATTTGGCCTCAATTTGGGCCGCCGCCATCCGCGCCAAAGGGCTGAAGTTTTTGATGGCCATGCACCATGCCTATAATTTCAACGGATATTATCAGTATGTGCCGGCGCAAACCGACACCAATTTGCAGCAACTGTTCGGCCAGTTGCCCGTGGCGCAGGAAAACACGCTCTGGTATCAAAGGTTGCAGGAAATCATAGATGGCTATCAGCCCGACATCATCTGGGAGGATTTCGATCTGACGAAAGTTCAGGAGGCCCAGCGCCTGAATTTTCTCGCCTACTACTACAACAGTGCGCTGGACTGGAACAAGGAGGTCGTCGCCACATACAAGGATGGCTTTGACACCTCGGGTGAAGTTTACGATTTTGAACGGGGCGGGCCGGGAAACATTTTGACTCCCTACTGGCTGACTGACGACAGCATCAGCAGTTCCAGTTGGTGTTACACGACCGGCATGAGTTATTACGCCACCAATGCGATGATTGACGCGATGATTGACCGGGTGAGCAAAAACGGGAACATGCTTTTGAACATTGCGCCCATGGCCGACGGCACAATTCCGCAGGCACAGCAAAACATCCTGCTGGGCATGGGTGACTGGCTGGGACGGTTCGGCGAAGCCATTTATTCCACCCGCGCCTGGGTGATTTATGGTGAAGGCCCGACGAAAATGGGCGGCGGTTCGTTTGTGACGCCGGTGGCCGGCACCAGCACAGACATCCGGTTCACCCGGAACAAGGCGACCAATATCTTGTATGCGATTGTGATGGGCTGGCCCGGTTCGCAATTCAACATCACCACGCTGAATTCCACGGCCATCAACCTGACCACCTTGACGAATGTGCAACTGCTGGGTGCAAGCGCCGGGAGTTACATCAATCTGGGCACGCCAACGCAGAACGCCAGCGGTTTGCATATCCTGATGCCAGCCCAGTCCTACACGGCCACGGCCTATGTCGTAAAACTCATGTTTTCCGGTCAGATTCCAACTTATTCGTTTCTTCCATACTACTTATGGTCGGCGCCGGTGAAAATCACGACGGCGGACGCCACGCTCAACCAATTCGGCGCCATCGTCGGCGCGGCGACGTTTCAGGGATCGGCGACGACGGTGACGCTGACCAATGGCACGAACATCGTTTTTAAAACGGACGGTTCGGTGGCCGCCACCACCGGCTCCGGCACGACCACCGGCGCGTTCATGGGAAACACCGGCAATGCAAACTTCAACGGGGTGCTGACGCGCTTCAATTACGATGGCGGCCCCAAAACCATCACGCTCATGAACCTGACAGTTGGCCAGACGTATTCGGTTCAGCTTTTTGCCCTGGATGACCGCAATGACACCTCCGCGGAAAGTTCACGGCCGGCCAGTTTTCAACATCCAAGCAATCCGAGCGATGTCTCCGCAACGTTTTTGATGGGCGACAATGTGTTTGTGATCGGCACGTTCACCGCGCCGCCGAACGGCGCGAGCACGACTGTGAACGTGACCATCCAGGAAAATCTGCCGACCGGTCCGGGCAATGGAAACATCAACGCGCTGGTGGTGAGGGCGCTGCCGCCCGTGCGGTTGAGTTATCAATGGCTGACGGGCAGCCAACTGCAACTGCAATGGCCGCAAGGCGCGTTGCTGGAAGCGACAAACTTGAACGGTCCTTGGATTACCAATAACGCAGCTTCACCTTTTTACCTGTCGCCAACCGGTTTGCAAAAATATTTCCGCGCGCGGATTCTGTGAAGCGATGAAGGCGCGTTCTCCCGGCTGTCGTGAATTTACAGGGCCGTCGGAAAGCAGTTGCAAATAAACATTTGCATATTGGCCGGATGAAATAGAAACTCTGGCCCACAAAAAATCATCAAAATGAACGCTTCACGAATCATCAAGCGCCTGGCTTTGCTGCTGGCAATTAATTTGAGCGCGGGCGGACTTCTGGCCGCCGCCGGGCCGGGAACGCAAATCCAGTTTCTCTCCGGCACCGGCAAGGATGACGGCGTGCCGTGGGATTTTTACTGCACCGCCGGAATGCACAGCGGCGTGTGGACGAATATTGCCGTGCCGTCCTGCTGGGAGTTGCAGGGCTTTGGCGTTTATAATTACGGGACGAGTTTCCGCGCCCGCAACAGCACGGATGATGTGACGCAACGTCCGGGATTTGCGTCGGAACAGGGAAAATACAAAACTCAATTCATGGCGCCGGCGGACTGGCAGGGCAAGGTGGTGCGGATTGTGTTCGAGGGCGTGATGGTCAAGACCGAGGTGTTTGTCAACGGCCAGTCGGCGGGGCCGGCGCATGACGGTTCGTTTTACGCATTCAAATACGACATCACGCCGCTGTTGAAATTCGGCGCGTCGAATTTGCTGGAGGTAACGGTGAGCAAGGTGGCGGACAATCCGAGCGTGATGCGCGCGGAGCGGCAGGGCGATTTTTGGAATTTCGGAGGCATTTACCGGCCGGTGTATCTCGAAGTGCTGCCCAGCCATTACATTGACAGGACGGGAATTGACGCGAAGGCCAACGGGGATTTCAAGGCAGATGTGCATCTTGGTTCCGGCTCAAGTTTGTGGAATGTAAATGTGACAGCGCAATTATTGGATACCAATAATCAGCCGGTTGGCGCTCCGATATCGCCGGTAAAGCCCAAATTGGGCGACGGGCCGCTTGACGCCACAGTGGCAACATTCAGCGCGCACTTTGACGGCATGAAGCTGTGGACGGCGGAGACGCCGAATTTGTATCGGGTGAAATTCACGTTGCTCGAAAACGGCGTGCCGCAACACACAATCACCAACCAGTTTGGTTTTCGCACCATCGAGCTGCGCACGAACGACGGGTTTTATTTGAACGGCACGAAAATCGTGATGAAGGGCGTGAACCGGCACAGTCTTTGGGCGGATTCGGGGCGCACGTTGAGCCGGGCGCTGTGCTTCGAGGATGCGCGGCTCATCAAGGACATGAACATGAATGCCGTGCGCATGTCGCATTATCCGCCGGACCGCGATTTTCTGGACGCGTGCGACGAGCTGGGGATTTATGTGCTGGATGAATTGACCGGCTGGCAGAGCGCCTATGACACGCCGGCGGGTGTGCGGCTTGTCGGTGAAATGGTCCGGCACGACGTGAATCATCCGTCCATTCTCGTCTGGGACAACGGCAATGAAGGCGGCTGGAACAACGCCCTCAACGGCGAGTTCGCCAAGTGGGACATCCAACAGCGCAACGTCATGCACCCGCGCTCCTCGGATCGCGGCGTCAACGACCCGCACTATCCCGATTACAACGCCGTCGTCCGCGAAAGCGGCGGGCCGGCGGTTTATTTCCCGACCGAGTATTTGCACGGCATTTATGACGGCGGGCTGGGCAGCGGCTTCCATGATTTTTGGTCGGTGATGAGCAAAAGTCCCGTGCTGGGCGGCGCGTTTTTCTGGGTGATGATTGACGATGGCGTGGTGCGCACGGACAAGGGCGGGATCATTGACAACACGGGCGATCAGGGACCCGACGGCATCATGGGGCCGCGCCGCGAAAAAGAAGGCAGCTACTACACCATCAAGGAAATCTGGTCACCCGTGCAAATTGATGCGCCGGCGGAAGGACTGCGCCCGGGGTTTCAAGGCACGGTGAAAGTCCACAACAGCTATGACTTCACCGATCTGAACCAATGCACCTTTTCGTGGGAGTATGTCAGTTTTCCCGGAGCGCACTATGGTCTGGCCGGACACACGGTTCTGGCGAGCGGCGAAATTCCGGCGCCGTCCGCGCCACCGCATGGCACTGGCGAATTGAAATTAAATCTGCCAGCAATGGAACCGGGCACCGAGGCCGTTTATTTCACGGCAAAAAATTCAGCGGGCCAGAATTTATGGACGTGGTCGTGGCCGGTGGGAACCATTCCGAATCCCGCCGCGAAACCGGCGACGAATAAAATCACGACGCAGGATTCCGGCGGGCAACTGGCCGTCAAGGCCGGCGCGTTGGAATTGCACTTCGACAAAGCTTCCGGCTGCTTGACCACGGTGAATCAGGCCGGGAAAACAATTCCGCTCGGTAACGGCCCGCGCTTCATCGCCTACACGCATAATGCTGCCGGCAGGTCACGCACGACAACCTATCAGGATGTCGCCGGGACGAACACCCTCACCGGCTTGACGAGCCGCCCGGATGGAAATGATTTGATCGTCGAGGCAAATTACGACGGCGCGTTCAAGCAGGCGATTTGGCGCATTTCGCCGGATGGCCGGGTGAAACTCAATTACACTTATGCTTACGACGGGGCGGTGGATTTGCTGGGCGTCAATTTTGATTTTCCCGAAGCGGACATGAAAGGCATCACCTGGCTGGGCTACGGCCCTTATCACGTCTGGCAAAATCGTCTGCAAGGCACGCGCCTTGATGTCTGGAAAAACGCCTACAACAACACCGTTCCCAGCGTGGTTTATTCGTTTGACCCCGAATTCAAAGGCTATTTCCGCGACTGGCGCTGGGCCACGTTTGACACGAGCGACGGCAAGTTCACCGTGTCCACACCGGCGACCGAATCCTATCTGGGCATCTACCATCCCAACGACGGCCCGGTGGGGCCGCTGCTCGACCTGCCCAAGACCGGCCTGACTTTTCTGGACGTCATTCCGGCGATGCGCGACAAGTTTCTGTCGCAGGAGCGGATGGGACCGCAGTCGGCTCAAAAAGTGGTTTCCGGCGAGCACAAGGGGGAAGTCACCTTTGACTTCGCCGGGAAATGAAGGACGCCAAAAGTTTCTGAAAAAGAAAAAGATTAAGCGGTCTAGAAGATCACGCTCCCGAACCCCAGTCCACCCGGAACCACTCATGGCGAAGCCGGGGTGGGCAGGCTGTTAATCCAGTCGCGGATCAATTTCACGCCATCGGTGTCAATGAGGTTGCGCGCCAGCGGCGGCATCTTGATCGTGATCGCCGGGCCGTTGGTGTTCATCCGGTCGTAAAGAACGGAACGCCAGCTGTCTTTGGGCATGACGATGCGAGCATTGTCACGCCCCAACGAAACCGACGGGGGAAAATTGACGATGCGCTGTTCCGCCAACGGCGTATCGTAGCGCGCATCGAACGTGATGCCCGTGCCGCCAGGCCTGTGGCATTCCGCGCAGTTGGCGTCGAGGTAGGAGCGGGCGCGATCTTCCAGCGACGCGCTTGAATTTGTCAGCGCGGAGAGTTTCGGATAACCGGCGATGTTCGCCTCATTGATGGCGGGGCTGAAAAGCCCCAGCCGGTTCAAGGTGCGAATCTGGTTGTCAGTGATCCCGGTGTCGGGATAAGTGAAGCTGCCATTTAGCTGGCGAGTGTTGACACCAAGAACGTAATTGGCCACAGGCGTATGGCACGTTAAACAATCCGCCGGGCTGGCATAATGCCAAGTCTGAATGCGAACGCCCATGGCATTGGTGATGAGGATGTCTTCGTTCAAGCCGCCCGCCAGCAGGTCGGCGTCGCTGTTGTCCGCGCGCCATTTGTAAGTCACGCCATAAACCGCGCCGTTGGTGGCGCGCACGAGGATTTGCGTTTCCAACCGGCGACGAGGGACAGCCGGGTTGGTTTCATCCACCGTGAGGTCGAAATTTTTGACGAAGATGGTGCCGTCGGGAAATTTCCACGAATTGGTCGGGCGAAATCTCATCTGCTCGTCCGGCGTGATGATTCCGCCGCGGTTTGGAACGGCCAGAAAATAACTATTCACCGCGCCATCCGACCACGACGGCAGGTTGAGACTGTAAGGAATCAAACCGCCGGCCGTCGCTCGGCGGGCTGTGTCGCCGAACACGCCGGTTCCCGAAAGCAATGGCGGGAGCGTGCCGTTGTAAGTGGCCGGCATGTTCAGGTAGGGCGGAACGATTCCATTGGTCGCCAAGCCATAGGGCAATCCGTTGCCAGCAGTGACGGTAAAGGTGACAGGGGCCGACGTGCTGACGAGTCCACTGCCGTCGGTCGCAACAGCGGTCAGGGTGTAATTATCGGTCTTCAAACCAGTCGAGGTCATTGCATAGATTGGCGCATAAATACTGTTGCTTAAAGTGCCGATCAGATTGCCGTTCGCGTAGAAGCCCACTGTGCCGATGGAATTATAGGGTGCCTCGGCGTCGGCTCCAATGGTCACACTGGCGCTGCCGGCATAAGTCGCGCCATTGGGTGGCTGAACCAAGGCAATTGTCGGCGGAGGATTAGTATAAGGATAGAGTTGCGACTGCGGGACGATGTTCTGTCCGGTGGAATGACTGCTCCACACTAGCTTTGCCGGGGTTCCTCCGTCACTTTCGAAATAGTCCAACTGTATATTATAGAGTTGCTGCGTTTCGAGGGCAATGCTGCCGCTGTTGGTCGTCAGGGATGGATGATTCGTCCAATCGTTGATAAGTGACAGACCGTTGACCGACAGGCGCACGCCGGAGCGCGCAATGGTCGAGAAAGTATAAATCTCGTCATATTGCGCCTGCACCGAACCGCTCCAGCGTGCGCTGAAGTTACTTTGACTAATGGCAGGTGCTGGTCCGTTTTTGTTCCAGTCGAAGTTCACGACGGCATCCGTGCGCGTCAAGGTTGCGGGTGTATCGAATGTTGCACTTCCCTTCCAGTATTGGCCGGACAATCCGCTGCCATGCCCGGGGGCGGCGGTGTTGACGAATGACGCCGAAACCACGCCGCTGTTGACCGTCCCGATTTTAACGGCGACGGCTTTGAGTTTCAAGGTGTTTGTCAGTGTAATTGCAGTGGTGTAACGCTTGGAACTGGCCGTTGGTGTGGTGTCATCCAGAGTATAATAAATTGCGGCGTCCGGCACGGCGTCCGTGAGTGTCACCGTAATCGAATTGGCATAGTTGCCGCCATTGGGCGAAATCACGGGCTTGGGCAGGAAAATTCCGTTGCCAAAAATGGACAGGGCATGCTGTGCGCCGACAAAGACCTTGCCATCAGCCACCGTTGGCACGGTCATCTTGACGGCGTTGCCGGGGTTGTCGCGTTCGGGCAACTGGCTGCTGTTGTATAATTCCAGCGCCAGATTTGTCGCGTTGTAAGCGTGCAAGATCGCAGGCGTGCCGCCAACCGCACCGTCTGATTGGATTGCCCACACAATCGCGTTGCTGGTGCCATTGGCCGAAACGGATGGCGTTGTGCCAAAACCGCTGAAGCTGGTTCTCGAAGCGGAGACGGGCGTGGGATCAAACAAGCCGTTGCTGATGGTGAATGCCTTCATTACGCCGCCGATGCCCTGATAGTAGATTGTATGGTTGAAATAAGCCGGTGTGCTGAAAATCTTTCCAACACCGGCGGCAAATGACTGCACGATCTGGTGGTCATCCGCCGGATTATAATGTCCCAGATTGTCACGATCCACGAGATAGACCTTCCCCTCCTTGCCGCCACCAACGATCAGGTGCGGATGTTCTGCGCTGCCTGCGTCATCGGGCAGCAAAACCGGTCCGCCTGAACCCAGATCGGCATCGGAAGCCTGCATGTCCGCCTGATTGAACGGGGCAAAATAGTCCGCCACCGCCAAACTGTTGGTCGTGGATAGCTTCATGAAGCAGTCGCCATAATCACCGCCGCCGGTGTCCGCGTCGAAGCTGCCATTGGCCGTTTCAAAAAAGAGATTGGTGTTGGCGTCCACGCAGAGGCCGTTGCCGCCCATCCACAGCGCTCCTTCACCGGCATGAGGACCGAAGACTGATTCCGTGGCGTTGGGCGTGGTGTTGAAAACATAGTTTGTCAATGGCCGAAGATTGGCGGGATCGTAGCCGATGATCCACCCGTGATAGGGATCAGTATCCGCGTAACTGCTGTAAGCAATGTAGAGGATGCCACCCGCCAGCGTCAGGGCGCAGCGCTCATTTTGCTGCCGCGCATCAAAAGTCACCATTCCGCCGGAGCTGCCGATTCCATTTCCAGGAAAGGTCGCCGACACCACCACCGGGCTGTGCGGTTGTTCCGCTCCCGTGACGATGTTCAAAGCGTGCAGTCGTTGATAATAGTTCGTCGTCGTCGTCAGTTCCCGGTTCAATGCCACGACAAAGAGCGTTCCCGAGGCGAGATCAATGACCGGAGTGCCGGTGACGCCAACCCGCGGGAGCATGTCTTGCAGGACATTGTTGTGATACCGGCCGCCAAATTCATGGTTCGTGACGATGTTGATGCCCTCACCAAGGCTGGCGTGCCACAACAAGCCGCCATTCGGCCCGGCATTGCTGTTCGCGTCGAAGGCGTAGATGCTGTCGTTCTCCGTCGCCACATAAACGACGTCATGCGTGCCTTGTCCGGGTATTTTCACTCCCGGCACAAACAACGGCTGGGCATAAACATATCCGTCCACCTCATACTTCATCAAAAGGCCGAAGTGGTTGGTGTTGACGTTCGCCAGCGTCAGCCGCGTCTCGTTGGTGTTCGCACCGGTGCGGGCGTTATCATTGTGATAGGTCAGCACCGATTCTCCGGCGGCGGAAACGGCAACCAGGGCCATGGCGGCGAATGCAATCCCGTATTTGCTGAAACATTTGGTAGTTATCATCTAATGCGCGGTATTATTTTGTCAGATGCTGAAGGTCTGTCACGTCAATTTATTTTTAGGATCGAATGAAAACCGCGCATGGCCACCCGTCTTCACATATTCGGGAAGTGAAATTGCGTCCGCTTTTCCAAAGCGACAGGATGCCGGATGCAACTTCATTTCAGGATTCGGATTCAAGCCGGGCACCGGCCTGCCAGCCAGCTTTACAATTGCGCGTATTTTGGTTACTGCTCATGGCAATGCCGCCGCGTTTGAAAATTTCTTTGGGTGCCGCTGTGATGAACTGCGGGGTGGCGCTGTGCTTGTTGGCTGGCAGTCCCGGTGACGCCTTGGCGGCGCCAGCCTTGCCGGATTATTTCGTTCAATCCTGGCGGACGGGCGACGGGTTGCCCGACAACGCGATCAACGATATGTTGCAGGATTCCAGCGGTTATATCTGGCTGGCAACCCTCGAGGGATTGGTGCGTTTTGACGGTGTGTCTTTCAAACAATTGTCTTCCCCGTCGATCGCGCAGGTGGCGGCGCGAAACATTCGCGCATTGGCGCAGACCGCCGATTCAACGCTCCTCATGCTGCCGGCAGTCGGCGGGGTGGTGCAATTAAAAGACGGGCGGTTCAGTCCGCATCCCGCTGGTGAAGGAATAGCGGGAAACCAATTGCAGACGCTGTTCGTGGATCGGGGCGGCGCGGTCTGGTTGAGTTGGGCGGGTGGCGGGGTCAGGCGATGGCAGGCTGGCAAGATCGCGGAATTTGGCCCGACCAACGGCTTGAGCAGCCGCGCCAGGGTTTCGTTGGCGGCGGACAATGCCGGCGGGGTGTGGATCGCGAGCGGCGGTTTTCTGGGCTGCTACCGCGATGGCAAGTTGACGCGCATCACAGAAAATCTGAACTCGACCGAATTCACGGTCGTGGCTGCCAGCCGTTCCGGCGGAATCTGGGTCTGCAAAAACACGGGATTATTAAAATGGAACGACGGGCAATTTTCCACCGTCAGCACCAATCTGCCGTGGGGCAGTTCCAGCGACAACGCGCGGGAAATGTTTGAGGATAGTCACGGCGTTTTATGGATTGGCACGGGCGCGCATGGTTTGTTCCGGCTGGCCGGCGGAAAGATTGCCGCTGAAGAAACATCCCAAAGCCAGATCACCTCCATCACGGAAGATCGCGAAGGCGACATCTGGGTCGGCACCGCTGGCGGCGGCATCAACCGGCTGCGGCCAAAATCATTTATTCTTTACAATACCAAGTCGGGGTTGCCCGAAGACATGAGCGACTCGGTCTGCGCGGACGAACAGGGCAATGTCTGGCTGGCCAACCGCGGCAGCGGGGTGGTTCGCATCACTGATGGCAAAGTCTTCGCTCTGAACGTGCAGGCCGGAACGCGAAAATTTCGCGCCTACTCCATCTGCCCGGATGACCAGGGCAGTGTGTGGGGGATCGAGGGCAGCCTGTTCCGTTTTCCGCGCGACCATCCCGATCAAGCGCAATCGGTTAGCAATAATCTCACCGGCGACATCGCCCGGGGACATGTTCTTTACAAAAGCCGGAACGGCGACATCTGGATGGGATCCGACATCAATGTGCTTGGCCAATTTCGCGGCGGATTGCCGGAAAATTATGTCGCGGAAACCAACTTTCCGGGAGACCGTCCGCGTTCGATTGCCGAAGACACCAAGGGCCGGATTTGGATCGGCACCGAAAACCGCCAGCTCATTCAACTGGCTGGCGGCAAATTCACCACGTTCACGCAGAAGGATGGCCTGCCGAACGCGCCCATGCGTTCGCTTTATGCCGATGCGGACGGAGCCGTCTGGGTTGGCACGATTGGCGGCGGACTGGTTTTGCGCCGCAATGAAAAATTCACGCTCATCACGGCCGCCGACGGCCTGCCGGATGACAACATCGCCGAGATGGTCGAGGATGACGCGGGGCGTTTATGGTGCGGCTCGCGCAGTGGAATTTTTTACGTGGCCAAGCCCGACCTGCTGGCGTTTGCGGACGGGAAAATTCCGAAAGTAAAGGGAACCATTTTCGGCAAGAGCGAGGGGATCACGGGGCTTTCCTGCCTCGGTTCCTGCCAGCCGATGACCTGCAAAACGGCCGGTGGCCGGTTGTGGTTTGCCACGCAGCAGGGCGTGCTGTCGCTGGACTCCACCGCGCTGGAATCCAATTCCCGGCCACCGCCGGTTTTTATAGATGAGCTGTTCGTCAATGACCAACCGTTGAAAATCACCGACCCGTTGCAGGTTCCGCCGCTGTGCAACAAAATTGAATTCCGGTTTTCCGTGTTGAGCTATGTCGCGCCGGAGAGCGTCCGCATCCGCTACAAGCTGGACGGGGTTGATTCCGACTGGGTCGAGCTCGTCAACCAGCGCGCGGCGGTGTATTCGGGATTGCTGCCAGGAAAATACCGGTTGCACTTGAAAGCCTGCAATAACGACGGCGTATGGAACGAAACCGGAGCGTCACTGGCGTTCGAGGTGCAGCCGGCCTGGTGGCAAAGCTGGTCGTTTCAAGGCTCGGCCCTGATCGTCTTGATCGCAATTACAGGCATCGGCGTCCGCCATTGGGCACAGCGGCGTTTGAAGTTGAAGCTGGAAAGATTGGAACATCAGCAGGCTTTGGAAAGGGAACGCACGCGCATCGCCCGCGATTTGCACGATGACCTGGGCGCCACCGTCACGCAGGTCGGATTGATGCTGGAAGAAATGCGCGCGACGCCGTCCTCGGCGGCAGAAATCGAACAGCAATCCGCCGCGATTTCCGGGCGCGTGCTGAATCTCGCGCGCGATCTCGACGCCGTGGTCTGGTCGGTCAACCCCCGCAACGATTCGTTGGGCGAATTGTTTGCCTATTTGAGCCAGTCTTTTCTGGAATATTTCCGCCGCACGGCAATCCGGCCCCGGCTCGAAGTGATGGAGTCGGTTCCCGATTCCGCCCTCGCGCCAGAAGTGCGCCACCATCTTTTTTTGGTGGTCAAGGAGGCGGTGAACAATGTCATCAAACATTCGCAGGCCACCCAAGCCACCTTGAGCCTGAAGGTGGTTGAAAACATGCTGGAGATTCGGATCGAAGACAACGGCCGGGGAGCTTCTCCCGATGCCATTGCCCGCTCCAAGCGACATGGTTTTCCGAACATGCGGGCGCGCGTCGCACAATTGGGCGGAAAACTCGAAGTGTGCAGCGAACCGGCAAAAGGAACCTCGATTCGCATTTTGATTCCGTCATGGAAGGATTTGCACGCCCGGCAACAACCCGCTGAATAAATCATATTATGCCCATCACCGTCGCCATCGTCGAAGACAACGAGGAAATTTGCGCCATGCTCGCCAAAGTCATCGTGCGCGAGCCACAATTGAGCTGCATCGGCACCTGTGCCACCGGCGAAATCGCGCTGGAAGTGCTGCCAAAAAATCCGCCGCAAGTCGTCATCATGGACATCCGATTGCCGGGCATTTCGGGAATTCAATGCACATCGCGTCTGCGCCAATTGCTGCCCGACACGCAGGTTCTCGTTTATACGGTTTATGGCGAAAGTGAACTGGTCTTTGAAGCGCTCAAGGCCGGCGCCAGCGGCTACTTGCTCAAGCGCAGCACGCCGGCGGAAGTCATCGAGGCCATTTTTGACGTGCAGCAAGGCGGCGCGCCCATGAGCGGCGAAATCGCGCGCAAAGTCGTCCGATCATTTGCGGAGCCGACCGCACCGAAAGAAACCGAGGAACTGACCCCGCGACAAACAGAGATTCTCGACCTGCTGGCGCGCGGGTTCGTCGCCAAGGAAATCGCCCAATCGCTCGGCATCAGCTTTGATACCGTTCGTTTTCACCTCAAGGACATTTACACCAAACTTCATGTCCGCTCCAAAACGGAGGCGGTGCTGAAGTATTTGAAATAAGATTCGGCGCGTTTCCCGCCGGGAGCCATCCGGCCACGGTTGGCAACCCGCCAGACCGGGAAAACCCTGCCAACAATCCCCTACTCAAATGTGTAGGTAGCTTTTATGCTGCATTGGTTGCATATTGAGAATTTCAGCGGGGCGTTATCTCGCAAGAATCCATTCGCTTAAACAGCGCATCCTTCCTCGCCACGTTGCCGTGTGACGCCGCAGGCAACGTGGTTTTTCTTTTCCCGCGACTCAAAGCCATGCGCACTCCAATCGCTCGGGGCATTTTCCAGGGGTTTTCCGCCCCGGCATTTTGGGTTAAAATCCGCATATTGCGAGGTTGCCGCAAGACTCCTACTCAAATGAGTAGGTTGATTATTTTTGTGTGATGTCGCATATTTGAACAGAGCATTTGACAAAGTGAATAGCACATGATGTTCTGCCGGGAATCGGCTCGGGAAAATTGCCATGATAATTCTCGTCTTTTCCCTTTGTGTTCAGCTGCAATAGCAGCCTGTTAGCCGCCAATATCTTGATTCCAGAAAAATATGAAAACGACTAAAAACAAGACGGAACCAGTCGGTTTTACCCTGATTGAACTGCTGGTGGTCATCGCCATTATCGCCATTCTGGCGGCGATGCTGTTGCCGGCGCTGTCGAAGGCCAAGCAACGAGCCACCACCGCAGCCTGCCTCAGCAACGAGAAACAGCTCGCGCTGGCGTGGGGAATGTATGCCGATGATAATTCTGACCGGGTGGTGAATTTAAGCACCTACACAGCCACACCGCTTAATCCGTTACCCGATGGCGCGCCTTGGCGCACTGACATTTATAATTCAGAACAATTGCCACTGCCCAACCTTGCAACATCAGATGGCTGGAAGGCTGGAATCGAACAAGGCTATAAACAGCCGACGCCTGCCATTTCCGGACCACTCTGGCAGTATGCCCCCAACGCAGACATTGTGCATTGTCCCGGCGACAAACGCTATGAGTTGAACTATCCCGCAAATGCAACCCCCAAAGCTGGTGGCCCTTACTGTTGGGATAGTTATTCGGGAGCGGCTTATTTGAATGGCGAAGGCAGGGCTTCAGCAAATGATATTTCCAAAAAAACCGCAGTAAAACACCCAACCGACAGGTTTATTTGGATCGAAGGGGCGGATATGCGCGGAGAGAACGTCGGCTCCTGGGGAATGAAGGACTACGGGACAGTTGGTGCAAATTTTACTGACGCACAATTCGAAGACTCGCCTGCCGCCTTTCATATAACTTCCGCCTGCTTCAACTATGTGGACGGACACGCCGAAAGTCACAAATGGGCGAACGGAAGCACCATAGCCTTTGCAAATGACACAACCCAAACCAAAGATTCTGGTGGCGCCTCGCAAACAGCGGCAAACGCCGCAGGCAACTTGGATCTTCAATGGATCGGCAGTCATTATCCAGGCAATCAAAACCCTTGAAATTATTTTGAAGCCGTCCAACTGGACGCAGTTGCTGACCAACCAGTTTGACGACAACGGCAATTTCCACTTCACGAACGCAATTCCGCCGCCGCTGCCGCAGAATTATTATTTGCTGCAATTGCCGTGAATTTCCGGCGATAATTATTTCATGAAATTACGCGCAATAACCGCAGCCGTCTTCTTGGCCAGCCTGGGTGGTTTCAGTTTCAACGTTCGCGCGGCGGAGACGGGGGCACTGCAATTTGTGCAGGCGGATTTGCAACTGGGCGCGCTCACCAACGGCCAGGATGTCACCATGACCTTCGTGTTGACGAACCGCTCGGACAAAACCGTCGCGATTGCCAACGTGGACACCACCTGCCGCTGCACGTCGGTGCAAAAATCGCCGACGGAAATTCCCGCGCACGGCGGCGGCGCGATGGAGGTGGATTTCAACTCATCGCGCTCGGATGGTCCGGTGACGCAGTCCGTCATGGTGGAAACCGCGGACGGCCAAATCCTCTCCGCGCAATTCTCCGCCACGGTTGGATCGGCGGCGGCAACGGCGGCCATCGCGCCGTGGATTCCTGACCGTGGCGACGGCACTTATCAGAATCCCGTGCTCTTCGCCGACTATTCTGATCCCGATGCCGTCCGCGTCGGCGATGATTATTATCTGGTGTCGTCGAGCTTTGACGCCGTGCCGGGCTTGCCGATTCTTCATTCGCAAGACCTCGTCAACTGGGCGATCATCGGCCACGTTTTCGCCGCGCAGCCGCCGGCGGACCATTTTTCCGCGGTGCGCCACGGCGAAGGCGTGTGGGCGCCGGCGATTCGTTTTCATGGCGGCAAGTTCTGGATTTTTTATCCCGATCCGGATTACGGAATTTATTTTACCACCGCGACCGATCCGGCGGGCCAATGGACGCCCCCGCAACTTGTCAAGGCGGGCAAGGGGCTGATTGATCCGTGTCCGTTCTGGGATGACGACGGCCAGTTTTATCTCGTCCATGGCTGGGCGAAAAGCCGCGCTGGAATTTCCAATCTCCTTACGCTTCACAAATTGAGCCCTGACGGAAGCAAGGTTCTTGATGCCGGCGAAGTCATCATTGACGGCAACAAAATTCCGAACTGGACCACGCTCGAAGGTCCGAAGCTCTACAAGCGCCACGGATTTTATTATGTGTTCGCGCCGTCAGGCGGCGTCACCGGCGGCTATCAGGCCGTGTTTCGCGCGACCAACATCTACGGCCCTTACGAACATCGCATCGTGCTGGACCAAGGCAAGACGGCCATCAACGGCCCGCATCAAGGCGCGTGGGTGGACACGCCAACGGGCGAGGATTGGTTTTTGCATTTTCAAGATCGCGGCGCCTACGGGCGCGTGGTGCATCTCGAACCGATAATCTGGCGCGATGACAACTGGCCGGTCATCGGCGACGACCCGGATCACACCGGCAAAGGCCAGCCGGTTTTGATTCACGCAAAACCGAATGTCGGTCGCGGCGATCCAATAACCGCGCCGCAAACTTCGGATGAATTCGACGGCAAAACGCTTGGCCTCCAGTGGCAGTGGAATGCGAATCCACATAGCGACTGGGCTTCGTTGAGCGCGCATCCCGGTTTCCTACGCCTCGCCAGCGTGCCCGCGCCGAAAACGCGAAGCAACGAAACACCCGCCGTCCAAAATCTCTACGACGCGCCGAATTTCCTTCTGCAAAAATTTCCCGCGCCGGAATTCACCGTCACGACCAGGCTGGAATTTGCACCCGCCGCCGAGGGCGAATTCGCCGGGCTGACAGTTTTTGGTTACGACTATGCCTTGCTGGGTTTGCGCCGCACTGCTGACGGCTTGCGTCTCATCTATGTCGTGAGTCAAGGCGCGAACCTGCCGGGCGCGGAGGCGCGAGAAGTGGCACGCGTGGACACAATAAGTCCGGCAGTCTATCTGCGCGTCACCATTGGCAGCGGCGCGATGTGCCGATTTGCCTACAGCTTCGATAATGAGACTTTTACGTCCATTGGCGAACCGTTCAAAGCGTCCGGCGACCGTTGGATTGGCGCAAAAGTCGGTCTCATCGCCAGTGCCGAATCATCGGCAACCAAGACCGGATACGCCGATTTCGACTGGTTTCGTGTCACGCCATAATTTTCGATTTTGAACGCGCCATTATCCGGCAAAAAGCAACTCGCGTGATCAAGCGTGATCCGACCACCAAGATTCAAGCAGGAGAGCATCTTCCACATTTTCGGAATCGCTGCACAGTTCGAGTTCATCAATTACAATGAGGAGAGCAATTTTCCGGTTGTCTGGCGATGACGATGTGTTCACATATCCCTGCCATAAAAAAGCGGGGATGCCGTTCGGCATCCCCGCGCCATCTGGTTGAATTGTCAGCTGCGCTTACGGCGAGACCAGCAGGAAGAAGCCCGCCGGATTCACCCCGGGCGTGTTGGTGTAGCTGAAGCTCCCGCCCGCGCCAAACACGTTCGTCCACACCGGCGTCCAATTGGTTATCGCCAGCGCC